>ULZN01069364.1_pt1 | contig 67064 bp, 62 predicted proteins | sample 1963091 | NCBI WGS metagenome assembly ULZN01 (sample SAMEA4835889, study PRJEB28245) | human gut metagenome | biome: gut microbiome; material: fecal sample | place: Denmark | collected 2008 | reverse complement strand
AGACCATTCCTACCGGTTCATTAAGTCTGGATCTTGCACTGGGGCTTGGCGGAGTACCGAAGGGACGTATTGTTGAGATCTACGGACCAGAGTCAAGTGGTAAGACAACAGTCGCATTACATATGATCGCAGAAGTGCAGAAGAGAGGCGGTATTGCAGGATTTATTGATGCGGAGCACGCGCTGGATCCTGTGTATGCGAAGAATATTGGAGTAGATATTGATGAGCTGTATATTTCACAGCCGGACAGTGGAGATCAGGCTCTGGAGATTACAGAGACAATGGTAAGATCCGGAGCGATGGATATCATCGTAGTGGATTCGGTTGCTGCGCTGGTACCAAAGCAGGAGATTGAAGGAGATATGGGAGACAGCCATGTCGGACTTCAGGCAAGACTGATGTCCCAGGCACTCCGTAAGCTGACACCGGTAATCAGCAAGTCCAACTGTGTGGTCATCTTTATCAACCAGCTGCGTGAGAAAGTAGGTGTGATGTTCGGTAATCCGGAGACAACAACCGGTGGACGCGCGCTGAAGTTCTACTCATCTGTACGTATGGATGTCAGAAGAATTGAGACTCTGAAACAGAGCGGTGAGATGGTTGGTAACAGAACACGTGTAAAGATTGTGAAGAATAAGATTGCACCTCCGTTTAAAGAGGCGGAATTCGATATTATGTTCGGTAAAGGAATTTCCAAAGAAGGAGATATCCTTGATCTTGCAGTGAAGTGTGATCTGGTCAGCAAGAGTGGTGCCTGGTTCGCATACAATGGAGACAAGATTGGACAGGGAAGAGAGAATGCGAAGACATATCTTTCTGAACATCCGGAGATCATGGAAGAACTGGAGCAGAAGATCCGTGTACACTATCACATTGGAGCGGAAGGTGACGTGGAAGAGAACGAAGAAGCTGCAACTGCAGAAGGAATTACAAAAGAGGAAGAATAATCTATGATGACGGTTACGAAGATCGAACCGCTGTCAAAGACGAGATATAAAGTATATTTAGACGGACAGTTTGCTTTTACATTGTATAAGGGCGAACTGTCCCGTTATCATATAGCGGAAGAATCTGTGATCGAAGACGATATCTATGACAGTCTTCAGCAGATTATTACCAAAAGGGCGAAGCTCCGGGCAATGCATCTGCTTTCTGATATGGGAAGAACGGAATCGCAGCTTCGGACTAAATTGAAACAGGGCGGTTATGCGGAAGATGCAGTTGAGGCGGCAATCCGGTATGTGAAGTCATTTGGTTATATTAATGATGTGGAATATGCGAGAAGTTTTATTGGCAGCAGGAAGGAACGGAAAAGCAAAAAAGAACTCTATGCGGCACTTGTGCAAAAAGGCGTTTCATCAGAAATTGTAGAACAAGTATTTGAAGAAGCGGACTACGGGGAGGAAGATTCCAGACAGGCGATCGAAGCGCTGATGCGGAAACGAAATTATAACCCGGAAACAGCGGATGCGAAGGAAAAGCAGAAAATGATGGGCTATCTGATGCGTAAAGGATTCAGTTATCAGGATGTCCGCAATGTGTTACAAGTTTGCGAGTGAAAGCTTGACATATTTGTGTAAAAAGTATAAAATTGAACTGTTGTAATAATCGTACAATGAAAATTAAATAAGGAGGTGCTCCTGTGCCGATAGGAATAGTGATTGCTGTAGCAGTCGTACTTATCGTTGTGGCCGCTGTGATCAGTCATTTTTTGACAGTCTCAAACCTGAAGAACAATGCAGAATCCAAGATTGGTAATGCAGAGGCAAGGGCAAGAGAAATCATTGATGATGCAGTAAAGACAGCGGAGGCCAAGAAGAAGGAGTCTCTTTTAGAAATCAAGGAAGAGTCTATCAAGAATAAGAACGAACTTGAAAAAGAGACAAAGGAACGCAGATCGGAATTGCAGCGTTACGAGAAGCGTGTACTTTCCAAAGAGGAAGCTCTTGATAAAAAATCAGAGGCCATTGAAAGACGAGAAGCAGGATTTACAGCGAAGGAAGAAGAGCTGAGACAGCGTGAAGCGAAAGTAGAAGAGCTGAGTCAGCAGCGTGTACAGGAACTAGAAAGAATCTCAGGACTTACCTCCGAACAGGCAAAAGAATATTTGTTAAAAACTGTTGAAGAAGATGTAAAACATGACACTGCAAAGATGATCAAGGAATTAGAAGCGCAGGCAAAGGAAGAGGCAGATAAGAAGGCGAAAGAGTACGTCGTAACTGCAATCCAGAGATGTGCGGCAGATCATGTTGCGGAAACTACAATTTCGGTTGTACAGCTTCCAAGTGATGAAATGAAAGGAAGAATTATCGGACGTGAAGGACGTAATATCCGTACTTTAGAGACACTGACGGGTGTGGAACTCATTATTGATGATACACCGGAAGCAGTTGTCCTTTCCGGATTTGATCCGATAAGACGAGAAGTGGCAAGAATCGCGCTGGAGAAGCTGATTGTTGACGGACGTATCCATCCGGCAAGAATTGAGGAGATGGTAGAAAAGGCGCAGAAAGAAGTTGACACGATGATTCGTGAAGAGGGTGAAGCAGCGGCACTGGAAGTCGGTGTGCATGGAATTCATCCGGAACTGATTAAACTTCTCGGACGTATGAAGTTCAGAACAAGCTATGGACAGAATGCACTGAAGCATTCGGTTGAAGTGGCACAGTTATCCGGACTTCTTGCGGGAGAGATCGGATTAGATGTCAGACTTGCAAAACGTGCAGGACTTCTTCATGATATCGGTAAATCGATCGATCATGATGTAGAAGGATCACATATTCAGATTGGTGTGGATCTTTGTAGAAAATACAAAGAATCTCCTACAGTTATCAATGCTGTAGAGGCACATCATGGAGATGTAGAACCGGAAACTCTGATTGCGTGTGTGGTACAGGCTGCAGACACGATTTCGGCAGCAAGGCCGGGCGCAAGACGAGAAACATTAGAGACATACACAAACAGGTTAAAACAATTAGAAGATATCACCAACCAGTTCAAGGGTGTTGATAAATCTTTTGCAATTCAAGCAGGTAGAGAGATTCGTGTTATGGTAGTTCCAGAACAAGTATCTGATGCAGATATGGTATTACTGGCCAGAGATATTGCGAAACAGATTGAATTTGAATTAGAATATCCAGGACAGATTAAAGTTAATGTAATTCGTGAATCACGAGTTACAGACTATGCCAAGTAGAAGATAAATGAAATGACAGGAACCGGTTGATTTTTGGTCAACCGGTTCTTATTTTGTGTACAAAAGTATGTATGAGAAACAGCCGGTTACCAAAACATCCGAAAGATGCTGCCACGGGCAAGTTCTACAGGTGGCAGATCCTGTAGAGTGGCTGAAGTTAAAAAAGATACTTTTGAAAGAATAGCAGGAGGAAGTAAGAATGAGTGAAGATGTAATACGTACAGGAAGAGATCTGGCGTATCAGGGAACGGTTTTAAAAGTATACAAGGATCATATGAAATTTTCAAATGGAAATACAGAAGAATGGGACTTTATTCATCATGACGGCGCTGCTGCAGTTATCCCGGTTATGGAGGATGGAAAGATCTTGATGGTAAAACAGTACCGAAATGCGTTGGAACGAGACACATTGGAAATTCCGGCTGGAAAACTGGACGATCCGAATGAAGAGGGGATTGTATGCGCAGCAAGAGAGCTAAAAGAAGAAACGGGATACAGTTCTGAAAATCTGGAATGGATACTTACAATTCGGACAACGGTTGCATTTTGCGATGAAAGAATTGAAGTTTTTGTCGCAAGAAATCTGATACCGGGAGAGCAAAGCCTTGATGAAGATGAATTTGTGGATGTAAAAGCTTATGAATTAGATGAGTTGAAACAGATGATTTTTGAAGGAAAGATACAGGATTCAAAAACTATGGCAGCAATCCTTGCATATGAATCAAAGTATCTGCACGGATAAAATCATATCCACCCAAAGAGCACATATAATAAGATATCTGAATCTGAAAAAAGGAGAATGATATGTGAAGATACAGACAAAACAAAAATATGTGCTTCTGGCTGGAATGACAGGATTTGTACTGGGAATATGCAGTGCGAATCTCTGGATGAAGGAGTATATACTCGACATTGGAATTTTTAATCAGTTTTTTCTGGAACAATATAACCGGTTAGAGATCGTATATGAGGAGTATTTCTGGTACCTGATAAAAAACAGAGGGGTATTTCTACTGATTCTTACGGCGGCAGCTGGAACAAGGTATAGAAAAAGTGCGGTGATATTAACAGTAATATGGCTGGGTTTTTGTGTTGGAATGGTGATCTGTACGGCCATTGCCAGACTTGGAATTAAAGGGATTGTCCTTTGCGTGATTGCTGTTATGCCACAGGGCGTATTCTATATTTTGTCCGGGATACTATTGTTTGAATATATGCTGGAATATCCTGTGGTCAGGTGGAATTCCGGAAAAACTATAAAACTGATAATGCTGGTGCTGTTGGGAATGATAACAGAATGTTATGTGAATCCTGTCATTATCAGAATGTTTCTGAAAACATTGTAGGTGATCTACAGGACCTGCCACTGGCAGCTCCTTACGAACGCATGGCGATAAAGATCGACACATAGTATGAAATGTTTCAAACATACTGTGTGTCGATCTTTTTATGAAAAATTCTTTATGTAGATTACGAGACGAAGTATACAGCACAAAAACAAAAAGATCTGGCTGATCAGCAGACCTGTAAGATATCCGTTTATGCCCCATATAGGTATAAAAAGACATACACCTGCAATCCGTATGCAAAGACTTAAAAAGTTGATAATAAAAGAAAAAGTAGTTTTTCCCAAACCATTGATCATGCCAAGAAGAACCGTGTTAGTGTATAAAAACGGACAAATCCAGGAAAGCGTGAGAATAAAACTACCCGCAAGCGGACTTTTGAACAGAAAGATTCCAATCCATTTCCCGGATATTAGCAGGAAAATACAACAGAAACATCCAAGAAATATGCAGGAACAAGCGATTTTTGAAATGATAGCCTGAAGTCTGCGCTTCTCTTTCATTTCCTGAATTTCGGCCACTGTAGGAAGAAGCATGGAGGATACAGCGTTGGTAATAGCAGAAGGAAACAGAATACAAGGAAGTGCCATACCGGTCAGAACTCCATATACCTGCAAAGACAGAGAAGAAGACATTCCGGAATACTGAAGAAAAACGGGGATGGATACGGCTTCTATACTTTGCAGAATGTTCAATAATACCCGGCTGGCAGTAAGAGGAAAGGCGTGTCTGAAAAGCCTGGAAAGATGGATGCAGAAAGTACTTGCAGAAAGCAAATTCTGTACTTGTTTCGAAGCTGTGTGGTGTATAGAGTACAGGCAATAGCAAGATGCAAAGATCTCCCCCATAGCAAGACCAACAACGGCAAAAGAGATGGAAAGATCCAGCTGATGGCTGGTGCGGTAATAACAGAAAAGAAACACGAATAAAATACGGAATGTCTGTTCAAAAAGTTGGGAAACAGCAGGAATTTTTGTCTGCTTTAAACCAAGCGAATAGCCGCAGATGCAGCTGTGGATTGAAGCAAAAGGAAACGTATAGGACAATAAAATCAGCAGTTCTTCGCATCTGGAATCATGGAGAAAAGAGATGGCGGTCATATGTGCATTGTGCTGTAAAAAAATGGTCAGAATACAGGAAAGAACAAATGTAAATATCAGGCCGGTTTTTAATAATTCTTTTGCTTTTTCCGGATGGCCTGCAGCATTTTCCTGTGCAACGCAGCGGGAAAGAGCAAGTTCGGTTCCGGCACAGGAAAAAGAGATGCCAAGGGCATATACAGGAAATACAAGTTGATAAAGGCCTACATTTTCTTCGCCAAAGGTATGACCCAAAAAAATGCGATAGAAAAATCCCATAAAACGGGTGACAAAACTTGTAATGGTCAAAATAGCTGTTCCGCGGATGAGAGCGCGCTTTCCGGACATAATCGGCTCCTTTATATATGAGAATTGTATCTTTATAAGTTATTCAAGAATAGTGCTTGACAGAACTAAAAAGCAGTGATATTCTACAGGAGTAAAAATCCTAGTAAAATACTGGGGATTAAAAAGAGGTGATAAGATGAAACTTTCCACGAAGGGTAGATATGGACTGCGTGCCATGATAGATCTTGCCAGATACAGTGAGAAAGAACCGGTGTCGATCGGAAGCGTGGCCGCAAGACAGGAAATTTCAGAACGCTATCTGGAACAGCTTGTTGCACTTCTGAAAAAGGCAGGGCTGGTGAAAAGTATTCGTGGAGCCTCTGGCGGATATGTACTGGCGAAAAAACCGTCGGAAATCTCTGTCGGAGATATCTTAAGAGCACTGGAGGGAAGTCTGGAGCCGGTCAAATGTGCGGCATTTGATACTACAACAGGAGAAGGCTGCATGGCATCGGACGGCTGCGTGACAAAGTATGTATGGCAGAAGATTAATGACAGTATTAATGATACGGTGAATCAGATCATGCTGGATGAGCTGATACAGGAGAGTAAAAGCATTAATCCGGACGGAGAATGTGAAAATCCAAAGTGCAGCCAGTAATCGGCAGACAAAAATTCTGATAAACAAAAACATTACAGAATATACAAAGAAAATGGAGGAGATAAAATGAGTAAATTATTATATCTTGATAATGCAGCAACAACAAAGACAGCACCGGAAGTTGTAGAAGCAATGCTTCCGTATTTTACAGAAAAATTCGGAAATCCATCCAGTGTTTACAGCTTTGCCGCTGCAAACAAAGAAGTGATCAACCAGCAGAGAGATGCAATCGCTGAAATGATCGGTGCAAAATCAAATGAGATCTATTTTACAGGCGGTGGATCTGAATCTGATAACTGGGCTTTAAAATGTACAGCCGAGGCTTATGCGAACAAAGGTAACCATATCATTACAACAAAGATCGAGCATCATGCGATTCTTCATACAGCAGAGTATCTTGAAAAAAGAGGATTTGAGGTAACATACCTTGATGTAGATGAAGACGGAAAAGTAAAACTGGATGACTTAAAGGCAGCGATCCGTCCGACAACTATCCTGATCTCTGTTATGTTTGCAAATAACGAGATCGGTACCATCCAGCCAATCAAGGAAATCGGTGAGATCGCTCATGAACATGGCATTCTGTTCCATACCGATGCAGTACAGGCTTTCGGACAGCTTCCAATCAATGTAGACGAATGCCACATTGATATGTTAAGCGCCAGCGGACACAAGTTCAACGGACCAAAGGGAATTGGAATCATGTACATCCGTACGGGCGTAAAGATTCGTTCGTTTATCCATGGTGGAGCACAGGAGAGAAAGCGTCGTGCAGGTACAGAGAATGTTCCTGGAATCGTAGGAATCGGAACAGCAGCAAAACGTGCAGCAGCCAACATGGAAGAAAGAACAGCAAAAGAAAGAGAAGTCAGAGACTATCTGATCGACAGAGTGCTGAATGAAATTCCATACTGTCGTCTGAACGGACACAGAACAGACCGTCTTCCAAATAATGCAAACTTCAGCTTCCAGTTCGTAGAAGGTGAGTCGCTTCTGATCAAACTTGACATGAAAGGAATCTGTGGATCAAGCGGATCTGCATGCACATCTGGATCATTAGACCCATCACACGTTCTGCTTGCCATCGGTCTGCCTCATGAGATCGCTCATGGATCATTAAGACTGACATTGAACGAAGAAATTGAAAAAGAAGATATCGATTATGTTGTAGACAATCTGAAAGAGATCGTTGCGCACTTAAGAGAAATGTCTCCTCTGTATGAAGACTTCATTAAAAAACAGAAAAAATAGGGCGAGAAATAATTCAGATTGTGTACAGAACACATTCGGACAAAACAGTCAAAACATTTAGATAAAAAGACAAAAGGAGTAATTTAGATATGTATTCAGAAAAAGTAATGGATCATTTTGAACATCCAAGAAATGTAGGAGAAATTGAAAATGCCAGTGGCGTTGGAACCGTAGGAAATGCAAAATGTGGAGATATCATGAGAATTTACCTTGATATCGACGACAATCAGATCATCCGTGATGTAAAATTTAAAACATTCGGATGTGGTGCCGCAGTTGCAACAAGCAGTATGGCAACAGAGATGGTAAAAGGAAAGACAATCCAGGAAGCTATGGAAGTTACGAATAAAGCAGTTATGGAAGCTCTGGATGGACTTCCGCCGGTAAAAGTGCACTGCTCACTGCTTGCAGAGGAAGCAATCCACGCAGCTTTATGGGATTATGCAGAAAAGCATGATATCAAGATTGAAGGACTCAAGAAACCGAAGTCTGATATTCACGAAGGTGAAGAGGCGGAAGAGGAAGAATATTAAGCCGGAGAACTTTATATGGAAAAGAAAAAAGTTGTAGTCGGGATGTCCGGAGGGGTTGACTCCTCCGTGGCAGCCTGGCTTTTAAAAAATCAGGGATATGATGTAATAGGAGTCACGATGCAGATCTGGCAGGATGAAGAAGAAGCCGCGATGGAAGAACATGGCGGCTGTTGTGGACTCAGTGCAGTGGATGATGCCAGAAGAGTGGCAGCAGCGCTGGATATTCCGTATTATGTCATGAATTTTAAAAAAGAATTTAAAGAAAATGTCATTGATTATTTTATCGATGATTATCTGCATGGCAGAACGCCGAACCCGTGTATCGCCTGTAACCGATATGTGAAATGGGAATCATTGTTAAAGCGAAGCCTTGATATTGGTGCGGAGTATATAGCAACGGGACATTATGCCAGGGTAGAGAGGCTGTCGAATGGAAGATATGCAATCCGTAATTCTGCGACTGCGGCAAAAGATCAGACATATGCACTTTATAACCTTACACAGGATCAGCTTTCGAAGACACTGATGCCGGTTGGAGAATATACAAAAGATCAGATCCGTGCAATGGCAGATGAAATAGGCCTTCTTGTTGCACATAAGCCGGACAGTCAGGATATCTGCTTTGTGTCAGATGGAGATTATGCGTCTTATATCGAAGAAAATTCAGATGCAAAGATTACGCCGGGCAATTTCGTGCTTTCGGATGGAACGGTTGTCGGAAAACATAAAGGAATCATTCATTATACGGTGGGACAGAGAAAAGGTCTGGGACTGTCTCTCGGACATCCGGTGTTCGTATTGGAGATCCGCCCGGAAACCAATGAAGTTGTAGTGGGATCAAATGAGGAATCTATGTCCCGTTATGTGCGCGCAGATCAGGTGAATTTCATGACGGTAGAAGATCTGACAGAGCCGAAAAGAGTGTGGGCGAAGATTCGTTATAATCACAGAGGTGCATGGTGTACCGTTGAAAAGACGGGAGAAGATGAGATCCTCTGTACATTTGAAGAGCCGCAGAGAGCGATCACACCGGGACAGGCTGTCGTATTATATGACGGAGAATACGTACTTGGCGGCGGAACGATCATTGCGGATAAGTAGGAAACATAAAGAACATTGATAAAATACAAAATAAAGAGGAATAAGTTATGATACAGGCGGATATGCATATGCACACATGGTTTTCAACGGATTCCGAAGCCTGTCCACGCGATATGGCGGATGAGGCAGTCAGAAAAGGGTTGAAAACCATTTGCTTTACGGATCATTTTGACAAGGATGATCTGGAATGGGGAGAAGAAGGTATCTTTGATGTGGATGCTTATTTTGTGGAAATGCAGAAACTTCAGGAAGAATATGCAGGAAAACTGAATATCAGGATTGGAATAGAACTGGGACTTAGGACATATCTGAAAGATTATTATGAAGAACTGACGAAGAAATATCCGTTTGATTTCGTGATTGGATCGGTTCACAATGTTCCGTATAAGAAAGATGCGGAAGGAAACATATTATATACTGATCCTGCGGCAGAAAAGCTTTTTACAGACCGTACTGACAAAGAGGCGTACCGTCTGATGATGGAGACAACGCTGGAAAATGTGAGAACTTCGGACTGCTTTCAGACACTTGGTCATCTGGATTATGTTGTAAGATATGGAAAATCAAGAGAAAAAGAATATTCGTATACAGATTATGCGGACATTATAGACGAGATTTTGAAACTATTGATTGAGAAGGAAAAGGGTCTGGAAGTGAATTCGGCCGGATTGAAGTATGGCCTTCCGTTCGCACATCCACATCCGGATGTATTGAAGCGTTATCGTGAGCTTGGCGGTGAGATCATTACGATTGGAGCCGATGCACATAAACCGGAGCATATTGCGTATGATTTTGCAAAGGCAGAAGAAATTTTGAAGTCCTGCGGCTTTAAATATTATACAGAATTTTTTGAACAAAAGCCTGTTTTTAAGCAACTTATATAAAAATAGGAAAACCTCTTGAAATTTTGTATCAGATAAAGTACAATTATTAGCAGTTGAGAGGTCTTGATAGAGCTTCTAAAGGGCTTGGGAAAGATTTCACAATGTAGACTGCATAAGTAGTTAATAAACAAACTTTAGGAGGAATTAATCATGGCAGTAAAAGTAGCGATTAATGGATTTGGACGTATTGGACGTCTTGCATTCAGACAGATGTTCGGAGCAGAAGGATATGAAGTTGTAGCAATCAACGACTTAACATCTCCTAAGATGCTTGCACACCTGTTAAAATATGATTCTTCACAGGGAAAATACGCTTTAGCTGATACTGTAAAAGCAACAGATGATTCTATCATCGTTGATGGAAAAGAAATCAAAATCTATGCTAAAGCTAACGCTGAAGAACTTCCATGGGGAGAGATTGGTGTAGACGTAGTTCTGGAGTGTACAGGATTCTATACATCTAAAGAAAAAGCATCTGCTCATATCAAAGCAGGAGCAAGAAAAGTTGTTATTTCCGCACCAGCTGGAAACGACCTGCCAACTATCGTATATAACGTAAACCACGAAACACTGAAACCAGAAGATACAGTAATTTCTGCAGCTTCTTGTACAACAAACTGCCTGGCTCCAATGGCAAAAGCTCTTAACGATCTTGCACCAATCGAGTCTGGTATCATGTGCACAATTCACGCTTACACAGGAGATCAGATGACTCTTGACGGACCACAGAGAAAAGGTGACCTCAGAAGATCTCGTGCAGCTGCAGTTAACATCGTACCTAACAGCACAGGTGCTGCAAAAGCAATCGGACTTGTTATCCCAGAACTGAACGGAAAGTTAATCGGATCTGCTCAGCGTGTACCAACACCTACAGGATCTACAACAATCCTTACAGCAGTTGTAAAAGGACATGTAACAGTTGATGAAATCAACGCAGCTATGAAAGCAGCTTCTACAGAGTCCTTCGGATACAACACAGATGAAATCGTATCTAGCGATATCGTTGGAATGAGATATGGTTCATTATTCGATGCTACTCAGACAATGGTACTTCCACTGGAAAACGGAACTACAGAAGTTCAGGTTGTTTCTTGGTATGACAATGAGAACTCATACACAAGCCAGATGGTAAGAACAATCAAATACTTCTCTGAATTAGCATAATTTAGAGCATGAATTAAGACTCACAAAGGGTCCGGTCTTATTGGGCCGGACCCTTTTTGCAGTTATAAAATATATAACCAGGAGGCAGTACTATGCTTAATAAAAAATCTGTAGATGACATTAACGTAAAAGGGAAAAAAGTACTTGTAAGATGTGACTTCAACGTTCCACTTATCGATGGAAAGATTACAGACGAGAATCGTCTTGTTGCAGCACTTCCTACAATCAAAAAATTAATCGCTGATGGCGGAAAGGTTATCCTTTGCTCTCATCTTGGAAAGCCAAAGGGACAGCCGGTTCCAGAATTATCTCTTGCTCCTGTAGCAGTTCGCCTTTCAGAACTTCTTGGACAGGAAGTAAAATTTGCAGCTGATCCGGAAGTTGTTGGACCAAATGCGAAAGCAGCAGTAGCTGAGATGAAAGATGGAGATGTTATCCTCCTTGAAAACACACGTTACAGAGCAGAAGAGACAAAGAATGAAGATGCATTCAGTAAAGATCTCGCTTCTCTTTGCGACGTATTTGTTAACGATGCATTCGGAACAGCACACCGTGCACACTGCTCTAACGTAGGAGTTACAAAATACGTAGATACAGCAGTTGTTGGATACCTTATGCAGAAAGAAATTGATTTCCTTGGAAATGCAGTCAACAATCCGGAAAGACCATTCGTAGCAATCCTTGGCGGAGCAAAAGTTTCAAGCAAGATTTCTGTAATTGAGAACCTTCTTGACAAAGTAGATACTCTGATCATCGGTGGAGGAATGGCATATACATTCGCAAAAGCACAGGGCGGAACAGTCGGAAAATCCCTTCTGGAAGAAGATTACTGCCAGTATGCACTTGACATGATCGAAAAAGCAAAAGCCAAAGGTGTAAAACTCCTTCTTCCTGTAGATAACGTTATCGGAGATGATTTCTCTAATGATGCAAATACTCAGGTAGTAAAAGCTGGAGAGATCCCGGAAGGATGGGAAGGACTCGATATCGGACCAGAGACAGCTAAGATCTTCAGCGATGCAGTAAAAGATGCTAAGACAGTTGTATGGAACGGACCAATGGGATGCTTCGAGATGCCTAAATTTGCAAAAGGAACAGAAACGGTTGCAAAAGCACTTGCAGACACAGACGCTGTAACAATCATCGGCGGAGGAGATTCTGCAGCAGCAGTTAACCAGCTGGGATATGGAGATAAGATGACACACATTTCAACAGGTGGTGGAGCTTCTCTTGAATTCCTTGAAGGAAAAGAACTCCCGGGTGTAGTAGCAGCTAACGATAAATAGAATAAGGAGATTTGGAAAGATGGCAAGAAAGAAAATCGTAGCCGGAAACTGGAAAATGAACAAAACTCCAAGTGAAGCAGTAGCTTTAGTTGAAGAATTAAAACCATTAGTAGCTAATGAAGATGTAGACGTAGTATTCTGCGTACCTGCAATCGACATTATCCCTGTAGCAGAGGCTGTAAAGGGAACCAATATCCAGGTTGGCGCTGAGAATATGTATTTTGAAGAAAGCGGAGCATATACAGGAGAAATCTCTCCGGCTATGCTTACAGATGCAGGAGTAAAATACGTTGTTCTTGGACACTCTGAAAGAAGAGAATACTTTGCAGAGACAAACGAGACAGTAAATAAGAAAATGCTGAAAGCTTTCGAGCATGGTATTACACCAATCATGTGCTGTGGAGAGACTCTGGAGCAGAGAGAACAGGGTGTAACAATGGACTTCATCCGTCAGCAGGTTAAAGTTGGATTCCAGAATGTAACAGCTGATCAGGCTAAGACAGCAGTGATCGCTTACGAGCCAATCTGGGCTATCGGAACAGGTAAGACAGCTACTACAGAGCAGGCTGAAGAAGTTTGCGCTGGTATTCGTGCATGCATCGCTGAAGTATATGATGAAGCTACAGCAGAAGCTATCCGTATCCAGTACGGCGGATCTGTAAACGCTGGAAATGCAGCAGAGTTATTCGCTCAGGCTGATATCGACGGCGGACTTGTAGGTGGAGCATCTCTGAAAGCTGATTTCGGAAAGATCGTAAACTACAAATAAGATTTAGAAAATCAGCCGCAGGAGGCTTTCGTTTGACTGCTTCCTGCGGTTTTATGCTGTAAAAGTGATATTTAAGACGAAAGGTGATATTAAAAATGAGTAAGAAACCAACAGTACTTATGATCTTAGACGGTTATGGACTGAATGAAAAGACAGAAGGTAATGCAATTGCTATGGCAAAAACACCTGTTATGGATAAACTGATGTCAGAATATCCATGTGTAAAAGGAAATGCCAGCGGACTTGCAGTAGGACTTCCGGACGGACAGATGGGTAACTCAGAAGTTGGCCATATGAATATGGGTGCCGGACGTATCATTTATCAGGAACTGACAAAGATCACAAAGGCAATTGAAGATGGTGTATTCTTCGAGAATAAAGCACTTCTGGCTGCATGTGAGAATGCCAAGAAGAATGATTCTGCACTGCACCTGATGGGGCTGGTATCTGACGGTGGTGTTCACAGCCACATCGGACATATTTTCGGCCTTCTGGAACTGGCTAAGAGACAGGGACTTGAGAAAGTATACGTACACTGCTTCCTTGACGGTCGTGATACACCACCGGCTTCAGGAAAAGAGTATGTAGAGCAGTTAGAAGCTAAGATGAAAGAAATCGGCGTAGGAGAGGTTGCAAGTGTTTCCGGACGTTATTATGCAATGGACCGTGATAACCGCTGGGATCGTGTAGAAAAGGCTTACAAGGCACTTTCAGCAGGCGAAGGCGAGACAGCTGCTTCTGCTACAGAGGGAATCCAGGCTTCTTATGATGCAGATGTAACGGATGAGTTCGTTGTACCATTTGTAGTAACAAAGGACGGCGCACCGGTTGCAACGATCAAAGAAAATGATTCCGTAGTATTCTTCAACTTCCGCCCGGACAGAGCAAGAGAGCTCACAAGAACATTCTGTGACGACAGCTTTGACGGATTTGACAGAGGAGACAGAATCAAGACAACATTTGTATGCTTTACAGAATACGATGCTACAATCGAAAATAAACAGGTCGCATTTGTGAAAGAAGAAATCACTAATACATTTGGTGAGTTCCTTGCCAAGAACGGCAAGAAACAGGCACGTATCGCTGAGACAGAGAAGTATGCTCACGTAACATTCTTCTTTAATGGCGGCGTAGAGGAACCAAATGAAGGAGAAGATAGAATTCTTGTAAAATCTCCAAAGGTTGCTACTTATGATTTGAAGCCAGAGATGAGTGCATATGAAGTATGTGACAAGCTCGTTGCAGCAATCAAGTCTGATAAGTATGATGTTATCGTAATTAACTTTGCCAACCCTGACATGGTAGGTCATACTGGCGTGATCGAGGCTGCTGTAAAAGCCATTGAAGCAGTTGACGAGTGTGTAGGAAAGGCTTACGAAGCATTAAAAGAAGCTGACGGACAGATGTTCATCTGTGCGGATCACGGTAATGCAGAGTACATGATTGATGAAGAGACAAAAGAGCCATTTACAGCACATACAACCAATCCTGTACCATTCATCCTTGTAAATGCAGATCCTGCATACAAGTTGAAAGAAGGCGGATGCCTGGCAGATATTGCTCCTACACTGATCGAACTGATGGGTATGGAACAGCCGGCTGAGATGACTGGAACATCACTTCTTGTGAAATAATATAAACATATTCAACGTATGTTATATGCTATAATGAACAGATTGTGGAAAATGTAAAAGCGTATTTTCTACAATCTGTTCTGTATTTATCAGTATAATTATAAAAGGAACATCATGAGGAGAACGACATGAAGATTGTTATTGTAGAAGATGATCCGGGTATCCGAAAGGAATTAAAACAGCTCCTGGAAAATGCTTTTTATGAAGCAGAGATAATCGAAGAATTTAAAGATACGGCAGAGCAGATATGCAGCATGATACCGGCACCGGATCTGGTACTCCTGGATTGGAATCTTCCGGGGGAAAGCGGCTTTGACATCTGTACGAAGCTGAAAGAACATTCAGATATTCCAATCATATTTCTGACCAGCCGGACAGATTCCATGGATGAACTGACCGGAATCTTGAAAGGGGCAGATGATTATATCACGAAACCGTTCAATCCACCGATTCTGCTGGCAAGAATAGGCGTAGTACTAAAAAGAACTACTGATAAAAATGCAGAGAAATCAAGGGGTAATGCCTTGAACATGGAATATAAAGGTGTAATCCTAAATGCTGTGGGAGGCTGCATAGAGCATGAAGGAAAAAAGACAGATCTTACGAAAAATGAGTTGAAGATCCTGCACCTTCTATATCAGAAAAAGGGTGAGATTGTTCCGAGACTGGATATGATCGAATATCTGTGGGACAATGAAGTCTTCATAGATGACAATACATTAAGTGTGAATGTTACAAGACTCAGAGGAAAACTGGCTGACATCGGAGTGACGGATTTCATTGAGACAAAACGGGGAATGGGGTACCGCATATGAGATTTTCGGAATATATAAAAGATAAGATTCTGATATGTCTGCTGCACCTCCTGTGTATGATATTACTGATGGGCTTCTTCTATATTACAGGGTATAACAGAAACGCAGCTGCACTGATTCTCATTTTCTGGTGGATCATCCTTGGGATATGGATTATGACAGGATATTATCGCAGGAAGAAATATTTTGACAGGGCAGAACATATTCTGGAAAATGTAGATCAGAGATATCTGCTTGGAGAATTGCTGCCAGCTTCACCATATCTGGAAGATCGGATCTACCGGGAGTTGATCAGACGATCGAATAAATCTGTGATCGAACGGATCCGTATGCTTGAAGATGAACAGAATGATTATCGGGATTATATCGAAAGCTGGGTGCATGAGATCAAAGCACCGATTACCAGTATCCAGCTTGCGTGTGAGAATCATAAAGACGAAGTGACCAGACAGATCGGTCTTGAGAATCAACGGATTGAAAATGACGTAGATATGGTTCTGTATTATGCCAGAATGGAAAAGGTATACAAAGACTATATGATTGAAGAGACAGACCTTGGGAAGGCGGCTTCTGAAATTTTGATAAAAAATAAGTATTATCTAATTAGTAACGGAGTGCGCGGGGAAGTGGAGTGCCCTGATCTTGCGTATACCGATAAAAAGTGGATCCTTTTTATACTGAACCAGCTTATGCTGAACAGTGTGAAATATAAAAGTGAGAATCCAAAGGTCCATCCGTATATTCATATTTACACGGAAAGGTACGGTCATGGTGTCCGGCTGATCGTAGAAGATAACGGAACCGGAATACGGGAAGAAGAGATGTCCAGAATCTTTGAAAAAGGTTTTACCGGTTCCAATGGAAGAAATGGTAAGAAATCTACGGGGATGGGTCTTTATCTGTGCAGACGGCTGTGTGAAAAGCTTGGAATTGCCATCGAGGCGGAATCTGTTCGTGGTGAAGGCACGAAGATGATCCTTACATTTCCGGTCAGCAGTTATCTTTCAAAAATGTAAGATAACTGAAAGATACATCGATACATCTTTCTGGTCCGGACGGGTAAAGTAGAGATGAAAAAGAGTATTACAAAAAGACCGGAAAGGATGATATGGATGAGAAGAATAAGAAAGCATGGCAAGACAACAGAGAAAAAAACAGACAGAATCCTGGCAGGAGGCAGAATCCCGGATGGAGAGATCCGGGTGTGTGATGTGGAAAAATATTACGGAAGTGATACGAACATCACCAAAGCGGTAGACAGGGTAAGCTTTTGCGTCCAAAAAGGAGAATTTGTGGGAATCATGGGAGCATCGGGTTCCGGTGATTATGTTAAAATAAGACTAAGTTAGCAGATTCCTTATAAAATAAGGGCTCACGCCAATTTAGTCTTTTTTCTATTATACCATAAAAGGTAGAAAATTCATAGACCGGGAATGAATTTTTCATAGTAAAAATCAAATGGCAGGGGCTCTTAAAGATAGAAACCTATTGCTACTGGTCCTGTCAAAATTATATCCATTCTCACAGGCGGTCAAGTTTGTGAAAAACCATTCGGTTACAATATATTGAAAAAAATATGTTAAGGACTAGGTTAGTTAAAAGATTCTGTTAGCTGGCTTAGTCCTTTTTTTCTTGGGAGGACAGAGCAATGATAAAGGTGATTATGATTGTTGGAATAATTTTTTTCCTCGTTTCGTTGTATGCGTGTCTGGTGGCAGGCAAAAGAGCAGATGAAGAAATAAGTGCTTTATTTGAAAAAGAAAAGAAGCAGGGGAGTGAGGAATAAACGTATGAATGGAGGTATTTATAGCACTGGAAATGAAATTGTAGATGAAAATGCAAAACTGAATATATCTGGAAATATCATTCCGCAGGTGTGGTATCGGACAATCATCAGAGAAAGTGGAAAGCCAAATCTAACAGCTATTATTATACTGGCAGATATTGTGTACTGGTATAAGCCTACAGAAATCAGAGATGAAGGAACCGGACAGGTCATTGGGGTAAGAAAGAAATTTAAGTCAGACCTTCTTCAGAGAAGTTACCAGCAGATCAGCGAACAGTTTGGGATTTCCAAAAAAGAAGCGACAAATGCAGTGGTATTTTTAGAGAAGCTGGGTGTGGTAAAACGGGTATTTAGAACCATTTCCATGAATGGGATTGTTGTAAATAATGTTCTGTATCTGGAATTGATCGTAGACCGGTTAAAAGAATTGACTTATCCAGAAGAAACAGGAGCAGATCCGGTTTCCTTTGAAAAAAGAAGAGAGAAATCCAAAGCAGAGAAAATCAGTTCCCATACAGCCATAGAGGAAGAGATACATTTTGTAGAAGAGAGGGCTGTCCCTTTCCAAAGGGAGAGGGTGTCACCATTCAAAGAGGGAGCATACCCCGACAGGGAAACAGAGCCCTGGATACCCAAAGAGGTACCTCAGACTGATAGCGGGCAGACAAATACAGAGATTACTACAAAGACTACAGCAGAAAGTACCCAAAAGAATACAACAGAAATAGGGAATGGGTATAGAGATAATCCTATCTTATCCTATCAGGCAGCAGAAGAACAGTTCAAAGATCAGATTGATTATGATGCGATATGGATAGACAGACCTTTTGACAGAAAACTGCTCAATGAGATTGTAGGGCTTGCAGTAGATGTTTTGACGTCCAATGCAAAGACCATAAGGGTAAATCAGGAAGAACGACCTCTTGGCATTGTACAGGGAATGTATAAAAAGCTGGATAAGTTTACCGTAGAGTATGTGATAGACTCAATTAAGCAGTGTACAAGGAAAGCCAATAATATCCGGGCAGTGCTGCTTACCGCTTTATACAATGCCACATTGACAGCAAACAGCTATATATCCAATCTGTTTGCTTATCAGGAAGCTATCCCTCAGACGTAAGGAGCGTGATAGAAAGTAACAAAATTAAGAAAATTCAGGACAGCTCATGGATATACACAGATAGAACTTGCGGCTGTCTTGGGTATCAGTCTTCGGACGTATCAGAGGATTGAATACGGACAGCAAAAGCCCAATGTCTATGTAGTTGTCCGACTTCAGCGGTTATTTCAAAAAGATATTAGTGAGATTATGGAGGAATATACAGAATGAGGGAAGAAAGGTTTCGTATTCAGTGCCCCAAACATTTTCTGGTTGGAGATTCAGGGCGTTTTGAAAAATCTCCACAGGGTAAGGATTCGGATTTTGTAGTAGATTATGCTCCACCGGAAATGTTTGAAGCCGGGATTGTCTTACAGGAGATGGGGACGGAGGGAGATACCTATTGCACAATGTATGTCTATTTTGCACCAGAGGAACACCTTCCGGTTTATATGGACAGCATGAAATACGACCTACAAAAAGTATCCATTCGGAAAATTTTTGTTGATACCGAGGAATACCTCATAAAAGTAAATGAGAAGACAAAAAAGTTTTATGCGGGTGAGGACGGTTGTTGGGGTTCCTATACGGAACTTTACCGGAAAGAGAATGGGGAACGTCTGACTGATGCAGTGATTGTTTTTCTGTGTATGCCAGATGAAATGAAGTTTCAGGAAATGGAAGCTGTGATGGGGGAACTGTTTGAAAAACTTCCTGTGATAGACAAAGAAAAGAAAGAAACAGGTCAAGAACCAAAGAGAACAAGATAAAATACAAACTATAACTTTCAGGAGGATAAGAACGTGGAAACTAAAATGATTATTGGAATTGATCATGGAAACCGTAACATGAAAACTGCAAATACTGTATTCTCAGCAGCAATCCAGCCTTTGCAGGCAAGGCCGGACAGCCTGGAGCACATTTTGGAATACCAGAACCAGTTTTATTATGTGGGAGGGAAAGTGCCGGAAAAGGAGTGTGTGGATAAGACAGAGAATGAAAATTATTATCTTCTTACCCTTGCAGCACTGGCGCAGGAAATGCGTTTCCGGGGATTGACAGACGCTTCCGTAAAAATGGGAGCTGCCCTGCCGCCCAGAAGATTTCAGCAGCAGAAAGAAAGTTTCAAGAAATATCTGTTAAAGACAAAGGAACTGCATTTCCGTTATGAAGGGGTACATTATCATGTGTCGTTGGAAAATGTGTTTGTTTTTATGCAGGGGCATGTGGTGATCCATACGCTTTTAGAAGCGGTTCCCGGTTATTGCCTTTTAGTAGATATTGGTGGAGGAACTACCGACCTGGTAGAGTTTGTTGACGGAATGCCGGACGGGAAGTATTCGATTTCAGATAAGGCAGCTTTGTACTGTATCGGAAAAGTCAATGAGGAAGCCATTGCCAAAACAGGGGCAGGGGTACCGGCATATATTACAGAAGCATTTATGAGGACAGGAAGCTATGACTGCCCGAAGCAGTATCAGGACGTCATAAAAAACTGTTTGAAGTCCTACGCAGAGGAAATTTATGGTATCATACAGGCAAACCATTATAATCTGGATCTGACCAAAATGGTGTTTATGGGCGGCGGTTCTTCCATTGTGGAGCATTTTGGAGCCAATGAGGGAAAAGATGTACAGTTTGTAACAGATATACATGCCAATGCAAGGGGCTGTGAAGAAGCAGTGAAAAGTATTATCCGGGCAAAACAGAGGAAAATGCGGACAGCATGATAGGAAGTGAAAACTTATGGATACGGAAAAAGTATATACAACTTCACTGCGGCTGTATAAAAGCAGACCGGTACATCATCAGGCTTATCGGTATCTGAAGGAGTATAACAAAGATATTTTCAAGACAAAAGACGACTTTATAGCAGAAGCAATCGTTTATTTTGCCAAGTATCTACAGCAGGAAGAAGAAGTACAGCAGATGAAACTATTAAATACCCTTCTGGAGAACCAGAAAGAACAATTTTGTAAAATCGTAAAAGAAGCGGTTTCAATGGCACAGGAAGAAGCCTTTGAGAAGCTAGGTGTGCTGGAAAAGGCAGTTCAGGGAGAACTTTCTGACGGTGGAGCGATAGCAGAGGACAGGGAAAAGGAAGAAGCCTGTATGGAAAAAGATTTACGGTTTGCGGAATTTTATGGGGCATTTGAAGAATAAGGAGGAAAAAGATATGGCAGTAGGAAGAAGTGTATGGGAAGTTGTAAAAGGGATTTTCATTGCAGTGGGGAAACTGCTGTATCTGACAGGGAAACTGGTAATATGTTTGTTTCTGCTGGTTCTGCAGCTTGTTTTGGCAGTGTTCCATGCAGGGAGCAGGGAATAGAAAGGGGATTGACAGGTGCATTGGATACGGGACAGACCGTATACAAATGATAGAAAAAAGAAGATAGAAAATGGAAAGCAGGCTTGTGTGGCCTGCTTTTTTTGACGAAAAAATGAAAAGGAGCAAAGCTATGATGAAAGGAAAAAAGAAAAGGCTGCTGGCTGGGACGCTGGCACTTCTTCTTAGTTGTTCTACGTTACTCAATACAGGGATCACCGCACTGGCTTCTGAACAGTCTGAGGAACATGCACAGATACAGGAAGTAAAACAGGAGGAGGCTGCTTCGGAAACATTACCGGAGTTGGAAGAGGTAAAGGAGCAACTGACAGAAGAAGAACTGGTGTATGCAGAGGACCTTACCATAAAAGCAGGAGAGCCCTTTGACCTGGAAACAGATTACAGGGGTTTTCAGAAAAATGATGAAAAAGTAAAGGTAACGTTTCTGAAAGCAGAAGGGGACTCCGGCAATTCTTTTGATTTCAATACCCCAGGTTCTTACCAGGCGTTTTATTGTGTTGATCCGTTAAGCGGAAGCCCTTCCTATCAGATTATGAGAAGAATTGTGGTAGAAGCAAGGGAAAACAGCACACAGGAACCCCAGGGAGAAGTAAGCCAGCATACCGAAGATGACTCCGGTGAGGACGGTGAGGCGGACCCTGACCCGGAGATACCGGAGGTACTGACGGAAGAACCGGAAATGCCAGATGCAGGGGCAGAGTTGATTGATCTGACACCAAAAGAGGATAAGGGAATGTTCTTATCGGTTGTTCCGGCAGCAATGGAGCAGCAAAAAGGAAGCAATGTACATCTGGTACAGGGAGAAAAAATCCCATACCCTTCTAACGTGGGGAACTATTCTACTTCCTATTTCACTGTAAATGGCCATGTAGCATATTGTCTGGAGTCTATGAAGGCTTCCCCGCCGACCTCGGATTATGTAGCAAATGAATTTGAAAGCAACCCGGAATTGCAGAAAGTCCTTTATTATGGATATGGCGGTCCTGGGGACATTACCGGGGAGTATATGCCCTCTTTTGACTGGAAGACAAAGTATATTTTTACGCATTTAGCTGCCGCTTATTCTTATTGTGGCATGGACGGTTTTTATGGCTGTACCTTTGAAGATATTAAGGCAAGCGGTGTGTGGGGATATATCCAGCATATTTACAGCCTGGAAGCACCTCCGACAGCAGCAATCACGTTGTCCCCAAAGGAAGCAAAGGCTTATGAAAGTGGAAAGGAACAGCGTACCGGGGAGTTTACTTTAAAAGGTGACCATAGAAACTATATTACTTTAAAAATGCCAGAGAATATGACTTATCACAGTGGAAGTACAAAACAGACAGGAACCGTAAAGATCAATGGGAATACCACATTCCATTTCAGCGCTCCCAAAACTGTAACGGGTACATGGAACAGCGGTAAGCTGAAAGGACAAATGGGAACCCAGTGGAAGACCTTAGTATTGTCTACGGGTTCTGGTTCCCAGGACATTGGGTATGGGGCATTTTTTGAAGAAGAAAGTGCTTCTGTGGAATTTACGGTGAAGTGGCTGGACCTGGCAAGGGTAAAGGTAACAAAAAAAGATAAGAACAGTAAAGTAAATCTGTCCGGCGCTGTTTTTGGTATTTATTCAGACAGTGCATGTAAAAATCTTCTTGTGCAGATGCCGGCCACAGACAGCAACGGTACTTCTGAGGTGGAGCTTCCGAAAACCCAGGATACGGTATATTTAAAAGAAATTTCTGTTCCAGAAGGATATAAGCTGAATACAGAGTCTTTTAATGTGAAGCTGGAAACAGGAAAAACAACTTCTGTTGCAGTGACGAATGAGGAACAGAAAGGAAAAATCACAATCCGTAAAAAAGGTGAGGTTCTGACTGGAGTAACCGGAGAAGAGGGGAACCTGACTTTTGTATATGGAAATGCGGACTTTGCAGGGGCAGAATATAACATTTATGCGGCAGAGGATATTTACAGCCAGGATAAAGTGACGAAGGTGCATAAAGCAGGGGATCTGGTAGAAAGTCTGACAACCGGGGAAGATGGAAGTGCTGTTTCCAAAGAATTGTATCTTGGAAAATATAAGGTTGTAGAACAGAAAGCACCGGAAAATCTGGTGATTGGAAAAACAGAACAGGAACGTACCCAGTTTGTAACCTTGTCCTATGCAGGACAGAATGTAGAGTTATCCCAGGGGGAAACCACTTTTACCAATGCAAGACCGGAGATTTCCGTAAATGTAGTGAAAAAATCGAAACATGATGACGTTACCCTGGAGGGTGCGACGTTTGGATTGTATGCAGAAGAAGACCTGACAGCGGCAGACGGAAAGGTTCTTGTAGAAAAGGGAAGCCTGGTGGAACGTGCTGTTTCCGACAGGGAAGGAATGGCTGTGTTCCATGCGGATATTCCTTTGAATTTCCATTACAGCGTAAAAGAAATCCAGGCACCGGATAAGTATTATATGACAGATGAGGTGTATCGTTTCTTCTATGAATATAAAGACGACAGCACCTACACATATACTTTTTCTCATGATTTTAAAAATGAGGAAGTACGGGGAGAAGTTCATGTAAGTAAGATTGATCAGGATTCCCAGGGATTTATTTCCCAGGGTGACGCAACCTTAGTAGGGGCAAAATACGGATTATATGCTGCAGAAGATATTGAACACCCCAATAAGAAAGATGGGATTGTCCATAAAAAAGGGGAACTTGTAGCGCAGGGTACGATTTCCAGTGAAGGAACTGTAGATTTCAAAAACCTGTATCTTGGAAATTATTTCGTGAAAGAAATAGAGCCGGCAGAAGGGTATCTGTTAGATGAAACAGAGTATCCCGTAGAGGTTTCGTATGAAGGACAGGAGGTACAGATTGTACACCGGGAAGTAACTGTAAAGGAAACTGTAAAGAAACAGGCCTTTCAGCTTATCAAGATCTCAGAAGACGGGGAGCAGACAGAAACAGAACTGGTAGAAGGAGCTGGATTTAAGGTATTCCTCATCAGTGAGCTGTCTGGTGTAAAATATGGAAGTTTGAAGCCGGGAAATGGTTCTTATTATACCCCGGAAGATTTTATCACCTATGATTACAGCAAAGACGAAACCGCTTCTTATTGGGAGAATGGTAAAAAGATTACGGTACCAGAGCTGTTTACAGATAAGAAAGGATATTTAAAGAGTCCAGAACTTCCTTATGGAACCTATGTGGTGTTTGAGTCTACAGTTCCGGAAAATTTAAAAGGGATTCGTCCATTTATCGTACAGATTTCAGAAGACAGCCGGGAACCCCAGGTATGGCGTGTGTTTGATGACCGTCCTTTGCAGTATTACTTCAAGATTGTGAAAAAAGATGCCCAGACACAGAAGCCGGTGCTGGATAACAGTGCAGCTTATAAGATTTATGATGTGGAAGCAGAAAAATATGTGGAAATGATCGTAAGATATCCAAAAAAAGAAGTGGTATCTGTGTTCAGGACCAACGAAGAGGGATACCTGATTACACCGGAGCAGTTAAAATGTGGCACTTACCGGATTGAAGAAGTGGAAGCACCGGAAAATTATGTACAGGTAGGATTTGAAAATGCCCTCTTAAAAGACGGGAAGGAAGTTCCGCTGAATGAAGTTGCAGACGGAGGAACATACCAGGAGGCAAAGAAAGCGCCGATCACCATTACCGTAGATTCTGATACCGTACACCAGGTAGAGGAGGAAACCGGTAAATTTATTGTTGTCATTGAACAGTATAATGATGAAGCAGTAGGAAGCCTTACAATCCATAAAAAAGGAGAAAAACTTTCTGGTGCTTCTAAAGTAGAAGAAAAGTTCCTGACAAAGATGAAAAACGGTGTAGCAGGTTTCGTAAATCAGGTAAGCAGTTTCTTCACTGGGGAAGAGGTCATGGAAAAAGAGAAAGGTTATGAATTTGACTATGAAGAGGGAAATATGGAAGGTGCAGAATTTGCCATTCATGCAAAGGAAACCATTTATACCCCGGACGGACAGAAAGACGAAGCAGGAAACCGCATTGTAAAATATGAAAAAGATGCCCTGGTAGCTCGTATGGTGACAGATAAAGAAGGAAAGGCAGTCCTGAATAATCTTCCTATCGGAAAATACTATGTAGTGGAAGAAAAAGCAGGTCAGAACTGCGTGCTTGACCCGGAAGCAAAAGAATTTGAAATTGCATATAAGGGACAGGAAGTAGCAGTGGATTATGTAACAATGGAACTTACCAATCAGCGACAGAAAGTTTCCCTGAGTCTTCTGAAGAAAGACGCAGAAACCGGAAAACCGCTGGAAGGAGTGGTATTCGGGCTGTATGCGCAGGAGGATATCAAAAATGCTGCCGGGGAAGTAGTTGTAGAAAAAGATGCCCTGATTGAACTGGGAACAACAGATGAAGAGGGCAAGCTGGTATTTCAGGCAGATCTTCCTCATGGAAAATACTATATTCAGGAAGTAGAGCATAAGCCGGGATACCTGCCAAATGATGAGGTGTATTCCTTTGATGCGTCTTATACAGACCAGACCCTTGAACTGCTCGCTTTTTCAGAAGAAATTTCTAATCAGCCTACCATTACGGAGTTTGCGAAAGTAGATTTAACCGGTGGACAGGAAATTGAAGGTGCAAAAATGCAGATTTTAGATCAGGACGGAAAGGTGGTAGAAGAGTGGGTATCTAAGAAAGAACCCCATGTAGTCTATGCACTGGAACCAGGAGAATATGTACTGCATGAAGAGCAAGTGCCTACGGAACAGGGATATGTCCGGGCAGAAGATGTGAAATTTGTTGTGGAAGAAACAGTGGACGTACAAAAAGTGAAAATGGAGGACGACCATACCAAAGTTTCAATTTCCAAAACAGATATTACAGATGGTAAGGAGATTGAAGGGGCGAAGCTGCAGATCCTGGATCAGGACGGGGAAGTGGTAGAGTCCTGGACCACAGGAGAAGAACACCTGATTGAGTATCTTCCGGTAGGCACTTATACCCTGCACGAAGAGGCGGCAGTTGACGGATATATTGTGGCCAATGACGTGGAGTTTACAGTAGAAGAAACGGGAGAAATTCAGAAAGTGAAGATGGAAGATGAGCGTGCTATGGGACAACTGGTTATCGTAAAAACGGATACAGACAGTAAAGCAGCTTTAGAGGGAGTAGAATTTGTTCTGCTGGAAAAGGAAACCGGAAAAGAAGTAGGACGTTTGAAGACTGGAAAAGATGGAAAAGCAGTTTCAGAACTACTTCCAATTGGAACTTATGAAAATGGTGTTTTCAAAGAACCGATCACCTATGTGCTGAAAGAAACTGCCACCTTAAAGGGATATGAGAAGACGGAAGAAGAGTGGGAAATCGTATTTACCTATCAGAATGATAAAACACCAGTCATTGAAGTGGTAAAAGAGATCCAGAATAAAAAAATACCAGAAACACCAGGTACCGTAAAACCAGGACCAAAAACGGGTGATGATACAAACTGGTTCCTGCCTTTGCTGGCTCTTGGTGTAAGTGCAGGTATGGTAGCAGGCCTACTTTATTACAGAAAAAGACATAAAAAGGCATAGAAAATAAAAATCAGTTTTTAAACTTGGGAAAGGGCGGCTGCGGCTGTCCTTTCTTTGGCAATATGAGGTGAGAAGCATGGAAGAGAAAAAAAGAATACGGTTTATTGACAGCCATTATCATACCCTGTTCAGCATAGCAGACGGGGACTCCATAGAGATTGTATATCCAGATGGAAAAAGGGAAGAACGGGTTTGTACCTATATTGATGAATACCACACACAGGTAGGGGCAAGGGTGTTCCATATTTGTGAATTTGCAGAAATCATGGAAGCAAATGGAAAATCATATTGCCCGGCAGAATGCAAGGAAAAGGAAGAAAGAAAAGAGGCAGTCAAAGGGGAGAAGAAAACCGGAACTACCCGTATGGAAAGGAGCAGGCGTTGAGGATAGGGATTATAGATGCAGATCTTTTATACCGGAAAAGACACCGGTTTCCTAACTTGGCATGTATGAAACTTTCCGCTTATTGGAAGGAGCAGGGATTTGAAACAGAGCTTCTTTTGGATTATAGCCAGGCAGGGGAATATGACTGGCTCTATGTATCAAAAGTGTTTACGGATACCTTTGTGCCGGAACATATTTTGACGAGGGAAACAACCGTTTATGGAGGGACTGGATTTTTTTACGATAAAGCACCGGTACTTCCAGAAGCGATTGAACACCATACACCGGACTATCATTTGTATGACCAGATGGTAAAAGAACATAGCGAAGGAGAGAAAAAGAAGAAAGAGTTCCAATTTTATACGGAGTATTCCATTGGTTTCCTCACCAGGGGGTGTTTTCGGAAGTGCAGTTTCTGTGTAAACAAAAACAGCACCGGTGCAGCACCAGCAAGCCCATTGGAAGAATTTTATGACCCGTCCAGAAAGAAGTTATGCTTTTTGGACGATAACTTTTTTGCCTGTGCAGGGTGGGAAAAAATCTTTTCCAGTGTCCTGGAAACAGGCAGGCGGTTTCAATTCCGGCAGGGGCTGGATCTGAGGATTATGCAGAAAAGGCAGATGGAACTTCTGGCATCTGGAAAATTGGATAACGGTATGATTTTTGCCTTTGACCATATCAAAGATCAGGAACTTATTGTAAGAAAATTGGAACTTTTGCGGGAAGTGATCCCAGTTCCTTATCAGAAAATTAAGCTGTATGTACTGTGCGGCTATGACTGGGAAGGGACCTGGAAAGCAGATTTTTGGGCAAAGGATATTCGGGACGTTTTCATACGGATTGAGATTTTGATGCGGTATAAGTGTCTGACTTATTTGATGCGCTATGCCGCATGGGAACGGGCACCGGAAATTTATAAGGGAATGTATATCAACCTAAGTCGTTGGTGCAATCAGCCCGCCCAGTATTCAAAAAAGAGCCTGCGGGAATTTTGTACCGGACAGGGAGAGTATAGTTCCTGTTTCCGCTACCTGACTGCTTTTGAAGCTCTGCACCCGGAAATGGCACATTATCTGGATATGAAATATGAAGAGGTGCAGTATGGGAAAATTTACGGCTGAAGAAATTCAGATTGCAAAGGCAGTGGATTTAGTGGATTTGGCGGAGCAGATAGGGATTCCATTGAAAAGGAAAGGCAGGTTCTATCAGGCAGTGGGTATGGACTCTGTGATGATCTTCAACCGGTCTTCCTGGTGCCGGTTTAGCCAGGGGGTAGGTGGCAGCACCATTGACTTTCTGGAATATTTCAGAAACATGGATTTTGTGGAGGCAGTCAAATATCTGCTGGAGTTTGCCGGATATATCCGTACTGAAACCATGCAAAAATTTCAACCGGAAAGACAGACTGAAAAAATAGAAGAAACAAAACAGAGAAAAGACATACCGAAAGACCCTTTTGTACTTCCTTCAAAATCAGAAACCAGCCACCGGTTATATGGCTATCTGATAAAACAGCGGAAGCTGTCAAAGCAGATGATTGATTTTTGGGTAAAAAAGGGGATTTTGTATGAGAGCGGAACGTACCATAACCTGGTTTTTGTGGGAAAAGATACGGAAGGTATCCCACGTTTTGCCAGCCAGAGGGGAACCCTGGATAAATATGGAAAACCCTTTAAAGGAGATGTTACGGGGAATGACAAAACTTATGGGGTTAATCTGGTAGACCAAAACAGTGATACGCTCTATGTATATGAGGCGGCCATTGATGCCATGTCCGATATGGAACTGCGGGAAGATTATCAGAACAATATCCTGGTACTTGGAATGCTTTCCGATGGTCCTTTGGAAAAGTTCTTAAAAGATTATCCTCATATCAGGAAGATACAGTTCTGTTTGGATAATGACCTGCCGGGAAGACAAGCGGCAAAAAAATTGGCAAGAAAATATACCCTTATGGAGTATGAGGTTTTTGTACGTCTTCCACCTATGGGAAAAGACTATAATGCTTTTTTGCAGTATAAAAAGGAAAACCAAGAGCTTTCCAGCCTGGTAGAAAAGGAAAGGCCGCTTTTTACTGAAACAAAAGGGACAAACATACAAAAGATAGAAAAAATGGTAGGACACAGGAACATAGTACCATACCAGATAGCACAGGCAAGATAGGAGGGTATTCTTTTGGAAAATAGCTATGATGAGGAATGTTTCAAAAAATGGGAGATCGACGAATGCGAAGCGGAGATGGAAAAAGTAGTGCAGTGGATAGGAAAGAGGAAACTGCATGGACGTGTACGGGTTGCGTTTATCGAAGAGAGCTATGAGCGGCAGGGATACCGCATGGGGATACCCAAGCAGGCGTATGTGTCCAGGGTGCTGGCAAACATCAGGAAAGAAGAGCGGTGAGAAAGAAATAACCAATCCGAAAGTGGGAGTGTTAGGAAAGGAGGTGGTGCAGACCAACAGAATTTTTGACAGAAGGATAAACTCTGGATACGGTAAGGGGTGATTCTATGATTGTAAGGTAATGCCAGATGGATATTTCGTTTGTAGCTGTGGATTTCTCATGAAGACTATAAAAAATTTAGGAGACAGGAGGAAATAAGTGAGTAATCCTAGGTAAAATGTGTAGCTACACCTCATGAAATATGAGGAATGAAATATAGTTTGGTGAATTTTTGTGAGTTTGATAAATATGCAGCAAAGAGTTATTGTGCGATTCATGGTACAAGTGAAACATTGAATCTGGGAGATATTACAAAAGTGGACGAAAGGGAGATTGAACCGTTTAACATGATCTGTGGCGGAAGCCCCTGTCAGGATTTTTCCCTGGCAGGCAAGCAGGCAGGCGCAGTTTGGAAATGCCGAAGCTGCGGGTATGAGTATAACCCTCTGCAGGTACATTATTCCAAAAGGGACGCCTGCGGCATGTGTGGTTCCCATGATATTGATAAAACACGTTCTTCCCTTCTGGTGGAGTGGCTCCGTATGATACGGGGTGTCAAACCAGTATGGGGAATTTATGAAAATGTAAAAAATATTGTAGGAAAAAAATTCCGGGATACCACATTCCGGTTGTTTGAAGAAGAACTGCATGAATACGGATACCACACCTATTGGAGTGTTCTTAATGCAAAGCATTATGGAATACCACAGAACAGGGAACGGGTATATCTGATTTTGATACAGAAGGAAATGGATAATGGAACATTCCAGTTTCCGGAACCGCTGGAGTCCTTCCAGTGCCTTATGGATATTCTGGAGGATACGGTAGAGGAAAAATACTACTTATCCCAGGAAAAAGTACGCCGCTTGATTGAAGATATGGAAGAGAGAAAAGCGCTTTTGTTTGAGCCGGACGAAAAAAGCCTGAAGGCTTTTCGGGAAAACCGGGTAAAACGGGCCGGAAATATCAAAGGGGTGTTTGAACAGACTGGACGGGTTTATCTGCCAGACGGGTGCTGCCCTACGGTAACTGCCTGTGGTGGTGGCGGACAGCAGCCCAAAATTCTTCAAGTGGGAGATATTCATACCGGCTATGGTTCAAGCGGGGTTATTTATTCCCCTTTAGGAAGCAGCGGTGCGGTTTTAGCAGGGCATGACCAGCCAAAGATTGTAGAAAAATATCCAGGAGCAATCCGGGGCAGGTATGATCGGGAAGGCCGGATTGTGCAGACTTTGGAACTGGGAGAAAAAGAAGTCTGCCATACCCTTACTTCTGTGCAAAAAGATAATATCATTCTGGTACGTCAAAAGACACAGAAAGGTTATGAGGAATGTTTGGAAAATGGTGTTGTAAATCTTAGTTATCCGTCTGTGGAAAAACGGGGAAGGGTACAGGAGCATGGGGAACTCTGCCCTACGCTTACGACATCAAATGGAATACACCGCTTAGAGTCTTTGTTCCGTATCCGGAGGCTGACACCTTTAGAATGCTTCCGGCTTATGGGCTTTTCCGATGCGGATTTTTGGAAAGCAAAAGAAGCAGGTATAAGCAACAGCCAGCTTTACAAACAGGCAGGAAATTCCATTGTTGTTGATGTGCTGTACTATATTTTTCTGGAACTATACAAAGCCATGCCATATCTGTTTGAGGATATCCGGCTTTCTTCCTTTTTCAGTGGGATTGGAGCTTTTGAAAAGGCATTGGAGCGTTTGGAAGAACAGGTAAACCAATAATTTCATAAGAGAAACCCAAAGCGGCAAATGGTCCATAGAGAGTCTTCCCATACTTGTTGGAAAGAGAGAAATTGCGGAAGAAGAAGCAGCCTGCAAGGAGTCTGTGCAAAAGGCGTTGATAGCAGAATGGAAGAACTGCTGTCACATCAGACACAGGAGGCTGGCAGATTTGCTAACAGAACTGGGGTTTTGTTAGCAGAAATAGAAGTAGGAAGTGGAAAAACCGATAGCAGATGTTTGGAACTGCTATCGGTTTTTCCCTATATGGAACGCAGGTCTGCTATCAGTATCTGCGTTGTGCTATCTATTTTATCCGGGGTATTAGGGGGTGCCCCCTAACAAGATGGGATTTTGTACGGTAAAATCCGTATCTTGCAGAGGACTGGCATAGCCAGTCCGGACACCGGGAAGTTATATGGTGACCGATAGCAGGTCTTAGGAGTTGACAGCAGATAGCGTTGGAGTAGAAATCGGTAGATGAAATATGTGATAAAGATAAGGAAAGGGGGAGCATGAAAAAAGAAACAATGAAATGCAGAAAAGAAATCCGGCTGTACTCATGGGAGTTGGAAGAGTTACAAAAACAGGCAGAAAAGATGGGGCTTTCCGATTCCCAGTACCTTCGTATGCTGATTACCAACCGTCCCAGGGATTACCCGGAAATCCGTCAGGAACTGGAACGCATGAACCAGGAAATCAACCGGATTGGCGTAAACATCAACCAGATTACCCATAACAATAACAGCGCCCTTTATTCCAGGGAAGATAAACACCGTCTGTATGTGTTTTTGAAGCAGATAAAAACACTGGTAAGCCAGGTGCAGGAAAGGCTGTAGGTTATGGCAATTACAAAGTGCCTGCACATGAAACAGGCAAAAACGGGCTATCCGGCAAAACATCTGGCAAACGGTCTTCGCTATATTATGAACCCGGAGAAAACAGAACATGGCCGCTATGTCTGTGGACATAACTGTATTCCTGAACAGGCATTATCCCAGATGGTAGATACCAAACGTCATTTTGGAAAGCTGGATAAAAGGCAGGGCTACCATTTCATTCTTTCGTTTGAGGAAGATGAGGTTTCGGAAGAAGAAGCCTTCCAAGTGGTAGGAGAGTTTGTGACAGAATTTCTTGGGAAGGATTTTGAAGCGGTTTATGCAGTCCATAATGATACGGACCATATTCATGGGCACATTATTTTTAATTCAGTACGCTGTACTACGGGATATAAATACGATTATAAAAACGGGGATTGGGAAAACATCATTCAGCCTCTGACCAACCGGATATGCAGGGAGCATGGTTTATCTGTGCTGGATCTGGAAGAAGCAAAGGAAAAACGCAAACAAAAAGGACAGGAAGAAAAATCTCTTTCTGAACGGGACAGGCGGATCAGAAGAGATGTGGACCAGGCATTACAGGACGCAGGTTCTTATGAGGAATTTCTTGAAAATCTTTCCAGCATGGGATATGAGTTGCGGGGGAGAAAGCGCCTTTCTGTTCGGGAACCCGGAGCAGGAAGGGCAAGGCGGCTTGACCAGCTAGGGGAAGAATATACAGAGGAAAGGCTTCGGCAGCGTTTTGGACGCCTTCCAATCCCGGAAATGACCGGAGAGGAGATACCGGTAGAATGGACGTATGTGTTTATCCCATACCGGGAGCGGCATTTGACCAGATACCAGAAGGAATGTTTTCTTCGCAGGTACCGGCAGGGGAAACCAATGGCAGACTCTAAAACCTGGAAATACAGGGCAGCAATCCATGAATTGAAAAAATTGCAGGAGGAATTTGATTTTCTGGCAGCTTATCGCATACAGGATAAGGCGCAGTTGAAAGCTATTTCTGATGCAACAAAGGAACAGCTTTGGGAAAACAGCAGGGCAAGAAAGCAGCTACGAAAAGAAATGGTTCCTTATGAGGAAATGCTTCTGCTTCTCAATAAGCTGCAGGAAAAACAGATGGAAGCAAAACTTTATCAGGAAGGGTATCAGGAATTTTTTCAAGACCACCAGACATACCAAAACCTTCTTGGGCAGTTAAAAGAAATGGGATATTCCTTGTCTGAGGCAGAACAGACAGACGCTTATTTCTTTGAGAAAGAGGAGCGTTTGCGGATTGAACGGAAAAAAATCTTAAAAGAAAAAAGGATTGCAGAGCGTCTGCATGAAAAAGCAGAAGAAAAAGAAAAGTTGGAAGCACAGCAGAAGGAAAAGAATAGGAAACCGTCTGCGAGGGGCAGAGGAAAAGGAGGGTAAATGACAGTAGAAGGACAACGGTATCTGGAAGAATGCCGGAAAGTTTTAAAAGAAGAACAGATGGACGCAGTTTCTATGGGGCTGGATTTTGGTCTTCCTGTTTCGGATATCCAGAAGGTAGTTAAGAGTAACCAGGAAGCCCCGGTGATGAAAGCAATCATCATAGGGCTTATGGAAGGGATTGGGGAAATCGACTTTTTATGTGAAGGAAATTATAACCAGTTCCAGGTACGGGAAATCGTAGAGGGCTTAAAAAACGGGCTGGATCTGGAAGAGGTGAAAACCTATGCCGGAAATGAACTGCCGGCCAGCCGTATGCGGACCATGCGGATACAACTGGAAGAGTCAAAGGCAAAAAAAGAAGTTCCGAAAGATGAAGAAATGCGTTCTTATATGAAAAATCTTATGGGGATCATGGAACAATCCATTCAGCAGTTTCGGGAAAGCAATGACCGTTTTACAGCCTTGTCTTCTCTGGTAAAGGAGCATGTTGTTGAAGAGAAAAACCAGGAGATTAAAGACCTGTATGAGAACCTGCAATATAAAGATAAAAACATACAGGAATTAAAAGAAAAGCTGGCAAAGAAAGAGCAGGAAATTCAGGATCTGAAAAAAGAAGCAGAAAAATACAGGGAAAAAACAGAAGCTGCTTCCAGGGAAACAAAAGTGGTATTGGAAGAAAAAAGCATACAAACAGCGGAAGGGCTACAAAAAAGTAAGCACCGGCTGCTTGGGATTGCCATGCTTGGGAAAAAAGTACCCAAAAGTGTTGTGGAGAAAATTCTGGAATATAACCTGTCCGCAGAACAGTTGGAAGAAATCCGCCAGTGCGTAGAAAGTGGGCTGGCAGATGCAGAAATTCTTCAGGTGATGGAGAACAGCCCTTCACCAGAGAGAATGAAAAAAATGCGGGAAATTATCCTTTTGATGCGGAAACGGAAGGCGGGTGTGTAAATGGCAGAACTTGAACATGTGGTAAAAACATTTTCCCTTTTGGAAACTGCCGAAAAGGAACAGCCCTTTCTTACCAGGGAGCAGAAACAGGATTTGTACCGTATTGCTTTTCATAAGGAGTCTATGGAAGAGGTAGAAAAAATTATTTTGCAGTTACAGGCGCCTCATGCAGGAAAGGAAGAAAAAGAGCGTATTCTTTATCATTACCTTGAACCGTTTTTTCAGGTTCCGGAAAATATTTTGCAGATTGAGAATTATATTTTTCAGCTTCAGTATATGACCTATGAAAAGGAAAAAGCAAACCACATGCTGGAGACTCTCTTAAAACAGGAAAATATCCAGTATGACCTGGAAGCCATGCTTACAGAAGGAAAAATAAAGGCGGCTGTTCCAGTAAAAAAGGACAGGGCAATGGGATAGGAGGGAGAGCATGAGTGAAATACAAGATGCGGCGCAGATTATTAAAGTTTCCTTTGAAGGCGCAGAAATCATTCTGAAAATGGGAAATACAGGCTGGCAGTTTGTAAAAGATATTTGTGCGGTATTTAAAAAAGTTCTGGATCAGGAAAAACTGTCAGGGAAAACTTCTGTACAAAAGCTCCTGAAAATGGGAGGCGATTTACAGGTTTTCCGTTTTGAAACAAAAGACCTGGAGCGGGTAAAAGCCCTGGCAAATAAGTATGGGATTTTATATTCCATTTTGCCGGATTTAAATGAGAAGGACGGTATGAGTGAAATTTTGTTCCATTCCCAGGCAGCGCCCCGTATTCAGTCCATGATGGCAAAAATTGAACATTCCAATATTGGGACGTTAGATGAATACTATGAAAATGCAGAGCCGGATAAGGTAGAGCAGTTGGTAGAAGAAGTAAAAAAGCCTGCCCTGCCGGAGCCGAAGGAGTGTGAACTGGTTGCGCGGGAGCTGGCGAAAAACCAGGTGGAGAAGATCAGTGATGTCCGTTCCCGTCTGAATATGACCTGGCTTCAGATCTGGCCGATTATCTGCTACATGGAAGAACAGGGGATTTTGGAAAAAGGGAAGGAAGGTACGGTGACACTGACCAGGACACCGGAACAGGTTGAAGAATTGGTAGATTCCCAGCAGTGGAAACAGTTGTTTGGGGAAGAGGAAGCCAAAAGACGCAGCACTGGAAGCAGCCAGGAAACAGAAGAAAAGATGCAGGTCATTCGGCGTATCCAAAAGGAGAAACGGAACAATCCAGGTGTGAATGCCATTACCATAGACCAGAAGCTGGTATATGAAGAAACAGAGCATCATATCAAAACCAGGATTCCGTACCGTAAGAATGAATTTATCTGGCTGGATAAATCGGAAATTAGCTGGATTAATGACCATAAGACGATTTTTGCAGGATTGGAAAAGAAGAAGGAGTATGCAATTTTAGACCTGGAGGACCGTTTTCTTAGAAAAACTTCGGGGGAAGATTTATATAGGGAAAGCTATGACCCGGTACACAGGGAACGTGCCAGACAGGAGCAGGAAAAGATACGCAGAAGAAGGGAGCAGAATTACAGGAAGGCACAACAGAACCTGGAAGCAGGGAGAAGAACCATACAGGGGCAAAGGAGGTAGAGAACCGGAGCAATTCAGAAAAAGAAGAAACAGTCCTGGGGCATGTATCTTATTGGTGGCATAGCTTCCGGCTATGGAGGTTATCTCTTGAACGTGTGTTATCAGCCCGGAAAGGATATCAATTATTTTTTAAACCGTCTGGATCAGGTGATGGCAGCCCCGTTTGCCAATTATTGGAACGAAACTTCCTTAAAAGCAATCATTCTGGGGATTTTTGTATATGTGATCGGTATGGTCATGTATGTAACCAGCCGGAAAAACTATATGCCGGGACAGGAATTTGGTACCGCTGTTTTTGCAGATCCGAAAAAGGTGGCAAAGCAGTTTGCGGATAAAGATGAACACAATAATCTGATCTTATCCCAGAATGTCAGGCTGTCCATGAATACCAGAAAGACCAGGAGAAACCTAAATGTCCTGGTAATCGGAGGAAGCGGCGCTGGAAAAACCTTGTTCATGGTGAAACCCAATCTCCTTCAGTTAAGCAGGGCTTCCCAGATCATTACAGATCCCAAAGGGGAGATTTTAAGATGCTGCGGAGGTATGCTGAAAGCGCATGGATACCGGATACGGGTGCTGAACCTGGTGGAAATGGAGCAGTCTAACGGATATAACCCATTCCGCTATATCCGCTCTGAAACAGATATTGTAAAACTGGTTACTAACCTGATCAATAATACCACTCCGAAAAACGCACAGCCCAGTGATCCATTCTGGGAGAAAGCCGAGTCTTTGTACTTGCAGGCCATTTTTCTTTATGTGTGGCAGGAGTGTGAAATGGAGAAAAGGAATTTCCGTATGGTTTTGCAGCTCTTGAATGAGGCAGAAGTCCATGCAGACGGTTCCCCTTCTGATTTAGACCGGCGTTTCCGCAGACTGGAGAGAAAAAAGGGAAGCAACCACCCTGCTTTAATCCAGTATAATAAAGTGGTACGGGGTGCCGGAGATACGGTAAGGAGTATCATCATTTCCGCAAATGCAAGGCTTGGATTGTTACAGAACCCACAAATTTTGCGGATTCTGGATCATGATGAAATGGAGATTGAGGAGATTGGGATTGGTGTTGACGGGGACAGAAACCGGAAGACTGCACTTTTTTGTGTAACGCCGGATTCGGATAAGAGTTATGCCTTTTTAATTGGTATGCTTTATTCCCAGATTTTCCAGGAATTGTATTACCAGGCAGACTTCCATTATAATGGAAAACTTCCCATTAACGTGAATTTCATGCTGGACGAATTTGCCAACGTGCCATTGCCAGATGACTACTGCAGCCTCCTTAGTACCATGCGTTCCAGGAATATTTCATGTACCATTTTTATCCAAAACCTTGCCCAGATCAAGGCTTTGTTTGAGAAAACCTGGGAAACCATACCGGGTAATTGTGATTCTCTGGTATATCTTGGTGGGAATGAACAGTCCACGCATAAGTATATCAGTGAGTCCCTGGGAAAAGGAACCATTGATAAAAAAAGCAGTGGGGAAACCAAAGGCCGGCAAGGGAGCAGTTCCCGGAATTATGATGTGCTGGGGCGTGAGCTTTTGACACCGGACGAAACCCGAAAGCTGGATAACTCAGAGTGTATTTTGTTAATCAGGGGTTGTGATCCTATTATTGATAAGAAATACAATACTTTTGCACACTCCAGATTTTCGGAAACAGAAGATGGCGGGGCTGCGCCTTATATCCATGACAGAATGGCTGCCCAAAAACAGGCGGTACAGATTTTAAGTGAAGAATCCCTGGATTATTATAAGAAGAAAAAGGAACAGGGAGAAGATGTTCAGATTGTGGAACTGTCTTTTGATGAAATTTTTTCTTATGAGCCTATTCCTAAGAAGATTTTTTCGGAGGAAGAGCTGAAAGAGAACCAGAAGAAGAGAACGGTAGAGGAGGTGAGGCCGCCGAAGAAAACGGAAAAACCGGTACAGACAGAGGAAGAAAAACTTTCTGAATTATTAGAAAGCCATGTTTATAATGAGGAACAGTTGGGAGAAATCATGCTTGCCATTGGTGCTGGAATTTCGTATGATAAAATCCTTCAAATGGCAGATACAAAAAACAGTGCTGAAAAGATGAAGGAAATCCGTAAAAAATTTACAAAAGAAACAGCCTCGGATTAAAGAAGGCAGATTTTTGGAAACCTGTAGTTTTTGCATTACGCAGGGCAGGTTTTCAAAAATCTGTCTTTTTGCGTAATGCGGTATCAATCACATGAAAAGGAGTAAAAAGATATGAAGATCAAAGAGGTTATCAGAAAGAAACAGAACCGCTTGAAAAAATCTCTACTGGGAGTCCTGGCAGTAAGCGCTGCCACTGTTTCCCTGTTCCCCCAGACTGTCATGGCTTCCGGGGTAAGTGACGTAACACAGCCGCTTATGAATTTAAAGACACTGGTGATCAGTATTATCGGTGCGGTGGGTGTGATTATCCTGGCAAAAAACGTGATGGAATTTGCACAGGCTTACCAACAGCAGGACAGTTCTTCTATGAACAGTGCCATTAAAGGAATTGTTGCAGGGCTTATTATGGCAGCCATTTCCTCCGTTCTTACTTTCCTGGGAATTAGCTAAAACCATTCTTCTTTTTGAGATAAGCAGATAAGAAGAGAGGTGAAGTGATGTTTAATTTAGGAGAGGCGATCCTTGCACTTTTGGAAATCGTGTTTGGATTTTGGAATAACCAGGTCAGCCTCGTATTTGAACTTTTAGGACAGTCCCCTACCGGGTTCAAAGGAGGCGGGCCCTGGGGGATCATTGAAGGGATTGAACCCCTTTTTGTTGGGATAGGCTCTGCCCTGGTAGTCCTTTTTTTCGTCATTGGGTTTTGTGCAGAGTCGGTAGATATCCGGGAAGAAATCCGGTTTGAAGCAATCCTCCGTATGTTTATCCGGGTTGCCATTGCACAGTGGCTGGTATCTTATAACATTACCATTATGAAAGCCCTGTTTACTTCCTGTGGAAACCTGGTGGGGCATTTGGGGCAAAACCAGAGTGTGGAGTTATCCATTGACCCGGCGCAGGCAGAAGTGATCAAAGATTTGGGATTTGGAACCAGTATCGTGTTCCTGATACTTGCTGTTTTCCTGTCTTTAATCGTTATTATCTGTGGTTTCTTCCTGCTGTACAATGTTTATTTCCGCTTTTTGAAAATTATGGTAATTGTACCTTTTGGGGCGATTGCCAGCAGTACCCTGGCTGGAAACCGGGGGCTTAGCAATACCTTTGTAGCCTATATGAAATATTTTATCAGTGTCGTTTTTGAGGCAGTCACAATGGCGCTGGCAATCCTTTTGTGTAACCAGTTTATTTCCTCCGGACTTCCGACCTTTACCGGAGATTATGAGGACTGGGCCAAAACCCTGATTTATTTGGGGGAAATGACCTTTACGGTTGCGCTGACGGTAGGCACTGTAAAAGGAGCGCAGAACCTGACTTCCAGGGCACTGGGATTGTAGGAGGAAAGGATTGTGCAGGAAAAAGGGATACAGATGACACTATTTGAATATTTTCAGGACGCAGAATGCTTCAGCCTTAAAGAAGCAGTGGCTTGTGTAGAACAGGTAAAAGAGGTAAAAGAACCCAGTATCCGGGCAAGAATTTATGAGGGAATAGAAAAGGGGCTTTTTTCCAGGATAGCCAAAGGAGTCTATACGGTTACCAAAGAACAGGACGGAGAAGAGGTAACTTGTATGCTGGTTCAGGGAAATGGCAGGGATTTGAGCTTTTTAAAAGATAACAGTATAGATGCCATTATTACAGACCATGCTTATGATCTGAAAAAAAGCCTGAAAGGGGGAAACCGGGATTTTGCCGCCTATGAATGTTTTCAATATACGCAGGAAGACTTTGATGAAAAATACCGGGTGTTGAAAAAAGGGTGTTTTCTGGTAGAGTTCATGCCGGAAGAAAATGGGGAAAATTATGAATACCTCTATCAGATGAAAAAAATGGCGAAAGAAGCAGGACTTGAATATTATGCAAAAGTCGCCTGGAAAAAAGGAAATTTCGTTGCCAATACGGGAAGAAAATCTAAAAATACGGAAGAGATTGCATTTTTTACGAAAGGAAAAGCCAGGAATTTACGCCCAGATGCGAAAAAGGATAAGGCGGAGCCAGGAATATCCCACTATATGTCAGGCGCCAGGGGAATGCTTCCAACGGTCTTTGACATTGAACCGCCAGGGAAAAACTCCCGTATTCATCAGGCAGAAAAACCAGTGCAACTTTTGCAGCAGATCCTTGGATTTGTAACAGAAGAAAAGGAGTGGGTACTGGATCAGTTTGCAGGTTCGTTTTCCCTGGGGGAAGCAGCACTTTTAAATGAACGGAATGCAATCTGCATTGAAATTAATGAAGAATATTTTGAAAAGGGAAAAGAAAGGCTTCTGTCTGCAAAGAGCAGGAGCCGGTAAGAAGGGAGGATATGTAAATGGAACAGGAAGAAAAACTCAGCCTGGATTTTGGCAATGGGGAGATCTATGAGGTCTGGCTGGAAGTTGCAACTTATCCGGCTGATAAAAACATCAAAGTTTGTGTGTTTACGGAAAAAGAGGAAGAGATATGGAAACTTTTTGAATTGACCACAGATATGGGAATTCCGCTGGAAAAGAACCAGACCTTTTTGCTCCCAGGCTATGATCTGGAGCAGATCGTAGAATTTATCAAAAAAAACGGGCTTGGACAGTTAAAAGAAGAAATTTGCTGTTCTGGTTGTATGGAATATCCACTGTTTGAATTTCAGGAAGAAACTTTAAAGAAATTGGACCCGGAGGGATATGCAGCCTATGAGCAGGCATACCAGGAACGGGGAGAAGTAAAAAATCCAGAATTTCAAAAGGAAATCAAAACAGCAGATTTTCAATGGGCGTATGGAACCGAAGAACTGGCATTGCGGGTAGATTATTACGCAATGAACCAGAACCTTTATGTGGAACTGTATAGTAAGGAAGATGGGGCGTGGGAACCGTTTTCAGATTTGACCGTAAACCTTCCCGGATATTGCCTGGAACCTGGAACTGCCTGTATCAGCGGTGATTTTAGTAAGGAAAATATCCAATTTATTCAGGAGCATGGACTGGGAACTTTGCTTCCCTGGAAGGCACAATCCGGTATGGAGCAGTACGCGGTGGTGAAATTTCATCTGGAGGAGCTGCGTAAGTTTGACCAGGCTGGGGTTGCCGCCTTTTGCAATCAACATGGATTACAGAAAACCATGCAGGAAGAGCGAAGACAGAGCAGATAAAAAACAGATACAGGAGGTTATGTATGGAGATTGAATTAAGTGAGGACCTACAGCATTATAAAGAATCCCTGGTTCTAGGACTTACAGCAAAACAGTTTTTGTTTTCGGCATTGGCATTGGGCGTAGGAACTGGGATTGTCCTGCTTTTGTATGAAAAAATCGGGATTACTTTGAGCTGTTATGTGGCAACCCCTTTTGTTGTACCTCTGGCACTGACTGGGTTTTATAACTATCATGGGCTGACATTCTGGCAGTTTGCAGGGAAGATGATTTATTTTTCCTTTTTTAACCGCCCTTTGGTGTATGGCTCTACGGAATCGGTGCAGGAACTGAAACAGATTTATATGGAAACCCGTCAGGAAGAAGAACGGGAAGTACAGCAAAGGAAAAAGGAACAGAAAAAAGAGAAGAAAGGTGGTGATGTCAACGTGGTGAAAAAGAAGGCAATCCGTATGGGGATCGTAACGGTAGTGATGATTGTACTTGGTGCGGCAGCAGCGGTGTGGTATAAGATGTACCGTTGACCAGAATATTCAATCAAGGCGTGAAATAGCGCCTGCTCTCCATTTCAGGAGAGGGATACACAGACATGTAGCGGCAGATGGAAGCTGCTGTGTTTGTGGTCCCATCTGCCTGAAAGGAGGAAATTAGAGATTGTCAATTTTTTCAGATAAGTTTGACCAGTTAAAAAAAGCAGATAAAGCAGTAAAATCCCCGAAATATCTTCAGGAAGTCATGGGGATTGGGAGAATTGCAGAAAATGGCATTTTTGAAGTAGGGAAGGGGATATATTCCAAGACATATCGTTTTTTGGATATTAACTATGTAACCGCAGGTGCAGAAGAACAGATGCGGATTTTAAAGCAGTATTGTAAGACGGTAAATGCCATTGATGTATATTTTCTTATTACCATTTTTAATCGGAATAAAAATATGCAGGATTTCCGGGAGCATGTACTTTTCCAGGAAAAAGGAGATGGTTTTAACTGGCTGCGTGGAAGTTATAACCAGATTATTGAAAAGCGCATTGTAGATGGAAGGCAGGGGATTGAGCAGGAAAAACTGCTGACTGTATGTGTAGAACGGAAATCCTACGAACAGGCAAAAGCATTTTTTGCCACTTTTGAAGCTACCTTAAAACAGAACTTTGGAGAACTTGGTTCCTGCATTGAAGAATTAAATGCAGAAGAGCGGCTGCGGGTACTTTTCAATTTTTACCGTATAGGGGAAGAAGAACAATTCTCCTTTGATTTCAGACAGGCGTTAAAAAAGGGCGGTGATCCTAAAAATGATATTTCACCAGGGTATATGCAGTTTTACCCAGGTTATTTTGAAACGGAACGGAAAAAATGCAGGGCATTATTCATTAAAAAATATCCGTCTTCTTTATCGGATACCTTTTTAAATGAGATTACCAGCCTTCCGGTTCATAGCATCACTACAATCTGTATTGTACCAGTACCAAAAGAGCTGGCAAATAAGGTTCTTCAGAAGAAATATCTGGGCATTGAAAATGATATTTTAAAGCAGCAGAGAGTCCGTAATAAAAATAACGACTTTTCCAGTGACATTTCCCATATCAAGAAAGTCCAGAAGGAGAAGATTGTAAATCTTATGGACGACGTGCGGGAAAATGACCAGAACCTGTTTTATACAGGGGTTAATTTCCTAATCATGGCAGAGGACAAGAAGGAGTTAGACAGTGTAACCGAAACCATTAAAAATATCGGCAATGGACGCATGTGCCAGATTGAAACCCACTATTATCAGCAGAGGGAAGCTATGAATACCATACTTCCAGTGGGAAACCGGCAGATCAGCACAATGCGGACCATGCTTACCAGGGACATTGCAGCCCTTCTTCCCTTTAATGTACAGGAATTAAACGAAAAATCCGGCGTCTGCTATGGCATTAACCAGGTTTCTCATAACCTTTGCATTGGAAACCGGAAAAAACTGGCGAATGGGAATGGAATGGTATTCGGTGTTCCCGGCTCCGGAAAATCCTATTTCAGTAAGTCGGAAATGCTGCAGGTGTTCTTAGGAACAGATGATGATATTATCTGTATCGACCCGACACTGGAATATTTTGATATTGCAGAAGCCCTGGGAAACCAGGCGGCAATCATTAACCTGTCTACCTATACAAAGAATTACATCAATCCTTTGGAGATGGACGTCTGGGCGCTGGATTTAAACGATTCCCAGGGATATATCCGGGATAAAGGGGAATTTATGCTGGGGCTGTGTGAACAGTGTTACGGGGATAATCTAAACAGCCGCCATAAATCCATTATAGACCGTTGTGTACGAAAGCTGTATATTGACATTGCAAAGGCAAGGGAAAAGCATATCCCTACCATGTCAGAATTTTATGAGCTACTGTTGGAGCAGCCGGAGGAAGAGGCAAAGGATATTGCCTTATCGTTAGAGCTGTTTGTAAATGGCTCTTTAAATATTTTCAATAACCATACCAATGTGAATGTACAGGCAAGGTTCATTGTTTATGGTACAAGGGATCTGGGGAAAGAGCTGGGAGCCATTTCCACTCTGGTCATGTTGGAAAATATCAGTGCCCGGATTGCAGAAAACGCAAAGAAAGGAAGGGCAACCTGGCTTTATATAGATGAGTTCCATACCGTTCTTGACCGGGAATATAGTGCGAAATTTTTGTTCAGCCTCTGGAAAAAAGTGAGGAAACAAGGCGGATTATGCACTGGAATCACCCAAAATTTAGTTGATATGCTGCAGAATTATACAGCAATGACCATGCTGGGAAACAGTGAATTTATTGCCCTGTTAAAGCAGTCCAATGTAGACAGTCAGGAATTATCCACTGCAGCAGGAATTCCAGAAGCACAGCTAAAATATGTAGATAATTCTCCTTCCGGTACGGGGATCATTAAGTATGGAAATACCTGTATTCCATTTGATAACCGTATGGAAAAAGAAGATAATCCGCTGTATGCGCTTTTCAATACCAACCTTCACGAAAAGGCGTTGCAGACAAAGCAGGAGTAATGTAAATTGAAAGGAACGTTTTCTTTTATCTGTAAAGGAAAAGGTATGACAGACGAGAAAAAGAATTGGGCAACAGCAAAATTATAAGTCGGTAAAGTAGAAAAAGGATAGTACAAAAAGAGTGCAGTGTTTTATCAGGCACTCTTTTTGTATATCATGGGAAAGGTGGCAGAATGGCCGAAACATATCAAATAGAAATGAATTTAGAACAGTTGGAAAGACTTTTAAAAAATCTGCCGGAGGGAATTATGCTGGAGATTTGTTTTGGAAAGGAAGAACATGGAGAAGACACATAAAATAGATGTGGTAAGTATACGCCTGGTGGAAGAACCTCCTCTATACAGTAGTAAAAAATTAAAAAATTCCTGTGATGTGGCAGAACTCTTTCAGGATTTTTTAAAAGATTGTGACCGGGAAATGTTCTGTATTTTGAACCTTCGGACAAAAAGCCAGGTCATTAACGTTAACGTGGTAGGTATGGGAACGCTAAATAGTGTACTGGTCCACCCAAGAGAAGTATTCAAATCTGCGATTTTATCTAATGCCAGCAATATCATTTTGGCACATAACCACCCTTCCGGTGATCCAGAACCAAGCCGGCATGATATAGAAGTGACAAAGCGATTGGCAGAAGCAGGCAATCTTATGGGGATTGAGGTGCTGGATCATATCGTGGTGGCTGAGAACCGGTATTTTAGTTTCCGGGAAGAAAATATACTGCCAGAATACTTTCAAATGGAAGAAGTAGCAGCAGAGCAATCTCTTCCTTATGCAAAAAGTGAGAAAGAGAAGGCACGTTAATGGGATTGACGTATCAATACTGGAACCATATAATGGGTACAAAGGAAAATTTGTTTATGGAAACAAACACATTGACGGAACATACAAAAGCTCTGTGATTAAAGTTTAAAGTGTGTTATACTAGGAGGAGAACAATGGGATTAAAAGATGCGAAAGAAGGGAAACTTCTATATCATTTAACAGAGTTAAAAAACCTGGAATCGATCATTGACTTTGGACTTGTGCCAAGAAAGATTTTAAGGGAGAATACAGTAACGTTTGGAGATGTTGCAGATCCGGAAATTATACGTAAGAGAGAAGTTTTAGGACTGGACGGATATATTCCATTTCATTTTCACCCATATTCAGCTTTTGATGTGGCTGTGAAAAAAACGCATGTGGGCGAAGAAATGATTTATATTTGTATTACCAGAATTTTGGCAAGACGCAATAATTTCCGCATTTTACCTAAGCACCCATTGGCATTGGAAGAGTGTCAGCTATACAATTATGACGAAGGCTTTGAAATGATTGACTGGGATATCCTTACCAGAGTAGGGCAGAATGACGAGGACGCCAGACAGATAAAGATGGCGGAATGCCTGAGTCCATTGGTCATTCCAGTTGATGCTTTCCAGTGTATCTATGTTTCATCGAAAGAAACTGAAAACAAAGTAGCAGATATGCTCAAACAGAAAGGTGTTATCTTTCCACCGCCATTTATTACGGTGATGCCCCAATGGTTTGAGTAACGAGAGGAGGTGGTTGTGTTGATTAAATACACAACTGGAGATATGTTTCAGTCTGGTGCAGAGTGTTTAGTTAATACAGTCAACTGTGAGGGCTACATGGGAAAGGGAGTTGCGTATCAGTTCAAGCTGAAATTTCCAGAAAATAATAAATCCTATATAAAAGCCTGCAAAGATAAAACACTGCATGTTGGAACAATCCATACATTTGTAGAGAATGGTATTACGATTGTAAACTTTCCAACGAAAGATAAATGGCGTGAAAATTCTAAAATAAGTTATATAGAAACAGCGTTAGACGTTTTGGTAGAACGACTTCCGGGATTGCATGTGAAATCAGTAGCCATTCCACCACTGGGGTGTGGAAATGGTGGTTTGGATTGGCAGACAGTAAAAGAACTGATACAAAAGAAATTAGAACCAATCGCTGATAATTTTACATTTTTGATTTATGAGCCACAGAGAAATTATGTACAGAAGGCAGCGGTTGCGCCTAAACTTACAGCAGCCAGTTTAGTTCTGATGAAAATAAAAATGGGGCTGAACCGTTGTACAAAACTTCGTCTGCAAAAAGCCGCATATTTTATGAATTTGTATCTGGAAGAACCATATTTTTCGTTTCAGAAGTATAAATATGGTCCCTATGCTCACTCCATTGATATAGTTAGTAGAAATATCGGAGAGTATCAGAGTTTTTATGGCTTAAAAGATACTGAATCAACGTATCAGTTAGCTTACCAGGTAATCTGTAGTGAAAAAACAACAAAGTTATTAAACCGTCTTATGCCTGCAATCGAAAAAGCGGTTGCTTATGTGAATGAGATAGAAAGTGATCATGAATTGGAAGGACTTGCAACGGTAACTTATTTAGTCCAGACTTTTTCAAGGATTGATGCCAGCCAGATTGTATCTGAATTTAAACAGTGGTCAGAGGATAAGGCAGCCCGCTTTTCAGAAGATGAAATAAAGAAATATATGGAATGCTTAGAGCAGACCGGTGTGATAGAACGGGATATTACAGGAAGCTATTGCATTTCAGAGTATCTTTCTTACAGATAAAGAACAGTAGAAAAGATAATAAGAAGTAACACAAAGAGCATTATCGCTAAAAACGGTAGTGCTTTTTTTGTGCGTGAAAAGGAGGTATTGCTACGTGGAAAAAGGTGAGATGGGCGAGAATGCCACCGGACGTTTGGCAACGTATTATGTGGCAGAATGTATGGAATTTAACCGTTATGGAGAATACAGGGAGGATATTCAAAGTGCAGAAGAAGCAGTAAAGTATTATCAGAGTATTCCTTCTGAAAGGCTGAATGCAGGAAAAGGGATTGGGCTTCATGTGGAGGAGGAAGATGGTATTCCATTGGACTTTCCACTGGTTTCCGGCGGCAAGTTAGATGTGGATTTTTTAGGGGAAGTCTATGGTTTCAAGGAATACCCTGAGCTTTTAAGGGCTGCCAGGGAACTGAGTGCTTATCTTCCAGAAACAAAAGTCGTGGATACCAAAGGGATTTTAACAAAAAAGAGCATGGACGCTGCTGATTTTGCAGATGAAATGATAAAACTGGAAAAAAATCTTGATCCTGATTTTTACCATACCTTTTATCCGAAAGAAGCAGAACATAAGGAAGCTATTATATGGAAAGCCTTATGTCAAGACGGAAAAGAGGAATACATCAGGTGGCTGGGAAGCAAGATATTTGAGCAAAAACCAGAGCTGAAAGAACAGGCAGACAAGCTAAAGACAACACTGGAGCAGGTAAAACTTATTCCGCCTGTGGATTTGAACCCCTTTGTGTATGTGCGGATCAGTGAACACCCGGACATTCCATTGGAAGAAGCCATGCCATTAAATCAAGCGGTAGAATTGTTCGGAAAGCTGGATCGGCAGTCAGTGGAAGAGAAAGACATGGCAGGTTATTACAAAACACATTTTGAAATCTGTTTTCTCTCAGAGGGGGAAGTCATGTCTTATACCGGGCGCCAGGATTTTGGTGACGGGGAAGGAAATTTGCTGGATCATGTAAAAGCATTTGCAGATTATTATCTCCATACAGAAGAAGGGCAGCAGCTTATGAAACAGACCGCCAGGACAACAGAAGAATGGGAACATGAACAACAGCAAATGAAATGGGTACTGGAGGAGATGCTTCCTTCCCTTCAGTATTTCTGCAACCTGGAAAAACTGGAAACAGCGGTTCTGGAAGAACAGGAAATAGAAAAGAAAGTCCCTTTGCTGACGCAGGGGGACGCATCACGAAAGGCATATCAGGAAGCCATACTTGCTTATGTCCGGGAAAGCAGGATTGCACTAAATACAGGGAAGGAGCTGCCTTGTATGCCGGATATCCGGGATTTTGCAACTGCCTGTCCGGACAAATCATACAGGGAACAGGTTATGGAGGAAATACGACAGGAAGCAGAGTCATACGGTATGACCGTAGAAGCGTATGTCGCAAATGGATATGAGCCGCCAAAAAGAGGCGGCAGATAACATTAGGAAAGGAGGCGGAGTTTTGGCCATGTAAAAGATATCTTCCCTCCTGAAACAGAATTGGATTTAGAAAAAACAGCGATAGAACGTATCCGCACTGCCAGCCAGATGTCCTTGCAGCACTATGGGCTTCCTTTGGTCGTGACGGATAGTGGAGGAAAAGACAGTGCAGTATGCAGGGAACTGGTGCGGCGGTCCGGTGTGCCATTTGAACCGATGCACAACCTGACTACCGCAGATGCCCCACAAACGGTTTATTATGTAAGGGAGCAGTTCCAGAAAGCAGAACAGGCGGGGATTCCTTGTAGTATCAACAAACCTTATTATAAGGGGCAGCGGATAAGCATGTGGAGCCTGATTCCCATGAAAATGATACCGCCAACCAGGACGGTACGTTATTGTTGTGAGATTTTAAAAGAGAGTGGGGGAACGGGGCGCTTTATTCTTACAGGTGTCCGGTGGGCAGAAAGCCGGAAGCGGAGAAACAGCAGGGGGATTTATGAAAACTTTGTCCCAAACGGAAAAGCAAGAGCAGTCATTTTGAATAATGACAATGACGATACCAGGCGGCTCTTTGAAGCCTGCTTTTCAAGGAGCAAGCATGTATGCAATCCTGTTATTGACTGGAGTGATCAGGACGTCTGGGAATATATCCGGTCTGAAAAAATCCCCATGAACCCGCTTTATGAAATGGGATTTTACCGGGTGGGCTGTATTGGCTGCCCTATGGCGGGAAAACAGCGGTATCGGGAGTTTCAGATATTTCCCACTTATGAACGGGCATACCGGCACGCTTTTGCAAAAATGCTGGACCTTAGAAAAAAGGCAGGGAGGCAGTGTGATTCCAGGATTTGGGGAAATGTAGATGCTTTTTTCCGTTGGTGGATGTAAGACCCTGGTATCCCCGGACAGTATGAATTGTCCTTTCATGAAGATACCAATGAGATTTATTATGATTATTTGTAGTGGAAGGGAGGAGGAATTATCGCAAAATATCAATTATCTTTTGGGCTGCAGTATGAAGCCTGGATGCTGGAAATCCGTATTCCGGATTGGCTGGAGTTTTCTTCTAAGGGGCAGGCACTAAAATATGGTGAGCAGGCTGAGGTTTCCGTTTTCTTAAAAGCGGAAGCTATTTTTTTGCTCTTTGATGGCAGTAAAGAGAAGATTTTACCGCAGCAGACGGAACTTTACCAGTTTTCCTACCTGAAAGAAAAGACTTATGACAGACTGGGACCGCCACTTTCCCCGGAGGACATTGACCATTTAGTAGAGGCGGGGGAATTGGAGCAGGTACTGTTCAGCGAAAAGTATATCCTGACGGAAGATGATTACCAGGAATTTTCCGGAAACCTTATGGAAGCCTTTCAGGAATTGGAAAAGGAGTACGGACCACCACCCAGAGAAAAGGAACAGGGGTATCTGTTTCAGGCACTCTGGTATCAGGCAGAAGAATTAAACCCCGGAGAGGGGGACTGCTTTGGAGATTAAGGTAAAAAAAGAAAAAGAGCCGGAGCTGAAATTAAAAAAAGAAGCCCAGGTGACGGTGCATAAGAAAAATCCTATTTTATCTGCAAAGGAAAAGAAAGCTGCTTTTACTTCTAAGCCGGTGGCCGATCTTTTAGGGCAGAGAAAGAAAAAAGAAAGGGCAGAAAAAGGGAAACAGCCGGAGCAGGGCAGAGAAGCGCTGTTTGAAAAACAAAAGGAAAAGAAAAAGCAGGTCGGGAAAGAGGCAGCAATCCGGGGAGCAGCAGAAGATAGAAAACAAAATGGAAAGACCAAAAGTACCGTATCTGTACCGGGAACCTTACAGCCGGATCAGATGAAACAGGGGGCAGCACCAAACAGCCAGCCCTCTGCTGGTTTCCGGGCAAAGGAACAGTACCGGAGGGAACAGTCTGCAAAGCTGGCAGAGACAAAAAACTCTTCCCTGGCGAAGCAGACTGCCATAAAGGGGGTACGCCGGGGAGAGGCTGCTATACTGACCCAGTTAGAGGGTGGGGAAGAAGTTAATGATTCCCTTTATGTCATGGGGACAGCAGCAAAACCGGCAGAAAAGCTGTGGAAGGACCGGAACTATAGAAAGGCAGAGCAGGAATTAAAGGTAAAACAGGCTGATGGGAAGATTACCAATAAGCAGTTTTACAAAGAAACAAAAGCAGTGAAAAAGAAACAGATGGAGAAACAGAAAAAGCAGGCAGTCCGGCAGAGGAAAATCCAGTATATGATCAATAAGCTCACCGGAAATGGACAGCAGGACAGTTTGGCACAGGTGGCAAAAGATATTGTAAAGATGAAAGCCTCTGTATTTATGCTGAAGGTGGTCCAGTTTGCCGGGGCGCTTTTAGCTCCGCTGTTCAGTATTCTGCTTGTGGTGGCAATCCCTGTGGTGATTATCTTTTTCCTTTTATACTGTTCGCCACTTGGTGCGTTCATGCCCAATCCGTCTGAGGAGAACCCTACCGTCCGGGAAGTTTTAAGCGGTTACTACATGGACTTTAATACAAAACTTGGACAAAATGGGGAAGATGGGGCAGTTACCTATCTCCATGAGAAAAACGGAAATTATGTGAGTAATTATTATGATACTTTAATGGTTTATATGGTGAAGTATGGAACCGGGGATATAGGTGTGGATATGGATCAGCGGCATAAGGACAAGCTGAAGGAAATCTTTGATGAAATGAACAGTTTTGAAAACACGACCATAACCACCACCATAAAGGCAGGGGAAAGTCTGGGAAATGTTGTAACCAGCGGCTATTGCCAGTGCAGTATCTGTTGTGGGCAGTGGGCAGGAGGACCGACAGCCTCCGGTGTCATGCCAAAACCGGACCATACCCTTGCAGTAGATGCACAAAATCCCTTTGTCCCTATGGGAACCAGGATCATTATGAACGGGATTGAATATACCGTAGAAGATACCGGGGCATTTGACCGGTATGGAGTACAATTTGATGTTTTCTGTGCAGATCATGCAACTGCGTCTGCCTGGGGACATCAGACTTTTGAAGCGTTTCTGGCAGATGGGGACGAAAATGAGATTACGGTAACAAAGAAGGGCTGCTACGTCAAGAACCTGAATTATGAGGACTATATTGCACTTGGAAAGCTGACAGAAAAAGAAGAAGAACTGTTAAGGGAAGTCATGAGTGAGGAATTTAGAAATGAGATCCCTTCCTTTGGCGTAGGAAGTGACGTTGCAAATCTGGCACTGACGAAGGTAGGCTGCAAATACAGTCAGGAACACCGGTATGAGGAAGGATATTATGATTGCAGTTCCCTGGTACAGCGGTTGTATCAGGAGGTAGGCATTTCCCTTCCGGCGATTGCCTCTACTCAGGGAGAATTTATGGTAACACATGGGCTGGAAGTTACAGAAGGCGAACTGGAGCCGGGAGATCTGATTTTTTATTCTTATGAGCAGAATGGGCAGTTCCGCAATATTTCCCATGTGGCAATTTATGTTGGTAATGGCAGAATGGTACATGCAGCCAACAGCAGACGTGGGGTAGTGAATGACCCGTTCAATCCGTCGAACATTGGGCTGTATGGAAGACCCAGCCGCTTGCAGTAAGAAAGGAGAAGCATGGACGAAAAAGAATATGAAGTGACCATAAGAGAAGTCCTGGAGAAAAAAGTAAGATACCGGGGCAGGAATGAACTGGAGGCAACTGCAAAAGCAGAAGCAGATTACTATGCAGAAAAAATCGTGCTGGGGGCAGATGATTTTTCCTATCGTGATATTTCTGCAAAAGAACTGGTACCTGTAAAAGAAAGAAGGAACAGCAGATGAAGCATATCACAAAAGTACGGGAACTGTATGAGGAAACCATACACTGGATTTCAGAGTCGGAGGATTCCTGGAAAAATTTCCTTTCCTGCATGGGGCGTCTGTATCAGTTGGACTTCTTAAATACCTGTATGGTATATGCCCAGCGCCCAGATGCTTCCGTTCTTGCAGGATATGATGCCTGGCTGGAAATGGATTTGCCGGTTGCCAGAGGAAGTAAAGGAATTGCAGTATTTCCTTCCAAAATTTTCGGGGAAGGAGTTACCCATGTTTATGATATTCAAGATGTAAAGGGACAGGGAATCCGGCCCTGGAACTGGCAGGTGAATGGGACAAACCGCAGGCTGCTGGCAAGGGAGCTGTTCCCGGAAATCTACGAACAGGAAAAAAAGTTTAAAAATTCTTTAGACGCCTTTACAAGAACAAATGTTTGGTTTATGATAGAAGAGGAAGATGAAATTTTAAAATCCTTGCAGAAGCTGGCTGTCCTTACCGGAGAGGGACAGGAGGTAAAAGAAAACCAGATTACAGAGTTTCTTGTAAATAGTGTCTGTTATGCGGTGGAAAGCCGCTGCGGTATCCGAGATGACACCCTGGATTTTTCTTTTATCTGCGGTTTTTCAGAGAATGAGGAGGTTCTGTACCGGACAGGGCGGTTGGTATCCCATTTATCTGGGCGGATTGTGTTACAGATTGCAAGGACCATGAAGAACATAGACCTTGAAAGGAGGCAGTATTATGGAAGGGATCGCAGGAATCCAGTACAGGGAAATGAATGGCATACAGATACCAGTCTTAGAGGGCGTGATGAGCGAGGAGAAGATGCTGGCGTCCCTGAACCGTTACGGCAGGATCGCAGCACAGGAAATGAAGAGAACGGACCAGGCACAATACGAAATGATGCTCCTGTCCGGGAAACTGATGGAGAAACTTATGAAAATCCAGACAGAAGCGGAGGAATACCACGAGAAACTGGCAGAAAGTCTTTTGAAGACCTGGACCAGAGAGGACAGGATAGACCCTTACAACACGTTGGAAATGACCAACCTTCGGATACAGGCGGATATGGAAGCGCAGAAACAGGTTATGGAGGAGATCATTCACCCCAGGATCGGATAAAACAGGAAAAAACAGAAAAGGATACAGGGAAAGGAACTGCTTCGGCGGTTCCTTTTCTGTCTGGGGAGATAGAACCTGCACAGCCGGAAAACTGGCAGAAAGAGAAAATCCTTCTGGAAATGACAGAGCAGGAGATACCATATAAAATTTATGAGTTTTACCGGAACAATCCAGAGGAAACAGAACGGGAAGCCTATCTTTATGAATTGTATGGAGATGTAAAAAGAGAAGCCCATATAAAAGACGGTATCCTGATTGCAGAAAGCGGTTCCAGCGGTTTTTATATCCTTTGGAGTGAGGGAACTTCCATGAAGGAGGCGTTCTGGTACTGGGACGAGGTTTCTTTGGAAATTGGGAAACGGATTGAAAAAGGGACCTATCTTCCTTTGTTATCTGTATCGGAGGAAGCCTTAGAAAACGGGGAAGATATAGAGGAAGAAACCTTACAGCCAGAGAAAGTGCAGGAAGTGATTGAGGAAAAGGAACCAATCCCATTAGAAGAGATTGGCATAGCCTTTTATAAACAGAATATCCAGGCGGATATTTTAAAGAAAATGCTCTGTCTGGTCTATACGACCAATCAGCTACCGGAAGAAAAAGACCATTTTTTGAAGACGCTTTTGCTTCGGGAAGCACCGGAAGGCCAGCCTTATTATCTGGTGCGGACAGAACATGGAAGCTATGAGCTTTGTATTCAGGAAAATGGGATTAAGATCACCCTGCCGGAAAGCCAAGATTTTCTGCAGGAACTTTCCTGGGATCAGTTTGGCGGGCTTACTGCACATCTGGCAGAGGAGGACCAGATTGCCTATACCGAAGATGCAGAAACCTTAGAGCAGCAGGAGAATATGTACCGTCTGCTCCCCTGGTTTCCGGCATTATGGGAAGAATATAGCGAAATTCTTAAAAAGGAAGAGCTTTGGCAGGAAGGAAGAACCTCTGTCCAGACAGAAGGCAAGGAAGAAGCCGGAGATTATTATTACCCAGAAGGGTGGTTGCAGTTTACCGGTGGGGATAAAAGCCGGTATCAGAAAAATATCCGGGCAATCCGTATCTTAAAAACACTGGAGCAGGAAGAGAGAAATGCCACAAAAGAAGAACAGGAAATTCTTGCGGGGTATGTAGGGTGGGGCGGGCTGCCAAATGCTTTTAACAGTAAACGCCCGGAGTGGAAAAAAGAATATCAGGAATTGAAGGAACTGTTGACCGCAGAAGAATACGCCCAGGCAAGGGCCAGTGTCAACAGTTCTTTTTATACGCCGCCGGAAGTCGTGCGGGGTGTTTATAAAGCCCTGGAGCAGTTTGGATTCCAGAAGGGAAAAATTCTGGAACCGGCTATGGGGATTGGAAACTTTTTTCATGGTCTTCCGGAAAGTATGCAAAAATCCCAGCTTTATGGCGTGGAGATTGATGCCATAAGCGGAAGGATTGCACAAAAGCTCCACCCTTCAGCCAGTATCCAGATTAAAGGATTTGAAAAAACGGAATTTGAGGATAACAGCTTTGATGTAATTGTAGGAAACGTGCCTTTTGGGGATTTCCGTTTGTATGATCCCCGATATAAAAAGATGAAGTTGAAAGTCCATGATTATTTTATCCGGAAAAGCATGGACCTCCTTCGGCCAGGAGGCATTTTGGCAGTGGTAACTTCAAAAGGGACGTTGGATAAAAATGACAGCGCTGTGAGAAAAAATTTGGCAGAACAGGCAGACCTTTTAGGGGCAGTCCGGCTTCCGGCAGATTCTTTTGGAAAGAGCGCCAATACCGCAGTTACCAGTGACCTTTTGTTTTTTCAGAAAAAAGCAGAGCCTTCGATTGGGGAGCCGATCTGGACTTATACAGGGCTTACGGAAGACATGGTGCCGGTGAATGAGTATTATCTGGAACACCCGGAAATGATGCTTGGGAAAATGGTCTGGTTTGAACAGTTTTTCGGGAAAGATTCCAAATATACAGCCCTGGTCAATGAAGCGGAAGACTTTGACCTGGAAAAAGGAATTTTGGACGCAGTTGGAGAGCTTCCGAAAAACTGTTATGAAGAAAGCATAGCAGAAAAAAAGAAGGAAGAGCAGGACGTCTTAGCTGCTTCTCCAGAGATACCTAATTATACGTTTACGGTGATACAGGACGAAGTATATTACCGGGAAGGGGAGTCTTTATACCGGAGCCAGGCAAAGGAAAGTGTGAAGCGCCGGATACGTGCCATGCATAAAATCCGCCTTCTGGTGCGTGAAATTTTACAAATACAGCAGGAAAATTGTTCTGACCAGGAATTGAAAAAGGCACAGGAACAGTTAAACCGTTTGTATGATGCCTTTGTAAAAACGCATGGATATTTCTGTGACCGGACAAATAAAATGGCGTTCCGGCAGGATAATGATTATCCCCTGCTTTCTTCCCTGGAAGTAGTTGATGAGGACAAAAATGTAACCAAAGCCGACATTTTTTATAAAAGGACCATACGCCCCAGAGATGTGATAGACAAAGTGGAAAATGCCCAGGAAGCGCTGCATATCAGTCTGTCAGAATATAACCGGGTGGATATTCCCTATATGCTTTCCCTTTATCCGGGAAACAGGAAAGAAATGTTCCAGGAATTAAAAGGGTTAATCTACCAGAACCCGGTACTGGCAAAGGAAGAAGATCCAAATGCAGGGTGGGAAACCGCAGATGAGTATTTAAGCGGCAATGTGCGTCAGAAGCTCCGTACTGCCAGGATCTATGCGCAGAACAATCCCCTGTTTGTAGACAATGTGGAAGCACTGGAAAAGGTACAGCCAAAAGACCTGACAGCGCCTGAGATTAGTGTAAAATTGGGAACAACCTGGATTGAAAATGAGGATTACGAACAGTTTATCTATGAGCTTTTGGAAATCCCGGAGAACAACCAGAGAAACTATTGCGCTCATAGTGGCCATGCCCTCAAGATTGAGCGCTTAGATGCAGATATGTCTTACCATATTGACAGGGGAAATTTTTTTGGAGGAACCATTCGTACCAGGGAAACCTATGGCACAAGATTTATGGATGCGATCAGCATTATAGAGGAACTGTTAAACAGCCGGATTGTGACTATCAGGGACCGGGTGCAGGAAGGGGAAAAAGTACGTTATGTGATCAATCGGAAGGAAACCATGCTTGCCAGGGATAAGGCGGAGCAGATAAAAGAAGCCTTCCGGGACTGGATTTTTAAGGAGCCGGAGCGCAGAAAAAAATATGTGGATTTTTATAATGAAACCTTTAACTGCGACAGACAACGAAGCTATGATGGCTCTTATTTAAAACTGCCGGGACTGAACCCTCTGTTAAAGCTGCGTCCTTATCAGAAAAATGCTGTGGCAAGGGCATTGCTGTGTGGAGGAAATACCTTACTTGCTCATACGGTAGGCGCTGGTAAATCTCTGGAAATGATCTGCATCTGTATGGAGATGAGGAGGCTGGGGCTGGCAACGAAACCCCTTCTTACCGTTCCGAACCACCTGACCTTCCAGATGGGAGCGGAATTTTTGCGGGCTTATCCAGATGCGAAGATCCTGATTACCAGAAAAGAAGATTTTCAGAAGGAAAACCGCAGGCGTATGATTGCCAGAATGGCAACAGGGGATTATGACTGTATTATTATCGGACATACGCAGTTCCAGAGAATTGCCATTTCCCCTGACCGGCAAAGAGCCATGATGGAAGAGCAGGCAGAGCAACTGGTAGAAGCCATTAACCGGGCAAGGGAAGAAGAGGGAAAGAACTGGTCCATAAAGCAGATGGAAAGCAGAAAGAAAAAACTGCTAGAGAAAATCGAAGAACTGAACAATGAAGAAATCAAAGATGATGTGATGTACTTTGAAGAAACAGGCGTAGATGCCCTATTTGTAGACGAAGCACACCTGTTCAAAAATTTGGAAGTTTTTACAAAAATGAACAATGTTGCGGGCCTGGGTTCCAGCGGTTCCCAGAGGGCTATGGATATGCGTATGAAGATACAGTATATCAACGAAAAAAATCAGGGAAGGGGCGTCATTATGGCAACGGGAACCCCTCTGTCGAATTCTATGGTGGAACTTTATGTGATGCAGTTATATCTGCAGGAAAGGCGGCTTCACGAAAAGGGGATTTACCATTTTGATGCATGGGCTTCTGTGTTTGGGGAAGTTACCAGCTCTTTGGAACTGGCACCGGAAGGTACTGGTTACCGGATGCGGACCAGGTTTAATAAGTTTATCAATCTGCCGGAACTGATACACCTGTTTAAAGAAGTAGCAGACATTATTCTGCCTGATATGCTAGATATTAAGCGGCCAGAATTAAAGGACGGAAAATATAAGGTTGTAGTATCGGAAGCCTCTGATTATGTCAAAGAACGTATGCAGGAAATGGTGGAAAGGGCAGAAGCAATCCATAGAGGTGTGGTAGATCCAAAGGACGACAATATGCTCCGGATTACCGGGGAAGCAAGACTTTTGGGTACAGATCCCCGGCTTTTGGACAGTTATGCTCCGGTAGATTCGGATTCCAAACTGAATAAAGCAGTAGAAAACATTTACCAGGAATATGTACAGTCCCAGGAACAGAAAGGAACCCAGATTGTTTTTTCGGATATTGGGACACCCGGACCGGGAAAAGCGTTTACTGTCTATGATTATTTAAAACAGGAACTGATTACCAGAGGTGTTCCAGAGGAAGAAATCTGCTTTATCCATGATGCAAAAACAGATGAACAGAGGGACCGTATGTTTTCCGATGTCAGAGCCGGAAGGAAACGGATTATTATAGGAAGTACCGAAAAACTGGGAGTAGGAACCAATATCCAGACCAGAATGGTGGCGGCACATCATATCGACTGCCCCTGGAAACCCTCTGATATTGAACAGCGGGAAGGGCGTATTATCCGCCAGGGGAATGAAAATGAGGAAGTCAATATTTACCGCTATGTAACAAAGGGTTCTTTTGATGCTTATTTATGGGGCATTGTAGAAACAAAACAGCGGTTTATCAGCCAGGTATTTACCAGCCGGGAACTGGCAAGGATCTGTGAGGATATAGATGAAACCGTATTAAACTTTGCAGAGATTAAAGCGGTAGCTTCCGAAAATCCCCTGATTATGGAAAAAATACAAGTAGATAATGAAGTGGCACGTCTGAGAATCCTGAAAACTGCACATGAAGGGAAACGGTTTGCCTTGCAGGATGCGGTTACGTTCCAGTACCCGAAAAGGATACAAAGTCTGGAGAAAGAACTGCAATCGCTTCAAAAGGATTTGGAGCGCAGGAACCAGGCTATGGAAGTACAGCCGGAGTTTGCAATCACTCTGCAGGGAAAAGTCTATGAGAAGCATAAAGAAGCAGGGGAAGTCCTGCGTGGGATTATAGAAGGTGTGACAGCTTTTACCAGGCACGAAGTCGGTATGTATAAGGGATTTCAGGTATTTGTCCAAAAGGATATGATGGGGCCGGTATTGTTCCTTCAGGGAGAGAAGGAATATAGTGTGGAGTTAAAAAGCAGTGACTCCGGCAACATGGTCCGTATAGAAAACCGCTTGAATGCCCTTGATAAAGCAGTGGAGGACGTTCAAAAAGAAATTCAGACCTGTGAAAATGAGATGAAAAATGCAAAACAGGAATATGAAAAGCCCTTCCCGTATGAGGAGCTTTTAAAAGAGAATATTACCCGGCAGATGGAGATTGATGCAGAACTGGAAATCAAGGACCAGGAGGAGTGTGTGGAAGTACAGGAGGAAACCAGAAACCTTCCATGCCAGACAGCGGTCCGGTAACGAAAAGTAGAAAAGGAGATCACAATATGGAATATAATATCAGAGTATATAAACCGGAATTGAAACAGGAAGAAGGAAAGATCAATAACCTGAGAGGGTTTGCTACCATTACTTTTGATGAGGACTTTTGTGTGAAAAGCCTTGCGATTAAAGAGTCCTCGAAAGGAAATCTGTATCTGGATATGCCCCGTTACAGGGATTACGAAACAGGGGAGTATGTTCCTTTTTATCGGTTTACCGATAAGGAATTTCAAAAGGAAGTGCTGGATACGGTAAGGGAAGCCTATGAAAATATGACGGAAACTAAAATAGACTGTAAGGGCAGTTGGGGAGAGGAAGAGCTGTATTACAATCTGAGTGTAAATCCGGTACAGGGAAGTGATACCTTTAAGGCAGATGTAGCCATTCGCCTGCAGGACGTGCTTGCAATTCAGCAGCTTCATGTGATCCAGGCGTGGAATGGAAAAACCTTTGTGGGTATGCCCCAGAAAAATTCTGCAAAAGGAGAACGGGAGGACATTGCCCATGCTGTCAATGCAGAATTTAAGGCAGATCTGGAAAGTGCAATTATGGACGAATACAATAAAAAGATGGAATATGCCAAAAGCCAGAAACAGCAGCGAAGAGGGAGATAGGAGCTATTTATAAAAAGACTGGTATTTTTGGAACAATAATGGTAGAATGAAGAAAATATCAGCATGGGAGGAAACAGTATGCCAAGACGTAAAAAAGTAGAAAATCTTTCTCTTGAAGAAATGCTTATGAAGACAGAACAGGAGATTAAAACAACAGAGGCAGAATTAAAAGACCTACGATTGAAAGCAAAAGAACTTAGGAAGAAGATTGAAGATAAACAGAAAGATGAAATCTTTAGCGCCTTACTTGCTTCTGGAAAAACAGTGGAAGAGGTCATGAAGTATTTAAAATCTGGGAATGAAGAAGAAAAGGCGGAATAAAGAAAAATGCTGTTACGGGCGATTATAAAAACCTGTAGCGGCATTTTTTTTAGTAATTTTTAAATCATTGTCTGATAGTGATGTTTCATTTTTCAGTATGGACATTTTTATTTTTTCTATAAATCCTATACATCTATAAGCCAATTCGAGAATTGTGATAGACAAAATTTGAGAGATAGAATGTTTATGATTTTCAGTAATGAATATTATCAGGATGCGACGGTCTTTAGGTATCAATCTGTATATTTGAAAAATGCAAATTGTTTGAAGGAACAGGAAATAAATTTTTCATCAAGACTACTAGAGCGTGTTTGAAAAACATTTGATTTTGTTTATTTTAACCAAATTAGAATAGACGCAATGCATATGAATCCCAGATAGGTAGCAGCCAGTTTGTCATAACGCGTGGCTATTCGGCGAAAGCCCTTGAGCTTGAGAAAATATTTTTCAACCAAGTGTCTTTCTTTATAGAGCCACCAATCACAATGTCGTTCGAATTTAGCACCCTTTCTGGAGGGAATTGTAGGCTCACCTCCACGTTCATAGATATAGTCCAGAAGCTGGTAACTATCATACCCACGGTCCGCTAGTGCATTACTTCCCTCTATATCAATATGTTCTAACACCGGAATCGCATAATTGATATCATTGCGCTGTCCTTCGCTGAGCATGACATACAAAGGATAGCCATAGGCATCTACGACCGCATGGATTTTTGTGCTGGCACCTCCCCTGCTGTGTCCGATTTCATTGGGAGGCCCCCTTTTTTTGCACCTGCACTATGCTGGTGCGCCTGTACGATGGAAGCGTCCAGAGACAATTCCTCGAGTTCAGCCTCCATGCTTAAAAGTCGGAAGAGATTATCGAGAATTCCGTCGTCAATCCATTTTCGAAAGCGGCTGTAAACGGTTTCCCAGGGACCATAGCGTTCTGGTAAGTCACGCCAGGGTGCACCACTGCGGGCAATCCACATAATCCCATTAAGGATAGTACGGTTATTTTTGCGTGGACGCCCCTGCTTCCCAGTATTTTCAGGAGGAAGTAAGTCAACAATACGATTCCATTCATCATCGGTTAATTCATATCGCCGCAACATAATAAACACCCCTTTTTCTTTATTTTAACATGAAAAAGGTTATAAAAACATATGTTTTGTGCAACTTTTAATTTTCAAACACGCTCTAGGGGAAAAACAAAAAAGATTTTGAGTTATTTAGATGAAAGTTTTTTGGAGATGACAGCATAAAAATAAAAAAAAAATAAGTAAAACATATAAAAAATATATACTAAAATGATACTGTTATTACAATAGAACTAAATGTAAAAAAATGGAGGTAGCATAATGTGTAGAAAGAAAGCGTTGTTTGCTATATTGTGTATATGTTTTTCCTTAGTTGCTTGTGAAAAAAAAGAAGAATTCACAAATAACAAAATGAGTAGCGAGTATGCTCAAAATCAAGCGGATTATAATCAGAATAAAGTTAACGGTGATCAAATTCCGTCACAAAATGCTAAAACGGAGGGTACAGATGTTAACGATAATTCTGATTTACAGATAGATATCGAAGATGCCTTAGTTTATGGGAACGTGAGCCAATTGATAGAGAATGGCTGTATATTGCAAAAGGGAATAGAAAATGATGACGAGTATGCTGCTCCGGTAGGAGAGGAACAAAAACAGAAAGAGGAACAACAAATAATTTATGATTCGGATGTCACAGTTTTTGTTAAATATTATGAAAATGATGCATATGAAAAAGCAACTTTAGAGGATATAAAAAAGAATACATTTATATATGTATTTGGAGAAACTGGGAATAATAATAGTATTATTGCGGATCAAATTGTCATTTTGAGAACAACAGTAAAATAATAGGAAGTGATTAATCGTGTTTTTTTTGAATAGAGCATTTAAGTACATTGTTCGTAAGAAGAGTCGTACATGTATTTTAATTTTGGTATTAATAGTAGTTAATATTTTAAATATTACTATGTTGACAATTAGAAAGAATACTAGTTCTTTGCAAAATGAGATTAAGCAGGATACGCAATCTAAAATAGTCATAGAGAAGAAAAATAATTGTGATATTTCTGCAGAAGATGTTTATTATGTAGAACAGAATAGTGAAGTGACAAGTATCAATAAAATTAGTCTGCAATATGCTTATCCAAATAATTTTAATAACTTTAAAGGCAAGATAGAGGATAATTCAAGAGAAAAAATGGTTACATTGTATGGATATGATGACTTGTCAAAAGATAGTAGATTTGCAGAGTTAGAAATGAAACTGATGAAAGGTGAATTGATAAGCAGCAAAAGTAAAAATGAGATTGTGGTTAATCAGAAATTAGCAGAAGAAAATTCCTTAGGTATAGGAGATAAATTAGTTTTTGAAAATGCCGGTAAAATTGTTGAAGGAACCATTTGCGGTATATATGAATCAAGTGTTCAGGATAAACAGCCGGATACCATGATTTCTTTTTATAGAATAGAAAACATTATATTTGTCAGTCAAGATATTGTTCATGAACTAAATAATAAAGACGTATATAGTAAAATCGTTCTATATCTTGCAGAACCAGAAAAAATTAAAGATGTAGAACAACAGATGATGGATTACTTTGGGGAAAATGCTGAAGTCAGTATATCCGATAGTATGTATCAAAAAGTACAAATGCAGTTGCAACAGCTTGAACGAATCAGTAATTTAGTTTTATGGGGTATTACTCTTATTACTTTTGCTGTAATTACTTTGCTTTACTGTATTTGGATTCGTGATAGAAAAAAAGAAATCGGTGTTTTTTTGAGTTTGGGATATACAAAAAGAAACATATTTTTTCAAGTATTTACAGAATCAGAAATTCTATTATTCATATCAGTGATTGTAGGTTTATTTTTAAGTGGTAAAATTGCAAATCTAATAATGAATATTTTTAATGACGCACAGGTTTCAAGAATAAATTTAGATACAACGATAAATTTTAAAGTTGCATGTCAGGTTTTTGCTTTTGGAACCGGGATTATTCTTGTTGCTATATTAATTGCTACACTAAGTTTATTTTTAAAAAAACCAAGAGAAATTCTAGCAGAAATGGAGGATTAAATTCATGGGGCTTATACAACGAGCCATTCTTTCCGTATGGAGAAAGAAAATCAAAACATTATTGTTTTTAATTATAATTGTTGTTATTGCTTGTTTTGAGTTTGCAATAGGTTCAACAAAAAATGCACAAATTATTATTCAAAATTCAGCTCAGGCTGCTTCACAAAAAAGTTTTAGAATAGAGTTGAATCTTACTGACTATAGACAACGTTTAATGGACATACCTGTAACCAAATTACCAAATGGAGCAACTTTGTCTACAATGCCTGATAATCAGTTTGGATCTGTATTAATGGAGGACGTTCAACGAATAGCTGAAGCAGAGGGGATTCAATCTTATAATATTACTACTGCGACTTTTGCTGTAAATCCATATAATTTTAAAAGGATAGAAGATAGTGAAGCTGACCAATATAATGACCCGCAAGCTGTAACTTTAAGAGGAAATCTGAATATGGAAAAAGATAAGGATGTGTTAAAAGGAAATCTGGAGTTGAAAGAAGGTCGCTGGGGAAATGAAAAGGATTTAAATGTCTGTGTTATATCTGATGAGATTGCTCAAATGAATAATTTGAGTATTGGTGATAAACTAGAATTTAACGATTATAAGGATAGAGAAAACTCAAATGTATATACAGCGGAGATTATTGGAATATATCTAAATGCAAAGTCAATAGATGCTTTAATGCCAGGCGATACATATCGGGGAGAAAATATAATTTTCACCGATTTGGATTTTCCGGAAAAGGTTACTCAAACGCCAGGAGACCCACTATATCAATATGCAACTTTTTATACCAAATCAGGTCATGACTATAATCAGGTAAAAGAGAATATAAAAAAAATAAATATAAATTGGAAGAGATATGATTTAATTGATGATAGTGGTGCCGTTGAACAACTTAGCGAAAACTTTGGTAATATTTCTGAAATAGGAAATATATTATTCATAATTTGTACGGCGTCAGGAGTGATAATAGTATTTTTGAATTTTTTATTCTGGGTTAAGCAACGACAGAAAGAAATTGGTATTCTTATTTCGTTAGGAAAAAGTAGACTTGAAATTATAGGACAGTTTTTAACAGAGGCAATTTTAATTGCTTGTATTGCTTTTTTTATATCAATCTTTATATCACCTATTGTTGCAGAGAATATGAGTAACTATATTGTAATGGAGCAAAATAATCAGAATAGAGAAAGTAATCAAGTACTATCAGAACAAATTGAGGGACCAACCAATTCAGATGAGATAAGTGAGAAACTGGGGGCTGTGGATGTGCAAGTGACACCTATAATGTATGCAGAAAATTTTCTGCAAATTTTCATAATAATTATTGGTGCAATTATATTAATGAGTTTTTCTATAATGAAGAAGAAGCCTAAAGATATATTATATGCGAGGTGATTGATATGATATTAGAGTTAAAAAACATTTATTACAAATATAACAATAAAGATAAATATATTCTGGACAATATTAATCTTTCTTTTGATAAGAAACAAATGTATGCAATCTTGGGTGCAAGTGGAGCTGGTAAAACAACCTTACTTTCATTATTGGCAGGACTTGATTTACCTACTAGCGGAAAAATTGTTTATTCAGGAGAAGAAGTTAATAAGCATACATTAAATTTGCACAGAAAGCGGCATATATCTCTGGTTTTCCAGAATTATAATTTGATTGATTATTTAACTGCAGAAGAAAATGTTTGTTTAGGCGGTAAAACTGATGCCCATAAGTTACTTGAAGCAGTAGGGATTATACCTGACGAGTTTAAAAGATTTGTTACTCAGCTTTCTGGTGGACAACAACAAAGAGTAGCTATCGCAAGAGCGTTAGCTAGTGATGCAGAAATTTTATTGGCGGACGAACCTACAGGTAATTTGGATAAAAAAACGGAAACAGAGATTATTAATTTATTATATAAAAGTGCACATGAAATGGGGAAATGTGTAATAGTTGTAACACATAGTAGTATTTTAGCTGAACGTGCAGATCAAATTGTAAAACTGGAAGATGGTAAGGCATATAAAGTCAAATAAGTAGCAGATAGCAACGTTGGGAGACGTTGCTATTATTATACCTATAATTATACCCACTATATGAGTGAACACATACCAATAATGTGAGTAATTTGGAAAAGAAAAAAAGTTACGATATACATATTGAATAATAGTGAGGTATATAACATGGGAAATCGTTTACAACTTTTAAGGAAAACTCGTAACTTGACACAAGAAGTGGTTAGTTCTGAATTAGGAATCTCTCAACAAACATTGAGTAGATGTGAAACAGATATTACAACATTACAAATTGATTTGCTTTACAAAATTTCTCAGTATTATAATGTTTCTACAGATTATGTATTGGGGCTTTCAGATAGTAAATGGACAACCGAGCAAAGTGTTATGTTAAATCAATGTATTTCGAAATACCAGGAGTTTTTTGATGCATTTGAAACATTGGATGAATATGATAAAGAGTTAATAAGAGGTTTGATTGCGCAAATGAAGAAATTAAAAAATAGAAAAAATAACAACATAGGATAAAGTTTCTTCTTCATTTTCGCTTTATGAGGATAAGAAAATGATTAAATTTGCAATTTTGTCAATGAATAACAATATTTCTGGCTGGCTAGATCAACATATTAGTATATTAGGTAAAAAGTATTATATTGATTTTGATATAGATGTTTTTGTGGGAATTGAAGAAGTTGAAAGGGCAATTGACGAGGAAAATGGTTATTATGATATTATAGGATTAGATACAAAAATAAAAGAAAGTATGAATATTGAATTTATAAAAAAGATAAGGACTACAAATGAAAAGACAATTATAATTTTTTTAACAAAACAAATAGACGATATAAAAATTTGCTTAGAAATTCAGCCTTTTTTGATTTTGAGGAAACCATTTAGTCAGGAAGAGTTTGAAAAAGATGTACTTGCTGCTTATAAAAAGTTAATTACAACATCAGTATTTTTTGAATATAAATTCAATAGAGCTTTTTTTAAAATATCGTTGAAGGATATTTTGTATTATGAAAGTGATAAGAAAACCATTTTTATCAATACAACATTTGGTGTAAAGCAAATATATGGTAAAAAACTTGATGATATTGAAGCCGAATTGAATAAGTCGAAATTTACCTTTCTTAGAATTCATAAATCGATATTAGTTAATACTCTTTTTATTACGAAAATTACAAAAGAGCAGGTATTTCTCCTAAATAATGTATCATTGCCTATGAGCGAAAGTGGTTACAAAAATATTCAAAATAGGTTAGATGGGGGAATCAGTGTAATATAGTTATCTGGTAGTAAATTCTGGTATTAATACAACTAAATAATTATTTGTATTAATTATGCAAAATAAGTGAACATATTTTTCGAAGAAAAAAATTTTATAAATATAGTGTTTTATCGAATTTACTATGTACAACGATATTTTTTTATTAGTATTAGCTATACAGTATAGCAGAATCGACTAACTTATGCGTGCATGATACATCTGCAGGAAGATCATCTATCTGATTTTGGAAAAAAATTGAAAGAGAAAATCAATACACTCCGGTGTCATATAACGGATAACTATAATCATAGAAGAGCTGTGGAATTATTCTTTTCGCTGAATATCTACCACATACGTTGTGCCATAGTGCCACACAACAAGTTCAAATCAATAGCAGTTTATATGTGAATTGTCAAAGTGTTCCGGTTACTAGAAAGTAGCCGGATATTTTTCTGCCAGAGGTTGATATTTAGTAGATCCAAAATAATTCGATGGATTGCGTTGGTCTAAAAATCAGTTCGTATAATCATTCGAGAAAGCATACATTTTACGTAAGCGCAAAATAATTCGACGGATTGTGTTGCCCTAAAAA
>ULZN01015223.1_pt1 | contig 109525 bp, 130 predicted proteins | sample 1963091 | NCBI WGS metagenome assembly ULZN01 (sample SAMEA4835889, study PRJEB28245) | human gut metagenome | biome: gut microbiome; material: fecal sample | place: Denmark | collected 2008 | reverse complement strand
CAGTCAGTCAGTCAGTCAGTCAGTCAGTCAGTCAGTCAGTCAGGGCGATTGTAGATTAACTGATTCGCTCCTGTCAAGAGGCAAGGCGGTGACGCTATGAACCGCCGGAGAATAATACTTATGAATGGACAGGAGGATGACGAAGTGAAAGAATGGAAATCTATTGAGCGTAGAGTGCTTGAAGAAGATACGAAAAGAATTACTGTTGAAATACCAAATGCACAGGATGTTATGTTTGTGTTCTACGGTCGTGAAAACAATGTAGCGGATACCTTGCCCAACAATAATGGCTCAGATTCTGCGAATATAAACGGGGCGACTGTAGTTAGTTGCACTGTTACATATGTTCGCCCGTCAGGAACTAATTTTCACACGTTTATATATGCAAAGGTAATTAACGGATATTTAGATGGTTGTGTAAGACCAAAAGGTAATATGCAGCAATACAACTTTTCAGTAACTAATGCAAATATAGATTCGATACATTCAATTGGCATTGTATCAAATAATTACTTTAAAAAAGATTCATGGGTAGAAGTCTATTACAGATAGGAGGTTGTAACAAAAATGGTAAATAGTAAAATCCTAACAGACAGACAGACAGACAGACAGACAGACAGAGCTTAGCTGATTCTAAATCCTGTGTCAAGAATGCCGTGGATATATGTTAAGACGGCGAATGATGATGGCAAAGGCACAGGAGGTAGAAGAGATGAAAGAGTGGCGACTAATAACAAAAAGAACAATATCGGAAGAAACGAGTCGGATTGATATAACTACAGATGATGATGGAAAACCGTTTTCGTGCAGTGAATTAATAATAGCAGTGAATTTAAAAGCGGATAAAGACGGAGTAACGCCTACATACCTATTAAGTGGGAAATGGACTTCTGCATATCCATACATTAATGGAAAAAAACTTTCAGCCTCTTGGTTTGATAATTATGTAATAAAAGCTCGTATTACATCTGGAATACAAATGCAAGAGTGCATACCGAATAATGTTTCCAAATGGACTACAGCTATTGAGACTGCTATAACATCTTATTCTATCGTTGCACAAAATGGAAATTTCGCATCTGGAACAGTCTATATTATTGGTAGATAAGGAGTTGATACAAAAATGTATGCAAAATTACAAAATGGATTCTTGCACAGTGCACCGAAGACTATAGTGTTAGACGGTCGTACTATCAACAATCCATTGCCGGAAGAACTGGAACAGTTAGGATATAAGCAGGTGGTGTACACAGATATGCCTACAGAGGTAACAGAGGGCAAACACTGGGAATCCAGTTGGGAAGAGGGAGAGAATGCGATTAGGCAGGTGTGGACACTGGTAGACAACCCAGTCTATCCAGAGCCGGAGCTTAGCGCAGAGGATGCCTTGAATATTATAATGGGGGTGGTACAGTGACAAGAGAACAAGCAGAGCAGTTGCGGAAGCTGTTGGAAAACCAGACAGCCAACATGACCGATGAACAGATTCTTGAATATCCAGACTTTGTTGAGAAGTGGCAGTCTGGCAAGGCATATGTAGTTGGCAAGCGGTTGGAATACAATGGTACTATCTACAAGGTATTACAAGCCCACACAAGCCAAGATACATGGACGCCACCGATTGCGCCGTCTTTGTTCGCCAAGGTACTTATTCCGGACACTGACACAATTCCGGAGTGGGAACAACCAGGCAGTACGAATCCATACAGCAAGGGCGATAAGGTTACACATAACGGCAAGACATGGATTAGCACGGCAGATGGGAATGTCTGGGAGCCGGGTGTGTATGGATGGGAAGAGGTATAAGGGGACACGTCAATCCGAAAGATAAATGATAATGTCTGTAAAGGAGGACTAAAAAATGGAACAGATTATTAGTTATGTAAAGCCGGAGTTAATGGTGGTTTCTTTTGCCTTGTATTTTCTTGGGAAATGGATGAAAAATTCAAAGAGAATTAAGGATAAAGACATTCCACTCTCTCTCGGAGGTATTGGAATTATTATTTGCGGAATGTATGTAACAGCAACTTGCGATTTGGACAGCATGAAAAACGTTTTTATGGCACTGTTCACGTCTGTAGTACAAGGTATCATGGTAGCCGGACTAAGTACATACGTTAATCAGATTATTAAGCAGATTGGAAAGGACGAATAAGTATGGCAACAAGTACGATTAATATTATTGTGATTTGTGTGTTCTTCTTAATTCTTCTTGCATGGCCAGATGGAAAGGGTAAGTAATGCTTACGCCGGAATATCTCTTTCATGTGACCGAGGGAGCCGAAAAGATAACGTCAGACATGCATAAGAACATTATGGACATGATCGTTGAGCGTATAATGGTACGCATAGGTCGTGGAGAAGACTATATGCTTACAGCTACGGACAGGTGGCAGATACAGGTGCTACAGGAATCCGGCTACTTACTGGAAGACATACAAAAAGAGATTGCTGACAAAACGAAGAAGCAAGAGAGCGAGCTGAAAAGCGCATTTGAAGAAGCTGGTATAAAAGCTATCGAGAGAGACGATGCGATATATAGGGCGGTAGGACTATCACCTACGCCCTTATTGCAATCTCCGGCATTACTCAGAATACTGGAAAGAGATTATAACGCTACGTGTGGAGAATGGAGAAACCTTACACGAACAACGGCAGATGAAGCACAGAAGTTGTTTTTGAAAGAGGTTGACACCGCTTACCGCATGGCGTCAAGCGGTGCTGTATCATACACACAAGCCGTCAGAAATGCCGTTGACAGGATGATAAAGCAAGGTGTCAAGGTTTCGTATCCGTCCGGTAGAGAAATGAGCATTGAATCAGCTACAATGATGACTGTCCGCACAGGGATAAGCCAGTGTGCCGGAGCGATCGCACTAAAACGAATGGAAGAATTGGAATGGGATACCATCTTAGTATCTGCACATGTAGGAGCACGAATTGGTGATGGTGGTAACAATCCAACGAACCACTTTGGGTGGCAAGGAAAATTCTATTCCCGGACAGGCAAAGACAAGAGATTCCCGGACTTCCGAACATCGACAGGCTACGGAACGGTGACAGGGTTGTGTGGCGTGAACTGCCGACACTCTTTCGGATCCGGTGACGGCGAAAGCAATCCGTATGCAGATATCAACCTGTCGAGCGAAGACAATGTCAAAGCGGAAGAGCGTGCGAAAAAGCAACGACTTATGGAAAGACGCATTCGCAACAGCAAGAGAGAGATTCAGAATTTGCAGACTGCTATAGATGCAAGCGGAGATGATAAGCTTAAATTCGAATTGCAACAGATGTATGACCGCAAATCAGCGGTGCTGAGACGGCAGAATAAGCAATACCGTGAGTTCTGCAAAGATAATGGTCTTAAAGAATATTCGGAACGTCTACGGGTAGCACAGTGGGATAGATCACAGGCTGTGAAGTCTGCAAAAGCAGCACAAAGATATCTTAATGCGAAAGGTGATGTAAAATGAGTGGATTGACAAGAATGGCAAAAATGTGCAGAGCTTGTCCGTTTAAGGACAAGTGCAAGAATAAGCGGTTGGAGAAAGAAGCGTATCTTACACCTTTTACCTCACCGGTTATTGAAGATATGGCATCACCTGTATTAAATGCTCATGATTACAGAAATGTAAAGGTTGCAGAAAACACGACAGTCACTATTGATGTAGAGGAACTGAAAGAGAGAATGCGAAAAGAGATATACAGGCAAGCCGGAATCGGATTGAATTATGGAGCGTAACACATGGAACTAATAACACAGATACTTGCTATATGCGGTGCTATATCTGTTGTCGGCGGTGCTGTTGCTGTGCTTTCCGGGTGGTACAAATCATGGAAAGCACCAAAAGAAAAACAGGACAACCGTATAGAACAGATTGAAAAGCGAATAACGAACATTGAAACATCTATCACAGGGATTAATCAGAAACTTGATAACGATTATAAGAACATAAGGAATACGAGGGATGATATGAATCTATTAATGAGAAGTATGTTTAATTTGATCGAAAACAAAATCACAGGGAATAACATTGAGGGTTTAAAAAAAACTCGGGAAGAGCTTGTAAATGCTATGACGGACAAGAAACCAAAGGAATTATGAAAATATACTCTTTTACACGACCAGAACTTGACTATTTTGAGTTAGAATGCAACTTCACATCGGATGAATTAAAACTGTTCCGGCTACGTGCTAAAGCTATGCCTTTAGAGGACTGCGCGGAAGAAATGAATGTGAGTGTGTCTACGGTCAAGAGATTGAGTAGAAGAGTGAATGATAAGATTGAAAGGGTGGTATAGGCATGAACTTCGGAGAAGCCATAAAATGCATGAAAAAGGGAAAGAAAGTTACACGCAATGTATGGAAAGAAAGCTTTTTCAATGGGAGAAAACAGTTTATTTTTATTGGGAAAAACAAAGGTTTAACAACGAATACGTTTCTTGCAATTCTACCAGAAGAAGAATGCTTTTCGGACTGCATTATGGGGTATACGCGAAAAGGAATCTTTCAGCCAAACTGGACACCAACACAAGAAGATATGCTTGCGGAAGATTGGGAAATGTATCCGGCAGAGGAAACGGTAGTCGATGAAACGCCGAACATTACGGCAGATGAAATGATTGATCTCAAAAACCGTATCGGGTGGAACATTAAATTTTATTCTACCGGGGAAACAATTATTTCTGAGCACATGGACTATCAAAAACTCTTAACCGGGGCAGAAAATACATATACGCTGTCGTTTGCTATCCCTAAAAAAAGTCTTGATGGTTTGTCAATGACAAATAAATGCCAAAACGTTATTGTTTCTGGACTTTTATTCAAAGTATATGCTTCTAGGAATATTGCTGACGATAGCCTTTGGCTCGTGACGGAAAGTGCCTTATCTGAAAAAGAATTTCACACAATTATAAGATTGGAGAGGTGATTGTATGATACCTAAGATTTTTAAAATAAGCGGATACCTCATAGACCCGACAGGAAGACTTGAGCCACACCACATTAAGGCGAAAATGCTTTATGGCTGTGGATTTCCACTTGTAGGACAGCACATTCACGTACAGAAAGCAGAGATTAAGAAGCTGAATGAAAAGCATCCGCTTATGAGAGAGAACTGTGATTTGGCAGAATGCGAGAAGTATTTCAATGACGAACCGCCGACAGTGAGCAATAGAAAAGTTGAACCCGGACAGGTGTACAGGCACTTCAAGGGCGAGACAGTAAAAGTCCTGTATATTGCACAGGATAGCGAAATGCCTGGGCAGTTCAAAGTAGTCTATGAATGTTCTGGTGGCGTGTGGTGCAGACCTTACGGAATGTTCGTAAGCAAAGTAGACAGGAAGAAATACCCGGATGTCAAGCAGAAGTATAGATTTGAGTTAGTTGAGGAATAAATGCAAAAGGTAAATATTCTTGGAACGGAATACGAAATAATTAGAGAAGCGTTTGAAGAAGAAACGATTGATGGCTTTTGCGACTACACAGCGCATATAATAAAAGTCAGAAATAATAATGTAAACGAAGTTGGTGATTTTGAAAAACTTATGAAAAAGCAATTAAGGCATGAAATCATACATGCTTTTCTTGCTGAAAGCGGATTACAGGCAAACTTTGAACATTATAAACAGTTCGGACATGAAGAAACAATCGTTGACTGGTTCGCCATTCAGTTTCCTAAAATTATGAAAACATTTGAAGAAATAGGAGCATTGTAAGAAAAGGAGAATGTTATAATGAAAGCAATGTTAAGTCAGCCAATGGCTGGAAAGACAGATCAAGAAATTGTAGAAACAAGAGAAAAAGCAATTAAGGTTCTTGAGGGAAAAGGGTATGAGATTGTAAATACTCTTTTTACAGATGAATGGTACAGTAATGAATCTATGAAAGAACGTGGAGTAGTTCAGATTCCATTATGTTTCCTTGCTAAGTCCTTAGAGAATATGTCTCTGTGCCATGCAGCGTACTTCTGTAAAGGCTGGGAAAATGCAAGAGGATGCAAGATTGAGCATGATGCTGCGGTTGCTTATGGTTTGGATATTATTTATGAGGAATAAATAATAAGTGATACTTTTTAGAGACTTTAACGAACTGTTAAGGTCTCTTTTTTATGCGTAAAATGAAAGCATAGAGAACAACAAATACTAATTTACAGGAGGTATGAGTATGAATCCATATATGCCATATACACCGTACATGCCACAGGATGCTTATATGCAAGATCAGATGGCATTACGACAACGGATAGACAACTTATCACAAGCTCAGCAGCAATACAAGGCACAGCCACAGCCGAATGTAAACTGGATACAGGTAACCGGAATTGACGGGGCAAGGAATCAGATTGTACAGCCGGGAACAACGGCTTGGATGATGGATAACAATGCACCGTATTTCTATGTTAAATCTGTTGACGGTGTGGGAAGTGTTACGTTTAAAGCTTTTGAATTCCATGAGGTACAGGCGAACAATCCACAACCTGTAGTGGAAAACATGGACGCTAAGTACGTAACAAGAGAAGAATTCAACAAATTACTGGATACATTGAAACCTCAGCCGGAAGAACAGAAAGGGGAGCTGACACATGAGTAATCCACTAATGGGAATGATGGGCGGTATGCCGGGTGGCAACGGCCCATTCGGAATGATTCAAAGAATGATGGGGATGATGCAAAATACACAGAATCCCGGAGCAATGCTACAGAATATGGCACAGAGCAACCCGAACATCAAAAAAGCTATGGATATGTGCCAAGGAAGAAACCCGAAAGATGTATTTATGGAGATGTGTCAGCAAAATGGCATGAATCCAAACGACATTATCAATAAAATAAAGTGATATCCGGACGGAGTGCACACGTCTTGATAAATAAAAGAAAAGGAGAACCAACATGAACGAGGGATTAAACACACTTAGTGCTGCCGATGTAGCAGCAGTCACAAGAAACAACGATGGAAATATGTGGGGTGACGGTGGATGGTTCTGGATCATCATTCTTGCTTTCCTGTTTTGCGGTAACGGATGGGGAAACAACAACGGAGCACAGGACGCTTTTATCTCTGACGAATTTGTGAAAAGAGATATCTTTAACACAAATCAGAATGTGTCCAACACAGCTTGCGAGACACAGAGAGACGTATTAGAGAACCGCTATAACACACAGCTCGGCTTGCAGAACTTACAGGCTCAGCAGTCTCAGTGTTGCTGCAACACACAGAAAGAGATCTTACAGAGTAGATATGATGCAGCATTACAGGCACAGAACATGCAGGCACAGATGGCACAGTGTTGCTGTGATATTAAAGAAAGCATCTTGGCAGATGGACAGGCTACACGCCAGTTAATCCAGGATAACACGATTCAGAACTTGAGAGACAAGCTTGCTGATCGTGACAGAGATTTGCAGACAGCATACTGGCAGATCTCACAGGTATCACAGACCAATAACATTATTGATGCAGTGAGACCGACACCAAAACCGGCTTATATGTCTTGCAGTCCATACTTTGCGTATAACGCATTTGGTAATGGTTGCTGTGCAAGTGGGAACGTGATGTAAGTGAATGACATATCACTACTTGACTTTCTGACAGTGTACGGGGTTGCTTTGCAGATTGCGAATTTTAACAGTGATCTATCACAGGCGAGTAATTCCGACATCGAAAAACACTTGCACGAACAAGACAGTAAGTATTTTTTAAAAATAATTGAAAACCAAAACAAAATCATAAGCATGTTGGAAGAATCCATATCTACGAAAAAGTAGTCTTGCGAACATCAAAGAGAGTAGGCATGCGCTTGCTCTCTTTTTTAAGAAAGGAGAAAAAATATGTTAAATTCTATTGCTAAAAACGCTCAGACAGTAGCAACAAATCAGAATGTATTATTTACGGAAACAAGAGTGAAAAGCCGTAGATGTGCTTGTAACACAGGGTGGCTTGCACATGACAACGGCAGTGGACTTTTTGAAATCACAAACCGTGGAAATCTGCCAATGGCGGTCGAAGTTGAGTTTAACGGAAACGTTACGGCATCTACAATAGGAGCGGTAGCGTTATCTATCAAACAGAACGGAGAACCGATTTCCGGTACGGAAATGGACTATACAGTAGCAACGGCAAATGTGTATCAGAATGTCGGGGCAACTACATTGATTGCAGTTCCGGCCGGAAGTAGCGTCACTATATCGGTTGGCAACGTTGGCACCGTTGACACATTGGTTAAGGATGCGAATATCATCATTAAAAAGCTCTCATAGAAAAGGGGTGAGTTTCTATGATTGATTTTAAAAGCAACCTAGATGTCAAAACTCCGAAAGAAATCTTTGCCGAAATCAACGAACGGTTTATCGGAGCTGTTATGATGCACGGACAGTTTGCGGACTACTTCGATTTCCTTGGCTTAAAAGGCTTTAAGCGGATGCATGAGTACCAGCACATTTCGGAAAGCTTGGAACGTAGGAAAGTGTGCCGATATTTTATAAACCATCACAATCAGCTTATTGATGATGTATTTGATGGAAAAGTGAATGTTATCCCGGATGCGTGGAGAACGGCCAAACGGTTAAGCGTTGGGAAAAGCACAAAGCAGAAAGCCGTAGAAGATGGCTTTGTCGAGTATCACAATTGGGAATCCGAAACAAAGGAAGTGTACGAACAGTACGCACACACGCTAAGAGAAAACGGCCATGTGACTGATGCTATGTTCGTGGAATGTTTGGTAGAGGATGTAAGCGAAGAATTAAAAACTGTAGAATGTATGATTAACGACCTCATATCTACCGGATACGACATGGTATACATCACAGAAATTCAATCGGAGATTCACGACAAATACAAAAAGAAAATGAAAGGAATCGAGGTGTAATAAATGAGCGAGATCAAAAAGATTTTGGAAGAACAGCTTGAACGTGAGAAAGCATCTGCAAAGAAAGACTTAAATATGTCTAACTTACAGGCAATGTACATGATTACATCTACATTGTGTAATATGAAATCTTTGGAATGCGAAAGCGTACCGGGGATGATTGCGGATGCATCGGAAAACCTTATCAAAAAGTACAGTAACGGAAAGTACGACAAAAACATTGATGCACTATATGACCAGTACATTATGGCGAAAGAGATGTATCAGCAGAACGGAGATCAAGCACACAGAGACAAACTGATGGAAAGTGTCGGGAAACTTATGGTAGAAGTGTACGACATGCTTTCCTCTATGGTGATGGATTCAGATTTTGCAGAAGAACGGAAAGAGATTCAAAGGCAAATCAAGAAGCTTGCGGAAATGTAAAAACATGGGTACGGAGTACTATATATATTAATGTTACGATATATACGGTGAATCACATAGGACATTTTCTTTTCTTGCTTGATACACCTCCTTTCATTAAAGCCTAATAGCGGAATGCTGATTAAAGGGCGGCCAAACGCCCGTTAGGCTTTCCACTAAGGTTGCGGACTTGGGGAATCGTCATCTTATGTTACCTACTAAAAAATATAATATGATAAATTTTCATCCCGCAAAGGATAGTGCACAGTATGGTGCATGGATTCATATCCGGCTATCCTTTTTCTGTATAGAGTTAGTTACGGAACAATATGCAGATTGACCGTCAAATAGCCGTAACAGTGGTTGGAACTGTATAGAGGGAACACTTACACCAACCACTAACGGGATATAGTTCAATGGTAGAACAAAAGTCACAATCATCTCTTTAAAAAAAGACTTATGTCCACGGTTCGATTCCGTGTATCCCGATTACCCCGACAGAGGTTCATCTGTCTGAATCCCTACCGCAGACGAAGCGGTTAATAAGAGACGTTGAGGAGGATATGCAACATGAAAAATATTATTCAGATTATCAAAGATGCCGGTCTTGAAATTACAGACGAGCAGAAAAAGACAATCGAAGATTCAGTGAAAGAGAATTACAAAAGCGTATCTGACTATGAAAAGCAGACACGAAAAGTAGAAACTCTGACACAGGAACGTGACAACTTTAAAACACAGTATGAAACAGCGAAAGAGACTTTGGACGGGTTCGAGGGAAAAGACTTCGATGCGATCACAAGAGAACGTGATGAGTGGAAGACGAAAGCTGAGAATGCAGAAAAAGAATGGAAAGACAAGCTTGATGCCAGTGAAAAAGAGTACAACCAGAAGATTGAAGAAAGAGACTTCAATGACGTTCTGACAAAGGCTCTTGCGGGCGAAAAATTCAGTTCTGATTTTGCCAAGACTGGCATTATCAACATGATTAAGGATAAAGGCCTGAAACGTGAGGGCGAAAAGATTCTTGGTCTTGATGATTACATGAAAGAATTGAAAGAATCTCAGAAAGATGCTTTCGTGACGGATGGCAAGACACCGCCAGTATTCACTACACCTACAGAAAAAGGTGGAAGTGAACCGAAAGCAGAGCCGTTTGTTCCTGGAACTGTTTGGTAAAACCATACTGTTATCCGGCTATTGATAGAGGATAGTCGTTGACCTTAAAGAATTAAAGGAGAACAAAAATGGCAGAAACAACAAGAATTACATCATTAAACATGTTACTTGACCCAACCGGAAAAATGCTTCTTGCAGAAGAGTACGGAAAGGTCATTGAAAACGTCCAGAAGAACACTATTTCTGGGAAAATGAAGAATACCGAACTTTCCGGTGATCCGTCAGCTGGAACCGTAGAAGCAAAAAGATTTGCAAATGCGACATCTAAGAATTACGGAACTGCCAGAGGTGCAGCTAAAGGTGACGGAGTAAAAGGAAAGCCGGTTACGATTCCGATTAATGTAGATAAGGAAATTGTAGAAGAGGTTGAACAGAAAGATGTATCTCTTCTCGGAGTAGAGGGACTTATCGCAAAAAGAACAGCAAATCATGCACTTAGAATGATCGCAGAACTCGACACTGAGTTCTTCAAAGTTGCCGGAACAGATGCGACTGAAGTTGATCTGACAGGTATTACAGCTATTGAGGAACAGGCTGAAACAATGATTCAGCAGTGCGAAACTACCAAGAATGAATATGTGGACGGAGTACCACGTTCTATGATGAACATGATCTGTACACCGAAATTCTACGGAAAAATCCGCACATATCTGGACAAAGTTACAGTGCCGGGCGTTGGCGTGGCTGACGAAGAGTTCTACGCTTATCATGGCGTAAAAACATTCTCATGCGTGCACATGCCGACAGACGTTGATGTGATCGTGATGGTGGATGGATCCATCGCACAGCCTGTTAAATCCACACCATACAGTGCTGAGAAGATTCCTCTTTCAGAAGCGTACGGTATCGAACTCTTCTACCATTACGGAACAAAATCTGTAATGCCAGACCTTATCTTCAAAAACAAGAAAGGTGAGTAAGCATGAGACGGTTTGAAGACTTGGAAACAGGAAGAATTTTATCAACTGGGCATGAAACGAGTGCTCAGTTGATGGAGAACAATCCACAAAAATATAAAGAAATTTCAGTTGGAAAAACTAAAGCCAGATCAAATTCTAGTAAACAGGAAAATTAGGTGGAACACTATGGCGTACACAGATTATAAGTTTTATACAAAAAAATTTTTTGGAAAAACAATTCCAGAAAGTGAATTTCGTGAATATGCAGAGCGAGCCAGTGACTGCGTAGATAACTACACGATGGATCGTCTTGTCGATGGACTTCCAGAAAATGAGCGAGCAGAAATAAAAGTTCAAAAAGCTGTATGCGCAGTAGCTGATGCAATGTATAAGATAGATCAATCTAAAAAAGCTTCTATGGATGCCATAGGAACCATACAGAGAGAAGATGGGACGGTCGTAAATAAGACCGTCTCTTCTGTTTCTTCTGGAAATGAAAGCATATCTTACGCTAACGGGAACAGCCAGAGCAATCAGTATACCGTAGCAGCTACCGATGTGCAAGAAGAAAAAAGAACACTTCTTGAAGCAGCAGTCAGCTATCTTTTTAACGTTACCGATGATAACGGAGTGTACTTGCTATATAGAGGGATTTGAACAATGGGAATTATTAAAAGATTATTTTGCAAACACAAAAAGAAAATCCATGCTGGAACGTATCTGGAAGATATCGGAAATGGGATAAAAGAAACAAGGCACATATGGAAGTGTGAAAAATGCGGTAAGAAGTTTTATTAACGAGAGGTGGTACCAATGTATGACAAAACCATAACTGTATTCAACAAATATGTGAATCAAAAGGATGAAATATTTTGGTATCCGACCGTAATTAAAGGTGTTCAACTCATTGTTGATAAATCCGCAAACATCGAAAAGACAGGACTTGATACGGCTGACACGGCAACGCTCCATGTTCTGTATCGCATGGCATCCGATGAAAAAGTAGTAGCTGGCAAAAAGTATCTTGAGCCTAAAAAATGGGCGAAACAAATTAACGATACGCTTGGACATACCGTCACATTTGCAAGCGGTGACTTTTTCATTGAAGGCGAACATGACGAAAAGATGATAGCAGACGAAGACTATCAGAGCCGGAGAGACGGTGGCTTTTACGATTATATGAACAAAAATCACGACAATGTATTCTTAATCACCAATGTCGGAACATACACACTTATCCCACATTTTGAGATAGGGGGAAAGTAAATGGCACGTAGCAGAATGTTCCATTTTCCGAACATCTCGATAGTTGAAGCTGACATCAAAGTAAATGTGAACCTTGACCGATTCGAAAAGCAATTCCAAGATGCTCAACTTTGGTTAGATGAACAGGTATGGACAGGCACAAAAAAGTATATTCCACAAAGAGACGGGATGCTGATTGATACAACCAATACGCAGAACGAAGCCTTGAAAGGTAGTGGAAAGGTTTATGCCGGATATGGTCCTTACGCCAGATACCTGTACATGGGGAAAGTTATGGTAGACCCGGAAACAGGATCACCGTGGGCGAGACCGGGGGCGAAAAAGGTGGTAACAGACCGTGATATTCAGTTCTCGAAAGTGCCAAATCCTTTTGCAACAGACCATTGGTTTGATTCTGCTAAAGATGAATTTGGTGATACATGGGTAAAAGGAGTGAAGAAACGTGCAGGCGGTGGATAGTAAAAAAATAGTGAAATACGATGTTGACGGATACGACATTGTAACAAATGCACTTAAAGATTTGCTGAATCAGTATCCGGGATTGGAAACCGGAGAAGTGTTTAAATTCTCCACACTCAAAGAAGATGACGGAATGGCATTCTATCCGGTATCAGGTGCGGTGATTGCACAGGAGAAAAAATCGGTAACAGGTAAGGTGAATCAGCTTTGTAACTACCCATTTTATATCGTGTACAGGACATCCCGTGATTCTCCGAATATGAAAGCGGATATCAAGGAATTTCTTGATAGTGTAGGTAAATGGCTGGAACGACAAACAGTCGTGATTGATGGCGAAAAGCATAGGCTTACATCTTACCCAACACTTACAGAAGAACGAAAAATAGAAGAGATTACAAGAATCACACCATCATACCTTGACAAAACTTACGAAAACAATGTGCAAGACTGGGTGATTAGTATGTCTCTTAAATACAGAAATGTATTCATAAGAACTAATTAACCGGACATCAATTGGAGATGTTCGCTGACCGTAAAAAGTTAACGGTAGAAAGGACTATAATATGGGAAATCTTAGTAGAGAAGCACTCGCGCATTACCTGGACTATAGTTTCAAACAGACAGAAGCAAGTGCTACGTGGGAAATCCTTGGTGATGACATTGACGATATGTCGGTTGATCTGAACCCGGATACAGAGACAAAGAAGAACATTCTTGGTCAGACAAAAACAACAGATAATGGATATGAACCGTCTATGGATGCAGATACATACTATGCAAACCCGGACAAAAAGCTGTATCCGAAGATTAGGGATATTGCAATGAAACGATTGAAAGGAGCAGACTGCAAAACACTTATGTTGGAAGTCCTTGTGGAAGATACAAGCGCAGAAAACCACCTTGCGTATGTCGAAGAGGTTATGGTAAAGCCTCAGTCTTATGGTGGAGATACATCTGGCGTAAACATTCCGTTCAAGGTGTCTTCCGATGGAAAGAGGACAGAGGGATATGTAAGTGCCACTTCGCTCGCTTCTGGAAACCCAGAATTTACAGCCGGAACAATCCCACATAGTCTTTCTACAGGAAAAGAAGTACTGTAACGCTTTATTAACAGGAGGAATAATATGAGCAACAAGTTACCAAAAAAAAGAAATGATAGCGAACTGGTTATTAAGATAAATGATGGCCGAGTCAAAATTCCGATCAAAAACCAGTTTGGTGAAACTCTTGGAAGTATAGTGTTCGCACCGACTGACACTAACATTGTTGACAGATACGAAGAAGTCGTTCGATTTTGGAAAAATTACAAGATGCCGGAAGATGACAGCATTGAAGCTGCCAGAAAAGCAGAAAAAGAAATTTCAGAGAAAATGTCTTATCTGATTAATGGAGATGCAGAAAAAGCATTTTTCCAGGTTCTCGGACCGTTTTCGCCAATGGATGATGGAAGAATTTTCCTCGAAATTGTAATTGACAGTGTTGCAAAAGTCATTGAAACAAAACTGAACACAAACGTAACAAAGGTACAGCGCCGTGTAAATAAGTACGTGGCCAAGTACCATAACTAATGGATGTCTGGAAACTTCCGAAATCCGTTAACGTAAACGGCAAAGAATATCGAATACGCTCAGATTACAGAGCCGTGTTAGATATTCTTTGTGCTATTAATGATCCCGATATAGTAGCCGGAATGTCCGAAGAAGAAAAAAACTTGGAGATATACACAACGATTCTGGCTATATTCTACGAAGACTTTGATAATCTTCCAACGGAAGACTGGGAAGAAGCTTTAAAGACAGCGAAAGAGTTTATTGACTGCGGATTTAAGGAAGATAAGAAAAAACCGCAACTTATGGATTGGAAAAAAGATGCAAAGATTCTAATTCCGGCCATTAATAAAGTGGCACATGAGGATATTCGTGATAAAGAGTACTTACATTGGTGGACGTTCATGGGACTTTTTATGGAGATTGGAGAATCTCTGTTCAGCACAATAACTAACATTCGTGAAAAAGTCTCAAAAGGGAAGAAATTGGATAGTTGGGAAAAAGAATTCTATTCTAGCAACAAAGAACTTGTTGACCTTAAAGCGACACCAGAGCGAAGCGAAGAAGAAAAAAAAGAATTAAGAAGAGTATTCGGACTCTTAAATAATTAACCGGGTATCATGTGGAGATACCCGCTGACCGCAAATATTTAGCGGTAGAAAGGACAATACATGACAGAAGATGGAAGTATTGTTATTAACACAAAAATCAGAACTGATGGTATAAAGGCGGGTTCACAAGAAATTGAAGCCGGATTGCGAAGAGCAGCAGACAGGGTGGATAATTTGGGAACGTCTGCAAAAAACGCCATCAACAAGCAAATAGATGCTTTTGCAAAACTGAATAACGAATACAGCGCACAAGAACAAAAGGTAGAATCGTTACGGCAAAAGGTAGCATCCTATGCAAATCAGCGCATCCCAACCACGGAATACAAGGAAATATCCGACCAAATTTCAAAAGCAGAAGCAAAACTCAATCAGCTTATGTCATCACAGGAACGTTTTGTAGCAAACGGAGGGAAAAAGAACACTTCGACTTATAAAAAAATGCAGTATGACATAGATGAACTTGCAAACACTATTAAATACGCAAGGTCGGAGCTTATTGATCTGGAAGTTTCTGGAAAAGCCTTTTCGACTGGTGTGAACACCAAAGAAGCACAGGCAGACATGGAAAGACTTGCGACCGCAGAAAGAAAACTTGCTGATATGCAGAACCGATTAAACACATCGTATTCTGGCATTAAAAGCAAACTTGCAAGTTACGGTACTGGTTTGGTCTCTTTGAAGGAGAAACTTTTTGGTGTAAACAGTGCGAATAACAAAACAGCGAATTCAAATTCAAAATTAAGCAAATCCTTTAAAGATACAAGTAAATCAGCCGGATCAGCAAGAATGAGTATCGGAAGAATGCTTACGATGTCTCTATTGTTTAGCGGTGTTTTTCGAATTCTTAGTGCTCTTACACAAGGAATAATAGGTGGATTCAATAATCTTGCTCAATATTCCAAAACCACAAACGCAAATATATCTACTTTGTGGGGAAGTCTTGTAAGATTGCAAAATGCATTTGCTACAGCTTTCAGTCCGATTCTGACAGTTATCACACCGATACTGTCACGATTCATTGACCTTATCAGCACAGCCATAACCTATGTAGGAATGTTTTTCGGGTATCTTGCCGGGAATAAAACATACACAAAGGCATTGGCAGTACAAAAAGATTATGCTGCAAGTCTGGACAAGACCGCCAAGTCTACGAAGAAAGCCACAAAAGCAGCAAAAGACTACTTGTCACCGCTCGATGAAATTAATCGGTACACGACAAATAAGGATACCGACACAACACCGTCTGGATCCGGTGCAAACGGAACACCGATCAGCAAAATGTTTGAAGAAGTTCCAATAGATGCACCGCCGATTTTCGAAAAAATCAAGGATGTACTGGGGCAGATATTCCAACCATTTAAAGAAGCGTGGGAACGTGAGGGAAAGAACACAATTGATGCTGCTAAGTATGCATTGTCGGAGCTGGGAGCACTGGCAAAGAGTGTAGGCAGTAGTATGTTGGAAGTCTGGACGAATGGTACAGGCACACAGATACTGTCTACCATGTTACAGATCGCACAGGGACTGCTTACAACGGTCGGGAATATCGCAAGGCAATTAGATATAGCTTGGAATAAAAATGCCGTAGGAACGGCCATTATACAGGCTATAGCAGATGCTTTCCAAAAGGTACTTGATATCATCAATCGTCTTGTGTGGGATACGGCTCAGTGGGCGGGATCGTTGAACTTTTACCCGTTACTTAATTCGATTAAGAATCTGTTTGAATCTATGTCACCGCTGATAGAAGCTATTGGAAGTTTCTTAGAAAGATTGTATACGAACATTATATTGCCGATGCTTACATGGCTGATAGAGAGCGGCCTTCCGGCACTTATTAATGTACTTGCTGGCTTGTTTAATTTCCTCGGTGAACATCAGTGGATTGTTGATGCCATTGGGACAGCATTAGTTACAGCGTTTGCTACATCAAAGATAGTTCCTTTAATTGCAACTATATCAAGCGCAGTTCTTGGATTTGCTGGACACATAGGAACATTAATTGACATTCTAAAAGGCGGTGGTGGATTAATTGGCGTTATCGGTCAAGTAGTTTCTACGTTTGGCATTGTTCCTATTGCAATAGCAACAGCAATAGCAGCAATCATATTAATAGCTACTCACTGGAATCAACTTAAAGCTGTAATGCTGAAGCTTATGGACTGGATAAAAGGAGTATTTGCCACTGACTGGCACGCTCAATTCGGAGTATTTGGAGATGTAGTAGAAGTTTTTCTTAACAGCTTTAAAGGGATTTTTAACAGCATTAAACAGATCTGCTCTGGGTTTGTCACATTTTTAAAAGTAGTATTTACAGGGAATGTAAATATGGCGCTAAAAGGAATACTAAACATACTCCGTGGAGCTGCTAACTTAATCTACTCAATTTTTAAAGCACCTGTAAATATGGTTATCGCTTTATTTAATGGATTGAATCAAGCAATCATTAATGCCATTAATGGATTAGTGGACGGACTGAATCACATTAAAGTACCGGATTGGGTTCCAGGTATCGGCGGTAAAGGAATTAATCTTTCCCATGCAAATTACACCAGAATTCCATATCTTGCACAAGGGGCAGTTATTCCGGCCGGAAATCCGTTCTTGGCGGTTCTTGGTGACCAGACAAAGGGAAACAACTTGGAGATGCCGGAAAATCTGTTAAGAAAAATCGTAAGTGAAGAAAGTGGCAAAGGTACAGGAATGATAAAACTTGTGGTAAATCTGGACAGCAGAACGGTACTTGAACAGCTTATTAATACAGCAAAAGAAATGCAGATGTCCAACGGACAGAATGTATTCGAACTTGGGAGGTAGGTAAATGGCACAGCAAGTGATTAAGATTAATGGTCGGACTATTCATCAGCCAGACACATTCAAATTCAGTTTTGCCACTACCTCTACAGAGGGAACAGAGCGATTAATGAGTGGCGTTATGTGCAATGAACCGATGTTCACGGTAGAATCTTACGCTTATGAGGGAAGTGACATAAGTATATCGGAAATGGCAAACCTTTTGCAGATGATTGTAAATCAGAGACAGGTGCAACTATATTATTTTTCCGTGTATTACGGAAGATGGAGAGAAGCACCGTTTTACGTCACACAAGGAAGTGTAGATATCGGGACATTAAAAGAGGGAGAAGAAAAGTACAAATCCCTTAGTTTTAACATAATCGGGGTGAATCCACTATGATACACATTAGCAATGCATATAAGAAAGCTATATACGGACGTAGTGACTGGTATCCATCTGCAAGGGTTACTTTCTTGGATGGCACAGTGTTAAATCTTGGCCGATCCGAATTTTTAATATCTGGCAACAACATTGTTGATGGAGCTGGTACACAAAGTTTGCCACTCGGCAATGTTGTTTCCAGAAAAATTACAGTAAAGCTGTATAACGCAGATGACAGATATAGAGTTCATAGCTTTCTTGGTGCCAAGATAACATTGTACAAGTCAATTAGCACGGATATAGGTGATCTGACTATAAAAAGTGGCACTTATACCGTAATTGACCCGGAAAGCTATGGGGATACCGTAAGCTTTTCTGCTTATGACGATGCATACAAACTTGACAGAGATTATACCACACATTTAACGTATCCGCTCAGCTTAAAGGATATTCTGAAAGATTCTTGCAGAACGTGCGGTGTGCAGATGGATGTTACTTCGTTTTCTGATGATAACATCATGGTAAAGGAAAAACCCACAAATACCACTCACAGACAGGTGATCGGATGGATTGCAATGATTGCTGGCGGTAATGCGTGGATGAATGCGGATAACCACTTACAGATTTCGCAGTATGACATGTCACTTTTTGACAATATAGCAGATACTGACGGTGGATGGTTTGATGATCCGAGACAGAACTATGATGGTGGGCAGTTTGAGACAGACATGATATCAGAAAAGTATTCAACTTATGCGGAAATGTCCGGCGGTACATTTTCTGAAAACATTAGCGAATATTACTACGACGACTTGGACTGGAGTTCCGAAAAATATTCAAGCGGTTCGAATGTTGACGGTGGATGGTTCGATGATGGATTGGAACTTCTTACAGATGATTCTTATGGAATTATGTACAGGTCTGTTGAAAGAAAGCAGAGAAATACATATCAACTGATAGGGAAAAAAGATAACCTGTTCTTGCTTAAAAGCGGGAATGTGCTTGGAGTACATTCGGTAGATGTAGAAGAAGCAAGTGGATACATTCTGACGGATGCCACGAACGTGTATACAAGCGGTGACATTTTGGATGATGGTAGTTTCAAATTGGTTGATAATTTCCACTTTTTAACCCAGTGGAAGACGGGGCTGACAACAGGAGTAGAGCCTATAGTAATCACAGGAATCCAAACTACAGAGAATGAAAAAACGTACACATATGGTTCTGACGGATACATATTGAGTATAGAGAATTCACTAATCAAAGATAAGAGCTTACTGGTTAATACAGTCGGAGCAAAACTTACGGGCGTATCATTTATGAATTTTTCCGGCGAACATCTTTCTTATCCTCTTGCAGACTTTATGGATCTTGCCTATGTTATCGACAGGAACGGAAAAGTAAACAAAACCATCTTGACTGATATTACTTTTAACTTTCTCGGTTTTACTTCGCTGAAATGTTCGGCCGAAAATGCAATCAGAAATAGCAGTAAGTACGTGACTTCTGAAACGAAAGCAGTACAAAAGGCTTCTGCAATGGCCGATAAAAAAATCAGCAAATACGATGAAGCTGTTCAATCCCTTACGGCATTAATGACACAAGGGATGGGATTTTTCAAGACGGAAAAGATACAGGATGATAAATCCATTGTATTTTATCTCCACAACAAAGAACGGCTGGAAGATTCGAACATTATCTGGAAAATGGTCGGGGATGCTTTTGCGGTATCTACAGACGGTGGAAAAACGTGGAATGCCGGACTTGATTCTAACGGAAACGCAGTAGTTAATGTACTTTCTGCCGTAGGGATTAACTGCGATTGGATACATTCTGGAACATTGACACTTGGCGGTTATAACAACCAAAATGGTGTACTTTCGATGCAAGATTCAGACGGAAATGAAATAGGGAGATGGAATAATCAAGGTGTGTATGCAAAAGGACATTATGTATCCGAAGATTCTATAGGTAGAAAAATAGATTTGCATAATGCAAAAATTGATCTTTACTCATCTGGAGGAAAATATACAGGTTACATTTCTGGAGAATTAGATGGTATAGAAGCGAGAGCTACGTCTACGGATTACCTAAACATCGGAAAAGGTTATTCCGAATTTAATGTTTCAAAAAGATTACAACTTTTAAGTAAAAATCAAATTGCCATTTCTGCAAAGGAGATTGTGATTAATGGAAATAAAGCAAAAACAGGAACTGCCGTGTTTAGCGATGGAAGTTACTTAAAATTTGTGAATGGCAATTTAGTCGGTGGAAGAACTGCAAGTGGCACAACATTTTAAGGAGACAGGCATATGACAAAAACAGAAAGTGCGGTTCAATGGGCTATTAATATCGCAAACGATAACAGACATGGATACAGCCAAGCGAACCGGTGGGGGAATCCAGACTATGATTGCTCATCACTCGTAATATCTGCATGGCAACAAGCCGGAGTTCCGGTAAAATCAAATGGAGCTACTTATACGGGAAATATGTACAATGTTTTTCGTGCTTGCGGATTTACGGATGTAACGGCAAGCTGCAACAGAGCCACTGGTGCTGGAATGCAAAGAGGGGATGTACTGCTAAATGTTAAATATCACACTGCAATGTACATCGGTGGTGGTCAGATGGTGCAAGCATCATCTACAAGAGGACATCCAGAAGCCGGGGATCAGACGGGAACAGAGATATGGGTGTGCAGATATTATAATTATTCGAGAGGATGGGATTACGTTTTACGGTATACAAAAGGCGGTTCTGCTGGCGGTGGAGGGACACCGACACAACCATCTGGTGTTTCTCTTGTAAGATGGATCCCTGGATAGAAAGGAGAAAATATGGCTATACAGATGCGTAGGGGACTACTTGCAGATTTTGACGCAAGTAAGATGCTCCCCGGTGAATTTGCGGTAACTATAGACGAAGTGGCCGAAAACCAAAAAGTATTTATCTGTTTTTCAGCCGGAACATTTAAGACGTTGGCTACAAGAGAAGATTTTGAGCAAGACTTGGCGAATATCCAACAGGCTATCGAAGACGCAAGAGAAGCGTCAAAGACAGCGAATGAAGCTATCGACAAGGCTAACCAAATCATAGCCGGAAAGGTCGGAATCGATGATACACAGTTGAGTGGATCCACAGTGTATTCTTCGGAAAAGACAGATCAGCTGTACGTTAAAAAAACAGAATACGACAAACTTGTTGAAAAAGTAAACTCTTTGGTAAGCGATTTGTCGAATGCTCTAGTAAGTAGGTGATAGTATGGACCAGATATACATTGAAGCGTTGAACGAAGCGAAAACATTGTCAGATAATGATTACTTGCTCATAGAAACAAGCACAGAAGATCTAAAGATTTCTGTCGGGACTTTAAAACAACTGCTTTCCGTTGCTACAGCGGATAAATTAACAAATCCGTTTGAACTAACTCTTTCCGGCGATGCTACAGGGACAGCAACTATAGACGGCAGTGAATCTGTTGATATTGATGTGTCTCAAATCAAAGCATCTTCGCTAAAAAACGATATTAAAATCAATGGTACACCGTTTGATGGGCAGGACGGAATAGTAACTGATCAATGGGGGAAAGAAAGACAGATTACTATCGGTGGATGCAGTAGGAGCGTAAATGGCGAATCTGATATTGAATTTCCGGCAAACGAAGTCTTTTCAGGATCTGGACAGCCTTACGTCCCGACCGCTGGTGGAGCTATGACAGGAGATTTAAAAAGGAACATTAATGATGCTGATTATACTGTTTACAGTGCTACTACAGAAACGACAGAATCTGGAACGTCTGTAAATATTAAATTTGGAGATGTTAATGCAAATCCAGTCATGCTCGGATTAAGCCAGCCAATTTGGAACAATGGCATAAATGTAAAAAAACTGCTTACAGAGGACGATATTTACGAGTTAGAAAGACGTATTAGTGAATTAGAAAGTATGGCTACATAAACATTATTTATTAAGGAGGAAGATATAAATGGCTGATGAAAAAGCGCAGAAAATCTATGGAAAATATATAAAAGAACTTCCACAAGTTACAGAATTAAATGATACAGATGATATCATCGTTGAAGATTCTACACCGATTACAAATCGAACAAAACTTGGTGTTATTTTCGATACGATTAAAAGCAGAATTGCATCTACGTGGAAGTTTTCAGAATTAGGGAACAAAACAATTCTGACGTATATTACGGAATTAAAAGCAAAAGCCCCAGTATTTGGCACAACGTCTCTTATCGAAACACCTGCAAATACTTACAAAGATACTACTGTAAAATTCGGAAAAACTTTTTCAAAGGCTCCGACTGTACTTGTATCTCTTTCCGGTGGATCACAAAATACAAAATCGTTCGGAGTGCAGGTTTTAAGTACGACCACCAGTAGTTGCGTTATTCGTACTGTTAACGGAAACAATTCAAGTGTGTCTATTATTGTTAACTGGTGCGCATTAGCCTAAAAATGTGGGGAACATTGCCAACCGAAAAACATGAGATGATTTCCTTATCAAACAGGGAAGGAGAAAAAAATATGGCAGCTATGAGCGAAGAAACCATGTGCGAAGTGATCAAAAGCTGTGCCTACGGATACACTGTAGACGAATTGGCAGAACACTACGGCATGGAAAAAACAGATGCAGAAAAGTTTGTGAAAGATCATGCATCAGAGATTACAGAAACGAAAGAACACTTAAAACAGGAGGGATATATTGAATAGGATAGTCGATGTTTCTGAACATAACAGGAACATCGACTGGGCGAAAGTAAAAGCATCCGGCATTGTAGGTGCTATCATCAGATGCGGATATGGACAAGATCAGGCAGGACAGGATGATAAAAAATGGCTGAGAAACGTATCTGAATGTGAGCGTCTTGGTATTCCTTACGGTGTATATCTGTATTCTTACGCAAAGACTACGGGTGCAGTACAGGGAGAAATCAACCATGCATTAAGACTTTTAAAAGGACATTCTCCGGCATGGCCTGTATATTTCGACAGCGAACAGCGGGGAACACAGGGCGTTGCGAAAGCCAATGCAAAAGCATTTTGTGACGCAATGGTGGCACATGGCTATAAAGGCGGAATCTATGCATCTACATCTTGGTACAAGAACTATATCGGTCAGACATGGGGATATTCTCTGTGGATTGCATCTTACGGCTCTAAATCTGCCGGAGTAAACGGAATTGATATGTGGCAGTACACATCAAGAGGTTCTATTCCTGGTATTCCTGGAAATGTAGACGTGAACTATGTCTATAAGGACCTTGGCGGTACGGTAACTCCAGTACAGAAACCTACTGTAGCACCGACACCTAAACCGGTAGATGAATCTTGGAAAGGCGACAAGCGGTATTATCTTAACAATTCCCGTGTTGGGGCATGGCAGAAAGCTATGAATATAGGATTTGACACCAACGCACTGGCTGTAGATAATAAGTTTGGTGTCGGCTCGCAGAATTTTGCTAAAACGCATATCTTATGGGCGGGACAGACGCACAACTGCATCACGGCTATCAGATGGCTTAGACGCACACTCAGAGACGTATATGGCTTTACGAAGCTGTCTTACAATGAGGGATGGACAGACTACCTCGGGAAGTGCGTTGAAGTATTCCAGAGGAACAGAGGACTTACACCGGACAGAAAAGTAGGACTTATCACGACCTACTGGCTCTTATCCGGCATCGTAAAATAATATAAGAGCATTACACTTTGCATACAATACAAAAAATACCCACTGCTGATTACTCGCCAGTAGTGGGAATTTTTTCTTTTTCTATAAAATGATAGATTGGGAGCAGAATTCCGATATATCCTTTTTTGTACATGACATTCATTAGTGATTTCATTCCAACTGCGCTTTCAATAGAGCTTTGAATGGAAATTATGTCATTTATTCTGGTCCCGTGCATCGGTTTTAATTTTAAAACAACATATTGATTTGTGCATAATGACCCATCTATCATAACCATTAATCCAATTTCGCTATACACATGCAATATTTTATCAGAAACTTCTTTAATTTTTTCATCTGATACTATTTGACTTATGACAGAATCGTTTGTAAGATTATCAAATCGTTTTTCGTTATATTTTACGTTTCCTCCAGTAACATCGTCTGTATAATTTTGCTCTTTGTCCAGTTCGCAATTTGCAACACACAAAGCAGCGAAAGCAGTAGAAAAATCCTTTATATGTTCATTATCCTGCTTCTCACTTTTGTTAATATGTTCAGATGGAATCTCTATATTATCTATCTTAATTTCTTTTTCTGAAACAGTTTTCCTTTCGACATCCAATTTGTTTAAGTCTTCGACAAGAGTTTTGTACTCATTTTCAAGAACAGCATTGGCACGATCGGTTAGAGATTTTTCTTTTGCAAGATGATATATACAATTATCAAATTGCAAAGTGTCAGTGTCTTTTTTCTTGTCTTTTTTTATCAAATATGAGAATAGATATGTTAACCCGCCAAAAAATGCTATATTTATTATGAATAAGAATATAGTACCAATTATACCATTTTCTTTCACGCACATTGTCCAGTTTGTGAAAAGATTAATCGTCTGAAAGAGCGTTAATATTCCAAAGAAAATTTCTGCCAATACAAGCATTGTAATTTTAAATCCAGGAGAATCATGTTGAACAGAAGCTTTCTCTGAATTCTTTTGAAAAGTATAGAGCCTTTCTTTCCTTTTTTTCTTCATAAGTTCTTTCTTGCGCTTTTTAGCACGCTTCTTCTGCATTTTTCGGTTGTAAGCAGTTCTTGTTACAGCACGCTTTATGTAATGATATTGGCTCGGACGCATTTCAACAGCTCCTTATTATCTTTTTAAGAAGTATATAGTATGCTATAATTATATTCTATTAAGTATTTTTCTTTTCTTTTCTTCGAATTCTTGCTTATTGATTGCTCCACAGTCAAGAAGTTCTTTTAATGCTTTTAACTGATTTAGATCATTTGCAACTTCTGTGGTAGATTCTGGTTTTTCACTTATCTTTTTGTTTAGAAAATCCATAAATTCTTTATATCTTTTTTTGTAATCTTTTCCTACAACCGAAAGAAGTAAAGAATTTGGATCATTTTTAACCGCCTTCTTCCAGCCTTTGTCCATCCATTTTATTTGCTTGGCCTGCTCTCCCGGAATTATAAATTGTATATATCCAGGTCCCCACCAAACACTTGGTTCCTTGCATGTTATACCACTAATGTTTTGATAATAGAATTTTCTCCCTTGTTTTCGAGAATCTGTTACATACATAGGAATAATCTCTACATATTCATCACAAGCAACAAGTTTCCCGAAAAAGCTATCTAATTCCAAGACCTTTTTATTCTGCATATAAGTACCTCCGCATACATAGTATGCTATCTTCTTAATACCGCAATCACAACTCCAAACCTTACCCATTGTTCCATGTCTTCAAAACTATTCGGATCAACTTCTATGACATCACCGAAGCCGTTGATCGGGACTAACTTTATCTTACCTCTCTGTACATACCGCCTTATATACGCACGTCCTGTTTCTTTGTGTATAATAATCACGGTATCACCGTTTCTTGGTACTCTTTTGGATATGCAAATGATATCACCCTTTACATATACAGGAAGCAAGTTGTTGCTCGTTATCCTTATACCACAATGTAACGTCTCACCGTACTTTTTTATGTATTCCGGACAGTATATCCGCTCTTCGTGTGAGGAATCCAATATCATACCGTCAGCCATCTCACCAGTGAGGCATAGAACATCCAACATGTTTTCGGGATCCGTTTCCAACACTTTCATAGAGATTTCATAATCCATCTTACCAAGAATATACGCACGTTGCCTGTCAGTCAATTGCCTGTACTTTCCCAATACCTCGTATTCCTTAGAAGAATACCCTAAGAGATCAGGGATAGATTTATGAGTTAGTTCCGACAACCTTAGTGCTAAGAAAACGTCAAGATTATTAGTCTTTCGTGAAACGATGTTTTTGTATGTGGACACAGACACACCAAGCATCTTAGAAAAGAGAACTTGCGTAAAATCAAGGCTTTTCCGCTCTTCTTCGATGTTATGTGCGAAGTTATCCAACATTTCATTTTTCGTCAACATTATGTCACATCCTGTCGAAAAGGCTAATATCTTGGCTATTTTTCATTCTTTTTAATAAGAAAAATACGATAATTTAGCCAACATCTTGACTATAGTTTCGAGTTATAATCTATTTAAATATTACATGTATAATTATAAGATAAAAATGGCACTTGTCAAGCCATTGATAGGAGGTAATCTAATGGGAAAAGACGAAATGAACAGCAAGAGCAACAAAACATGGACTGATACTTATGAAAATGAAATCAAGCGGATGATAAAAGGCATCCGTGACCCTCGCTTAATGCGGCACATCTATCTTATAGTAAAAGATGCTATCAGTGAAAACATTGACAGATAACAGACATATGTTCTGTAATGTGGGTAATCGCTACTGGAATGACGTGTCGGGATATTGGAGGGATTTATGTGGATGAAATTAAACAGCAAGAATATTACAAAAAACGGATTCTTGAAGCAGTAACCGCAATGACAAGCGAAAAATATTTAAAACTGGTATTTTATTTTGTCAAAGCGTGCTATAGAGAAGAAAAAGAAAAGGAGACTTAATGTCCCCTTTTCTTTTTTAGTTGCCAGAAACGAAAGTATTGAAAAACTCGCAAAAAACTTTTTTCCTGTCTGCGCTCATGTGATAATAATCAATTATAATTTTCTGAAACTGTTCATCGTCTGCACCTAATTTTGCCACAATCTCAAGAAATTCTTCTGATGGTTCCCTGAATGATTTATCGTCAATCAAGTCGGATTTTAAAATCTTAAAGTAATCAGCTATTGCCTGTACCTTTCCCATCTTCGGCATTATCTTGCCAGTGCACCAAGTATTAAAAGTTGTTTGGGGGAATCCTAACGCTTCAGCAACTTCCTTTTGTTGCTTTCCACTATTGGAAATGTAGTAGTTTAGGTTCTTTGCGAAGATTTTTCTCTGTTCCTCCTCGGTCATGTTAACACCTCCTCTCTACAATTCTTATAGTATCACACAATCCTAAAAAATTCAACAATAATCCTAAAAAATTAAATTATTACGTTGACAATACGAAAATATAGGATTATAATACAGACATAAGATAAAGAAAGGAGGAGCACAAATGGTAGAAACATACAAAGTTCCGAGAATTTCCATAGCAGCATGTAGAGTTAATGCGAAGCTGAAACAAAGAGAATTTGCTGAGAAAGTGGGCGTTTCTCCGGCCACCGTAACTAATTGGGAATTAGGTAAAACAGAGCCAGATTTAAGTCAGTTAAGAATCATCAGTGAACTTTCTGGTATTCCTATGGACTTTATTTTTGTGGATAGAGAATCCTAAAATATAGGATTCTGACAATTGAATACAGGGAGGTGACAACATGGAACAGGACAAACTTTTAAAAGTAGATAAAACCATTGAAAAACTGTGTGACTTTTTGCAGAAAGAAACAGAACGTGCTGAATCTATTTATGAAAGTCAGGAATTGGCCGAAATGACAAAAGCTCTGGCTGAGCTGATGTCTGCCAGAGCAAAGTTTGATTAAAGGAGGTTACAACATGAATCCTAAATTTGCATTGGTGCAGATAGGAAAGAGCACAAACGTTTTCATTGATGGTAAATACATCACAAATGGCATAGAAGACTTGAACTATCACGCAAGAAATGAAAGCGGAGAGTTGTGTCCGACCGTAGAAATGAGAATCAATATTCAAGAATTTTCTTTTGATGATGGTATTACGTTTGAACAGTTTGTGGAATCAGTAAACAGTAAAAGAAAAACCCTGAGTGAAGTTGCTGAAATGGCTGATAGCAAGGACACTCAGGGAAATGATTAAAGAAGAATATCTTCTGAGATTTTGATACATCCATTGATGCTATTTGTTTTATGGATGCAGTGATTCTCGACTAATTCCTCTATTGCAGAATCATGATTAGGGAAATCCATGTAAGAGAAATAATAAAACTTATTTTCTTTCGTGTCTCTGTAAATATCCAAAAGGTATTTTAAGAAATTTTCTGCATTAGTACTTAATACCATAATTGAAACTCCTTTCTGGATTACTCGGCATGGCAGTGCCTGTATAAACAGTATAGGAGAATCCAGAAGAAAAGACAAGGAGAGTGATGGCAAAGATGAAAAGAAAGCTAGATCAATCAACGGTGGCAATAATCATCGGAGTTACATCAATAGTCAAAAATGTTATTGGAGGAAGTAATGTCGTTAAGAAGTGAGAACAAAAATATTTATTGGGCGTGGAAATCTATGAAGCAACGTTGCAAAAATCCTAATTGTAAAGCTTACAAAAACTACGGAGAGCGTGGGATAAAAGTATGCGAAGAATGGGAAGAATTTGAGCCATTTTTAAGTTGGAGTTTGTCTAATGGATATTCAAAAGGACTTGATCTCGACAGGAAAGATAATGACGGAGATTATACGCCGGATAATTGCAGATGGATATCGAGAGAAGAAAACATAAACAACCGAAGAAATACAATTAAAATTTCTGTCAATGGTGAAACACTTCCAGAAACTGTATGGGCAAGAAAAATAGGGGTTGACCGTGCACTTATAAAATATTGGATTCGATCAAATGGAGAACGATATGCAGAAAAGAGAATTAGCGAAATTTTAGAGAATGGATATACCCCTAAAGATTACGGATATAGTCACAGGAAGCCTGTAAGGCATTTGGAATCCGGAAAGACATTTCCTTCCATTAGAGAAGCAGCTAAATATTTCAAAATTACACCTTGCACAATTTCAAATGCGTTAAGGCAGAACCGTGCTACAGGCAAAGGCAGATTCGAGCTGGAAGAAACTTCAGAAACATCCGGCAACGTTGTAAGACAAAAAGGCAGTAAAAAAGCCTAAAAATATTTATTTTTCAATGTATTCAAATTATTGGAAAGGTAAATGTGAAAATGGTAGTTGATTTTTGGTCAAATCGCAAGCCACTTAGCAAGCCACAACCCTTGAAAAATAAGGGCAAAACGGTAACTGGTCGCAAGCCAAACGACACTCAGATAACAATCAATTGACAAGCCAAAATTAAAGAAATTTTCAAAAAATCGAAAATTTTGACAAGCCAGTTGACAAGCAAATGACAAGCTAAAACCCTTGAAAAATAAGGCAAAACTGCTTGTCAAGTGAAAACGGTTAGCAAGCCACATAACAATCAATTAACAATCAATTCGCAAGCCAGTTGACAACAATAGAAGAATATAAAGAAGAATAAGAATAAAAAGAATATAGATATATGTCAGACACAATCGGTCTGACGATAAAAGGGACATAAAAAGTGCCCCGCTGGTACTGGCATACCAGACAGGGCGGTGTACCGCTAACGAACACTTAGCGAATACAGGTTGATTATAACACATTCTCCTGTAATTCGCAAATCTGAAGAACAGGAGGAAGCACACATGACAATGGCAACAGAGATCATCCGCAAGTTGAAAAGAAAAGTAATCTTTTGGCGTTGCTTATGGTTTGTCACATTCATCGCAATGCTGATACTTATGATCGGGTAGGAGGTAGAGAGTATGGAAGACAAGCTTAACTACTACAGGATAGCACTTGTGATAACGCTATACGCATTGGCGGTTATGATAGCCGGATGTGTATAAAAAAAGAGTGCCGATGGATAAAATCCAGTCAAGCACTCAGAAAAACATTCAAGAAAATTATAACACATGAAAGGAGATTTGAACATGGGAGAAGAGAAAAAAGATAGCTTACAGAGCGTAATGGATGCAGTGGCATATATCGTGAGCGACTACGAAAATTCAGTACACGGATATGCCTACCAGAAAGCGCAACTGGACACGTTGAAAAGATTTGTCCGCAAAAACAGCTATGTTGAGCGAGACATGATTTTAAAGTTAATGGGGTGGGATGAAGATGGAAAGCATTAAAGGCTATGACCATTGGAAGACCATACCGCCGGAGCCGTAAGAAGAAAAACAAGAATATTGCACATGCTGTGGAAGACCTGTATACAGTGGTTACAGCTTATACACGTTTGACGGACAGGTGCTATGCGAAGAATGCGTGAAAGAGATCACAGGAGGGAAAGAAGATGGCAGAGATATGGATGATCTGCAAACCGGACTTAGAATACCGTATCGGGGCATATGCCTATGAAACAGATATGGACAAGGCTTATGTGCATAAGCTTGCCGACAAGGTAGCAGAAAAAAACAAGTGTAAAACAATCGTGAAAGAACTTTAGGAGGTAAACGAAATGCAAAAATTGGAATTGACCATAAATCAGACGATGGGGGTTATCACCGGAAACTTTGAGGACATTAAGAAATCTCTTGAAACAGAGATGGCAGTGTATGAGACAAAGCAGTTTGCAGAAGAGGATAAGCAGAAAGCCAAAGGTGATTTGGCAGACCTCAGAAAGCTGAGAAAGGCAGTGAACGACCGCAAGGTTGAAGTGAAGAAAGAGTACATGAAGCCTTATGAAGTGTTTGAGGGCAAGGTGAAAGAGCTGATCGGAGTGATTGATAAACCTATCGCACTGATTGACGGACAGGTGAAAGAGTTTGAAGCAAAACGTGTAGAAGAGAAAAAAGCAGAAATCCAGAACCTGTACAACGAATTTGTGGAAGAAGAACTGCATGATTACATCCCACTGGAAAAAATCTACGGTGAGAAGTGGACAAATGCATCCACCACGATGAAATCTATCCGGGAAGAGATAAACTCAAAGGTTATGCAGACCAGACAGGATATTGCAACCATTAAGGCTATGAAGTCTGAAAAAGAGGAACAGGCGTTGAACCTGTACATGGAGAACAACAACCTTGCTCTTGCTATCCAGATTATTAACCGCTACGAACAGGAAAAAGCGGAAATCTTACGGAGAAAAGAGAAAGAGGAACAGGAAAGACGTGATCGTGAACTCGAAAGAGAACGCGAGAGGGTAAGAGAAGAAGAACGTGCCAGAATCCGTGAAGAGGAAAGACTTAAGACAGAAGCAGAACAGAAAGTCATCGACCAGATCAAGACGGTGGACGAAGTGAAAGCAGCGGAATTCACCACGGAAGATTCGAAGACGGTAGTATTTACGGTTAAGGCTACGGATGCAGAACTGGAAGAGATTGAAATGGCATTAACTTCTCTAGGCGTTTACTTTGAAAGGAAAGATGTGTAATGGCAGAAGAAAAGAGCAAACGTGAACTTGATATCACAGAGAAGCTTTCCGAGATCCAGACAAGAATGGATGTACCGAAAGACAAGCATAACGATTTTGGTGGATACGATTACAGAAGCGCAGAGAGTATCTTGAATGAGTTCAAGAAATATTCAAGGGAATACAATGTATCTCTTACGCTGAAAGATGAAATCGTGGAGATAGCCGGAAGAGTATACGTGAAATCGACAGCAACATTTATCGACTGCGAAAATGGTGGAGAAATATCTGTTCCGGCGTATGCACGGGAGCCGGAGACGAAACCGAAGATGGACGAATCACAGGTTACGGGATCCGCATCAAGCTACGCCAGAAAGTACGCCATGAACGCATTATTTCTTCTGGATGATGTAAAGGATCCTGAAACGAACGAATACGCACAGCAGACGGGAGCCGATAAAAAGAGCGGTGGAAAGAAAGAACAGAAAGCCAATGACGGAAAGATTACACAAGGGCAGATAAAAGAACTTCGGAAGATATTTGAAAAAAACAAAATTGATGAAGTAAAGGCTATAGCCGGATACAGTGCACAGAAGATTGAAGATCTGACGCAACAGCAGTACGGGTGGTTCCGCGATAATCAGGAAGAAGCCAGAAAGATGTTTGGTGTGTAAATGGACTATACAGGTACTTTTGATAGCTTGGCGGTGGATTTTGCCACCAATAAGCAAAAAGCCAGTCTAACGCTAAACGAAGACGCGAGACAGGCATTTGAGAACCTTAGAGGTAAGCAGATTACAATAACGATTAAGGCATACAAGAAAAAAAGAAGCCTCGATGCAAACTCTTATTTCCATGTACTGGTTGGAAAGATTGCAGATGCGACCGGGAACAGCAAGGTGTACATAAAGAATAAGCTAATAGCGGAATATGGACAGTACGAAACCATTAACGGTGCATTAGTTTCGCTCCCATTGGACGATGATATAGACGCATACAATGTGGAATTTGTTCATCTGCAACCTACGTCTAGGACAACCACCAATCAGAAAGGAAAAGTATTCCGGGTGAATCTGGTAATGCGAGGTTCACATACTTACGATACCGATGAAATGTCAAAACTGATTGACGGGACTGTGTACGAAGCGAAAGAACTTGGAATAGAGACAATGACACCGAACCAGATTCAAGAGATGAAAGAAAGATGGGGTATGAAGATTGGCGAAAAGACTTAAAAGTGTATTCACTGACGATATGGAACACTGCTACTTTACAGGAAGCCCAAACTGCCACAGACACCACATTTTCTATGGTCCGTACAGAAAAAAATCGGAAGAATACGGATTTGTGATTCCGTTAGCACCACATTTACATGAATTTACGCCCGAGAGCGTACACGGGAACCCAAACAGTGGGTTGGACTTAGAACTTAAGCAAATGGCACAGAGATATTTTGAAGAACACTACGGAACAAGAGAAGAGTTCATACAGGTGTTCGGAAAGAACAGGTTGTAACTAAATAAATATAGATTCATGTGGCAAAAGGAACTATTAACAGGTTCTAACGCATATCATCTCACCCATTCGATATGCACAGCACAAGATATTGTATCACGGCCGGAGAAGCCACACTCCGGCAGAAAGGAGAAAAAGCGTTTGGGAAAGAATAGAGAGACGGCAGAAAGCTATTTTATTCGAATACCGGATGGACATAGAAACGCAATACAACGTCCGTGCAACATGAATGTTGATAGAATCTTTCGAAGAATGATAGAGCATGCGAATAACAATGGTGACTGTATTGTGAATATTGGAGATGGCGTATTCAGACCGATTCCGGGTGATCCGGTAGATGAAAAAGCATTCCATGAATACATTGGGAAAGAATTACATAGAGCCAGAGCGATCCAGTATAAACGGCTCTGCATGAAGCAGACGTTTGAGAGTTGGAAAAAGATAGGTAGGGATTACAATGCATTACATTTTGATGGTGAAAGGCAAAATGAACAACATGAATGATTATATCCGGGCACTGAATACCAACAGGTACAAGGGAGCGGATATGAAGAAAGATAATGAATCCCGTGTGATGCAAGCTATATATGAGCAATTCGGAAGATTGCGAATAACAAGAAAAGTACGGATGCACTACCGATGGTATGAGCCGGACAAGAGACGGGATTTGGATAATGTGAGCGCATTTGGGCGAAAGTGTATCCAAGATGCATTAGTAGATACCAAAGTCTTACAGGACGATGGATGGAAAAACATAGTTGGATTCACGGATGAATTCTATGTTGATAAGAAAAATCCGAGAATTGAGGTGGATATTGAAGAGGTGTGAGCGAGAATTACATAAAACTTAGCAGAAAAATACTGGAATGGGACTGGTATCCAGATATAAAGACGTGTCGGTTATTCTTGCATATGTTACTAAAAGCCAACTGGAAAGATGCAAGCTTTCGGGGAGAAGAGATCAAAAGAGGATCATTTGTTTCTTCGACATCCGTTCTTTCGAAAGAAACAGGGTTGTCTGAGAGCGAACTGAGGACAGCACTTTCACATTTGAGAAAAACAGGTGAGATTACATGCAAAACAACAAACCGATATACCGTATATACGGTGAATAACTATGCAAGATACCAGACCGAACAGAAGAATGAAAAAAAAGATAAGCCGATAAGACAGGAAGAAAAGCCGGAGAAAGACAATGGATCCGTTGAAGCTGTCATAAAAGCTTGGAACGATTTGGAAAGCTACGGGATAAAACCTGTAAAGAAGATAGAAAAGACTTCCAAGAGATATCAGAATTTACAAGCGAGATTAGAAAGCAACGGATTGGATGATGTCTTGAAAGCAGTGGACAATGTGAAGAAAAGCAAGTACTTACAAGGAAAAGTGAAGAACTGGAAGATAACATTCGACTGGTTTGTGTTACCGAACAATTTCACAAAAGTTTTTGAGGGACAGTACGAGGATAGCGGACAGGAGAAAAAAGGATTTAATAATTTCGATGGCCGGAACTATGACATGAATGATCTAGAGAGAAAGCTTATTACATAGGAGGAAGAATATGGAAAAACCGGATGGATGCACTTATCCAAACTGTTTTATCTGTCCTTTGGCAGACTGTAGTTGGGCGAGTGCTAAAGCTGAATTACCTGGAGAAACAAAGAAAAAGCGGAGAATAGTAAGACGTAGCAAAAAAGAACGATGTTCGGAGGTGCTTTGTGACAAGACAGGAACTGGAAGACAAAGAGCAAGAGGAATATCTTGCGGAGTGGTTAAGAAAAAAGAAAGAGAAAAAGAAGAAATTTAATTTTAGGAGGAACAAAAGTGGGAGAAGTAATAAAAGCTTATAAAGGATTAAACAAAGACATAACATATTCGGAGGAAGATTTTGTGATTTGGTTTTCAAATGCGAAGAGGATGAGAAACTGACAAAGGTAATTCATTTGTACGAATCGAAAAGCAATAGATTCTGTATCATGAGATTCAAAAGCGAACTTGATATCAATTCATTAAGATCCATAGATGAATTTGACATTTTCATGATGCGGTTAGATCGAGCGTTCTGTGATATCACAGATATTATGGAGATGTACGATGATGATGTCGAGGTCGAAGCCGAACCGGAAGCATCATGGAACTGATGAATACATGGAAGAATGCCCGGATTATGTAAAGGAGGATGAAAATGAATAGAAAAGAAATTACACTTTTTCTGTCGCATACCCTTGAACGCACCAAACTAAACGTTTTTGGAAAACATTATGCAAAAGAAGTGAGTATTGACCCGTGGACATCCAAGGCGAAACGCGTGGATTATATGCAGTTTTCACCCGGAGATCAAATGTCTATATCCGGGGTGGAAAAAGGAATATTTACTTGTTATGAAATTAAAAGTTGCAAGGAAGATGTTTATAGCGGGAATGGACTGAATTTCTATGGAGAAAAGAACTATATAGTAACTACGATGGAGTGCTACAAAGACTTGCTACCAGATTTACAAAACGGTAAGTTTGATGAACACTTACACCAATGCAACCCGGAATCATCTAAATATTGGGGAATTATGGTAGCTGTCCCGTACATGAAAGAGACAGAAGATGAATTCCAAAATCCAACGCCGATAGATGATACAAATGTGATGGGGTGGGAATTAAAGGTAGTAAAACCTTGTAGAATTGGACTAAGAAAAAGATCTATGACAGAATTGCTATTCTGTATGTTAAGGAGTGGAAGATAATGAGAATAATTAGTCAAAGTGGATCATTAGATATGCCATACGAACTTGTCGAGTTAGAAATACTCGAAGTAAAAAATGAATTAAAAACTATGTACAGTAAAGGTTACATGGTGGTGGCATGTGCACCATGCAATCATGCAAATTTAATTGATCTGTCAAAAAACCATGTACTCGGAGTATATTCCACCGGGGAGAATGCTAAAAAGGCTATGGAAATGTGCAGAAACAGGTATGCATGGTGCAAAATAAGAAGCCACGGAATGAACTCACTCACTATGGCTATGAGCTTTCGGAGAACAGATGAAATAGAACAACTTTTAGAAACGTTTGCGGAGAAAAACATTTTTCAATTTCCGGCAGATGAAGAGGTGGAATAAATGTACTGGGTAGACAGAAACACTGGCGAGATCGTATCTGAAAGAGACAAAAACAAACCTCTATGGGTATATTATGAATATTTAAGAGGTTATGGGGACGAAGTTGTTATCGAGAATTACATAATAGGAGAGAACCCGTTCTTCCGGATAGATTTTGCATATTGTGTCGGCGATAAGTATGTAAACCTAAAAAGAGATTGCCATTTCAAAAATCACGGCGTGGATAGAAACGATGTTAGATTGTGCGCCATAACCGTTCCACGTAAAGAATATGACAAGAAGATAAAAGAGCTAAAGAGAGGTGTAGAAAAGTGAATAAAGAGATCAAAAATGCAGACATAGAAAAAATTACAGTTGATTATGCAACAAAAGTACGAGAAACGGAAGAAGAGTTTATTTTTCAGACAATAACACCTTTTTGTTTCAACATTTTACTAAAAATAATATCCAAAAAGGAATTAAAAGATACACTTTTAAGAGGACAGCAAATGAAATGGATTCCATGTAATGAAAGAATGCCAAAAGGTACCGTACTTTGTTGCGATGATAGAGGAAATATGTTAGTTGGACTTCTGCGTAAAGACGAAGTGGGATATATGGCATATGGCGATGATGGACAAGAAATGTATAACTGTGTTGCATGGATGCCGTTGCCGGAACCATACAAGGAGTGAGATTGATGAGACTAATTGATGTTGATGCAGAAATCGCAAGAATTGAAGAAGAGATAATGAAATTGACAAAAGCAATAGTGAGATGGCAAGCGAGAAAATTTGAAGAAAGCACACTATATGATATAGATGCAAAAATTCAAGAATTACAAAATAACAGAACTAACTGTAGAGTTGAAATCCGAACATTAAGGAATTACAAAACAGCATTTGATGTGGAGAAAGTTGTAAAAGAACTTGAAGATTTAAAGATGCGCTACTATTTCACAATAGCAAATACAGGTGATGCGGATAAAGATTGTGCTTATCTTAATACTGCAAATGCTATTGACAGAGCCATTGAAATTGTTAAGCGAGGTGGAAGAGATGAAGAATAAAGAGAAGTATGCAAAAGAGATTATTGAGATTGCGTGTAGTGGTAATGATGTCGCAGTGCGTAAATCTACTGGAAAGCCAATTGATTGTTACGATATGGAGTGTGATGAATGTTCATTACTTGGTGATAAAAGTTGTACGGAATTAAGAAGAGAATGGGCTGAATCGGAGTACGCCGAAAAGCTGGTGATAAGCAAGATGGATAGATCATTTTTAGATTATCTCAGAGATAGATGGAAATACATGGCGAGAGATAATATATCAAATGCAGTTTATGTATTTACGGAAATTCCAGAGAAAAGCGAAGTCGGACATTTTGTTTACACGGGCGAAGCAAGAAGAATTTCTAGTGACTTCAACGTTGTTTTTCCGATGGTCAAATTGTCAGATTCCGAACCGTGGCTTATCGAGGACTTGAAGAAGTTAGAGGTGGTTGAGGAATATGAGTAGAGAAATACTTTTCAGAGCGAAACATATTCATGCAATTCCAGGTAATGAGCATCTCAACGGAATATGGGTGCATGGCTATCTTAGTGACGAGAATTATATCTATGATAAAAGCCTCGAGGGTGAATTCCTGGTTGATGAAGATACCATTTGCCGATATGTGAATTTGACTGATTTAAAAGGCGAGGAAATATGGGAAAACGACATTTTGATGTGTCATGGTAATCCGGATGATCTTGTAAAAGCAGTATTCGGAGAGTTTAACGTCATAGAAGTGGAAAGCGAAGAAGTAATAGACAGTGTAATTGGATGGCATTATGAAGTGATTCCAACGGATGAATTAAGTAAATGCGAGCCGTTCTGTTATTCGATGCCACTTACGGACACGTACATCAAGTTAAATGAGATGGAAGTAATAGGCAATATATTTGATAATCCGGAATTATTGGAGGAAGTGGAATGAGAAGATGGTTGGTGGAACGACCGAAAGATGAAGTTGTCGTAACGATTATGAAAAATAAATTAGATGGCACATATTCTTTTATAAATCTTACGAAAGAACATATATGCCCATGCAAGTTTGAAAGTGTAGACGATGCTTTAAAAGATATAGATGAGAAAATTAATAGTGGAGAGGTTGTTAGATATTTTGAATTAAGATAATCGAAACGGATAGACAGGAATCATTAAAGAAAGGTGAGAATAAACATGGCAAAGATATTTAAAGTAAGCGGGTATTTTGTAGATGCAAATGGCGTTAGAGGATGCGCTTAATGGTGAATGTGTTGGAAGAAAAAACAAAGGAGAAGACGGTAAAAAGAAAGAAAAACTACTATTTGGTCAAAAGTGATGTATTAGGATATGCGAAAAGGAAGGGATTGATTAATGGCCGGAGTAAGAGACAAATATCTGAGAGGGGCACATAAAGACATCTACTACATAAGCGAAGAGGACGAAAAAAAGATGTTGAACGAATGCCAGAGGATGCGTGGAAACGATCAACTTGAATTACTGAAATGGTGTCAGAATGCAAATAATGACTTATCGGGGATATTGTTCTTCTCGCTTATCACGGGAATAGGATACGACTATATAAGTAAGCGTTACTGGATACCGATTGCACGAAAAGACTTCCAGGGGTATCGGAGGAAAGTCTTGGATGAAATGTATAGGTGGATACTTTGGGGAGAACATGACGATGGAAAGATGGCAGAAAGGCTATTCGGAATAAAAAGGAACAAACACGGGAATACTACCGAAAAGGAGTGATGCGGATGGTAAGAATCTTTGTGAACGGCAAACAGGTGACAAAAGAAGAACTTTCGAATTATGAAATCCATAACAAGGCGGTAAAAAGGATTCTTTCAGAAAAGTTGACAAAAAATAAGTGATATTTTAGAATTGACCTTGATAGAATCTTGGTCAATTCTTTTTTTTAAATTGAAAGGAGAATTGACATGAAAAAATTAAATGTAGGTTATATGAGAGTGTCTACAGAAGCACAGACCGAAAAGTATGGTCTTGATGTCCAAGAAGACAAGATAAAGGAACTTGCCAAGAAAAGGGGCGTGAAGATAGCCAGATGGTATGTGGACGGGGGATATTCAGGGAGCAATATCCAAAGGCCGAACATACAGAAACTTCTGGAAGATGCAGAAGCCGGAGAAATACAGGCAGTATACATCTATAAGCTTGATAGAATGAGCCGTGATGTTGTAGATACTCTTACGCTTGTGAGTAAACTTTTACCAAAATACAATGTAGAGGTGGTATCAGCTACAGAGGACTTACGGAATGAGACACCGATGGATCGTGTGATGTTGGGCGTTAATGCTGTCATGGGACAGTATGAGCGTGAGGTTATCTATATGCGTACAAGAGCCGGGATGGTGGAACGTGTAAAGCGTGGACTGTGGATGGGTGGCGGTACGATACCTTATGGATATAGGTACGACAGGAACGATGGGATATTACATATTATCCCGGAAGAAGCGGAAAAGGTAAAAGCTATTTTTCAGATGTTCCGGGACGGGTATTCGTGTGATAGGATTCAAAAAATTCTCGGGATGCATTCGGAAAAGCTTGTATCGAACATTATTCGTAGAATAACCTATGTAGGTAAGATACAGTACAAAGGAAGAGTATACCAAGGTTTACACGAACCGATCATAGACGAAAAACTATTTTGCGAAGTACAGGAAGAGATAAAAAAGAGATCCACAAATGCTTATGTAAGCAACAAGCATATGCTTACCGGGTTGTGCTATTGCGGAAAATGCGGTACTAAAATGCGTATGCAGAAGTGGGGAAAGTACACCAAGATAGTATGTTACTCACAGTACAAGGAAAAAGAGCATATATCTAAGACAGGGAACCCTTGCAAGAATAAAAAGGTGAGGGCAGATGTGGTAGAAAAAGAAGTAGAGGACTGTTTTAAACGATTTATCGTTAATGTCGAAGAAAAAGAGAATGAATCTGAAAGCACTAGGAAGATGATAGAAAAAGAGATATCACTAAGCGAAGCAAAACTGAAACGCCTATACACATTGTATGCAAGCGGTAGTTCCGGTACAGATACGCTTTTGGATGTTATCCAGGCAGAAGAAAAAACACTAAAAAACCTACGGGAAGAACTAAAGGCAGAAGACATCCGGGAGAAAGCTGGACGGGGAGAAAAAATAGAGAAAATAAAAGAGATGTCCAACGTGTGGGATACACTGACGGATTCCGAGAAAAACAAGGTGCTAAAAGAGTGTGTTGAAAAGGTAGTTATCACAGGCGATGACATAGACATACATTTTAGCATATATTAATAGGTACTTTCTCGCGTTCCAACCATCATCCCTATGATTATCGGAGAAATCAGAAGGTACATGAGAGATAATAATTCCATAAGAGTCAGCCGGTCACTCAGAGACACTGCATACAAGGCAATTTATGCTAAGGAAAACTATATGAAGAAGAATCAGAAAGAGCCTACAGTACAGGAAATCGCTGAGGAGATCGGAATATCCAAAGAAGATATTGTATTTGCACTGGATGCAATCCAGGTACCTATGAGCCTTCAGGAACCGGTGTACAATGATGGAGGAGATGCACTCTATGTAATGGATCAGTTAAGTGATCAGACGAATAAAGAAGAAAAGTGGATAGAAGATTTATCATTGGAAGAAGCAATGAAACATCTGGGAGAGAGGGAACGGTATATTATAAAGCTTCGGTTTTTTCAGGGAAAAACACAGATGGAGGTTGCAGATGAAATACAGATATCACAGGCTCAGGTGAGCAGACTTGAAAAGAATGCGTTGAAAACAATGCGCCAGTACCTTATCTAAGGGCTGGCGTATCGCTTTGTGTGTCATGTATATGACAAAAAAGTCTGATAGATTTTTTTAGTATTGCATTTTTGACAGTCTCATACTATGATATTTGCAGGAGGGATTTGTATAATGAAAGCTTGTATATTTGACCTGGATGGAACATTAACAAATACATTGGAATCTATGACATATTCTGTGAATCTGACACTGAAGGAGATGGGGCTCTCCCAGATCACAAAGGATCAGTGCAGAATGTTTGTCGGAAACGGAGCAAGAGTTCTGATCGAAGAATCTCTGAAAGTGTCGGGGGATCCTAAGGCTTCAAGAATTGAAGAAGGAATGAAAATTTACGGACGTATATTTGATCAGAATTGTACATATCATGTAACACTTTACGAGGGGATTCCAGAGATGTTAAAAGCATTGAAAGACAGAGGAATCCATCTGGCAGTCCTTTCGAATAAGCCGGACCGTCAGACGGTAAAGGTTGTAAAAGAAATCTTTGGAGATAACATTTTTGACTATGCACAGGGACAAAAAGACGGCATCCGCAGAAAACCAGAACCGGACGGAGTCTGGTATCTGATGGAGCAGATGCAGGTATCGAAAGAAGAATGTCTGTATATCGGAGATTCGGAAGTCGATGCGGCAACCGGAAAGAATGCAGGCCTTAAGACAATAGGTGTGCTGTGGGGATTCCGGGACAGGAAAACGTTAGAAACTGCGGGAGCAGATCATCTGATTGAAAGACCGGAAGAACTGTTGCAGTTTGTGTAATATTACGATAAGGGAGGTTGAGATGTATGTACGAATATGATGAAGAATGTCTGAAGACCTTTATCCTGAACCAGGGACAGCTGTTTGACGAACCAGTTGCTGAGACTTTAGAAGAGGCTGAGGCTTTTCTGGAGGATTGTATGGCTTCTATCGTAGACAGCATTGAAGAAGTTAAAGAATTCCTGGATCAGGAGGGAATGGATATCAGCGGAATGTCTGATGAAGAGATCGAAGAGGCATCGGAAGTATTTGCACTTCCAGATGGACGTTATCTTATCGTTGAGGGTTAAGATCAGAACAAGAACAAAAGAGAGCAAAAGAAAAAGCCGCGACTACTTTGTAGTTTCGGCTTTTTTTAGTGCGCTTTCAATGGCCTGAACAATCAACTGGGAAGTATAAGGAGTATCGGAAGAATACTGTATATTCTCAAGAGACTGTTTTTTATAGACCTGTTCGGCAATATCTTCAATCGCCGGTTCGATAAAAGGGTACATGGTTGTGATGGAATCATTCAGATTCGTAAAACGGATTGAATTGATATGCGTTTCATCCACTGTGACCTCAACTTCTAAAGCAGTATTATTCAACGTAATATCGGAAGTGTAGATTCCGGGAGTGTAGATCTTCTTATCATTGGATCCGGAATGGTGTCCGGGACGGAACATGAATATCAAAAGCAGGATCAGAACAATGGCTAATACTGCAAAAATAACGGTATAGATGATTTCCTTCATGTGAAGTACAACAATTTTGGTTTTGGAACTCATAGCGAGACCTCCTGGTATTTTATTTCAAAGATTGTTTTATTTTCTATAATGTATGAAAAAAGTGGAAGGATTATTCATTTAATTTTTCCGTGACAAATGGAAAAGGTTCTTGTAGAATGGTAAAAGAAATGGAAGGTGAAGAATTATGTTTATTATTGCAGGACTTGGGAATCCTACACTTCAGTATGAAGGAACCAGACACAATGTAGGATTTGATGTCATAGATATGCTGGCGGACAGATATAATATTTCTGTAGATGGAAGAAAAGGAAGAGCGCTGGTCGGAAAGGGAATCATTGAGGGTCAGAAAGTGCTTCTGGTAAAACCGCAGACTTACATGAATCTCAGCGGGGAAAGCTTAAGAGAACTGGTCAATTATTATAAGATCGATGAAGAACATGAACTTCTGGTGATCTATGATGATATCAGTCTGGATGTGGGACAGCTAAGGATCCGTAAAAAAGGAAGTGCCGGAGGGCATAACGGAATCAAGAATATCATTGCCAATTTGGGAACGGATGTATTTCCGAGAATCAAGATCGGGGTAGGTGAGAAGCCGAAGAAATATGACCTGGCGGATTATGTGCTGGGACATTTTTCAAAAGAAGACCGTGAATTGATGGAAGAAGGTTATGACCGCGCAGACCATGCGGTAGGAATGATCTTAAATGGAGAGATCGAGGCTGCCATGAATCAGTATAACAGGAAAGTAAAGCCTAAGGAGGCATAAAAGATGCAGGGCTTAATCGGGCCGTTAAAAGAACTGGCAGAGTTTGAAGAACTCTGCAAGAATAAGAAAAAAGATGTGGGAATGATCCGTGTGTGCGGATGTGTGAATTCCCAGAAATCTCATATGATGTATGCACTTGGCGATGGCTGTAAATATAAAGTCATCGCCTGTTCCAGTGAAACAAAAGCAAAACAAATCTATGAAGAATACCGTTTCCTGGACAGTAATACGTATCTGTATCCGGCGAAAGATTTTCTCTTCTATCAGGCAGATATCCGAAGTAAAGAACTGGTAAAGCAGAGAATGGAAGGAATCCAGGCAGTGCTTTCGGGTGAACCGGTAACGGTTGTGACAAGCCTGGACGGCTTCATGGATCATCTGGCACCGAAGGAAAGTATTGCGGAAAAAGTACTTAAGATACAAAATGACAGCGTTCTCAAATTGGATGAGATGGCAGAGAAGCTTTCGGTTATAGGTTATGACCGGGAAGTGCAGGTGGAAGGACCTGGACAGTTTGCGGTACGTGGAGGAATCCTGGATATCTATCCGCTGACGGAAGAACTTCCGGTGCGTATCGAACTCTGGGGAGATGAGGTGGATTCCATCCGTACGTTTGATGTGGAGAGCCAGCGGTCGATCGAAAATCTGATGGATATTGTAATCTATCCGGCGGTAGAATTCCCACAGAATGGTGAGAAGGGTGTCTCGTTTCTGGATTATTTTCCACCGGAGGATACGATTCTTTTTCTGGATGAACCGGTACGTCTTGTGGAGCGTGGACAGAATATTGAAGATGAATTCATGGAAGCACAGAAGAAACGTCTGGAAAGCGGATATGATTTGGAAGAGGAAGAAGCAAAAATCTTTCCGGTCACTGAGATCCTGAAAAAGATCAATTGTTACAGTAGTATCGGATTCTATGCACTGGGGATGAAATGCAAAGGACTGGAAGTGAGAGAGTCTTATGAGATCCAGGCGAAAAGTGTGAATCCGTATAATAACAGTTTTGAAATGCTGACACAGGATCTGAAACGGTTAAAAAGAAATGGATACAGGGTAATTCTGTTGTCAGGTTCCAGGACCCGTGCGAAGCGTCTGGCGGAAGATTTAAGAGATTATAATCTGAGCAGTTATTACAGTGAAGATCTGGACCGGGAAGTGAAGCCGGGAGAGATCATGACGGCATACGGATATATCGCAGAAGGTTATGAATATCCGATGCTCAAATTCACTGTGATCGCAGAGTCGGACATTTTCGGCAAACGGAAAAAGAAGAAAAAGAGAAAGACATATGAAGGCCGTAAAATCCAGAGCTTTTCGGAACTGAAACCGGGAGACTATGTGGTCCATGAGAATCATGGTGTCGGGGTCTATCAGGGGATCGAGAAGATCGTCGTAGACAAGATTTCGAAGGATTATATGAAGATTTCGTATGCACAGGGCGGAAATCTTTATATCCCGGCAACGCAGCTGGATCTGATCCAGAAATATGCAAGTGCCGATGCCAAGAAACCGAAACTGAACAAGTTGGGAACGCAGGAATGGAACCGGACCAAAACAAAGGTGCGCGGTGCGGTAAAAGAGATTGCAAGGGATCTGGTGAAGCTGTATGCGGCGAGACAGGAACAGGATGGTTATGTCTATGGAGAAGATACTGTCTGGCAGCGGGAATTTGAAGAGATGTTCCCGTTTGAAGAGACAGAAGACCAGATGATGGCGATCGAGGCTGTGAAAAAAGATATGGAAAGCCACAAGATCATGGACCGTCTGGTCTGTGGCGATGTCGGATTCGGAAAAACAGAAGTTGCGATCCGTGCGGCATTCAAAGCAGTACAGGAGAGTAAACAGGTGGTCTATCTGGTTCCGACAACAATCCTTGCACAGCAGCATTACCGGACGTTCGTGCAGCGTATGAAAGACTTTCCGGTGCGGATCGATCTGATGTGCAGATTCCGCACGCCGGCGCAGCAGAAGAAGACAGTCGAGGATGCGAAAAAGGGGCTGGTAGATATTATCATCGGAACACACCGAGTGTTAAGTGAAGATATGAAATTCAAGGATCTCGGGCTTCTGATCATTGATGAAGAGCAGAGATTCGGAGTACAGCACAAAGAGAAGATCAAGAAATTAAAGGAAAATGTAGATGTACTGACGCTTACGGCAACTCCGATCCCGAGAACCCTTCATATGAGCCTGATCGGAATCCGTGACATGAGTGTGCTGGAAGAAGCGCCGAACGACCGTATGCCGATCCAGACGTATGTCATGGAATATAACGATGAGATGGTACGTGAGGCAATTGAACGGGAATGCGCAAGACAGGGACAGGTATATTATGTCTACAACCGCGTGGAAGATATTGATGAAGTGGCAGGACATGTGCAGAAACTGGTGCCGGATCTGACGGTTGCCTATGCACACGGACAGATGCGGGAACACGAACTGGAACGGATTATGTATGATTTCATTAATGGTGAGATTGATGTACTGGTATCTACAACGATCATAGAGACCGGACTGGATATTTCCAATGCGAATACGATGATCATCCACGATGCGGATCGTCTCGGCCTTTCACAGCTTTATCAGCTGCGTGGGCGTGTCGGACGCTCTAACCGTATGGCATATGCATTCCTTCTATACCGGAGAGACAAGATGTTAAAAGAAGTGGCTGAAAAGAGACTGGCGGCCATCCGCGAGTTTACGGATCTTGGTTCGGGATTCAAGATCGCAATGCGGGATCTTGAGATCCGCGGAGCAGGCAATCTTCTAGGAGCAGAACAGCATGGACATATGGAAGCAGTCGGATATGACCTTTACTGTAAGATGCTGAACGAGGCGGTGAAGCAGCTGAAAGGCGAGATGGAAGAAGAGGAGACATTTACAACGACGATGGATCTGAATGTGGATGCATTTATTCCGGCTTCGTATATTCCGAATGAATATCAGAAACTGGATGTTTATAAACGGATCGCTGCAATCGAGAACAGAGAAGAGATGGAAGATATGACAGAAGAACTGATCGACCGTTTCGGAGATATTCCGAAGAAAGTAGAAAAGCTTCTGGAAGTAGCGGCTCTGAAGGCACAGGCACATCAGTTGTATGTAACGGCGGTCGAGCAGAAAGGCGAGGTTTACACATTTACCATGTATGAAAAAGCAAAAGTACATCCGGAGCGGATTCCGAAGCTGATTGAAGATTTTCGTGGCGAGCTGACGTTCAAAGCGGATGGGGTGCAGCCATGCTTTATCTATGAGAAGAAGAGAAGGAATCTGAAAGAGAAGCAGACAGACGCATTGGAAAGTACAAAAAATGTGTTAAATGGGTTGAAAAGATTGATAGGCGAAGAAAAAAGCGGTATAATTGACCCATTAAGCAAATAAAGGCAGGTTAGGATAAATGAAAAAAAGAGCATTAATATTAGTACTGGCAGGAATTATGGCAGCATCACTTATCGGATGTGGATCACTGAAGGACGATGCAGTAGTCGTAAAAGCAGGGGATGAAGAGATTACGGCAGGTGTTGCAAATTTCTATGCAAGATATACACAGGCTCAGTACGAAACATACTTTGCAAGCTATCTCGGCGGTGATGATATGTGGAGCAGAAATGCATCAGACGGCAAGACATATGAAGAGTCTATCAAGAAGACACTTCTGGATGATCTGAAGAATATGGCTCTTCTGGAAGAACATATGAAAGATTATGATGTGAAGCTTACAAAGGCCGATAAAAAAGCAATCAATGATGCAGCAAAAGAATTTGACAAAGCCAATTCACAGAAGAAAAAAGACAAGGTGTCCGGTTCTAAGGAAAATGTAAAACGTGTCATGACACTGATGGCGATCGAACAGAAAATGCGTGCGGCAATTGTAGCAGATGCGAATGTGAAAGTAACGGATGAAGAAGCGACACAGAAGCATATGCAGTATGTAGAATTTGATTATAGTACAACATCTGATTCTTCAAGCTCATCAGATACTACAGTATCCGAAGCGGAAAAGAAAAAAACCAAAAAGACGGCAGAGGCATTTGCCAAAGGTGCAAAGACAGCAGAAGATTTTGCTGCGTATGCAACGGAACAGGGAACAGAAGCCAAAGATGCCACGTTTGATTCGGATTCAGTAAGTCCGTCTAAGGAAGTCGTAAAAGCAGCAGACAAATTAGGAGAAGGCGAGACGACGGATGTGATCGAAGGTGACACTGCATGCTATGTGGCAAAAGTTACAAGCCTCAATGATAAAACGGCTACAGAGACTAAGAAACAGTCCATGATCACAGACAAACAGGATAAATACTATAAAAAAGTATTAAAGAAATGGAAAAAAGAAGAAAAGATTACAGTCCATAAAGGTAGCTGGAATAAGATTAGCTTTACAAAACTGAGTGTGAAAGCCAAAGACACAAGTACAACCGAAACAAACAGTACTTCTGGTAACTAAGAGGATTAAAATAATGGGCAGCATCCATCGGGTGCTGCCCATTATTTTGTGATCACTATGTGTTCGGAAGAAGCAGCAGGTGGCGGTTCTGTAGATACCATAGTATACAAGAAGAGCTGCCAGCGGCAGCTCTTGAAGATTTTATTTCATGAAAGTAGATACGATCTCGTTGACGAGCTTGCCGTCAGCTTTTCCCTTTACTTTAGGCATCAGGTTCTTCATGATCTTGCCTTTATCCTTTGCGGTAGGAGCATCCAGTCCCATCTCTGCAAGAACAGAAGCAACGACTTCTTTGATCTCTGCTTCATCCATCATCTTAGGAGCATACTGTTCCAGAACAGCCAGACGCTTGTTGCATTCTTCGATGATCTCTGTACGATCTGCAGGAGTCATATCCAGGGTCTCTTTTGTCTGCTTGATCTCTTTTAAGATTACCTGAGTCTCTTCTTCCGGTGTCAGGTCTTCGCGTTTGTCGATTGCTTTATTCTTAAGAGCTGCAAGCAGCATGGATAAAGTTTCCTTTGTGTCTTTGTCTTTGGCTTTCATGGCTTTGACCATATCAGCACGTACTTCATCAATTTTACTCATGATTCATTCCTCCTAATATTTTCTTCCAACTATTATACAAAACTATTGAAAAAATATCCAGTCTAATATCTGCATGAATAATTCCTTGCTGTTTTCAGCATACTAGCCATATGTTAGAAAATATGGAAAAAACAGAAAAATCAGGAGGAAGATAAATGCTATGAAGGCAACAGGAATCGTAAGAAGAATCGATGATCTGGGGCGTGTGGTCGTGCCAAAAGAGATCAGAAGGACACTGAGGATCAGGGAAGGCGATCCGCTGGAGATATTTACAGACAGAGAAGGTGAGATTATTCTGAAGAAATATTCACCGATCGGGGAACTGTCTGCATTTGCAAAGCAGTATGCGGAAAGTCTGTCGCAGGTTCTGGAATGCCTGGTGGGGATCTGTGATATGGATCAGGTAGTGGCAGCAGCGGGAAATGGAAAGAAAGAGATTCAGGATGAAGATATTACGGGAGAGCTTGGAGAATTTCTGAAAGAACGAAAAACACGGAATGCCAAAGCCGGGGAAAAAAGATATGTACCGATCGTGAGTGTATCAGAACCTTATAAACAGGAGGTGATCAGTCCGATTCTGTGTGCAGGTGATGTGATCGGTGCGGTTTTTCTGCTGAATCAGGAACGTACGGACAGATTCAAAGATACAGAGCTTTGTCTTGCGGAATATACGGCAAAGGTTCTGGGCAAACAGATGGAACAATAGGACGATTGTAAACAAAAATAAGCGCATAAATCAGATGCTTCCTTCATAATCTGTGATAGATGAGGAGGGAAAGCATGGGAAAAAAGGGACAAAATGAAGTGTGGATCATGTGGATACTGAAATCTCTTCTGGCAGCATATGTAGTGACCGGAATTCTTTTGATGATACTGGCAATGGCGCTGTATAAATTCGAACTTACGGAAGAAGCTGTGACAGCAGGGATCACAGCGGTCTATCTGCTCTCTACATTTGCCGGTGGACTTGTGGCGGGTAAACTTGCAAAGATCAGACGTTTCTTTTGGGGAATTGTACTTGGAATTCTGTACTTCGCATTTCTGTTACTGATTACATGGGGAATCTATCGTACATTTCACGGAAGTGGAACAGAGATTCTGATGACATTTGCGCTGTGTGCGGGAGGTGGTATGGCAGGCGGAATGATATCCTAAGAAAAAGATTGCGAAACCTATGTCGAAATGTTATAATAACGTAAGTTAAGCAATAGTAAGGAGGGATACGAACATGAAACATGTAAAATCATTGAATAAACCTATGAACAGCAATCTGAAAAAAAGCGGATGCGGCGAATGCCAGACATCATGCCAGTCAGCATGTAAGACATCCTGCACAGTAGGAAACCAGACTTGCGAACAGAGCAAATAATTTAAAAAGATATGGGATACTTGGGACAGCGGTCTTTAGGGTCCGCTGTTTCTTGTTGCCATGCATGTGACGAAAAGGTCCGGTGGACCTTTTTTAGTTGTCTGCGGAATTGTTTTTTGATTATTTGACAACATATGGTTTTTGACGGGTAGAAAGATAACGGGAAATTCCCGATATGAAATAAGAAAAATTAGAAAGGGGTACCAAAGGATATGATTCATCAGTACCGTAATAATGGATATAATATCGTTATGGACGTGTACAGCGGATCTGTACATGTGGTAGATGATGTCTGTTATGACGTGATCGCGGAAGTGAACAAGTCAGAAACAGAACCAACTGCCGAATCGTTAAAAGAAGCGGATGTAAAAGAAAAGCTTTTACAGACACTTGGAAACAAATATGAAACATCCGACATTGAAGATGCATTATCAGACGTGATCGAACTGACAGAAGGCGGTCAGTTATTTGTAAAAGATACATATGAATGCATGATCGAAGAAGTAAAGAAGAGAAAGACAGTTGTAAAGGCACTGTGCCTGCATATTGCACACGACTGTAACCTTGCTTGCAAATACTGTTTTGCAGAAGAAGGGGAATATCATGGAAGACGAGCACTTATGAGCTATGAAGTCGGTAAGAAAGCGCTGGACTTCCTGATTAAGAATTCTGGTAACCGCCGTAATCTGGAAGTAGATTTCTTCGGCGGGGAGCCTCTGATGAACTGGCAGGTGGTAAAAGATCTGGTAGCTTACGGAAGAGAGCAGGAGAAGATACATAATAAGCATTTCCGTTTTACGATCACAACGAACGGAGTGCTGTTAAATGATGAAATTCAGGAATTTGTAAATAAAGAAATGGACAATGTAGTGTTGAGCCTGGATGGACGTAAAGAAATCAATGATCAGATGCGTCCGTTTAGAAATGGAAAAGGAAGTTATGATCTGATCGTTCCGAAGTTCCAGAAACTTGCAGAAAGCAGAAATCAGGAAAAATATTACATTCGTGGTACATTTACAAGAAATAATCTGGATTTCTCCAATGATATCATGCATTTTGCAGACCTCGGATTCAAACAGATGTCGATTGAACCGGTTGTTGGAGATGAAAGTGATCCGTATGCGATCAGGGAGGAAGATCTTCCTAAGATCAGGGAGGAATATGATAAGCTCGCCAAGATGATGATCGAACGCGAGAAAGAAGGAAAAGGCTTCAATTTCTTCCATTTTATGATAGATTTAAATGGTGGACCATGTGTGGCAAAACGTTTATCCGGTTGTGGATCCGGAACAGAGTATCTGGCTGTTACACCATGGGGAGACCTCTATCCATGCCATCAGTTTGTCGGACAGGATGATTTCCTGATGGGTAATGTGGATGATGGAATCGTGAAGCCGGAGATTGCTGACGATTTCAGAAGCTGCAATGTGTATTCCAAAGATAAATGCAGAAACTGCTTTGCAAAATTCTACTGCAGCGGCGGATGCATGGCAAACTCTTATAATTTCCATGGTACGATCCATGATACTTATGAGATCGGCTGTGAGATGCAAAGGAAACGTGTAGAGTGTGCGATCATGATGAAGGCAGCACTTGCAGATGAAGAATAATATTTCGAGAGGATGTGTAGGAGAACGATGAAGAAGTCAAAAAGCATACTGAGTCTGCTTCTGGCTGTAATTCTTATCGTCGGACTTGGATTTACTGTGATCACAGGAATTGGCAAATCTAAGTCTGGTGCGATGAAAAACATCAAACTTGGTCTGGATCTTGCCGGTGGTGTAAGTATTACCTATCAGGTAAAAGATAAGAATCCGACCAAAGAAGAGATGAGCGATACGATCTACAAACTGCAAAAACGTGTAGAACAGTACAGTACAGAAGCAAGTGTATACCAGGAAGGAAATGACCGTATTAACATTGAGATCCCTGGTGTTACAGATGCCAATAAGATTCTGGATGAACTTGGAAAACCAGGTTCCCTTTCATTCCAGACAGCGGATGGAGAAACAGTTCTTACGGGAACAGATGTTAAGAGTGCGTCTGCAAAAACCGGTCAGGATGACATGGGGAATAAAGAATATTCTGTAGAGTTGAATCTGACCAAATCAGGTACCAGCAAATTTGCAACGGCAACGAAAGAAAATATCGGAAAACAGATTGCGATCATCTATGATGGTGAGACAATCTCAAGTCCGGTCGTACGGTCTGAGATCACAGGTGGACAGGCCTATATTACAGGCGACTTCACTTATGAAGAAGCAGATAATCTGGCATCTACGATCCGTATCGGTGGACTGAAACTTCAGCTTGAAGAGCTGCGTTCCAATGTAGTAGGAGCACAGCTTGGAGAACAGGCATTGAATACAAGTTTAAAAGCCGGTATTATTGGTCTGATCCTTGTATTCCTGTTCATGATCTTTGTATACAGACTTCCGGGACTGGCATCAAGCCTTGCGCTGGTCATCTATACAGAGATCGTACTTGTAATATTGAATGCGTTTGATGTAACGCTGACCCTTCCGGGTATTGCCGGTATCATTTTAAGTATTGGTATGGCAGTAGATGCGAATGTTATCATCTTTGCCCGTGTACGTGAAGAGATGGCAAGAGGAAGAAGTGTAAAAGTATCCTTAAAATCAGGATTCCAGAAAGCTATGTCAGCAATTGTTGACGGTAATGTGACAACACTGATCGCGGCTGCGGTTCTGTGGTTTAAAGGTTCCGGAACAGTCAAAGGATTTGCGCAGACTCTGGCAATCGGTATTGTGGTATCAATGTTTACAGCACTGGTGATTACACGTATGATCGTGTTTGCGTTCTATGGAATCGGAATTCGAAAAGAGAGTCTGTATTACCATAAGATGAAAGAAAGAAAGCCAATCAACTTCCTTGGCAAGAAGAAAGTGTTCTTCAGTATTTCTATTGCAATGATCCTTGCAGGATTCGTGGTTATGGGAGTACATTCTGCCCAGGGTAACGGGGCATTGGCTTACAGTCTGGATTTCAAGGGCGGAACATCTATGAATGTGAAGTTTGACAAAGATTATTCAATCGATGAGATTGATAAAGAGATCGTTCCTGTTGTAGAAAAAGTGACAGGAGATCATAATATCCAGACACAGAAAGTATCCGGAACAAAACAGGTAGTCATCAAGACAGTAACTTTAAGTTTGTCTGAACGTGAGAAGGTAAATAAGGCACTGGAAGATAATTTTGGTGTAAAAGAATCTGATATTACAGCGGAAAATATCAGTTCAACGATCAGTAATGAGATGCGTCAGGATGCAGTGATCGCAGTGATCGTAGCAACAATTTTCATGTTGCTTTATATCTGGTTCCGTTTCAAAGATGTACGTTTTGCTACAAGTGCGGTGCTGGCATTATTACATGATGTACTGGTTGTACTGGCATTCTATGCAGTATCCAGAATCTCAGTCGGAGGTACATTTATTGCTTGTATGCTGACGATTGTAGGTTATTCGATCAACGCGACGATCGTAATCTTTGACCGTATCCGTGAGGAACTTCCGCTTATGAAGAGAAATACAGATCTGTCAGAACTTGTAAATAAGTGTATTACACAGACACTGACAAGAAGTATTTATACTTCACTGACAACATTTATCATGGTTGCGGTACTGTTTATTATGGGTGTAAGTTCTATTCGTGAGTTTGCAGCACCTCTGATGGTAGGTATCGTCTGCGGTGGATATTCTTCTGTATGTGTTACAGGAGCACTGTGGTATGTAATGAAGACGAAAGTCGGCAAAAAAGCACAGCCAAAGAAAAAGAAAAAATAGATCATAAAATGATCCGGGAAGCAGTTATGCCTATTGACAGGGCATAACTGCTTTTTTTAAAATAGAAACATAATATTCTGACGGACAGATACAAAGGGGATAAAGATAAATGGAACGATGGGTTCTGCTGCGCAAAGGTGCAGATTTTGAAGCGATAGGAAAGAAATATCAGATTAGTCCGAGACTGGCATGCTTGATCCGCAACAGGGATGTGATCGGAGAAGAGGCAATCGAACGTTATCTGAATGGAACGATCAGTGATCTGTATGATGGGATGCTGATGAAAGATGCGGATAAGGCGATTGACATTTTGAAAGAAAAGATTGCAGAGGAGAAGAAAATCCGGGTGATCGGAGATTATGATATTGATGGTGTGAATGCGACGTATATTTTGCTGGAGGGGCTGGAACGTCTCGGGGCATATGTGGACAGTGATATTCCGGACCGCATAGGTGACGGATATGGTCTGAATCGGCATCTGATCGACCGGGCTTACGATGCCGGAATCGATACGATCATTACCTGTGATAATGGAATCGCAGCAGCAAATGAGATTGCATATGGCAAAGAACTGGGCATGACGATCATCGTAACGGATCATCATGAGATCCCGTTCGATGAAATAGACGGAGAAAAGATATACAGACTTCCACCAGCGGATGCAGTGATCGATCCGAAGCAGAAGGACTGTGTATATCCGTTCAAGGGACTCTGTGGCGCGGCGGTTGCATATAAACTGATGGAGGCGTTGTGGGAAAGCATGGGGAAAGATTCCACTGATCTGGATGATCTGATTGAAAATGTTGCAATCGCAACGGTCGGTGACGTGATGGATCTGGAGGATGAGAACCGGATCTTTGTCAAAGAAGGACTGCAGATGCTTAAGCGAACGAAGAATCCGGGACTGAAAGCACTGATAGAATGTACAGGAATTGATAAAGAAAGTCTGAATTCTTATCATATAGGGTTTGTTCTGGGCCCCTGTATCAACGCAAGCGGGAGGCTGGATACAGCAAAGCGGGCACTGAAACTTCTGCGGGTGCGTACACAGAAAGAAGCGGATATTCTTGCGGGTGATTTAAAAGCATTAAATGACAGCAGAAAGGATATGACCGAAGAAGCAGTAAAGCTTGCGAAAGAACAGGTGGAGACAACAGATTTATCCGACGACAGGGTACTGGTCATCTATCTGCCGGATTGTCATGAAAGCCTTGCGGGGATTGTTGCGGGAAGAATAAGGGAATGCTATTACAAACCGGTATTCGTACTGACGGATGCGGAGGATGGTGCGAAAGGATCCGGACGGTCGATCGACGGATATCATATGTATGAGGAACTGAATAAATGCAAAGATATCCTGACGAAGTTTGGCGGACACCGGCTGGCAGCAGGACTTTCTCTGGAAAAAGAGAATATCGCAGAATTCCGGAGAAGACTGAATGAGAACTGCACCCTGACGGAAGAAGAAATGAAAGAAAAAGTCACGATTGATATGGAGATGCCGTTTCTTTGTGTGACGGAAGAACTGGTGAAAGAGCTGGAACTTCTGGAACCATTCGGAAAAGGGAATACAAAGCCGATATTTGCCGCACGCGGAGTGACGCTTCTGGGAGCGAGAATACTTGGAAAGAACAGAAATGTACTGAAGATAAAGGCACAGGATGCAAACGGAAGTGTCATAGAAGCCATGCTGTTCCAGAATGTGGAAGGATTCTTAAAGAATATGGAAGAGACCTACGGGCGCATGGAGGTGGATGCTCTTTTACAAGGCAGAGGCGGTCATATAAAAATTGCGGTGACTTATTATCCTGATATCAATGAATATATGGGAAAGAGAACACCGCAGATTGTGATCACACATTACCGTTAAGCTGGTTTCTCTCGTTGCAGGGTGAAAACCATAGATTGAAAATCAGAACGAGTAATGGTATACTTAAAGTTGTATTTTAGACAGAAATGGAGAGAGTATCATGAAACCGATAGAAGAGTATGTAAGAAGTATTTCGGATTTTCCGGAACCGGGAATTATATTCAGAGACGTAACAAGCATCCTTCAGGATGCAGATGGATTACATCTGGCGATAGACCTGATGCAGGAAAAATTAAAAGACGTGGATTTTGATGTGGTTGTAGGACCGGAATCAAGAGGATTTATCTTTGGTGTACCGATCGCATATAATCTGCACAAGCCATTTATCCCAATCAGAAAAAAAGGAAAACTCCCATGCGAGACGGTTTCTGTTGAATATGAACTGGAGTATGGCACAGCCACGATCGAGATGCATAAAGATGCAATCAAGCCGGGGCAGAAAGTGGTTATTATTGATGACCTGATTGCTACAGGCGGAACCAACGAGGCTATGGTGAAGATGATCGAAAGCCTCGGCGGAGAAGTGGTAAAAGCAGTATTTCTGATGGAACTTGCCGGGTTAAAAGGAAGAGAAAGATTAGAAGGATATGATGTGGATGCTGTGATCACATATCCTGGAAAATAAAAAGAGAGAAATCAAGGGAAGGAGGCGTTAATATGTCTGATAAGACAACCTACGAATCACTGGACAACCGGATCGCACCGGAAACACTGACAGAAGATCACACGAAAGGGCTTGCAGTTGTAGACGGGCATGCGGTAAAATCTCAGGAAGATTATGAGGACCCGAACCGGTTATATGACATGTTAATTGCCCGTATCCGAAAGTATCATCCGTCCACAGATGTTTCCATGATTGAAAAGGCTTATAAGCTGGCGGTAAAGGCGCATGGAGATCAGCGCAGAAAATCCGGAGAACCATATATCATCCATCCTTTGTGGGTAGCGATCATTCTGGCTGATCTGGAGATGGATAAAGAGACGATTGCGGCAGGTATGCTGCATGATGTGGTAGAAGATACAAAGTTTACGGAAGAAGATATCCGGAGGGAATTTGGAGATGAGGTAGCACTTCTGGTAGATGGAGTTACCAAACTGGGAAGACTCTCTTATTCATCGGATAAACTGGAGGTACAGGCAGAAAACCTGCGTAAGATGTTCCTTGCCATGGCGAAGGATATCCGTGTGATCATTATCAAACTGGCAGACCGTCTGCATAATATGCGTACCTTGCAGTTCATGACGCCGGCAAAGCAGAAAGAAAAAGCGAAAGAGACGATGGACATCTATGCGCCGATCGCACAGCGTCTTGGTATATCTAAGATCAAGACGGAACTGGATGACCTGGCACTTAAGTATTCCCAGCCGGAGGTGTTCTATGACCTGGTGAACCAGATCAATGCAAGAAAGACAGAGAGGGAAGAATTCGTAGAGCAGATCGTAGAAGAAGTATCGACACATATGAAGAATGCGAATATCAAAGCAGAGGTCAACGGACGTGTCAAACATTTCTTCAGTATCTATAAGAAGATGGTGAATCAGGATAAGACGGTTGACCAGATCTATGATCTGTTTGCTGTGCGTATCATAGTAGAATCTGTAAAAGACTGTTATGCGGCGCTGGGTGTGATCCATGAGATGTATACGCCGATTCCGGGACGTTTTAAAGACTATATTGCTATGCCGAAGCCGAATATGTACCAGTCACTGCATACGACACTGATGAGTTCGGTCGGACAGCCGTTCGAGATCCAGATCCGTACAGAAGAGATGCATAAGACAGCTGAATATGGTATCGCTGCACACTGGAAGTATAAAGAATCCAATGACGGTAAGAAGAGTGTGGAGGCACAGGAGGAAGAGAAGTTAAGCTGGCTGCGTCAGATCCTGGAGTGGCAGAGAGACATGTCGGATAACAGAGAATTCCTGAACCTGATCAAAGGAGATCTGGATCTGTTTGCAGAGGATGTCTATTGCTTTACTCCGCAGGGAGATGTAAAGAACCTGCCGAATGGTTCAACTCCGATCGATTTTGCTTATGCGATCCACAGTGCGGTCGGTAACAAGATGGTAGGAGCCAGAGTCAACGGAAAACTTGTTAACATTGATTATAAGATTCAGAATGGCGACAGAATCGAGATCCTGACATCCCAGAATTCCAAGGGACCAAGCCGTGACTGGCTGAATATTGTAAAGAGTACCCAGGCAAAGAATAAGATCAACCAATGGTTCAAGAAAGAGTTCAAGGAAAGCAATATCATCCGCGGTAAAGATATGATTGCGACGTACTGCAGAGCGAAAAGTATCAATGTTGCAAATATCATCCAGCCGAAATATCAGGAGATTGTTCAGAAAAAATATGGATTCAAAGACTGGGATTCTGTATTGGCGGCAATCGGACATGGCGGCTTAAAAGAAGGCCAGGTCGTGAATCGTCTTGTTGAAGAATATGGAAAAGATCACAGACAGGCAATTACCGATGAAGTTGTTCTGGAGAGAGTGGCAGAAGCAGCGAAGAATAAAGTACACATTGCCAAGTCAAAGAGTGGCATTGTTGTCAAGGGAATTGATGATATGGCAGTCCGTTTCTCCAGATGCTGTAACCCGGTACCGGGAGATGAGATCGTCGGATTTGTTACACGTGGAAGAGGACTTTCCATTCACCGAACGGACTGTATCAATATGATCCACCTGTCCGAATCGGAACGTGCAAGACTGATTCCTGCAGAGTGGGAGACCGAAGTGACGGAAAAATCCGGCGGTCAGTATCTTGCAGAGATCAAGATGTATGCGAATGACCAGCAGGGACTTCTGATGGAGATATCCCGAATCTTCACTGAGGGAAACGTAGATGTCAAATCTATGAATGTCCGTACCAGTAAGAAGGGAACGGCAACGATCGAGATGGGATTCATCGTTCACGGCCGTGAAGAATTGGAGCGCATCGTGAAGAAGCTGCAGCAGCTTTCCGGAATCATAGATATAGAAAGGGCAACAGGCTAAAAGTATGAAGATAGAAAAATACGTAGTGGGAATGATCGGTACCAATTGTTATCTGGTGATCAATGAAGAGACAAAGGATACGGTCATGGTTGACCCGGGAGCATATCCGACAAAATTAAAGAATGCCGTGAAAGAGCAGGGACTGAAGCTGAAGGCTGTACTTCTGACACATGCACATTTTGACCATATTATGGGGCTTTCCGATGTGATGGAAGATATAAAAATTCCAGTATATGTGGAAGAAGCAGATCTACCGATGATGATGGACGGTGAAAGCAATCTGTCTTCTGGTTATATGCGCGGAGGATATCAGTTCGCGGATGCGGTTCCGGTCAGAGACGGACAGCAGCTTCAAATTGCAGGCTTTCAGTTCCGTGTGATCCATACACCGGGGCATACACCGGGCGGATGCTGCTATTATATGGAACAGGAAGATGTTCTTTTTAGCGGTGATACATTGTTCCGTACATCCGTCGGACGTTCGGACTTCCCAGGTGGAAGTGCATCAGCACTGGTCCGTTCTGTAAAAGAAAAGCTTTTGATATTACCGGAAGAGACGCATGTATATCCGGGGCATATGGAAGAGACGACGATTGGTTATGAAAAGCGTCATAATCCATTTGTATAATGAACGATAAGAAAAGACAGTGAAAGAAAACGGAATGGAGAAATAGAATGATTCAGATTATATGTAAAAGCGAGTCTTATACTTATAATGCGTATCATATATTAAAGGCTTTTTATCCGTCACAGGAAGTATCCTGTAAGACGGATGAAAAAGCCTCTAATTATGTAATGGTACATTTGCCGGATGACCGTGAAATTTCCGTGGGATTTGAGAACACCGTGGAAATTACTGACACAGCAGGTCGGGATGAAAGCACAGGGAAGATACAGGAAGATTCAGAGAAGGAGAGCCAGAAAAAAGAAAGAAAACGGCAGATTGATCTGAGCCTGTATGATCAGCTGGAAAGGATTACAGGAGAGCCGCTTGCGTGGGGAGTGCTTACGGGAGTGCGCCCGACCAAGCTTGCTATGCAGAAACTGGAAGCCGGATGGGAAAAAGAAGATTATATTAACTGGGCATGGGAAAGTGCGAGAGTGAGAGGAGAAAAAGCAGCTCTTGCATGGGAGATTGCCGAAAGAGAACAGAAAATTTTAAAAGAACTGGATTACGAGAACGGATATAGCCTGTATGTTGGAATCCCGTTCTGTCCATCGGTCTGTTCTTACTGTTCTTTCAGTTCCGGACCACTGGATCGCTGGAAAGAAAAAGTGGATGCATATGTGGATGCACTTTGCAAAGAGCTGGAATTTATCGCAGAACGCTCGAAAAACAAAAAATTAAATACGATCTACATCGGCGGAGGTACGCCGACAACGCTGACGGCAGAGCAGTTGGAACGGCTGATGAGCTGGATCGATGAGAAGTTTTCGAGAGAATACCTGCTGGAATATACAGTGGAAGCCGGAAGACCGGACAGCATTACAGAAGAGAAGTTGAAAGTCATAAAGAATCATGACATTACAAGAATTTCTATTAATCCACAGAGTATGCAGCAGAAGACGCTGGATGTGATTGGAAGAAAACATACCGTAGAAGAGATAAAAGAAGCCTATGCACTGGCCAGAAAGACTGGATTCGATAATATCAATATGGATATCATCGCAGGACTTCCGGGAGAAGATATTTCTGACATGGAAGATACACTGGCACAGATCGCACAGATGCATCCGGACAGTCTGACAGTGCATTCACTGGCGATCAAAAGAGCAGCCAGAATGGAGATGGAGGATTTGAACCGGGATGCGAAAGAGACGCATGAGATCCTTTCCGGCATGATCGAGAGGGCTGCAAAGGCAGCAAAAGAGATGGATCTTTTCCCGTATTATCTGTACAGACAGAAGAATATTGCGGGGAATTTTGAAAATGTTGGGTATGCAAAGGTTGACAAAGCCGGAATATACAATATACTTATTATGGAAGAAAAACAATCTATTATTGCCGCAGGAGCCGGAGCATCGACAAAGATTGTATTGAAGGATCCGATTCCTATGCCGGGCAGTAAAAAGAAGAAAATGACGCGTCTGATCCGTCAGGAGAATGTCAAGGCGGTAGATGCCTACATCGACAGGATCGACGAAATGATAGAACGCAAAGGAGAATGGTTATGGCATTAAAGAAGAAACCGGTTACCGGTATGAAAGACATGCTCCCACGTGAGATGGAGATCCGTGATTACCTGATCGGACTGATCAAAGAGACGTATAAGACATACGGATTCTGTTCCATCGAGACACCATGTGTGGAACATATCGAGAACCTGTGCAGCAAACAGGGCGGAGACAACGAGAAACTGATCTTCAAGATTTTAAAAAGAGGAGAAAAACTGAAGATCGATACAGCAAAAGAAGAAAACGATCTGGTAGACGGAGGACTGCGTTATGATCTTACCGTACCGCTTGCCAGATATTATGCAAACCATTCGAATGAATTGCCGGCACCTTTTAAGGCATTGCAGATTGGTAATGTATGGAGAGCAGACCGTCCGCAGAAAGGACGTTTCAGACAGTTCATGCAGTGTGATATTGATATCTTAGGAGAGCCGGGAAATCTCGCAGAGATCGAACTGATCCTTGCAACGACAGCTATGCTTGGCAAATTAAGCTTCCAGAACTTTACGGTATGTATCAATGACCGTAATATCCTGAAAGCAATGGCTGCTTACAGTGGTTTCCGTGAGGATGATTATGATGAAGTCTTCATCATTCTGGATAAGATGGACAAGATCGGTGCAGAAGGTGTTGCGAAAGAATTAGAAGAGATGGGATATGTAAAGGAAAATGTAGAGACTTATCTTCAGTTATTTAAGGATGTAGCACCAGATGTAACAGGTATCCGTTTCCTGAAAGAAAAACTGGGCGACTGCTTAAGTGAAGAGACAGCAGACAGTATGGAAATGATCATTTCCAGTGTTGAGACCGCAAAAGAATGCGAATTCAATATCAAATTCGATCCGACACTTGTAAGAGGACAGTCTTACTATACAGGAACGATCTTTGAAGTGACGATGGATGATTTCGGCGGATCTGTAGCCGGAGGCGGCCGTTATGATAAGATGATCGGTAAATTCACCGGGCAGGATACACCTGCATGTGGATTCTCAATCGGATTCGAACGAATCGTCATGCTGCTTCTGGAAAATGGATATGAAGTTCCGACTGTAAAAGAGAAGAAAGCATATCTGTTAGAGAAGAAGATGACAAAAGAAGGGCTTTTAAAGGTTATGTCACTTGCAAAGGCAGACCGTCAGGCAGGAAAACAGGTCCTGATCGTCAACATGAAGAAGAATAAAAAGTTCCAGAAAGAACAGCTTACTGAAGACGGTTATACAGAAATCGTGGACTGTTATGCAGATTCCGTGGAAAATTTATAAGATATATAGGAAACAATAAATTACGGCGTAAGGACGTCGGAAAAGGAGATAAAGAAACATGGCAGAATCAATGAAAGGGTTAAAAAGAACCCACAGATGTGCAGAATTATCTGCAGCCAATGTAGGAGAGAAAGTTACCATTATGGGATGGGTACAGAAAAACCGTAATAAGGGCGGTCTGGTATTCGTAGATGTCAGAGACCGTTCAGGTATTATCCAGGTGGTATTCGAAGAAGGAAAATGCGAAGCGGCACTGATCGAAAAGGCAGCTAAGCTTCGTGCAGAATATGTAGTAGCAATCGTAGGAACAGTAGCAAAACGTTCCGGTGCAGTGAATGAGCATCTTGCAACAGGAGAGATAGAGGTGATTCCGGAAGAACTTCGTATTCTTTCTGAATCAGAGACACCGCCGTTCCACATCGAAGAGAATTCTAAAACAAAAGAAGAAGTACGTCTGAAATACAGATACCTGGATCTTAGAAGACCGGATCTGCAGCGCAATCTGATGATGAGAAGCAAGGTTGCAACTCTGACACGTCAGTTCCTTGCGGAAGAAGGATTTCTTGAGATTGAGACACCGGTTCTGATCAAAAGTACACCGGAAGGAGCAAGAGATTACCTCGTACCTAGCCGTATCCAGCAGGGACAGTTCTATGCGCTGCCACAGTCACCACAGTTATTCAAACAGTTACTGATGTGTTCAGGATATGACAGATATTTCCAGATCGCAAAATGCTTCCGTGACGAAGATTTACGTGCAGACCGTCAACCGGAATTCACACAGATCGATATGGAGTTATCTTTCGTGGATGTCGATGATGTAATCGAAGTAAATGAAAGACTGCTTGCCAAATTATTCAAAGAAGTACTGGGCGTGGAAGTATCTCTTCCAATCCAGAGAATGACATGGCAGGAAGCAATGGACCGCTTTGGTTCAGATAAGCCGGATATCCGTTTTGGTATGGAACTGACAAACGTAACAGATGTTGTAAAAGACTGTGAATTTGTAGTGTTCAAAAATGCGATCGAAAATGGTGGAACAGTTCGTGGTATCAACGCCAAAGGACAGGGCGGAATGGCTCGTAAGAAGATTGATAAACTGGTTGATTTTGCAAAAGATTATGGTGCAAAGGGACTTGCGTATATTGCAATTCATGAAGACGGAACAGTGAAATCCTCATTTGCCAAATTCATGACAGATGATGAAATGAAAGCTCTGATCGAAGCGATGGGCGGAGAGAACGGAGACTTGTTATTATTTGCTGCAGATAAGAATAAAGTTGTATGGGATACACTGGGAGCACTTCGTCTGGAACTCGCACGTCAGATGGAACTTCTTGACAAGAATGAATACAAATTCTTGTGGGTAACAGAATTCCCACTTCTCGAGTGGAGCGAAGAGCAGAACCGTTATACAGCTATGCACCATCCATTTACAATGCCAATGGAAGAAGATCTTCAGTATATTGACAGTGATCCGGGAAGAGTCCGTGCAAAAGCATACGATATCGTATTGAATGGTAACGAGATTGGTGGAGGAAGTGTCAGAATCTTTGATCAGGATATCCAGAGCAAGATGTTTGAAGTGCTTGGATTTACAGAAGAGCAGGCACAGGAGCAGTTTGGCTTCCTTCTGACAGCATTCAAGTATGGAGTGCCGCCGCACGCAGGACTTGCATATGGTCTGGATCGTCTGGTTATGCTGATGGCAAAACAGGACAGCATCCGTGATGTAATTGCATTCCCTAAAGTAAAAGATGCATCTGATCTTATGACAGAAGCACCGGGACATGTAGATGCAAAACAGCTGGAGGAACTCGGAATTGCGGTTATAGCAAAAGAAGAGAAAAAGGCAGAAGACAAAGAATAAAGTAAAAGCTATATAAAGTAAAAGATGCGGGAAAACCAAAGAGAAGGTTGCTCCCGCACCTTTTTTATTACTATGCGTTCGTAAGGAGCTGCCACTTGCCAAAGCATGCAGAAAAAGTTGTCGGAGTTTTCAAATTAAAAGAAAAATTCAAAAAATTAAAAAAAGCAGTTGACAATACCATATATATACGTTATACTGAATATCGTTCTGATGAACACAAAATAATAAAACATACTTGATGTGCGATAGTAGTACAGTTGGTAGTACGCCACCTTGCCAAGGTGGAGGTCGCGGGTTCGAGTCCCGTCTGTCGCTCTGAATTGACTATTTGTAACGTCTTTTTTTGTGTTGATCAATTATGGGGGTGCGGATTTGTTACTGTGCAGAAAGGAGATTAAACTGTACTAATTTCCGAGCATGGGAAGAATCGGATTGAAATTATATGTAGCACTATGCTATACTAAAGTCTGTATAAACAAAGCTGCAGAATCTGCCGCTGGCAGAATATCTGTAGATACGAAAAGAGAGTGAACAAAAAACGAGGATGTGAGAAGATGAATCAGGAAAGAGTAGTAAAAGCAGGTCTTCTGGGACTTGGAACGGTCGGCAGCGGGGTGTATAAACTTGTGGAACGCCAGAAGGATGAAATGGCATTGAAAGCCGGTGCAGGTCTTGAAATTCAGAAGATACTGGTACATAACATGAATAAGAAGAGAGAGGGTGTAGACCAGTCTCTTTTAACCGATAAGTGGGAAGATATCATGAATGATGATGAGATAGAAATCGTAATCGAAGTGATGGGTGGTATCGAACCTGCAAGAACTATGATTCTGGAAGCACTGCATGCAGGAAAGAATGTCGTGACAGCGAACAAAGATCTGGTAGCGACACATGGACACGAACTTTTGGAGGCGGCAGAAGAAAGTGGAGTGGATTTCTTATTTGAGGCAGCTGTGGCAGGAGCAATCCCGATTATCCGTCCGCTGAAGCAGTGTCTGGCGGCGAATGAGATTCAGGAAGTTATCGGTATTGTCAATGGTACGACGAACTTTATTCTGACCAAGATGATCGAAGAAGGGATGGATTTTGACGATGCACTGGCACTGGCAACAGAGCTTGGTTATGCAGAGGCAGATCCGACGGCCGATATTGAAGGACTGGATGCAGGACGTAAGGTAGCGATCATGGCATCGATTGCATTTCATTCCAGAGTTACATTCGATGATGTATATACAGAAGGAATTACAAAAATTACTGCGAAAGATGTGGAATACGCAGAAGAATTCGGTGATGTGATTAAATTACTCGGTGTTGTGCATAATACGGAAGAAGGAATTGAGGTTGCTGTTCATCCGATGATGATTCCGAAGGAACATCCGCTTGCATCCGTGAGAGATTCGTTTAATGCAGTATTTGTCCGCTCTGATGCTGCCGGTGATACGATGTTCTACGGAAGAGGAGCAGGGGAACTCCCGACGGCCAGTGCGATCATGGGTGATGTGATCGATGTGATCCGTGATATACAATACCATTGTACAGGAAGAATCAGTTGTACCTGTTATCGTGAGACACCGGTAAAGAACTTTAAAGAAGTAAAGAACAAGTTCTATATCCGTATGCTGGTGGATAATAAACCAGGTGTACTTGCTGCAATTGCAAGTGTATTCGGAGTGCATAAAGTAAGTATTGCAAGAGTGATTCAGAATACAAAAGAAGATGATGCAGCAGAGCTTGTTATTGTTACAGAAGCAGTAAAAGAAAAGCATCTGGAAGATGCACTGGCTCATCTGGTGGATATGGATACGACACGGGAGATTGGAACCGTGATCCGTGAATATTAAATAATAAATAGCAGAATATTTTCAGAGGACGGAGGCCGTAACAAGCTCCGTCTTTTATAATCGCCGTATGGTGAAAATCAAATAAGAATCCATGAATAATTGGTGAGAAAATAAGGAGTGAAAGAAAGTTGAAAGAACAGAAAAAAGTGAATCCTCTGGCAACAGAAAGCGAGGGAAAACTGATCGCGAAATTCGCAATTCCGGCAATTATCAGTATGCTGGTGAGCTCATTATATAATATTGTAGATCAGATCTTTATCGGACAGGGAGTCGGACTTCTGGGAAATGCAGCGACTAATATTGCATTTCCTGTGTCGATCATCTGTACGGCAACAGCACTTCTTCTTGGAATCGGAAGTGCGTCGAATTTTAATCTGTGTTCCGGAGCGGGAGATCATGAGAAAGCAAGCAGGATTGCGGGGACCGGGCTTTCCATGCTGGTAATCTGTGGTGTGATCATTGCAGCAGTGGTACTGGTGTTCCTGGATCCTCTGCTGCATCTTTTCGGTGTGACGACAAAGATCCTGCCATATGCACAGGATTATACAGGAATTACGGCATTTGGAATTCCGTTCCTGATTTTGACAACCGGAGGGAATCATCTGATCCGCGCGGACAGAAGTCCTACGTACTCTATGACTTGTATGCTGACAGGGGCAATTATTAATACGGTGTTAGATCCGCTGTTTATCTTTGGATTCCACTGGGGGATCAAAGGCGCTGCGTGGGCGACCGTGATCGGACAGATCGTATCCGGAATTATGGTAATTGTATATTTTGGAAGATTTCGTAAAATGGAGCTGAAAAAAGAGATGTTCCGTCCGAGAGGCCATCTCCTGAAAATGATCCTGTCATTGGGAATGGCTTCCTGTATCAATCAGATTGCCATGGCTGTGGTACAGATTACAATGAATAATACACTGCGCTATTATGGTGCGGCTTCTGTATATGGAACAGATATTCCACTGGCGTGTGTGGGCGTTATCTCAAAGGTAAATATGGTGTTCATGGCTATTGCGATCGGGATTTCCCAGGGATGTCAGCCAATCTGGGGATATAATTATGGAGCGGGATCGTATGACAGAGTAAAACGCACTTATTGGAAAGCATTCCGCGTTGCTATGACGGTTGGAATTGTGTTCTTCTTGTGTTTCCAGTTTTTCTCGACGCAGCTTGTGAGTATCTTTGGTACGGGAAGCAAAGAATATTATGAATTTGCGGCAAGATATTTCAGGATTTTTATGTTTATGACATTTGTTAATGGAATCCAGCCAATGTCATCCGGATTCTTTACATCAATTGGTAAAGCGAAGCTGGGTATTGTAGTGTCGCTTACAAGACAGGTAATCTTTTTACTTCCGCTGATACTTATATTCCCGATTTTTATGGGAATTGACGGGGTGATGTATGCGGGACCGATCGCAGATGCGGCAGCGGGAATTATCGCAATTGGATTCGCTGTAAAAGAGATTCGCGCGATGGATAAGATTGCATAGCCTGTTGGAATATGGTAAAATAAATTGAAATAGTCTGGGTATTTGTGAATACCCGGACTGATGACGGTATTACAGGGAAATGGGAGAATACAAGGGATGAAAGAACGATTACCCGTTGGATTTATGTTCAAACAGATCAATAATATTTATGAAAAGGAATTCAATAACCTGCTTCGAGGGATAGGGATCACATCATCGCAGTGCGCGGTGCTGGATTATCTTCTTGGCAGCAGTAAGGAGTTTGTGAATCAGAAAGACATTGAAAAGGCGTTAAGTCTTAAGAATCCGACGGTAACCGGAATCTTAAAAAGGTTAGATGAAAAAGGATTCATTCTGGCAGTCCCAAGTAATCAGGACAAAAGATGCAAGAACATTTACCCGACGGAAAAAGCATATGATATTCAGAAAAAGATGGACAATTACCGGAAGAAGATAGATCGGAGGCTGACGATCGGGATGAGTAAAAAGGAAATCGCGGCATTGGAAAAGATGCTGGACCGGGTTCTTTATAATATCAGTGATCCGTAAAGAGAACAGGAAAAGGACAGGAGAAACAAAAAATGAGTTATGCAGACAAAGTATTTATCAATATGTGCCGTGACATTATCGATAACGGTACCGATACCAGAGGCGAAAAAGTAAGACCGGTATGGGAAGATGGAACACCGGCATATACGATCAAGAAATTCGGAGTTGTGAACAGGTATGATCTGTCGAAAGAATTTCCGGCACTGACACTTCGAAGAACAGCAATCAAAAGCTGTACGGATGAGCTTTTGTGGATCTGGCAGCAGAAATCGAATAATATCAATGATCTTCACAGTCATATCTGGGACAGTTGGGCGGATGAAAACGGTTCGATCGGAAAGGCTTATGGATATCAGATGGGCGTAAAGCACCAGTATAAAGAAGGCATGTTTGATCAGGTGGACCGTGTAATCTATGACCTTAAGAATAATCCATACAGCAGAAGAATCATGACGAATATTTATGTGCATGAAGATCTGCATGAGATGAATCTCTATCCGTGTGCATACAGTATGACATTTAATGTAACCAAGAAACCGGGACATGATAAACTGACATTGAATGCAATCCTGAATCAGAGATCGAATGATGTTCTTGCGGCAAATAACTGGAATGTATGTCAGTATGCCGTATTGATCCATATGCTGGCGCAGGTATGTGATATGGAAGTCGGAGAGTTCGTACATGTGATCGCAGATGCACATATTTACGACAGACATGTGCCGATGATAGAGGAACTGATCAGCCGCAAGCCGCTTCCGGCACCGAAGTTCTGGCTGAATCCGGAGGTCAAAGACTTTTATCAGTTTACAAGAGATGATGTAAAATTGATCGATTATCAGACACATGATCAGATTAAGAATATTCCGGTGGCAGTGTAGAAGAAATATTATTAGCCGGTGGCAGTCAGAGATAAGAATATATTATACGTAAAGAGGAGATGTAGATTATGAATTTGATCGTTGCAGTAGATTCAAACTGGGCAATAGGAAAAGAAAATAAGTTACTGGTGAGTATTCCGCAGGATATGAAGTTTTTCAGAGAGACAACGAAAGGGAAAGTTGTAGCGATGGGAAGAAAGACACTGGAAAGCTTTCCGGGCGGACAGCCGCTTAAGAATCGTGTGAATGTAGTACTTACAACAGACAAGAACTATAAAGTAAAAGATACAGTTATTGTACATACCATAGAAGAGATGGTGGATGAACTGAAAAAATATGATTCGGAAGATATATTTGTGATCGGTGGAGAGAGTATTTACCGCCAGCTGCTTCCGTATTGTACAAAAGCATATATTACAAAAATAGACCATGCATATGATGCAGATACATATTTCCCGAATCTGGATGAGGATCCGGAGTGGGAGATGACGAAGATCAGTGACGAACAGACTTATTTTGATCTGGAATATGTGTTTACAATCTACGAGAGGAGATAACAGATCGAAAATGAGAGTGCTTAGTGTCACGGCGCAGAAGCCATGCAGTACGGGAAGCGGCGTCTATCTGACCGAGGTGGTGAGATCTCTGGCCAAGATGGGTGTTTCGCAGGCCGTGGTGGCGGGCGTCACAAGAGAGGATCGGGTGGATATGCCGGAAGGGGTAACGGTATATCCGGTATATTTTTCGTCAGAAAAGCTTCCGTATCCGGTAGTAGGAATGTCGGATGATATGCCTTATACCAGTACAAGATATCGGGATATGACAGAAGAGATGGCCGGACAATTTAAAGCCGCATTTCTTGAAGTTCTGGATGAAGCAATAGAAAAAGAAAATCCGGATATTATCTTATGCCATCATTTGTATTACCTGACGGCGCTGATAAGAGCACATTATCCTGCTAAAAAAGTATATGGATTTTGCCATAATACGGATCTGAGACAGATGGAGAGTATTTTATTTGAAAGAAATTTTATCAGGCAGGAGATTCCGAAACTTGACAGGATATTTGCACTTCAGGAAGCGCAGAAAGAAAAAATAAAAAAAATATATCCGGTATCAGAAAAACAGATGACTGTGATAGGAACCGGATATAACAGTGAGGTCTTTAAAAAGACAGGCATAAAATTAAGCAGGAAAGACGGAAAAATCCGTATGATTTTTGCGGGGAAGATTACACAGAAGAAAGGTGTAAAAAGTCTTCTGAGAGCATTGAATCTTCTGGATTATGAAAAAGAAAAAATACAACTTATTCTTGCCGGAGGTGCCGGAAACCTCGTTGAATATGAAGAGATTAAAGAACTGGCAGATGGATGCAGATATCCGGTAGTGTTTGCTGGATGTGTAACGCAATCAAGGCTTGCAGAGCTATACAATGACTGTGATATTTTTGTGCTTCCGTCTATGTATGAGGGCCTTCCGTTGACTGTGATTGAGAGTCTGGCCTGTGGTGACAGGGTAGTAATGACGAAATTGGAAGGAATTGCCGAGTGGCTTGCTGATATGGTCCCGGACGCAGATATCCGGTACGTGTTACCTCCGGGGATGAAAGGAACGGATGAACCGCTGGAGGAAGAATTACCGGCATTTGAAAGCAGACTTGCAGAAGCTTTACGGGAAGCAATTGAGGAAAAAGATACAAAAGAATGTGATGTCAGCAGGATTTCCTGGCAAAAAATCGCACGGGAAGTAATCCGGTAAAATGCCAAAGAGCCTGCCGATGCCAACGTTGTTTCCATACTATGGTATTATAAAAAGTGGGAAGATGATTGATTTCATCTTCCCGCATTTTTTATGCTGTACGTTCTACAGTGTATCATTTCTTCTTACATATCCAGGACGATCCTCGGAAGATGTAAGCTCTTTTACATGTGTGATCTTGGCGTGTTTGTCAACAACCTGATTTTCAATATGTACATTCTCACCGATGTATGCGCCAGAAAGAACTACGCAGTTCTTAATAACAGCACCTTTTTTGATGATACATCCACGTCCTACAACAGAATGTTCCAGAGAACCTTCAATCAGACATCCGTTTGATACAACAGAATTTTTAGCATTTCCTGTTTCAAAATACTGTGTCGGGCAGGAATCATTTGTTCTTGTGTAGATTGGCCAGTTTGGATCAAACAGATTCTGAGCAGTTTTAATATCTGTCAGAGAAAGGTTTGAATCATAATAACTCTTGAAATCAGAGATTGCAGCGAAATAACCTTTGTGAGAAACACCGCGGATATCGAGTTCATCACAGGATGCATTCACGATATCTAATAAAGTGTATACAGAAGAAGTCTTTTTTGCTTTGTGGATCAGTTCGATGAACAGATCTTTCTTCATAACATAAGTATCCATGAAGATATTTTTATTCTTTGCATTTCCGTGATTCTGTTCCAGAGAAAGAACTCCTTTCTGCTTGTTCAGGTTCAATGCGTAACAGTTCAGAAAATATTCTTTTGCAGTATCTACAGAATGATACAGTAATGTAATATCAGCACCGGATTCGATATGATCATTTAACAGTTTCTTGTAATCCTGTGTGTAGACCATGTAACTTGGTGCAATAACAACATATTCGGCCAGTTCCTGTTCGATATATTCCAGGTTTTCAATATAAGAAGCAATGTCATTGTTATACAGACTCATGTTCATTCCGAGACCGGAATAGAGAATCTGAAGATTACCGCTCTTTGAGTTGATATTGTAGTGGCGTCCTGTTCCAAGATGCGCAGTCAAAGACTGTGGATTTCTGCGGATATAGACCTGAATGTGGTCGATACCACTGTTACTCATATTTGAGATAGGGAAGTCAATAACACGATAACGTCCAAGGAAAGAGAATGCACCTACCGGACGATATTCCTGCATGCCTTCCACTCTGATGTGATTTCCGGCAAAGTTTACGATTCCAAATGCTTTAGCCATATTATTCTACCCCCTTTACACGTTTGGAAATGAGCTCGATATGTTCGCTCTTTGCGTCGCCGACAACAGCGCCTGCACCAATTTTAACATTATCAGCAACCAGCGCACGTGTAACGACAGCATTTTCATCTACTACTACACCAGGCATCAGTACACTGTTGATAATCTTAGCGCCTTTTCCTACTTTTGCACCTGTGAAAAGTACGGAATTTGTAATTTCACCTTCGATTACGCAGCCCTGATTGACGAATGCATGGTTAATTTCAGCATCCGGTCCGATATACTGAGGAAGAGCAGTAGCATCCTCTGTGTAAATTTTCCAGGTAGGATCGTTCAGATCCAGCTCGTTGTTCTTACTGAGCAGATCCATGTTGGCTTCCCAGAGAGAATCAATCGTTCCTACATCTTTCCAGTATCCTTTGAATTTGTATGCATATAATTTTTTTCCGTCATTCAGAAGAGTTGGTATGATATCTTTTCCAAAATCATGGTTGGAATCAGGATCTTTCATATCGGCAACCAGTTTTTTGCGTAACAGTTTCCAGTTGAAGATATAGATTCCCATAGATGCAAGATTACTCTTTGGATGTTCTGGTTTTTCTTCAAATTCTATGATACGGTTCTCATCATCTGTATTCATGATACCGAAACGGCTTGCTTCTTTCATCGGAACTTCGATAACTGCAATTGTTGCATCTGCTCCGTTATCTTTATGTTCCTGCAACATCTTATCATAATTCATCTTGTAGATATGATCTCCGGAAAGTACCAGAAGATATTCCGGTGAGTATGTATCGATAAAGTCGATATTCTGTGAGATTGCGTCAGCAGTACCTCTGTATACATCCAGATTGGCATCTGCTTTCTCACGTGGTGGAAGAACAAAAACACCACTTTCTTTTGCGTCTAATCCCCAGCGTCTGCCTGCAGCAACATAACTGTTTAACAGAATGGATTCATACTGGGTTAATACTCCTACAACATTGATGCCGCTGTTGGCACAGTTACTGAGTGGAAAATCAATGATTCTGTATTTTCCACCATAAGAAACAGCTGGTTTTGCAACTTTATTTGTCAGTTCGTGAAGACGTGAGCCTCTACCGCCGGCCAATATCATCGCTAACATATTATTTTGTTTCATAATATATCCTCCTTATTGCTTATGAATATATTGTATAATTTTTTGCAAATATTTGCCATATGATTTTTGAAAAAAATGGGAAAAATCACAAATTTTTTTGAAAAATACACTTAAATTTGTGGAAAGGATGAAAAATTTGACGGATTATGGTAAAAAAAGCATGACAAGAAATTAACGAAATGAAAAGAGTTGACAATATTGTAGAATATCACATATAATATTTTATAAATATTCAGTGAATGCTATGACAAGGAGGAGTACATAGATTCCCGAAGCAAAGAGAGAAGATGGAAGGTGCAAGTCTTCGTGAAGGATTTATGGAAGTAGCCTTTGAGCTGTGAACCGAAAGGATATAGATAAAGTGTAAGAATATCTGAGTAGACTTCAACGCAGTCCCAGCGTTATCAGGGAGGCAGTATCGGAAAGTGAAACCAGGATAAGGAAAACGTTCCTGTACTGAACAGAGAGCAGAAAGTAATTTCTGAATTTAGGTGGTAACACGGATGTAATATTCGCCCTGAGCTGACAGCTTGGGGTGTTTTTTTATTATATCCGGTATGAAAATGATCAGATTTCAAGGAGGTAGTATATGAAGAAGATCAGTGGCAATAAATTACTGGTAAAAGCACTGAGTGAAGAGCAGGTGGATACAATATTCGGTTATCCGGGAGCCTGTACAATTGACATCAGTGACGAACTTTATAAACAGGATTATACAAAGGTGATCCTTCCAAGGCAGGAAGTGGCATTGGTGCATGAAGCAGATGCTTATGCAAGATCAACGGGAAAAGTAGGTGTATGTCTTGTTACGAGCGGACCTGGAGCAACGAATCTTGTAACAGGACTTGCAACAGCATATTACGACAGTGTACCGCTTGTATGCTTTACAGGTCAGGTATCCAGACACCTGATCGGTAATGATGCATTTCAGGAAGTTGATATCGTAGGAATTACCAGAAGTATCACAAAGTATGGTGTAACAGTAAGAAACAGAGAAGATCTGGGACGTATTATTAAAGAAGCTTTTTATATTGCAAGAACAGGAAGGCCGGGCCCGGTACTGATCGATCTTCCAAAAGATGTGATGGGTGAACTTGGAAATGCCGAATATCCGAAGGAGGTAAATATCCGGGGATATAAACCGAATACACATGTTCATGTAGGACAGTTAAAACGTGCGATCAAGATGCTTTCAAAAGCAAAGAAACCATTATTCCTTGCCGGAGGAGGCGTTAATATCGCACATGCCAATGAAGAATTTACAAAACTGGTTGACATGACGAACGTTCCGGTAGTCACAACTGTTATGGGACGTGGAGCGATTCCGACGACACATCCTTTATATATTGGTAATCTTGGAATGCATGGCGCATATGCGTGTAATATGGCGGTAAATGAGTGTGATCTGTTATTCTCGATAGGAACCAGATTCAATGACAGAATTACCGGAAAGCTTCATTCATTTGCACCAAATGCACAGATTGTACATATTGATATTGATACAGCTGCAATTTCAAAAAACGTACAGGTAGATGTACCTATCGTGGCAGATGCAAAAGAGGCAGTATCAAAAATGCTGGAATATGTATCTGAGTGTGAGACGAAGAAGTGGCTTGCGACGATCAAAGAGTGGAAAGAGGAACATCCACTGATGATGAAGAAGAAACCAATCATGACACCACAGGATGTGATAGAAACGATCAACCGTATCTTTGATGAGGCAATTATTGTAACAGATGTTGGACAGCATCAGATGTTTACGGCACAGTTTATCGAGATCACGGAAAAGAAAAAACTTCTGATGTCCGGCGGTCTTGGAACTATGGGATATGGTATGCCGGGAGCTATCGGTGCGAAGATTGGTAATCCGGATGTGCCTGTTATTTCAATTTCGGGAGACGGAGGATTTCAGATGAACAGTCAGGAGCTCGCTACAGCGGTGCTTGAAGAACTCCCGATCATCAGTTGTATCTTCAATAATAATAATCTGGGTATGGTACGCCAGTGGCAGAAATTGTTCTATGGAAAGCGTTATTCGATGACCTGTCTTCGTTCCGGAGCAGCCTGCAGGGGAAAATGCGGAGAGGTAGAGTGTCCGACGTATACACCGGATTTCATGAAGCTGGCTGACAGCTATGGCGCAAAAGGAATTCATATTACAAAGAAAGAAGATATCGAACCTGCATTCAGAGAGGCAATGAAGAGTACAAAGACCCCATATATCCTTGAGTTCGACATTGATCCGGAGGATCTGGTGTATCCGATGGTAAAACCAGGTGGAACACTGGAAGACCTGATCATGGATTGTTAAGAATAAGAGACGAAAGGAGATAAAATAATGAATAATAATGGTATGAAAAAGCGCTGGATTTCATTATATGTAGAGAACCAGGTGGGAGTTCTGTCAAAGATTTCCGGTCTATTTTCCGGAAAATCTTACAATCTGGACAGTCTGACAGTCGGTACGACAGAAGATCCGACTGTATCCAGAATGACGATTGCGACAGTCAGCGATGATGAGACATTTGAACAGATCAAAAAGCAGCTGAACCGTCTGGTTGAAGTGATCAAAGTAATTGATTTTACGGATGTCTTTGTACGTATGAAAGAAATCTTATATGTAAAAGTACGTAAATGCACGAAAGATGATAAAGTGGAATGCTTCCAGATCGCAGAGACGTTCAAGGCGAAGGTGATTGACTATGGGAAAGACAGTGTTCTCATGGAATTTGTTCAGACGGCGACCAAGAATGATGCAGTTATCAAACTGATGAAAGAAGAGTTTGAAAGTATCGAAGTTGTGCGCGGAGGAAGTGTTGGTATCGAATCGATCAGCATGATGGAAAGATAGAGATTCACGGTCGAAATAAATCGAAAATTAAAATGTATAATAAAAAAACAGAGTGCACTCTTGAATTTTGAAAACAGTAGTATTATAATAGGACAAGATGATAAATCAAACAGTTGTTAAAAGGACGGAGGAGTCAAAATGGAGAAGAAAAATATTGACTGGTCAAACATTGGATTTGGCTATATGAAGACAGACAAGAGATATGTTTCCAATTTTAAAAATGGAGCATGGGATGAAGGTACACTTACCTCCGATGATCAGATTACAATTAGCGAATGTGCAGGCGTACTTCAGTATGCACAGACATGTTTTGAAGGAATGAAAGCGTATACCACAGAAGATGGTCATATCGTAACATTCCGCCCGGATCTGAATGCAGCAAGAATGGCAGATTCAGCAGCAAGACTTGAAATGCCTGTATTCCCGGAAGATAGATTTGTAGATGCAATCAAACAGGTTGTAAAAGCGAATGCAGCTTATGTACCGCCATACGGATCAGGAGCAACATTATATGTAAGACCATATATGTTCGGTTCCAGTGCCGTTATCGGTGTAAAACCTGCAGAAGAATATCAGTTCCGTGTATTTGCTACACCAGTTGGACCATACTTCAAAGGTGGAGCAAAACCAATTACTATTAAAGTTTCTGATTTTGACCGTGCAGCACCGCATGGAACAGGTCATGTAAAAGCCGGACTGAACTATGCAATGAGCCTTCATGCAATCGTAACAGCACATGAAGAAGGATACGATGAGAACATGTATCTGGATGCAGCAACAAGAACGAAAGTAGAAGAGACTGGTGGAGCTAACTTCATCTTTGTAACAAAAGATAACAAAGTTGTAACACCAAAATCATCTACCATTCTTCCATCTATTACAAGACGTTCTCTGATGTATGTTGCAGAGCATTATCTTGGACTGGAAGTAGAAGAAAGAGAAGTTTACTTAGATGAACTTGGTGATTTTGCAGAGTGTGGACTTTGCGGTACAGCAGCAGTTATCTCTCCTGTAGGAAAGATCGTTGACCACGGCAAAGAGATCTGCTTCCCAAGCGGAATGGAAGAGATGGGACCTGTTACAAAGAAACTGTATGAGACATTAACAGGAATCCAGATGGGACATATTGAAGCTCCGGAAGGATGGATTTGCAAGATCTGCTAATACCAGATACCAGAAAAAGTATCAGGGCGGACATCCGGTGAAACGGATATAAAATGAAGATATTATAGAAGAGGCAGGGAACTGAGAATTTTCTCAGAACCTTGCCTCTTTTTGAAAATGCGTGTAAAGTATAGAAAGAATAATCAGGTGAAAGGGTTTGATGTATGAAGGATTTATTATTTTCAACACTGAAAGGTTATAAAAAGGAATATCTTCCCAAGGATATCTTTTCGGGGATTATTATGGCTGCGGTGTCCATTCCTATTTCAATGGGATATGCACAGATTGCGGGACTTCCTGCAGTATATGGACTATATGGTTCGGTGTTCCCGATTCTGTTCTTTGCATTATTTTCAACGTCCAGGCAGTTTATCTTTGGGGTGGATGCGGCACCGGCAGCGATTGTTGGGGCAGCACTTGTGTCGCTTGGAATAGAAAACGGAAGTAAAGAGGCAATACAGTATGTGCCTGTGATCGCACTTCTTACGGGAATATGGTTATTGTTGTTTTACTTTTTGAAAGCAGGAAGAATCGTGGACTTTATATCAACACCGGTTATGGGCGGATTTATCAGTGGGATTGCGCTTACGATCATTTTAATGCAGATCCCGAAGATATTAGGCGGGAAAGCCGGATCCGGGGAACTTCCGGAACTTATCAGACATATTGCACAGACCGGTAAAGAGATTAACTGGTTGTCAGTGATACTTGGTGCAGGTGCGCTGATATTGCTTCGTGTGGCAGGAAAAATGATACCGAAATTTCCAATGGCAATTGTTATCATGGCAGCCGGAGTGGCGGCAACCAGAATATTCCATGTAGATGAATATGGTGTGGTCCTTCTTGATGCGGTGGGAAAAGGACTTCCGAAACTGGTCCATTTCCGTTTTGTGGGAATTGATCTGAGACAGGCTTTGGGAAGAAGTTTGATGATCGCGGCAGTTGTAATGGCGGAGACACTTTTGTCAGAGAATAATTTCGCAATGAAGAACGGATATAAGATCGATGAGAATCAGGAAATCCTTGCCTGCGCGATGGGAAATATCGCGGCGGCATGTGTAGGGTGCTGTCCGGTGAACGGAAGTATATCCAGAACATCTATGAATGAGCAGTATGAAGGAAAGACACAGGCAGTGTCTGTTGTAGCAGCAATTACAATGGCCCTGGTTCTTCTTGGCGCAACCGGGTTTATCGGCTATCTGCCGGTTCCGGTCCTTACAGCCATTGTAATTTCTGCACTGATGAATGTAGTAGAACTGCATCTGGCAGTACGCCTGTTCAGAGTGAGCCGTAATGAATTTTATATCTTTGTGGCGGCATGTGTAAGCGTGCTGGTTTTTGGAACTATCTATGGTGTGGTAATCGGACTTTTGCTGTCCTTTGTGGCGGTAGTGCTTCGAGCGACAAATCCACCGAGATCATTCAGAGGAATGATTCCCGGAAAAGAAGCCTATTATGATCTGAAGAGAAACCGCAATGCATATCCGATCCGGCATACAGTGATATACCGTTTCAGCGAGAATCTGTTCTTTGCAAATATAAAAGTCTTCCAGACAGATATTGAGAACAGTATTAAGGAAGATACTAAGGTTGTGATCGTAGATGCGGCAGCAATCAACAGCATTGATATTACGGCGGCAGATCGCCTGGAGATGATGGCAGAGAATTTTGAAAGGAAAGGAATAAAGTTCTACATTACAGAACATTCCGAAAATGTGAATGAACAGATGAGAAAACTTGGGATCGGGCATCTGATTGAAGAAGGAAAGGTTAGAAGAACGATTCTTGCAGCGCTACAGGATGCCGGCATTCCGTCAATGGGAACAACCGCCGGTGCAGATAAAGCGCGGGACCCTTTGGTCTGGATGCCTTGTCAGCTGGAGATACCGGCGGCTGTTCATGCGGTACATGAGGCGATGGTTCCGGCAGAAGAGGAAAATACGCTGGAAGAATTTGCCTGGGCATTTGGAGATGATGCGGTTGAAGAAATGGAGAAGAAAGTACACCAGGTCATGGAACAGATTCACAAACTTCCGGATCTGGAAAGACTTGCAGACGTAGGGTTCGAAGAGAAACTCAAAAACTGGCATTCGCTGGGCGTTTTGGATGAAGATGAGATTTTAAGACGAATGGAAATGCATTTGGATGAACTTCCGGAGAATTTAAGAGGAGACAGAAAAATGATCCTTCAGTTGATTGAAAAGAGAAGACGAAAGATCGAACAACAGCTGTTATTACATCATCCGGAAATTGTAGAACATTTGAAGAAGAGCCGGGAAAGACTGGAAAAGCGCCTGGAAAAACAGAATCCGGAGGCAGCCAGAAAACTGCATGAGTGGGAAGTGCAGATCAGGGAGAAGGAAGAGGAGTAACGGTAGAAAAAAGTAATCACTGATTGAAAAATGTGTTGACATAAATGATTTACAGTGGTACAGTGATAGTGTTGTAAAAGATAATTAAATAGATAGACATAGAGAATTTGCCAATGGCAACTTTTCTTGCATACTTTGGGATATAGAAAGCGAAGAGGCTTACAGGATAGTGAGTCACTTCGCTTTTTTGCTCCCATACATTCGCAAGGAGCTGTCGATGGCAGGTTCTAGGTATGTTATACATATGAAAAATGACAAAATGTGATCTTTTACAGGATAGTATCAGATATATGGAAGAAGGGATGAGACAATGTCACATTTGGTAATTACAATTGGATGCGAATATGGAGCAAAGGGAAATCAGATTGGAAGGAAAATAGCAGAAGACCTGGGATTTCAGTTTTATGACAGAAATATAGTAGATGCAATTATTCATGAAGTTGGAATCCCCGGAGAAATCATGGAAAAGGTCGAAGAAGGCGTAACAATTGTTGGAAAAGGTGCAGAAGGAGAGGAACGAGGAGAGTTTTCACAATACGCAGATCTTACAAAACGTGCGATTCATGTACAGAAAACGATTATCCGCAAGTTGTCGGACAGAGAATCCTGTGTGATTATCGGTCGTTCCGCAGATTATATTCTAAAAGAACATAAGCCGATTTTAAGAGTCTTTATCTATTCGCCGGATGAAGTAAGGATAAAAAATGTAATGGAAAGTCATAAGGTTTCAGAGAAAGAAGCAAAACAGATTATTCTTGAAACGGATAAAAGGTACCATAAGCGTCACATGGCATTAACCGGAAGTAACCGAGGAGACCGACATAACAGAGATATCTTAATTGACAGTAGTCTGCTGGGAGTAGATGGAACAGCCCGATTAATTGAGACACTTGCAAAACAAGTAGAAAAACAGTAAGGAGTTGATTATATGAATAAGAAAAAATCAGATTTTGACAAGGTATTCAGTGCCTGGGACATTCTTGTGATTGCATTTGGTGCAATGATCGGATGGGGCTGGGTTGTATCGACCGGAGGATGGATTGAAAAAGGTGGTGTCGTTGGCGCGGCACTTGGATTTGCAATCGGTGGTGTTATGATATTTTTCGTAGGTCTTACTTATGCAGAGCTTACGGCGGCTATGCCACAGTGTGGAGGGGAACATGTCTTCAGTCACAGGGCAATGGGTCCGGTTGGTTCATTCGTGTGTACATGGGCGATCATTCTTGGATATGTCGGTGTTACATGTTTTGAAGCATGTGCATTTCCAACGATCATTACATATCTGTGGCCTGGATTCTTAAAGGGATACCTTTATACAGTAGCAGGGTTTGATATCTATGCATCCTGGCTGATCGTTGCGATCGTAGTAGCATTTCTGATCATGGTCATTAATATTATGGGAGCGAAGACAGCTGCGATCTTACAGACAATCTTAACGGTAATTATAGGTGGCGCAGGAATCCTGCTGATCATTGCATCTGTACTCAACGGAACAGTTGATAATCTGGACGGTCAGATATTTGCCGGAACAACCGGAGTATCGAATGTAAAAGCTGTTCTTGGTGTAGCAGTGCTTTCGCCATTTTATTTCATCGGATTTGACGTAATTCCGCAGGCATCGGAAGAAATCAATGTTCCACCGAAAAAGATCGGAAAAATGCTGATCCTTTCGGTCATCCTCGCCGTTATATTTTATTCGTTCGTTATTCTGGCTGTAGGTATGGTTCTGGATTCCGGAGCAATTGCAGCAGCACAGAAAGGAACCGGACTTGTAACAGCAGATGCGATGGCTGTGGCATTCCGTACATCTGTTATGGCAAAGGTAATTATTGTTGGAGGAATGTGTGGAATTATTACATCATGGAATTCGTTTATGATCGGAGGATCACGTGCAATGTATTCCATGGCAGAGTCTTATATGATACCAAAAATGTTTTCAAAACTGCATCCAAAACATAAGACACCGATCAATGCACTGATACTGATCGGAGTGCTTACGATGCTGGCTCCATTTGCAGGAAGAGTTATGATGGTTTGGATCTGTGATGCAGGAAACTTTGGCTGCTGTATGGCCTACTGCATGGTATCTTTATCATTTTTAATCCTGAGAAAAAAAGAACCGGATATGCCAAGACCGTATAAAGTAAAGCATTACAAATTTGTAGGAACTATGGCGGTTCTGATGTCTGGATTCATGGTGTGTATGTACTGCATTCCGGGATCCGGCGGTAACTTAATCCTCCCTGAATGGGGAATGGTTGTGGCATGGAGTCTGCTTGGAGTAGTATTCTATGCAATTTGTAAGAGTAAATATAAAGAGGACTTTGGAAGTCTTGTAGAGCTTATTTCCGATGAAGATTCTGCTACGCTTATGCCGGAGGCAGATGAGGAGGAATTGGATGAGGTAATTGATCATGCGATAGATGTAGTACTTGGTGTTTAATTCATCACTTTGGATACCCGAATCTACATAAAAAGCAATCAGATCTTTCTGTGCAACTCCAGCTATGACTGCGAATGCACAGAAAGACCTGGTTGCTTTTTATTCTGTGTGTATCGAATGCGTAAGATATGACGAATGAAACGGAGGACGTAACTGTGAGTACTTACCATAAACACCGATAAACAGAATATAACAGTTGACAACAGTTCTGCACTGTTATATACTGTTAACAACGGAGGAATAACGTTATGAACATAATCATCAACCACTCATCCATGCAGCCCATCTATGAACAGATCATGGGACAGATTAAAGAAAGAATCATGCATGGGGAATTGAAGGAAGATACAGCACTTCCTTCTGTACGTACATTTGCAAAGGAACTGAAAGTCAGTGCACTGACGGTCAAGAAAGCCTATGATGGACTGGAAGAAGAAGGATTCATTGTTACAGTTCATGGGAAAGGCAGCTTCGTTGCCTGTGCGAACCAGGAGACGATGCTGGAAGAAAAGAAAAGAGAAGTCGAAGCTGATTTGGAGATGGCCATCCGGAAAGGCAGAAGCTGTGGCATGAGTGATCAGGAGATCAGGGAATTGTTTCAGATTGTTTTGGAGGATTAAAAGGATGGTAAAACTTGAAAAGGTAAAAAAGCAGTATAAGGATTTTGAACTGGATTGTTCTATGGAGATTAAGGAGGGCTGGATTACTGGTCTAGTCGGACAGAACGGAGCTGGAAAGAGCACTGCATTTAAAGCAATGCTTGGGCTTATCAGAAGTGATTCCGGAAAAATAGAAATTCTGGGAAAAACTCCGGAATTACTGGGAAAAGAAGAACGGGAACAGATTGGTGTGGTAATGGCAGGAAGTGGATTTAACGGATATTTGTCAATCAATGACCTGATCCCGATATTTGATGCAATGTATCAAAAATTTGATAAGGCATGGTTCCTGAAAGAGTGTGAAAAGTTTAAATTACCGCTTAAGAAAAAAATCAAAGAATTTTCAACTGGTATGAACAGAAAATTACAGATTCTTGCAGCACTTTCACATGATGCGAAACTATTGATCCTGGATGAACCGACGGCGGGACTGGATGTTGTGGCAAGGGAACAGATTCTTAATATGTTAAGGGAATATATGGAGACGCCGGACAGAAGTATTCTGATCAGTTCACATATTTCCAGTGACTTGGAAGGATTTTGCGATGACCTGTATATGATTGATAATGGAAAGATAGTTCTGCATGAAGAAACAGACCGTCTACTGGAAGAATATGGTGTTTTGAAAGTATCCAAAGAACAGTATCAGGGACTGGATCATACGTATATTTTGAAAAAGCATAAAGATACATTTGGATACAGATGTCTTACGGACCAGAAACAGTTTTATCAGGAAAATTATCCGGGAATAGTAATCGAAAAAGGGAACATTGATGAGCTGATAACCATTATGATTCAGGGGGAAAAGATATGAAAGGATTATTGATAAAAGATTTTCGTTTGTTAAAAGGTCAGGTATATTTTCTGTTAATAGTAACGGGGTGTGTGATTGTTTTTATGATAAATGGAAGCGAAGCGTTTGGCGTGGCTTATGTATGTTCCATGGTGGCATTACTTTCACTTACAACAGTCAGTTATGATGAATATGAAAATGGTTGTGCATTTTTATTTACCTTACCGATTACAAAGAAAGATTATGTAAAAGAAAAATATCTCTTTGCTGGAATTTTGCTTCTGATCGGTTTGATAGTATCCATGATCATGTGGTACATTACAGCTGTGATAAAAACAGGGAATATTGCGTGGGATGACTGGATGAGTTGTTGTATCGGTGGAGTTACAGCAGGATTAATGATGGTTGCAGTTGCACTTCCGGCACAGTTAAAGTTTGGACCAGAAAGAGGAAGAATTGCGTTAGTTACAATAGTGTTATTGGCTGTTGCGTTAGGAATATTGATGCAAGAATTCACGAAAGGAACAAAGTTTGCACAGAGTGCAAAGCGTATATTGAATCAGATGGATAAATTGGGTACCAAAGGAATTCTGGGAGTTATTGTGATCATATGGGTTATCGTTGGTGTGATTTCTATGATAATCTCTATGCGGGTGATGGAGAAGAGAGAATTTTAATACGTGTGCGCTTTTGAGCATAATAGAAGGTAGAATTATAATGTAGAAAAAGCCTCGGAGAATCATAAGTAAATAATTCTCCGAGACTTTTTTTGTATTTATATTTATATTGGAAAGGGTTACCCTTTATGGGAAATATTTTAAAGATAGTTTAATCTTTCAAGGGTATTTAATACCATGTGGCGTCCGGCATCTGTTCCGTCGATGATACGTCTTGCGCGGACAGAGTCACCGATGTTCAGAACTTCAACATCTTCGCCAACAAACGCTTCCTGAATGTCATTCCAGATTGGAGCGTTTGCTCTCATTCCGAGGCATACGAAACCATAGTCAAACGGAAGTTCTTCTTCTTTTCCGTCGTATTTTACGAGGAAGGAATGAGCATTTACCTTCTGAAGAGCTGTGTTGGTCATCTGTCTGACATGATGTTTTTCCATGCATTCTTTCATGCTTGATGTAGAAGAGGCATCCAGGCCGTTTCCAATGATTGGCATCATTTCGATGATGGTTGTTTCAGCACCGCGTGGAGCAAAAAATTCAACAACGTCAAGTCCTACAGCACCACCACCGACAACTACGACTTTCTTGCCTGTCATGTCTTCCGGATAGTTCTTTAAGTTGGCAATCATATCCTTGATAGAATAAACGCTGGCATCTTTCTTTCCAAGGTTGTCATGCAGTCCTTCAATCGGTGGAAGAAGCGGTACAGAACCGGTTGAGTTTACAACAAGGTCAGGTTTGTATTTTTTGATCTCAGCAACAGTTGCATCGACTCCCGTTTTGATTGTCAGATTAGAAAGTTTTGATGCACGGTGTTTCAGGTAGGTTGGGAAATCAGCAAGTCTCTTCTTTGCAGGAATCTTTGAAATCTCAACAGACAGACCACCAACTTCTTTTTCTTTCTCTAATAATGTAACGTTGCATCCGACTTCTGCAGCAGTGCATGCGGCCTCAAGTCCTGCAGTTCCGGCACCGACAACTACAACGTTGCATGGTTTGTTTACTTTCTGTTTCTTATAAGCTTCTCCGTTGATCAGATCCGGGTTGATTGTACAACGAAGTGGTTTGTTACCGCCGATACGGTTACCAACACATCCTACATTACAAGAGATACATTTGCGGATATCACATACATCGCCATACTGTGCTTTATTACACCAGTCCGGGTCAGCAATCAGGCCACGTCCTATACCGATCAGGTCAGCGTCGCCTCTTGCAAGGATATCATCGGCAATCTTAGGATCTCGGATATTTCCGATAGCGATCGTTGGCTTTCCAAATTTATCGCGAACGGCCTTTGCCATGTATGAACGCCATCCGTCTTCCAGATAGTTGGCATCGATCTGATACTGGATAGAAGCATTCAGTCCTGCTGAAGTATCGTAGATATCAACTTCATCATTCAGATATTCGAGATATTCCAGACAATCTTCTACCGTATTACCGCCTTCGACAAGCTCATCTACACTAAGACGTAAAGAAATAGGAACTCTAGGTCCGACAGCCTTACGAACTTCGTCAATTATCATACGGCAGAAACGGGCACGGTTTTTGGCAGAGCCTCCAAATTCATCTGTACGGTCATTGGTGGTAGGAGATAAGAACTGGCTGATCAGGTAAGAGTGTCCGGCGTGGATCTCTACAACATCGAATCCGGCATTGACAGCTCTCTTTGCAGCTGTTCCATAATCTTTTGCAATACTTTCAATCTCTTCTTTAGAAAGTCCGCGAGGAATCTCTCCACCGGCTTTGGATGGAAAACGAGAAGCGGATACCGGCTGCATGCCGATTCTTGAACTCATTGCAGAAGCACCGGCATGGTTAATCTGAATTCCCATCAAAGCCCCCTGTCTGTGACAGGCTTCCGTTAATGTAAAAAGGCGTGGAATGTAGCAGTCCTTGTCAAGACGAAGCTGTGTAGTTCCGTTCGATCCTTCCGGATATTTTACACAGACGTTCTCAACCATGATAAGCCCTGTGCCGCCACGTGCACGCAGCTCATAATATTTGATATGTTCATCGCTCAGTTCCCCATCATGTCCGGCGAAGTCACTTCCCATAGGCATCATTACAACACGGTTTTTAAGTGTCATACCTCTGACTGTCAGAGGGCTGAATACGTGTGGAAAATTGTTTTTCATAGTTTATTATCCTCCATTAAAATCTGATTGTATTTGAGTTACTTCTCTCTATACCTCGATTATATGATTTTGTTAAATAAAAGACAAATTCATGTTTCTGTAAAAGTTGATAGATTTTGTCTATGGATTCTAACCATAAAAGTAAAAAATATACAAAAGTATTGAATGAATATGCAGAAATATGTAGGATAAACTTGCGTGAAAGAAAATTTATTGCTATAATACGTGAGTATATTAGACGGAAGTTTTATTTTTTTAATAGGAGAGTACAGGACATGAATGATTTGGAGATGTACAGAGAGCAATTAGCTTTATGCGATGATAAGATTATTGACGCATTGGTAGAACGTAATTCTATTATTGAAAAGATCATGGCATATAAAGAAGAATATGGTATGCCAATCTTACAGCCACAGCAGGAAGAAAAGCAGAAGAAACGTCTGGAGGAAAAGCTGTCAGATAACAGATATAAAGAAGAAATCTTTGATGTATTTGGCTGCATTTTACGCAACAGTAAGAGAATCCAGGCAAGAAAACTCTTTGATTATAATATTGTACTGATCGGATTTATGGGAGCAGGTAAGACAACTATCTCTGATTACTTAAGCACGATGTTCGATATGGATATTGTAGAGATGGATCAGGTGATTGCAGAACGTGAAGAGATGAGTATTTCGGATATCTTTGCTACATATGGCGAAGAGTACTTCCGTGATCTGGAGACAAATCTTCTGATTGAGATGCAGTCACATAAGAATGCAGTTATCTCATGTGGTGGTGGCGCAGCCTTAAGAGAGAGAAATGTGGCAGAGATGAAGAAGAACGGAAGAGTGGTTCTTCTTACCGCTACACCGGAGACCATTTACGAACGTGTCAAAGACAGTAATGACAGACCGGTATTAAATGGAAGAAAGAATGTCAAAGGCATTTCAGAACTTATGGAACAGCGTCGTGAGAAATATGAAGCGGCAGCAGATATCGTAATCAATACAGATGATAAGACAGTCCTTCAGATTTGTGAGGAACTGGTTCAGCGTCTGCAGGAGTCAGAAGAATAGTATGTTTGATAAATTTTTCCCGGATCGCTATGTGGCATCTACATATGTGATTGATTTTGAAGGATTATATAAAGAAGGTGTACGTGGACTGATCTTTGATATTGATAATACATTAGTTCCGCACGGGGCACCGGCAGATGAAAGGGCCAGAGCTTTGTTCAAAAGACTGAAGTCGATTGGCTTTCGGTGCTGTCTGATCTCCAATAATCAGAAACCGAGAGTGGAGATGTTCAACAAAGATATCCAGGTGGATTATGTCTATAATGCGCATAAACCATCCATCAGAAATTATTTAAAGGCGATGGAGATCATGGGCACGGACAGAGACAGTACGGTATTTATCGGAGACCAGCTTTTTACCGATGTGTGGGGAGCAAAACGTGCCGGGATCCCGAATATTCTGGTAAAACCGATACATCCGAAGGAGGAAATCCAGATTGTTTTAAAACGCTATCTGGAAAAAATCGTGCTGCATTTTTATAAGAAGAGTTTACAGTGCGAAAAAAAGGTTGAAAAATAATATCATGTATTATAGAATAATATGAGATGAAATTACGTAAGCGTGTATACGCGATTTAAGGAGGATAAGGTAATGGCTAAAGTTTCAGCAGGAGACATCCGTAATGGTGTAACAATCGAAGTTGACGGAAAAGTATGTCAGGTTATCGATTTCATGCATGTAAAACCTGGTAAAGGTGCAGCATTCGTGCGTGTTAAAATGAAAAATATTATCGACGGTGGTGTGGTAGAGACAACATTCCGTCCAACAGAGACATTTGAACAGGCTCATATCGAGAGAAAGAAAATGCAGTATCTGTATAACGATGGTGAGTTCTACAACTACATGGACAATGAGACATTTGAACAGATCATGATCAGCGCAGAGGATGCAGCAGATTCTATGAAATTTGTAAAAGAGAATGAAGAAGTAACAATCAGCTTCTATCAGGGAAATGCGTTCGCGATCGATCCACCGCTCAGCGTAGAATTAGTTGTAACAGAGACAGAGCCAGGTGTAAAAGGTAACACAGCTACAGGTGCTACAAAACCGGCTATCGTTGAGACTGGCGCTAAGGTTAACGTTCCACTGTTCGTTGATCAGGGCGAGACAATCAAGATTGATACCCGTACAGGAGCATATCTTTCAAGAGCATAAAATTTGTTTTATGATTTTTATAAAAAGCCTTGCATTTTTTGCAGGGCTTTTTTATAATCTAAATACCATAATATTTCTTAAATAATTCTATTTATTTCGGGCGGTTGAATCACCGCATATTTCAGACAACAGTTTTTGAATATTGCTGGATAGGAAGGAGTTTTATGACATATTATCAGTTTATCCACGCAGTAGAAGAAAAAATAAAGAAAGAGGTGAAAGAAGAAAGAAAAATAAGCGTTCATACGAATATAAAAAATAATGGTGTGAAACGGACAGGAATTATGATTTCTGAGAATGGTATTAATATATCACCGACAATATATCTGGAAGAATATTTTCAACAATTCAAAAGAGGCTATCCACTGGAATTGATAGTGAAAGATATCTTATCGTTGTATGAAAAAATACGTTTTCAGAATTCCTGGAAAGAAGGTGAAAAAGTAAAAAGTTATGATTTCGTGAAAGGAAGAGTCATATATCGTCTGGTTAACCGGGAACGGAATCGGAAGCTTCTTGAGGATGTCCCGTATAAGGAATATCTTGATCTTGCCATCGTGTATTATGTGCTGCTGGAGATGGATGAATATGGAATGGCCTCTATGCTGGTGAGAAGAGAACATCTTAAGATGTGGAAGGTATCGGAGGAGGATATTTATTATCGGGCATGCAAGAATACACAGAAATTATTACCATATGATTTTTCGACAATGCGTTCTGTGATCATGGAACTTCTGGAAATTGGAAGAGAAATAGAAGAACAGACGGGGAAAATGTATATTCTAAGTAATGTTATGAGAAGTTACGGAGCATGTGCGATGATGTATCCGGATCTGCTTAGAAAAATTGGCGAAGAATTGGAAGAAAACTATTATATACTTCCAAGCAGCGTACATGAGACGATCATCGTGGCAGAAAGCGAAGCTCCTGGGAAGGAAGAATTGTGTGAGATGATTGAAGAGATCAATGAGACGCAGGTAGAAGAGGAAGAAGTGCTTTCGAACAGAGCATATTATTATGAATGTGATACGGGAAAACTGCTCTTTTAAGTAAGAAAAGTCGAAAAAGTGAAGGAAATGCGAGAAAAGTCGAAAGCATTTCCTTTACTTTAGTTCAAAGATGTGTTAATATGACTAAGGCAATTTCATATGGTAATTGTATACGCACCCGTAGCTCAGGGGATAGAGCACCGCCCTCCGGAGGCGGGAGCGGCGGTTCGAATCCGCCCGGGTGTGTACTTTTTTTACTATTTTCTATCGCCATGTGTTCATAATGAACTGTCGGTGGCGGGTCTTGTATGGAGGGAGTCTTATGAAAGTAAAGATTCATGAGGTTCTGACAAGGAAGAACAGATATAAAAGACTGGTATTTATTCTGGTGTTGTTTTTGCTTGTTCTACTTGTAGGAATTCTCGGATTCGGACTCACTAAAGAGAAAGAAAAGAAAGTACAGAAGACAGAACAATTCGTCAGTTCACAGAAAGTAGTTCTGGTAAACGGTGGCTGCGAAAATATGCAGACGAATCCACTGAAAGAAGAGACGGATGAACAGATGATAAAGGCAGTAAAAGATTACTATACAGAAAAGAAGGCCGATACGGAATTTGTGGAGATGTATGATCATTTTAAAATCTATACAAAATCCGGAAAGTACAAAGATACATATGTGGCGTTCGTCAGATATGATATGAAGATCAAAGATATATATACAGAGGTTCCCGGACTTGGAACATTGTATGTCAAAAAGGATTCTCAGGGAAATTACCAGATAACTCAGCAAGTAAAGAAAAAAGAAATCCGGGAATATATTAACCGGATCGCAGAACATGAAGACGTACAGGCTCTGATGAATCAGACGCATGAGTCTTATCAGAAAGCAGTTAGTTCAGACGCACTTTTGAAGGAGGCGCTGGATGATCTGAAGGATGCATATGAGAATTCCATAGGAAATTAGAAAACTCTGGAAATATCAGATATCATAAAAAGATGAATGGAGGAGATACAAAGTGAAGAAAATCATTGATTATATTGCAGAAGAACTTGCAGATGCATTTGAAAAAGCAGGTTATGACAGAGCTTACGGAAAAGTAACATTATCAAATCGTCCGGATCTTTGTGAATACCAGTGTAACGGTGCAATGGCGGGAGCAAAAGCTTATAAAAAGGCACCGTTCATGATCGCAGAGGATGTAGTTGCCCTGTTAAAGGACAGCGCATGTATGGAAGAGGTAGAGGTTGTAAAGCCGGGATTTATCAATATCAGACTGAAAAAAGCATTTGTTGCAGATTATCTGAACCAGATGGAAGAAGCAGAAGATCTTGGTATTCAGAAGGCAGAGAACCCTGAGATGATCGTTGTGGATTACGGCGGACCGAATGTGGCAAAACCACTGCATGTAGGACATCTGCGTTCTGCAATTATCGGGGAAAGCGTTAAACGTATTGCGAGAAAAATGGGACATGAGGTTCTTGGAGATATCCATCTTGGCGACTGGGGATATCAGATGGGACTGATCATCACAGAGTTAAAAGAAAGAAAACCAGAGCTGCCATATTTTGATGAATCTTTTGAAGGAGAATATCCAAAAGAAGCACCGTTTACTATCAGCGAGTTGGAAGAGATCTATCCAACAGCAAGTGGTAAGGCGAAAGAAGATGATGCTTACAGAGAGAATGCATTACATGCAACATATTTGTTACAGAATGGACATAGAGGATATCGTGCAATCTGGAATCATATTATCAATGTATCTGTATCTGATCTGAAAAGAAATTATGCAAATCTAAATGTAAGTTTTGATCTCTGGAAGGGAGAGTCTGATGCACAGGCATATATTCCTGACATGATCGATAAGTTGAAAAAAGACGGATTTGCGCATGAAGATCAGGGGGCTCTGGTTATTGATGTGCAGGAGGAGACTGACACAAAAGAGATCCCTCCATGTATGATTCAGAAATCAGATGGAGCTTCACTGTATGGGACAACCGATCTTGCTACACTGGTACAGCGTGTCGAAGATTATCATCCGGATAAGGTTATCTATGTTGTTGATAAACGTCAGGAACTTCATTTTACACAGGTATTCCGTTCTGCGAAAAAGACAGGAATCGTTCCGGCAGAGACCGAATTGAAATTCCTTGGATTTGGCACTATGAATGGAAAAGATGGTAAGCCGTTTAAGACAAGAGAAGGCGGAGTTATGCGCCTGGAGACACTGATTTCGGAAACTGCGGAGAAGATGTATAAGAAAATTTCTGAAAATCATGCGATTGAAGAAGAAGAAGCAAGAAAGACAGCTAATATGATCGGAGTAGCTGCACTTAAATACGGAGATCTTTCAAATCAGGCATCAAAAGATTATGTTTTTGATGTGGACAGATTTATTTCATTTGAAGGTAATACAGGTCCGTATATTCTCTATACGATCGTTCGTATTAAATCAATCCTGCATAAATATCAGGCACAGGGAAACAGCCTGGATGGATTAAAGGTACAGGAGGCACATGCGGACTGCGAGAAAGCACTGATGCTTGAAGCGGCTAAATATAACGATGTGATCGCAAATGCGTTCCAGGACCTTGCACCGCATAAGATCTGTGCATATATTTATGATCTTGCAAATGCATTTAACCGTTTCTACCATGAGACAAAGATTTTGGGTGAAGAAAACGCTGAGAAACAGAAGAGTTATATTGCACTTCTGAAAGTAACAAAAGATGTACTGGAAGGATGTATTGACGTACTTGGATTTGAAGCACCGGAAAGGATGTAAGTAGGATGACAGAGAAATTATTTTATGAGGACAGTCACAGAACCGGATTTACAGCAAAAGTAATTTCCTGTGAAGAAGCAAAGGATGGCTACCGTGTGGTACTGGACCAGACGGTATTCTTCCCGGAAGGCGGCGGTCAGTATGCAGATACAGGAGTTCTGGGAACCGTGAACGTTACAGATGTGCATGAAAAAGACGATGTGATCTATCATTATACGACTGCACCATTGGAAGTGGGAAGTATTGTGACCGGAAAGATCAACTGGGAAGAACGTTTTGAAAAGATGCAGCAGCATACCGGGGAGCATATTGTATCCGGTATCGTGCATGAAAGATTTGGATATAACAATGTTGGTTTTCATCTGGGGGCCGATTACTGTACAATGGATTTTGATGGTACGATCAGTAAAGAACAGTTGAAAGAGATTGAGGCAGCGGCAAATGAGGCAGTATATCAGGATCTTGAAATCGAGATTCTTTATCCGTCGAAGGATGAGCTGAAAGATATGGATTATCGCAGCAAGATCGAGATTGAGGGTCAGGTACGTATTGTAAAGATCCCAGGTTATGATGTGTGTGCATGCTGTGCGCCACATGTGAAGACGACCGGTGAGATCGGAGCTGTCAAGCTGGTAAGCATGGCCAATTATAAAGGCGGTGAGCGTATCACAATGCTCTGCGGAAGACGTGCAATGCGGGATTATGAGAAAAAAGATGCCATGACAAAAGAAATCTCGGCACTGTTATGTGCAAAAGAATATGAAGTGGCAGATGCGGTTGGTAAGCTTAAAGATGAGCAGACACGTATGAAGAGCCAGATCGCAGAATTACAGCAGAAACTCCTGGAATTTCGTGTGGCAGAGATTCCGGTAGAAGAGAAGATTGTGACTGTATTCGACAGCGCATTGTCCGGTAATCTTCCAAGAGAAATGATGAACAGGCTGCTTGATAAAGGCGCAGTGATCTGTGCGGTATTTGCCGGAACAGATACGGACGGTTATCGATATGTAATCGGAAGCAGGAGTGAGGATGTACGCCCGATCAGCAAAGCATTAAACGTCGCGTTTGAAGGACGCGGTGGTGGAAAGCCGGAGATGGTTCAGGGATCTGTGAAGGGAACCGGTAAGGCTATGAAAGAATTGCTTATGCAGTATAAGTAATCGTGTGAATCATAAAGAAACTACCAGACAATAAAATCCGCAGTGTAGTATGTAACACAAATTTGTTTGCAGGAACATAAAAAGATATTTATGTTACATACTACACTGCGGATTCTGCTTTATAAATTGTCATGCACTCGTAAGAAACGGCTCAGACTATGCGCACTATTTTCTATGACTTTGAATGATCAGACGGACGGTTCGATAAAGAAATGGCTTGTACTTTTCGATAGATACAGGTTCTTCAAACAGTATAGAATTGTATCCGGTGGAACCAGCCAATTCCAGAATAGTGAATAGCATAATGTCAATATCCTGATATTCGTGTTCATCGGCTTCTACCAGCTCCAGGTATCGTTCATAGAAGATTTTGTCACCTTCGTCTTCGGCCCAGAAAGCAGATTTTAATGCACCCATTACAAGATTTTTTGAAATAAAGTTCAGCAAAGGCTTATTATTTACTAAAATATTAATGATGTCATCAATGATAAAAATCAGTTGGTCTTCAAGTCCGGTGATGCCGGAGTGCTCCAGAGCAATTGCCGCATGATCAAATAATTCTTTGGTTTTGTGAGCAATCAGCTTATTTTTGATGTCATACTTATCTTTAAAATACAGATAGAAAGTTCCTTTCGCTACACCTGCTTTTTCAACAATGTCAGAAATGGCGGTTGAATTGATCCCTTTGGTGGTAAATAATTCATATGCAGTGCGAAAGAGTGCTTCCTTTTTCTTTTTTTTATTTTCCTCGACTCTTCCCATGAGTAATCAGACTTCCTTTTATAACTTTTTGTACAAATTGCTTAGAGTAGTTTTGTACAGATACTGAAATAAATATCTCAACATAATAAGTATAGCAAATCAGAAATAAGAAGTCAAACAAAATTGACTGTTGGTCATATTTTCTTCGTATTGCCTTTTTAATAGAATACCGATATAATAGAAATGTTAAATACGTATGAAAAAGGAGATTATACATGGAGGCATATACAAGTTTTGCCGAGGTTTATGATACATTTATGGATAATGTGCCGTATGAAGAATGGGCGGATTATCTGGAAGACAGATTAAAAGAATACGGAGTAAAAGACGGACTGGTTCTGGAACTGGGATGCGGGACCGGAAGTATGACAGAACTCCTGGCTGAAAAAGGGTATGATATGATCGGAGTAGATAATTCCGAAGATATGCTGGAGATTGCCATGGAGAAAAGGATTGAGAGTGGCCATGATATCCTTTATTTGTTGCAGAATATGCAGGAGTTTGAACTGTACGGAACTGTGAGAGCAATAGTCAGTGTCTGTGATTGTGTCAATTATGTGACAGAAAAGAATGAACTGCAGGAAGTATTCCGTCTGGTCAATAATTATCTGGATCCGCAAGGTATTTTTATTTTTGATTTTAATACAGAATATAAGTACAGAGAAGTGCTGGGAAATCAGGTAATCGCGGAAGACAGGGATGAATGCAGTTTTATCTGGGAAAATTATTACAATCATACATCAATGATCAATGAATATGAACTGACTTTATTTGTACGTGAGGATGAAGAGGCGTCTCTGTACAGAAAATATCAGGAGAGCCATTTCCAAAAGGCATATACATTGCGGGAAATGCGCGGATTGTTAGAAAAAGCAGGACTGAAATTCGTTGCAGCATATGATGCGTATACGAAGAAAGCACCGATGTATACAAGCGAACGGATTACAGTGATCGCAAGAGAATATGGAAAATAGACAGAAATAATAAAGAAGGGAATACACACATGAAAGATTATATTGTAAGAGCAACAGCAGCGGAAGGGCAGGTAAGAGCCTTTGCTGCGACAACAAAAGAGCTGGTAGAAACGGCCAGAGAACATCATAATACCAGCCCGGTTGCGACAGCGGCACTGGGAAGATTACTGACAGCAGGAGCGATGATGGGAAGCATGATGAAAAATGAGACAGATATGCTGACACTGCAGGTAAGAGGAGACGGACCGCTCGGTGGTATCACCGTTACCGCAGACAGTAAAGGTGATGTCAAAGGATATGTTAATAATCCGGATGTTATGCTGCCGCCAAAGAATGGAAAGCTTGATGTGGGAGGTGCTGTTGGAATCGGTCTTTTACAGGTTATAAAAGACATGGGATTAAAGGAACCATATTCCGGACAGACAATTCTTGTATCCAGTGAGATAGCAGAAGATCTGACGTATTATTTTGCCAATTCAGAGCAGGTACCATCTTCGGTAGGCCTTGGTGTACTGATGGAAAAAGATAATACGGTAGAATGTGCCGGTGGCTTTATCATTCAGATGATGCCATTTGCCAAAGAAGAGACGATCAGTCAGATTGAAGAAAATTTAAAAAACATAACATCAGTAACAGATCATCTGAAAAAAGGAGAAACACCGGAGCAGATCCTGGAGATTCTGCTGGGAAATCTGGGCCTGGAAATTACAGACACTATGCCGACAAGATTCTATTGTAACTGTTCAAAAGAACGTGTAGAAAAAGCCGTGATCAGTGTTGGAAAGAAAGAAATCCAGGATATGATCGATGAAGGGAAGGATATCGAAGTAAAATGTCATTTCTGTAATACCGCATACAAATATACGGTAGATGAACTGAAAGATATCTTAAAACGTTGTAAACGATAAGGAGAAAGAGTCATGAAAGACGGATTTGTAAAAGCAGCGGCTGCGACCCCGGATATCAGAGTGGCAGATGTTGCTTATAATACAGAAAATATCTGTAAAATGATCGACGAGACAGTTGCAAACGGGGCAAAAGTCATTGTATTTCCGGAGTTGTGTGTGACGGGATATACCTGTAGTGATCTTTTTATGCAGGATATATTACTGAAAGAGGCAAAAGAAGCTTTATTTAAGATTGCAGATTATACAAAAGAAAAGGATGCACTCATATTTATAGGTGTCCCGCTTGCTGTAGACGGAGAACTTTATAATGTTGCGGCTGCGTTAAATCGTGGAAATATTCTGGGACTTACGACAAAGACATTTCTTCCGAATTATGGGGAATTTTATGAGATGCGTCAATTCCGTCCGGGACCGGATATGGCAAGGTGGATTACATTAGAAGGAAAGAAAATTCCATTCGGGCCACAGCTCCTATTTGTGGCAGAACAGATGGAGGAACTGGTCGTTTCGGCAGAGATCTGTGAAGATGTGTGGTCTCCGATCCCGCCAAGTACACTTGCAGCAAGAGAAGGTGCTACAGTAATCGTTAACTGTTCGGCAAGCGATGAGACAATCGGTAAGGCGGCTTATCGCGAGAGCCTGATCGAAGGGCAGTCGGCAAGATTGATCTGTGGATACATTTATGCCAATGCCGGAGAAGGAGAGTCTACGACAGATCTGGTATTTGGAGGACATAATATTATTGCAGAGAATGGAACGACACTTGCATCCAGCAATCGTTTCTCAAATGAAGTGATCTATACAGAGATAGATGTAAAACGTTTATTAAGTGAGCGCCGCAAGAATACAACATTCCAGACGGAAAAAGAGAGGACACTGATCCGTATTCCGTTTGAGATCCATGTAGAGGAAACAGAGCTTACAAGAAGATTTGCATCCAGACCATTTGTGCCAAGTGTGATGGCAGAGAGAAACTTGCGTTGTGAAGAAATTCTGACGATTCAGGCTATGGGGCTGAAAAAACGTCTGGCACATGCACATGTCAAAAGTGCAGTCGTTGGTATTTCGGGAGGTCTGGATTCTACGCTGGCACTGTTGGTGTCAGCAAAAGCATTTGACGCATTAGGAATGGATCGTAGTGGAATTGTAGCTGTGACGATGCCTTGTTTTGGAACTACGGACAGAACTTATCAGAATGCATGCAAGATGTCAGTAAAGCTCGGAGCAACACTGCGGGAAATCCCGGTAGGGGCAGCGGTCGAACAGCATTTTAAAGATATCGGGCATGATCCGGAGGATCATAGTGTAACCTATGAAAATTCTCAGGCAAGAGAGAGAACTCAGGTATTGATGGATGTAGCAAATCAGACAGGAGGAATCGTGATCGGAACAGGAGATATGTCCGAACTTGCACTTGGATGGGCAACTTATAACGGAGACCATATGTCTATGTATGGAGTGAATGCATCTGTTCCGAAGACGCTGGTACGTCACCTTGTACATTATTATGCAGATACCTGTGAAGATCAGGAGTTGAAAGAAGTACTGTACGATGTGCTGGATACACCGGTCAGCCCGGAACTCCTTCCGCCAAAAGACGGTGAGATTGCGCAGAAGACAGAAGATCTGGTCGGCCCTTATGAATTACATGATTTCTTCTTATATTATCTGTTGAGATTCAGCTATGAACCAAGTAAGATCTACCGTATCGCACGTTATGCATTTGAGGGTGAATATGATGATGCAACCATCTACAAATGGTTATACACATTCTGCAGAAGATTCTTTATCCAGCAGTTCAAACGCTCCTGTCTGCCGGATGGCCCGAAGGTTGGAACCGTGGCATTATCTCCTAGAGGAGACTGGAGAATGCCGAGTGACGCTTGCTCGGAGGTGTGGCTGCGGGATTTGGAGAAGGTGAATCCGGAAGTGTATAGAAGCACCGGAAAATCAAGGCTTATATTATAATTTTCCGATTATACGTAAAGGTTATAAAAAATAGCCGTTCTAGTGAACGTGGAGTGTGTTTAGAAACAGTTAGAGCGCCAAAATAACCGTTAAAGGAATGTAGTGAACTTGTTTGAGTCCCTAAGGGACGAGTTGTGAACGTAATTCCTTTGTTTTTAGGTTATTTTGGCGCTCTAACTGTTTCTTAGTGCACGGAACCTGAACAAGAACGACTATATACTGTGTTCTTCAAGGACCGAGAGGCCAACTCTGTTAATCGATTAAATAGAAACTAATCTAATTTCAACCCTTTGAATAAATCCCCAAGACTTGTACCGATCTCTTCAGCCTTCGGGATCTCTACATGGATTTCTTCTTCCTCTTTTTTCTCTTCTTCGAGAGCTTTCATACTCAGGCTGATCTTGCCATCTTTTATTCCGATGATCTTTACAGTTACTTCGTCTCCGACATTTAATACATCAGCAGGTGATTTGATTCGTTTTAAGCTGATCTGGGAAATGTGTACCAGACCGGAGAGACCGTCGCCGAGATCTACAAATGCTCCGTAATTCTGAAGGCTTTCTACAGTGCCTGTTACGATGCTTCCAACTTTGACAGCGGCAATCTTAGCTTCTCTTTCCTTTCTTGCTTTTTCCTGGAGAATCTCGCGTGCAGAGAGTACGAGACGGTTATTTGCTTCATCTACATCGATGACTTTGACTTCAATATCTTTTAACAGGTAAGTTTCAAGATCTTCGATATAGGAGAGAGATAATCTGGATGCCGGGATGAATCCACGCAAACCTTCAACCATGGCAATGGCGCCGCCATTTACAATCCCTTCTACTTTTACAGGAAGGACAGTACCTTTTTCCATGTAAGATTTTACTACATTCCATGGATTTGCATCGTCAAAATGTTCCTCAAGATCAGCCATTGTAACAGGTGTTCCTTCGTTCTGTGTTTCTTCGTGTAATAATTCTTCGCTCATAGTATTAAGTTCCCTTCTTATTATTAAGAACATAATTGAAAATGTTCTTTTATACTGTCTTAAGTATAGCATAGAAGTATAATATTGTTCAAAGAAAAATACGAAATACATAGAAATAAAGGTTGACGAATTCTTAAAAAGATGGCAAGCTTAATACTTAAGAGATGATATAAAAAGGGATGTGAAAGAGAAAATATGGCTAAGAAAGCAGGAAAAATATACGTTGTGGGACATAAGAATCCCGATACGGATTCCATCTGTTCAGCAATTGCCTATGCAAATTTAAAAAGAGAAATAACCGGTAATGATTATATTGCAAAAAGAGCCGGTCAGATAAATGAAGAGACACACTATGTATTACAGAAATTTGGAGTGAAGGTTCCAAATCTTCTGGAGAATGTCAAATTACAGGTAAAAGATATGGATATCCACCAGATAGATGGTGTAGGACCGAATGTATCTTTGAAAGATACATGGACAAAGATGAAGGAGAATAACATCAAGACACTTCCGATTTTAAGAGATGAAGAGCTCCTGGGTGTTATTTCAACCGGAGACATTGCGACATCTTATATGGATGTATATGATAATATGATCCTTTCCAAAGCAAGAACGCAGTATCGTAACATCATGAATACACTGGATGGAGAGATGGTAACCGGTAACGAACATGGATATTTTACAAAAGGAAAAGTAGCAATCGGTGCATCAAGTCCGGAGCTTATGCAGGAATTTATAGAAAAAGATGATCTGGTGATCCTTGGAAACCGTGTAGAATCACAGATGTGTGCACTTGATATTGATGTAAGCTGTATGGTAGTCTGCCAGAATGCGGAAGTATCCGAAGAAGTGATCAAACGTGCAGATGAGCAGAGTACGGTAATCATCAGTACACCGCACGATACATTTACGGCAGCCAGACTGATCAACCAGAGCGTTCCGGTCAAGCGCTTTATGACGAAGACACCACTTACTTGTTTCCATATGAGTGATTATGTGGAAGATATTAAGGAAGTTATGGCAAAGAAGAAATACCGTGATTTCCCGATTATCGACCGGCATGGGAAGTTTAAGGGATTCGTATCAAGACGTCGTTTCTTAAATGTAAGTAAAAAGAAAGTGATCTTGGTGGATCATAACGAGAAGAATCAGGCAGTAGACGGTATCGAGGAAGCTGAGATCGTGGAGATCATTGATCATCACAGACTGGGAAATATCGAGACGATGGGACCTGTATTTTTCAGAAACCAGCCGGTAGGATGTACGGCAACGATCGTATATCAGATGTATAAAGAAAACGACGTAGAGATCACACCAACGATTGCAGGACTTCTGTGTTCGGCAATCATTTCCGATACACTGTTATTCCGCTCGCCGACCTGCACATCGCTGGATGAAAAAGTTGCAAAGAAACTTGGAAAGATTGCAGGAATCAATCTGGAAGAACAGGCGCAGGCAATGTTCAAGGCAGGAAGCAGTCTTGCAGGAAAGACGGCAGAAGATATCTGTTTCCAGGATTTCAAGCAGTTTACAGTAAATGATATGGTATTTGGCGTGGGACAGCTGAATTCGATGAGTAAAGAAGAACTGCAGGAAGTGAAAGAGATGCTGACTCCATATCTGCCGGAAGTACTGGAGAAAAATGGAGTACAGATGGTATTCTTTATGCTGACGGATATTCTGGATGAATCGACAGAACTATTGTGCTGCGGCGCAAAAGCGAAAGAGTATATTATTGATGCATTCGATCTGAAAGAAGACAGCGAAAAGATGATCTTAAAGGGAGTTGTATCCAGAAAGAAACAGCTGATACCGACTCTGGTAAGTGAATTACAGCAGTAGAAAAAAGCGGGGGAAAAAGACATGGCAAAGCAGATCTGGAAACCGGGAAATATGCTGTATCCGCTCCCGGCCGTGATGGTAAGTACCGCAGATAAATCCGGTAAATCGAACATCATAACGGTTGCGTGGACCGGAACGGTATGTACGAATCCGGCAATGCTGTACATATCCGTAAGACCGGAGCGATATTCGTACGATCTTCTGAAAGACAGCGGAGAGTTCGTAGTAAATCTGACAACTGAAAAGTTAAAAAAGGCAACAGACTGGTGCGGAGTACGCTCCGGTCGTGATGTTGATAAATGGAAAGAGATGCATCTGACAGCCGGCAGAGCATCAAAGCTTGACTATGCACCGATCATAGAAGAATGTCCGGTGAACATTGAGTGTAAAGTAACCGAGATCAAAGAACTCGGCTCACATCATATGTTTCTGGCTAAAGTAGAGGCTGTTCAGGTAGGAGAAGAATATCTGGATGAAAAGGGAAGATTACAGCTTGGAAAAGCCGGACTTCTGGCGTATTCTCATGGAGAATATCTGACATTGGGAGATTCACTTGGAACATTTGGATGGAGCGTCAGAAAAGCTTCTGTATCGAGAAAGAATAAGAAGAATGCAGAAAAGAAGCCTGTATCGAAAAAGAATAAGAAGAGTACAGGAAAGAAAGCGGTACCGGGAAAACGTAAGAAATAATATAGAAAAATATAAGGTAAAGCAAGGCGTCAGAATTCTGGCGCCTTTTGTATACCAAAGTATGCAAGAGGAAAATGTCAATGGCAGCTTTTTCGTATTGCAGTAAGGCAGAAAAAGAACCCGGGTATGGAATTCCCTGCCCCTGCATATAGTAAAATGAAATAATGCTATGCGGGTGTGACATGAAATCAAATATCGATTGCAAATCAGATATAACATACAAACGACGGACCAGGATGAAAATGGCGGGAATTTTGCTGATTTATATATTAGGCATCTATTTCCTTCTGACAAAGATGGTGCAGTTGGAAGATGAGGCTGTTGTGGGAGTGAAAAAAACTCATAAGGAATTGTCAGAAAATACCCATTCAAGTAATGAAAAGGCCATTCAGTATGTAGCATCGAATATGATAAAAGAGGCCCCTAAGATTGCAATCACATTTGACGACGGACCAAGCCCGGCATGGACACCGAAACTACTGGATGGATTAAAAGAGCGGAATGTAAAAGCAACATTTTTCCTGATCGGGGAAAATGCAGAAAATACGCCGGAACTTGTAAAGAGAGAATCGGAAGAAGGGCATCTGGTCGGCAATCATACGTATCACCATGTAGAAATCACACGTGTACCGGATGAGACGGCAAAAGAAGAAATTCTGATGACAAATGAAGTGATTACCGGGATCACAGGAGAAGAAGTCTCTTATATGCGACCACCGTTCGGAGCCTGGCAGAAGAAGCTGGAGTGGGAACTGGATGTTATGCCTGTGATGTGGACGATAGATCCTCTGGACTGGACAACGAATAATGAAGATGAAATTGTCAATAAAGTAGTGACGCAGGCAAAGGAAAATGATATCATTTTATTGCACGACTGTTATGAGTCCAGTGTGAATGCGGCACTGCGTATTGTAGATATCCTGCAGAAGGAAGGATTTGAATTTGTAACGGTTGATGAACTCATTATGAATTAGATTCAAAACGCAGAATTTAAGAATCAGATCTGATGAATGAAAATTTACATAGATAAATGGAGATGAAAGAATGGATTTATTTGATTATATGCGGGAGCAGAACATGGAAAAAGAGGCACCGCTTGCATCCAGACTGCGCCCGACCACATTAGAGGAAGTAGTCGGACAGCAGCACATTATCGGAAAGGACAAATTACTTTACAGGGCGATCAAGGCTGACAAATTAAGTTCGGTTATTTTCTACGGTCCTCCGGGAACAGGAAAGACCACACTCGCCAAAGTCATTGCCAATACGACCAGTGCGGAATTTACCCAGATCAACGCAACGACTGCGGGTAAAAAGGACATGGAAGAAGTGATAAACAAAGCAAAAGAGATGCAGGGAATGTACCGGAAGAAGACAATCTTGTTCGTGGATGAGATCCATAGATTCAATAAAGGACAGCAGGATTATCTGCTGCCGTTTGTAGAAGACGGTACGATCATTCTGATCGGCGCAACGACAGAGAATCCGTATTTTGAAGTGAATGGGGCGTTGCTTTCCAGATCGAGCATCTTTGAATTACAGCCGCTTGCCAAAGAAGACATCAAGACACTGATCACAAGGGCAGTCTATGATACGGTAAAAGGTATGGGAAGTTATCAGGCAGTGATCGATGAAGATGCACTGGAATTTCTTGCAGACATTTCCGGAGGAGATGCCAGAAGTGCATTGAATGCAGTCGAACTTGGAATCCTGACGACAGAACGAAGTGCAGACGGAAAGATTCGCATCACACTGGATGTTGCATCCGAATGCATTCAGAAACGTGTAGTCAAATACGATAAGACCGGGGATAATCATTATGATACGATCTCTGCATTTATCAAAAGTATGCGTGGCTCCGATCCAGATGCGGCAGTGTATTATCTTGCGAAAATGTTATACGCAGGAGAAGATATCAAGTTCATAGCCAGACGTATCATGATCTGCGCATCGGAAGATGTCGGAAATGCAGATCCGATGGCACTTACGGTTGCCGTATCTGCTTCCCAGGCAGTCGAGCGAATCGGTATGCCGGAAGCACAGATCATTCTTTCTCAGGCAGTCACGTATGTAGCAACTGCACCAAAGAGTAATGCCGCATGCAATGCAATCTTTGATGCAATGGCAAGCGTGAAACACACAAAGACAACGGTTCCGTCACACCTGCAGGATGCCCACTATAAAGGAGCCCAGAAACTGGGACACGGCATCGGATATAAATATGCACATAATTATCCGCACCATTATGTAGAACAACAGTATCTTCCGGACGAGATCGTTGGAGAAAAATTCTATGTACCAAGCGAGAATGGGCATGAGAAGGAGATTAAAGAGTGGATGAGGTATATCCGGGAAGATCAGTGAGTTGCTGTTTAATGCAGTATCGTGGTTTACCCCGGTCCATGAGAAAGACTTGGTATTCTGCTTCGGGCTAAGATTCTACGATGAAGAAGTTATAAGGGCGTCAGAATTTTCTAAAAGCACCCGGAATAGGAGTCAAACTCGCCATACGGCTCAAACAGTGACTCCTATTCCGGGTAACGACCGCTTCATGCATTAAATATCCTTTATAGTTCCATCAATCCCAATCGTCACCACCTGCCAAGGAATAAACTTCCCGCTTGCTTTTAACGCTTCTGTAGCGGCATGCTCCAGTCCTCCGCAGCAAGGAACTTCCATACGGACGATAGTAAGACTTTTGAAATCATTATGCTTGATGATTTCGGTTAATTTCTCCGTATAATCAACTGCATCCAGCTTCGGACATCCAATCAGTACAACGTGATTCTTAATGAACTGGTTGTGGAAGTTGCCATATGCATATGCCGAACAGTCGGCTGCGATCAGCAGATTTGCATTCTGGAAATATGGTGCGCTCAGCGGAGCAAGCTTGATCTGGACCGGCCACTGACGAAGCTGACTTTCCATGGAGTAAGCGGTCGGTGTACTTCCTGACATATTATTAGAAGCACTTGCATCATTATTATGAGTGTGTTCAACCGAACGAGCCATAGAACCCGGACATCTACCATGAGGAGCAGTGTGTTGAATTTCACGAGCCATAGAACCCGGACATCCACCATGATGTGGAGCTGGTGTATCATTATCGTGAGCATGTGCTTTTTTTGCATCAAGGTGTTTCTTAAGTGCTTCCGGTCCTTTGGCGGCAAGATGTGCTTTTACTGCATCATCATCATAAGCATCCGCTTCACGTTCTTCAAATGTGATTGCATTTGTCGGACAGGCCGGCAGACAGTCACCAAGGCCATCGCAAAAATCATCGCGCATTAATCGGGCTTTTCCATCAACCATCTGAATGGCACCTTCGTGACAGGCGTTGGCACATGCACCGCATCCGTTACATTTTTCTTCATTTATATGGATTATTTTTCTGATCATAATGATTCTCCTTTTCTTAAAAAATAGAAATATGTTTAAAATGGTATCAGTTGTTTTGCAGGTATTAGTGTACTATAAAGAAGAAAAAGAATGTTGTTGGAATAACAACAAAAATAAAAATAATTACAATACCGCAATTAAGATGTCCGTAATGTATCTGAAATAATGGATGTTAAGTATGGAAAAATGACAGAAGAATGTGTTAAAATTTTTCACAGAGCTGATATTTCTGCAAACAAAATACAAAAATCAGAAACAGAAGCATTATAATTTGAAAAATATAATATAGGAAAAGAGGAAGATATATGGCACAGATTTATGCATCGAAAACAAATGAAATTCAGAAGTATGAGACAGAGCATGAGAATGAAGTACGTCATCTGGCCGGGGAATGTATGGTCCTTTTGGAGAATGACGGTGTATTACCATTTTCAGATAAGATAAAAAAGATTGCATTATATGGAACGGGAGCCAGACATACGGTGAAAGGAGGAACAGGATCCGGAGATGTCAATGTAAGAAAAACAGTTTCAATCGCACGGGGATTAGAAGAAGCCGGATTTGAGATCGTGACAGAAGACTGGCTTGACAGATACGACCGGGATCTGGAAGAGGCGCAGAAAACATATTTGAAAAAGTTAAAAGATATGTCAGATGAGACGGGAGAGCCATCGGTAATCCTTGGGTTCAAACATCCGTTTCAGGAACCGGAGCAGCCAATTGTCGAAGAGACAGATATCAAAGAGGCAGATGCGGCCATTTATGTGCTTGCAAGAAATTCCGGAGAGGGAAAAGACCGGCGGGCAGAAAAAGGAGATTATTATCTGAGTGACAGAGAATTGCAGAACATCCGGTTTATGACGGAAAATTATTCGAATTGTGTTGTATTATTGAATACAGGAGGCGTGATAGATCTGACAGAATTGCGGAAGATTTCCGGAGTGCAGGCAATCCTTCTGACCGGACAGACTGGAAATATGGGTGGCCATGCAGTGGCGGATGTCTTGATGGCTAAAACAGTTCCGTCAGGAAAATTAACAGATACATGGGCAAGATCTTATGATGACTATCCGTCATCGAGAACTTTCAGTTACCGCGATGACAATCTGGATGATGAATACTATAGTGACGGGATTTATGTCGGATATCGTTATTTTGATACATTTGGAATCATGCCGTTGTATTGCTTTGGGTATGGAAAAGGATACACGGATTTCTCATTGGTGACCAAAGAAGTGACCGCAGATGAAAAGCTGGTAAAGGTAGAAGTGGAAGTGACGAATATCGGTAAGGTATATCCGGGAAAAGAAGTCGTACAAGTTTATTATTCGGCACCGGATGGAGTTATGGAAAAACCAACACAGGAGCTTGCAGGATTTGCCAAGACAAAGCTTCTCATGCCGGGAGAAAAAGAAGTGGTAACAGTTACATTTGCGACAGAAGATATGGCATCTTATGACAGTTATGATGCAGCATGGGTCATGGAGGAAGGCGAGTATACGATTCGTGTGGGGAACAGTTCACGTACAACGGAAGTAGCCGCGATCATAGATCTGGATGAAACAGTTCAGACGGTTCTTTTAAAGAATGTGATGAAGGATAAGGAATTTGTAAAAGAGATTCATCATATGGTCCCAATCTTTGACCTGGAACTGGATGATACACCATTTATGCGCCCGATATTGATCTATGCGGAAAACTTTAAGAAAAAGATCATGGAATATGAAGTGCTACGTACTACGCTGGAAGATAAAAGACCGGACGAGATATTAACACTGGAGGATGTGAAGAAGGGGGCAGCATCACTCGAAGAATTGGTTGCACAGCTTACGGTAGAAGAGATGGCCGATCTTTGTGTCGGAACCGAACGACTGGAAGAAGGCGGCAATGTAATCGGGTCATCTTCTGCATGTGTGCCGGGAGCAGCAGGGGATACGACGTCGGCACTGATCGAGAAGCGGAAGATCCCGAATCTGATCCTTGCAGATGGACCGGCAGGATTACGGTTACAGACACATTTTAAAACGGATAAAGAAGGCAATAAATTACCGGGTGGGGAACAGTTCGGAATGGAAATTGCACCGTTTGCGAAAGAGCAGCCGGAAGGAGCGCAGGATTATTACCAGTACTGTACGGCAATCCCGATTGCGACGACACTTGCGCAGTCATGGGATGTGGATCTTATCAAGAGAATGGGTGAGATTGTTGGAGAAGAGATGGAACAGTTTCATATTCACCTGTGGCTGGCACCGGGCATGAATATTCACAGAAATCCATTGTGTGGAAGAAACTTTGAATATTATTCGGAAGATCCACTGCTTACCGGACTGTGTGCGGCAGCCGATACAAAGGGTGTACAGTCTTACAAAGGACATGGAACGACGATCAAGCATTTTGCGGCAAATAATCAGGAAGACAACCGTATGTTCACGAACGCACATATCAGCGAACGTGCATTAAGAGAAATCTATCTGAAAGGATTCGAAATTGCGGTGAAGACAGCACAGCCATATGCGATCATGACATCGTATAATCTGATCAATGGAACACATGCCGCCAATCATTATGACATGCTTCAGAATGTAGCGCGTGATGAATGGGGATTTGAAGGCTTTATTATGACAGACTGGTATACGTCTCAGGATACGACGGCACTTGGAATGGTATCAGAAAGCGGAAAATACAGCTATTCCGATGGTGTACAGTGCATTAAGGCAGGAAATGATCTTCAGATGCCAGGGTGCAGGAAAAATGTAGAGGATATTGTAGACGGTGTAAAAAATGGAAGGATTACCAAAGCGGATCTCCAGAGATGTGCAAAACATATCCTTGGAATTGCGTTAAAAACAATATAAACGAAAAAGCATAAAGTGATTAACAGGCAGACAATATATTATAAGTAGTCTGCCTGTTTGCGTTGATGTGCATTCGAAAGAAGTGGTAATCAGAAGGTTTTTTACATTTTCTAAAAAATATCTAAACAGTGTTGACAAAAATATGTGAGAGTGCTATCTTAATAGTCGAAAGGTGTTAGCACTCAGATAAAAAGAGTGCTAATAACCAGAAACCGAAAGGAGGAGGTACCGGTGATAAATCATGAAGAGATGAGTGAAAGAAAACTGAAAATACTTCATGCAATCATCCAGAATTATCTGGAGACAGGTGAACCGGTTGGTTCCAGAACGATTTCCAAGTACACGGATCTGAATCTTAGTTCAGCAACGATCCGTAATGAGATGGCAGATCTGGAAGAGATGGGATATATCATCCAGCCTCATACGTCGGCAGGACGTATTCCTTCGGATAAAGGATACAGGCTCTATGTAGATATGCTGATGGAGGAGAAAGAGCAGGAGCTGAATGAGATGCAGGATCAGATGCTTGACAAAGCAGATAAGATGGATCAGCTTTTGAAACAGGCAGCAAAGGTTCTTGCAACGAATACCAACTATGCAACGATGGTTTCGACTCCGATGAACAATTCAAACAAGATTAAGTTCATCCAGTTATCTATGGTAGATGAGGAACAGGTGATCGCAGTCATCGTACTGGGAGGCAATGTGATCAAGAATAAGATCATTAACATTGATGAGCCGATCAGCAATGAGAATCTGTTAAAGCTGAATATGCTGCTGAATACAACACTCAACGGCATGTCGATCGAAGAAATCAACCTGGGATTGATCGCCAGATTAAAGGAGCAGGCAGGAATCCACAGTCAGGTAGTCGGATATGTACTGGATGCAGTTGCAGATGCGATTCATGTAGATGATGATATGCAGATCTACACAAGCGGTGCGACGAACATTTTCAAATATCCGGAGCTGAGTGATAACCAGAGCGCACAGGAAATCATCAGTGCATTTGAAGAAAAACAGCAGTTATCCGAACTGGTTACACAGACCCTGGCACAGGATGAGAATACCGGCATTCAGGTATATATCGGAGATGAGACTCCGGTACAGACTATGAGAGACTGCAGTGTCGTAACTGCAACCTACGAACTGGGTGATGGTATGAAGGGAACGATAGGAATTATCGGACCGAAACGTATGGATTATGAACATGTTTTAAAATCTATGAAACGTCTCCAGACAGAACTGGATCAGATGTTCCATAAGAATGATAGAAAGGTGGAATAACCCTTGGAAAATAAGCAGGAAAAAAGCCAGGAAGATATGGTAAAAGAAGCTGTAGAAGAGGCAAAAAAATCCGCTGCTGAAGCAAAAGAAGCAGAGACAGATACAGACGAGACAACAGAAACTTCTGAAAAAGTGGAAAACGAAGAAGCCGACGAGACAGCGAAAGATACAGAAAAGAAATCTGGCAAAAAATTATTTGGCAAGAAAAAAGATAAAAAAGACGAGAAGATCGAAGAGCTTACAGATAAGCTTACCCGTCAGATGGCAGAGTTTGATAACTTCCGCAAACGTACAGAAAAGGAAAAATCCCAGATGTACGAAGTTGGAGCGAAAGATATCATAGAGAAGATTCTTCCAGTTGTAGACAACTTTGAAAGAGGTCTGGATGCAGTGAAGGAAGAAGACAAAGAAGATCCGTTCGTTCAGGGAATGGAGAAGGTGTATAAACATCTGCTTACCACTCTGGAAGGAATCGAGGTTAAGCCTATTGAAGCAGTAGGCCAGCCGTTTGATCCGAATTTCCACAACGCAGTGATGCATGTGGAAGATGAAAACTTCGGTGAGAATATTGTTGCCGAGGAATTTCAGAAGGGCTACACATACCGTGATTCAGTTGTAAGACACAGCATGGTAAAAGTAGCAAACTAGAAACAAGAACATTCACAATTATCAGAATAAAAAATCATACAGGAGGAAATTTATCATGGGTAAAATTATAGGTATTGATTTAGGAACAACAAACAGCTGTGTAGCCGTAATGGAAGGTGGACAGCCAACAGTTATCGCCAACACAGAAGGCGCAAGAACAACACCATCTGTAGTAGCATTTACAAAGACAGGTGAGCGTCTTGTCGGAGAACCTGCAAAACGTCAGGCAGTAACAAACGCAGAGAGAACAATCTCTTCTATCAAGAGAGAGATGGGAACCGACTACAAGGTAACAATTGAAGATAAGAAATATTCTCCACAGGAGATTTCAGCAATGATCCTTCAGAAACTGAAAGCAGATGCAGAAGGATATCTT
>ULZN01033598.1_pt1 | contig 204377 bp, 250 predicted proteins | sample 1963091 | NCBI WGS metagenome assembly ULZN01 (sample SAMEA4835889, study PRJEB28245) | human gut metagenome | biome: gut microbiome; material: fecal sample | place: Denmark | collected 2008 | reverse complement strand
CCAAAACCGCAGTTGGGAGTTCGAGTCTCTCTGCCCCTGTTACTTAGAATAACATTTCAAAACCCTTATAAATGGCTTAAAATGGTCGTTTGTGAGGGTTTTGTTTTTGTAAATATTGAATCAACATACAAATATTCTATGCATCAATAATACTGTTTAGTATCGAATAATACAGGTTAATGCAGATTAGTCTGATATAAAAAGTGATATAAAATTACTGAGAAGTGATATACATACCATCAGTCTTATGTTATAATGTCCTCAAGAAATTGAAGACGCATATATTTAAAAAGATAGGGTGAAAACCAAAATGGCAAATCAGAAAAAGATACCACAAACAGAAATTAATAAGATACCACAACTTCCGAGAGGAGAAGGAAGTATCACTGTTGTTGATGATGGAACAAGATTAAAATTTCAGAAGTCTATCAACGGCACTCGCAAAGCAGTATACGGAGTAACTGTAGCCGAAGTCTTTAAAAAGATGAAAGAAAAGGAAAAATATAAGGCAAAAATTCAACAAAAGAGAAAAGCACAGATTCTTCAGGATGAAATGTTAATTTATCTTGAGAATATTAAAAAACCAGTGCTAAAGCCGAAAAGTTATGATCGTCTAATTACAACTTACGAACATCAGATTAAAGATAAACCACTTGGTATAATGAGGATTTCTACAATCACTGATCAAGATATACGTGATCATTTAGATGATTTAAATGCCAGCGGATATTCTTTTTCTACGATTAAGAAAGTGTATGATATGTTAAATCCATTCTTTAAATGGTATACAAAAACTCTTGGATATAATCCTATGGAAGAAGTCCAGATGATCAACAAAACAAACATCAAGGCAAATACAAAAGAAATATATTTCTTTCCAGATGATATTATCCAAGGGTTCACGGACAATTATACGCATTTAACATTAAAAAACATAGATGGAGAATATCTAAATCAACCAACATTTTACCTTGCAGCAGTTTATGTCCTTGATATGTATACAGGGTTACGTGCTGGCGAATTAATGGCATTAAGATGGCGCGATGTCGATCTAAAGCGAAAATACATTTATGTAAAATCTACCCTTGAAGACATTAATAATCCAGAATATGACGCAAACAATCCTGCACTAATGAAACAAAAAGGAATTACTAAAAAAATATATGTCGAATATGACACAAAAAATTATTCTTATAGATCCGTTCCATTATGTGAGCAAGCCATTACTGCATTAAATTTTATCAAACAATATTCTGATTATACACAACCAAATGATTATGTGGCAGTAACAAAGAATGGCACTCATCATAATGTTTCTAATCTGAATACAACTCTTAAAAGAGTGTATACTTTTGTTATAAAACAGATGGAGAATGATAAACATATTGAAGTAGACACAAAGAAAATATCTATGCAGGTATTAAGACATACATGCGCAAGTTTATTATTTCGCCATACAAGTCTGCGTTTGGAAGAGATTGCTAGCATCTTAGGGCATTCTCCAGAAGTTTGCCGAAAAACATACATTCATCTGGTTGAAGAACGCAAAGCAATGGGTATGAAACAAATGTCAAAGATTGATTTTGATTATGATTTCCAAACAGTACAGTTGCCAAGTTAACCTTTACACCAAACACATGTTCGTGTTATAATATTCGAGAGGTGAAATAAAATGTACAATACAACAAACATTCCAAAAGCTACTAAGAGAGTAAACATCTCAGGAGACACACCTCCTGACATCTGGATGTCTATGTTAGATTCTTATGGTAAGCTTCAAAAATTCCACATCAGAGAACTACTCCTACAGGGTACTAGAAAAGAAACCAACTCAGCAAGACAAGAACGTGAAGTAGAATACTATAAAAGCAGAATAGAAGTGTTAGAACGATTCAACATTTCTACTAAGACAAAGATACTAAAATACATTCCATCATCTGGCACATGGTATATCTGCGGAGAATATGCAGACTTATTACGATCACAGAGTTACTTGAACAGATAAGGAGATACACAATGAGAATATACGAATACAACGAAAGCACTCAGACACTTAACACAGAGTGCGGATTATTCCATATAGGTGACACAGTACAACTTACAGAGATCGACTCTCAGACGCCTATAAAAACAACTCTATATGGGGCTAGAATTGATTCTACAGAATACGTCCTTTCATTCTTCAATGAGAAATGTGGAATGCCTTTATATTTGTCTGAACATGAAATAGATGATATGTGTAGAGTAGAATAAATTATATTGACATGTATTATTTCTGGTGTTAATATGGTTATAAAGAAAGCACCCCACATATTTTAATCGATCCATATTAGAATCTAAAGTATACTAATGATATTTTTAGAACAATAGGGTCATAGTGGAATGTTAATTTTATGAGTAAAATAAACAAAAAATGACATTTTCATATGGGTTGTTTTTGCACATAAAACTACAATTTTATCAACCACAACACATAGTGTTTTGAAATTTATATAAGAAGAGGTAATATTACTTTTCTTTAATTAAACCGTAACATAGGATGTTTTGAAACCTATAAAAGAAATGAAATTAGTTTATTTCTTAATTTAAACCGTAACGCAAGGCGTATAACTGTCAATTCACACAGAAAAGGAGTTATACAATGTTTTATTCAGATAAAAAAGAAAGAGATGAATTTTACGAACACATGAAGTTAGGTGGTAAGATTGGTGACGAACCAGAAGCAACAGACCGAGAGAAAGTATTATGGTCTCTCGGTTTTTTGAATTGTGCTTTTCAATTAATCAGCACACGCTTAAAGAAACCATATCCTATGATTCTAACATCTATCGAACAACATGCAAATATGACATGCATGACCAATATTCGCAAAAATGTTATGAATGAGTATCAAAAAGCCAATAGGTTTATGAGACATGAATCATCACAGCATGTATTCCCTGGTGATAAGATTTTACACGGAATGATGCTTTATGCATTTTCATATAATGACGATCATATGAAAAGGAAAATCGCAAAAGTTGATGAAGATTATTTGAATTATATTATGGGCGCACAATATGCATCTGAGAAAGTTCCTACATGGAAGAGAAGTTACACCATACAAGCGTAAAGTATCGGAACGGAGAAATAATATGGCATTAATTAATCAAAATGACACTCATATTATCTATGAAAGCTTAGAGCTTATAGCAGATCTAGAACAAGATATTTTAGAATTTGGAAATGACTATATTGTAGCAGTTTGGTACAAAGAGATTGACGGAGTAACAATTTACACAAATTACGACTTCATTAATGAAGATTCTCCAATAGACCAATCAGAACTTCAAGAGGGAGAAAAGATCAAACCAATGACAATGGGTGCATTATTAGTAGCACTCGAACAACAAAGCTCAATGTTCTAAAATCGTAAAAAAATAGGGTACATCAGATTAATTTCTGGTGTACCCTTAAATTTTAATAATACTCCGAATATCCTATCCAGAGTCTCTTTGTTAAATTATAATGTTTGCTTTTAAATTCAGGAAAGGATACAAACACAATTTTCATCGCCAGCTCAATCTGCTTCCTCGCATTGCCCCGTTGTAAAAAATACAAACTTGATTACTCCCCTGAGCCACAATCATTAAGAGCGATTTCTTTATCACTAACAAACAAAACTAATAAAGAAAATACCGACTGATCGCCAGATCAATCATAACTGTTTCTTGTGTCCTTTAAATAACTCTTCAGTCTTCCTACAAGACTTCATAAGCTCTTCGCTTACAAGATTCTTGTTCCATTCTTGCAGAAATTCCTTGGACTTTTCTGGTTTTATCACTACCATCTTATTTCTTTTCATACTCTTTAACATTTCTTTGTATAAGATAGTTTAATCCAACCATCTTTAGTTTTACCCCAACCATTCTTAACAGCTTTGATTGTAACTACCGTTCCTTTCTTATAAGCATCTCTGGCAATAGCAGCTGTTATAGATGGAGATTTACGCACCTTAAGAGCAGAAGCAGTTACTTTTACTTTGTATGATTTAGAAGAAGATGCTTTTGGTTTTACTACTGTAGAACCAGAAATGTCTGCTTTGAATTTAGCAAACCCTTTGCTATTTGGAGAAGCCCAAGGTTCAGGACAAATTTTTCCGCAAGTCCGAAAATGCGTGGTAATATGAGAAACAGGGACTCCATATTTCTTCATATAATATTTTGTCAATTCAACAGTTTGCTTATACACACCATTAGGCACTTTACCAACAGAATTACACATCTCGATATTCAAACTGTTTGCATTTGTGCATTTGCCCCAATCAACAGCATATTTTCTTTCATATAATTTACCAACGCTCCATGCCACATTAGATAATGGAACAGATTTATATACATATTTACCGCCATCAACAAATACATGTGCGCTTGCATTTCTGTTTGGAGACTGGAAGTATTTACAATTTGCCTCACTAGTATCTCCTTTGTTTCCTGTGTAATGAATTACAATCCATTTAATATTTTTTAAGCTTCTCTTGGCACCATAGTTGTCAGAGTTGCATTTTAAAGTTTTAAATTTTAATGCCATATTGATTCCTCCTATTTTCATGCAATAAAAAAGAGAGACTCAAATGCCTCTCGTTCTGTACAATGGTTTATTTCTATATATTCTGATAAATACATCCAATGATGGTTTGCGACTCTTCGTTTCTTATCTTTTCGTGAACACAAATAACTAATAGAGCACGGATTCTTGATTTGATATTTGTTGGCAGCCTGCTTAGAAGAAGAAAACAATTCATGATTATCAGTATTTATGACTGCATTCTTTCCACCCTTTTTAGCCAAATACAATTTATATTTCAAATCGTTCGGAGATATATTATTAAAGTCTTTTTCAAACATCCAGAGAAGATTATTTCCATCAGTGTCTTGTCCACCGTGGGTGGTATGATTATTGCAACACCTAGAAATAGCGTCTCTTGAGATGTTATATTTTTTCATCGCATAGATCATACAACCAAATTTTTCCCCTGTGTTTACACATACTATTGGACGAGCATTATGATTTTCTGCTTCATACAATGATTCTCCTTTTCTGCCATAACACCAATGATTTTCTCCACTATGTGCTGCTCTATAATCAGGATCTTCCCATAAAAGTTTATTTTTTTCAGAAATTCGTTTGACGTAATCTGGATCATTCATGCGCTGCTTTGATAAGTTGATCATTTTTTCTCTGTATTGCGGATCTCTCCATGCCTTTTTCATCCTCTCAGATGTTACTTTCTTTTGTAATTCAGACGATGGGCAACCACTTGCTCCACCTTCTCCTCCAGATGAGATGTTATATCCAAAGTGATAGTCGTTACATTTCAATTCTTTAATGAGTTTCTTTTCCATTTGACAAGCCTCATCTTTGGTTAAATGATCTGCAATTATTTCATGATCAAAATTACTCCATCCATATTTTTGAATAGCTCTATAAAAATGATCGTTTTTGATATATCCTTTGCCATTATTTGCTCTAAGCGCAATCGTTCTTTTGGTTATCCCAACATATCTCTTTCCACTAGGACTGGTATGTACATAAACTTTCCACTTAGCTTCATCACGGAAATTAACCCTTGTATCCCAAAAATTATCCTCGATAATATTTCCTCCAATCTAAAAAGAGCAGTCACCATAACAGCAACTGCTCAATAACTAATTATTCAATTACTAATTACTCACTTAGCAAATTACCCAACAATATCGTCAGATTCTTTACCTTCAGTAGCATCATCTAATTCTTTTTCAAATAAATCCTTATCAACTTTTACGATCACGTCTTTTTGACCAATCTTATTCTTGATTTCCTCAGCCTCTTCAAGAGTTAATCTACCGTCTCTCAGAGCGTAAGCAATTTCATCTGCAAACTGAGCTGTCCATGTAAAACTATGATTTTTCCAATCTCCATACAGAGATGTTCCAACTACAAAAGCAATACCAACTACTTGGTTAATCACATCTTCATGTACGTCAATCACTGGTTTGCCTGCCGCAGTTAATCCCATATTGATCCACGCTAACACCTGTAAAATCAAGCTCACAACAGTATGTGGTTTAACTTCACTCCAATTAATACTTGCCAAAAATTCTTTAAATTTGTTCATAATGCAATCCTCCTTTGCAATAAAAAGACCTACAAGAATGACTCTTCATCCTTAATAGGCAATGCTTTAATTTCTTTGTACATTTTTTCTCCAACGCCATTTTGATGTAATTGGTCATGGTATACCTTATAAATAGCATTGATGTTTTCAAGCCCCGTAGGGGAAATACAACCTTTTTGCTTGTAATACCTGTGGGCTTGTTTGATTCTGTCTCTTAACATTGCAGCAACACCTTCAGATAAAGCAACGTCTATTACGCACGCATCATCTAATTTTTTAGCCAGTTCAGCTGTATGTGCAAATAGTCGTTCCATGCCTACCTTTTGGTCTGTTAATAATGCGGCTTGCTCTCTCATCATGTCTTTGATAACTTGAATATCTTTATTCTGATTACTCAAAATCTGTGTTAGTTTATCCAAAGTTTCTGTATGCTTATCGATCATTAAGCGTTGTTGTTCAATCACTTCTTTTTGATGTTTCTTTTCTAATGAGGAACGTGTCTCAAAACCAAACTTTTCGTTTAATTTGGAAGTGACATCAAAAATTTTATCTGCAAACAAAAGAACCGCAAAGACAAACACTGTCAATGCAGCCCCATGTTGAGATAAAAAATTAATTATAATATTCCAATTTTCTATCATGTAATTACCTCGATTATTTTATAAAAATCACTCCTTTAAGTCTTTACCAAACATATTCTGGTTTTTCTTCTCCAAATAATAAATATCTAAGCCAATCATCCACGACAATGCACACTGCACTCAATAGAATCCATAAGATTGTGTAAGGTAAGCAAATCTGCCCACACAGATTAAAAGGCATCTGAGAATAGTCCCAAATGCCTAAACCTAACCATAAATTTAAAATACAACCTGCTATGAATTCCATTACAGTAACAATCAATCCTCCGAGAATCATTTGTTCACGAAAGGGCATAAGATGGTAGAAGAAGCGACTGTTATTGATCAGCCCAATAAGAATGAAGCAAGTACCACCTAACACTCCCATTGCCCAATGTGTATATCCTCGCCAGATGATCTCAATTCCACAATAAGCAAATGCCCCAATGAGGAATAGGACAAGATATTTACATGATTTCTTTACATGTAGCATTTTATTTATTCACCTTCTTTTTGATCTTCGTTCTCACTTTCATCTTTACAAATAAGCTGTAAAATCATGATGTCTCCCTCAAGAATTCCTTGACAATTCTCAATAACATCACAAACTTCGCTAAAAGTCATTCTCATCTTATGGAACTCAACCCCTGAGTTTTCCATGCTTAAAGGATTAAACTCTGCTAAGAATTTCTGCCCGTTCTCTGTACCATTGATCTGGGCATCAGTAGTGATATCATATTTCTGTAAGAGTTTGTGTTTTTCTTCAAAATATTCCTTCAGCTCTCCTTGAATCTTTCTAATATTCTTGGCAAGCCCAGCACTTAAAGTACATGGTACTAATTCACTGTTTTTCATAAGGAATGCATAAATTGTATTTAACTGTCCTAAGATCATATCTGCCTGCATATTTGTCATTTCCATATTAATTTTCTCCTTTTCTCTGTTAAACTAATTATTCTTCAGTCGTAACTGAATCTTTTCCTGTTTCATCTGTCTTATCAGTCGTAGTTGAATCTTTTCCCTCTGAAGGAGTAGTAGGTTCTGTTGACTGCACAGGAATTACTTCATATTTAATTTCAATCTTATCCAATTCTTCTCTGCTAGTAGAACTAAAGATTTGTTGCTTGATGACATTCATCTGCTGAAAGTAAGGATAGACAAATGCCTTGATCATTGCTGTTAACTGCACAAATTCCTCAGCAGTGAATGTTTCACACGCACTCTTTTTGCTATGCCATTCAAGAGTTACTTGCTGACCAGCATTAGTAAGAGCTTGATATTGCATAAAGTTCAGAGCCATTTCATTCTGGTCTTCCTCACTAACTCCATAAGGTTTACCATTGAATTCCACACTCTGACTTGCTAAGAACTCAGCGAGAGCAGTTTTGTTTTTCTCCTGTAAATAGTTCTTGTACTCGTCAAGAGTCAAGGTATTAATATCAACAACCTGATTGACTTTTTCATCAAGTCGCTGTACCTGTTCTACAATATTTGCTCTTGTAAGAGATACGATCAGCGCATCTTCCCATTCTCCATTTGTGTTGTTATATAATCCTTGCTGTAAAGAGATTTCTTTATAATTGTTAAAACATGTATAGGTTGCAATCTGCACATCATCTCTGTAGATGTCTAATGTTTTAAAATTTGTAAATGCTGATTTAACCGTTTTTAGATCATCTGTGCAAACGACAAGTTTACATTCCATGTCAAAAGTCATGCTATTAAACTGCATAAGATTAAATACTTTGTCGTCAGAGTTATCTAATTTAACTGTGTATACCATATGTATTTCACCTTTCTTTCTGTTTTTGAGCATACAAAAAGAGCAGTCCGAAAACTGCTCTATGTACGATCAAATTTATGTTTTATTTAATTGTTTATCCGTTCTTAAAGTCTAAGCTTTGCTTCGATTGCTTGTAATCGAGTTTCTAGGTCGGCTTTTTCTTGTTTGACTTGTTCAAGTTCTTTATAAATATGCTGTACCATATAAGTAGTAGGTGCGATAAGTTCATCGTAACGAAGTCCATATTCTTCTACCATGCCGTCTACACCATATAGTTCCTTTGCTTTGTCGGGATCAATAGGTCGAGAAGTGCAAATATCAAATGACTCATTGTAAATGTCTCCATAATCACTAAATACTTTATCAATATGTTGTGCCTTAAAGCCAAAATGGTATTTATCATTAGAACTTTGCTTTAATTGATATTTTACTGGTTCGATGTTCATATAAGCATCAATAATATTATCATCAAAAGATTCAAAATTTTTTTTGATACGTTCGTCTGAGGTCTTTGTAAAGCCTACACGAGAAGTGACGCCATTTGTGTTAATATACATCATTCCCTGACCAGAGTCTTTATTCACGTAAAATGCGTGATAATTCGCATAATAATAAACGTTATGTCCGTTATAGTCACCACAACTTATATATGCATCATCTCTATCTTTCCATGTATAATGCCCACCTGAAGCATTATAAATCCACCCATCTGCAATAAAATCTGTTGCATACAAATTTCGATAGCATTTGACCCCTTCTGAAACAGATTCTAAATAATAGTCCCCATCAATACCAAATTTAAATCCAGTTGAATAAATTTCAACATTATTTGACGTACCTCGTATTCCTATATGTCCGTTTATTATAGAGACAGTATCTCCTTCATCTCCTAAATTTCCAGTTTCGATACTTCCTCTTATGGCGGCATTTTCTGCCCACAAAACTCCATCATACCCAACTCTAAAAGGAGCAGAATTGCTATCTTCAGCGCCAGCCCAGAAAGCCTGATTTCCGCCAATACCAGATGCATTGCTTCCGCTGTTTGTCATCAGGTATGTTGACGTAATATCATAGCGACCAATCTTACCATTCGTAGCAGTAATTGTTCCCGTAATATCGGCATTGCTCGAAGTTAATTTACCATCATACCCAACTCTAAAAGGAGCAGAATTGCTATCTTCAGCGCCAGCCCAGAAAGCCTGATTTCCGCCAATACCAGTACACGTAGAGCCACTTCCAGTGGTGAGCCATTGATCAGTAATCTCATATTTACCAATCGTACCTTTCGTAGCAGTAATCTCACCACTCAGGTTCGCATTCTTGGCAATCAAATTACCATTTGAATCCCAACTCAAATTAGGACTTGTAAAGCTACCATCGCTCAGATTCAAAAATGACCCTTGCGTACCACCAGAAGATATGTAGTTACGAGATTTAATGGCATCTGTTGCAATTTTGTCTGCTGTGATAGAGCCATCTACAATAAGTGTTCCGCCATACATTCTACGAACAGATAGGTTTCTAATCTTTGTTGTGCCTTCAAAATAGTATCCGTTTGATTGTAAAAATATTCGGAATTGTTTTGTAGCTGTAGAAGTAGTAATTGTAGTTTTTACGTGTGTTACTGGAGCAGCTTCAGATCCAGTTACTCTAGTCGCATACCAAATATTTGTTGCTTTGTTTGGAAGTCCATTAGAGCCAACAGTTCCTGTATATCCATAAACACCAATGGCTACACCAATATAATTTTTAGTGTCGGTTGAATTGTTTGCTCCCTTTGCATTGGTGGAAATATCATATTCGATAAGATAACTTTCACCACCATTACAAGGGAATGTTTCAGAAATAAACTGATCTCGCCCAATGCCTTGCGTACTAAACCATGTACCATCTGTATCATCAGTCACTGCAAATCCATATGTAGCTGCTGTATCTCTGGTTAGCTGAGAATAGTTCGTAAAGTCAGCTAACGCTATCTTACTAGCAGTAATAGTATTTGCTTTAATCCATCCACCATTGATCTGCGCTGTATCGCTTACTGCACCATCTGTCCATTTTTTGACCATTGAATTAAGGCTCGTTGTTGATGAACCATTGCTAGTTACCCAGTTAACTGCATTAGAAGAGTAGTTTTTGGCATCTGTTAAAGCTTGACTTGCTTTATTAGTTGCATCCTGAGATACATCTTCAGGAGCAGGCGTCCAATCTGTGGCTTTATTGCCTTTTTCAAGTTTAAAGTTTCTTACATATAAATCAGATTGATAATTACCGTGAATCGCTAACCACATGTGGTTCTTAGACAGTCCTGTTGGGGTAGTTATTGTTACTGACACTCTTTGCCAACTAGAAGAAATACTTACACTAGTATTCTTTTGTATGACATCCGATCCATACCAATTATTATCTGAAATATGAATACTTATAAACGGAGCGTGAGAATCACTCGTTCCTTTTATATCACAGCTAAAAGTTATTGTATCTCCACCATTAATTCCTAGTATTGTAAAATTATCAAAACTAAATGCAATTCCGTTATTTGCATTGCCTTCAGTTGGCGTTATGATATGGAATCCCTCGTTTGTATATTCTTTCGTATCACAGTTATTACATCCAACATAATTATCACATACAAGTTTTTCGCCAATCATAGAAGAATGTTTCAGTAAATTCCTACCACCAACCTCTAATCCATCAACTTTACTCTGCGCTACTTTTCCGATCTCGTTTTTGGCATCCGTATTTAAACCACTAAACGTAACCAACCCCTTGAAGTTAATCCTCTCAGCAACAAGATCAGCAACACGATCAGTTAAAGTAAAATTACTAGAACTATCTCCGCTTTTAACAATCCATTCAAATTTATTAGCGGTCTGATTAGCAATAGTTTCTACATTTACGATCTTTCCATTTACATCTTCTGGTGCTAATGTGAAAGGTGTGGCAGAAGTACCACGCTCAATCTTTAGACAGATTTGTGAAATGTTGGAAGGAGTAATGACTGTAGAGCCAGAACCCCAACGAAGAATGATTGCCATGTATTTTGCGTCACCACAGTTGATTATTTTGGGGCTTGTTAGTGATTGCCACTCACTACCACTAGCTGGAACACCAATCGCTTTTTTGTTTACATCAAACAGCACATAATAGAAATTCAATTCTTCTTTAGATGAATTGGTGGAAGTACCAGCAGAAATAGTGACATTCCCAGACACAGAAAATACATCTTCTGTGCGAAGACGTGTAGCTAGAACTGTTTTAATTGAAGCATATGTCGAATTTGCAACATAGCTTACTGATCCTTGCTCCCAATTACTAGACAAATTACTTACTAAGTTCTGACCATTAATTTCATTGTCTTCAAGAGCTGGAGTGTAATCGGTTGCTTTTGTTCCACGCTCAAGTTTAGGACATGCATAGTAGACCTTGTCATCTCCAGACATAGAAGCTGTTTCTTCGAATCCAATTTCGGTCATATATGTATCAGTTGCCAACATATCTTTTGTAATTGTAAATGTGACAGAATATCTTGTCCAATTTGTACCAACATTAAAAGCCGAACCATTGAACCAATAAGCATTTGTATTCCCTTTGAATCGGTACGAACAATTAATGCTTTTTCCAGATGCGTTATTTGTTTTGGCGTATAGAGAGTATGTCAGTGTATCTCCAACTTTAACCAATCCTCTATCAATAACATGTGATTTGAACAACCATGTCAACCTTCCCCACTGATTTTTAACCGACCATACAGGGCATCCGTTAAATGTTTCGACTTCGTCTGTTAACCAACCAACGCCATAATAATCTTTATGTGCTCTAATAGTTTGAGAATACAGCAATAAATTTCTTCCACCAATTTCAAGTCCATTAAAATCATCTTTAGTTGTATAGGTCTCGCCAATAGTTTTCTTAAACTGTTTTTCACTCTCAATGGTTTTGTTATAGTTGTTCACAAACTCATCAATTCTGTCTGATCCACCAACAGTGGTCATGACTTTCTGCATTGTTGTTGTAACCCCTTCGATGTTAGTTGTGTTTTCCACCAACTGATTTGTAATGTGAGATTGCCTTGCAACAGGAGTACCGTAATAACAGTTCATTAATTGGCATTCTGAGATAGCAGAAATAGTTGTACCTAATTTAAATCCTTCTGTAGAAGCACCTTCATTTACAACAACCTCAATGCAATTCCATCCTTTTACGAAGCCTAATGTCAAAGATTCGCCATTTTTATTGTACGCATCACTGCCACCGATTAATTTACCATTCAGATAAATATGTGCTCCATCATCATGTGCAAATGTGATCGCAACACTTTTGGCAGCAGAGAATTTTGCAAATGTAAGGGCATAGCCAATATAATTTTCTGCATAGTTCCAAGCAATACTTAAATCCGTATCATTAATCAACACACTCTGGCTAGGTGTAAGATTTGTATTCTTAGCAAATACATCCATTGTACTCTTACCTTGGTATTCACTTGCAAACAAACTCTTAGGATAAATCTCATATCTCCACTTATTCAGTCCTTCATTCGCTTTGCTAATATCACCTTTGACCAAGTTCAAATCTTGCTGATAAGTAGTCTTTTCCACTCTTTGCTCAATGGCTTGCTTGTTTTTATCCACCTTTAAACTCACGTCAGATATCTCTGATTTGGTAGATAAAATCGCTGTTTGAAGATCCTCTGGAGCAGTAGAATAACCTGTTGCAGAAGAGCCTTTTTCAAGTTTAAACTCAGAAAACCAAACAGTTCCAGCTGTTAAAAGCTTAAAGATAATGGTTATACTATATGCACTTGTTGCTTGATGTAATTTGATTTCATACTTTTGCCAATTGGTTGTAAGTGTTCTTGTAGTATCCGCACCATAGGCATCATATCCCCATCTAACAATAAAATCAGTCGTAACACTCGCCTTTGCGTAAAATGATAATGTATAATTTTGATTTTTGGAATGAAGATTGTCAGAAGTCCTTTCAGAAATACCCCATGCAAACCATTCGAGGTCATTACTTGAATTCTTATCGCCATTGGCGGCACTAACAGTCTTTAACGTGTTGAACCCATTATGCTTTGTTGAAGTGTCAATTGAAGCAACAAGATTCGTTCCTCTAGTATGTAACCCCCAACTATTCGTTGTTCCAGTAATGGCTTCATCGGTCTTAGCAAAATTGCTATTCCAAAGTAAATTCCTACCATCACCAATATCACTCACATCATAAATCTTAGCAATACTACACGTATCATAAAAACTACTATCACTAGCAACGGCTCTGAAAGTAACCATAGTAACAGCGTCACTGTATAAACTACTATCTTTACTAACAGTTAACACGTTATTATTGATCGTCAAGCCTTTTTGTCCACTCACAATATCAGCGAAGCTCACTCCGCCATCAATACTGTATTGCCATTTTCCGAAATTGATTTCTCCTTGAATAGTAGCCTTGATTGTAATTGCGTTTGGTGCAAATGTTTTACCACCGTCTGTAGACTTAAAGTATTGAGATGAAGGTGTGATAGTGAGGTTTTTGGCGTTGTCGCCTTTATCCCCATATACACCAATAATAGCAGGTGTGCTAATTAAAGTCATTGTGCCATCACTATACTTTGTTCGATGGCAATTCCACAAATATTTTTTATCAGCAGTGATCTTTTGAGTAGTAATATCTGTACTCCAGCCAGAAGTACCAGCCGTTACTCCTGAAGAGAGATTGGTTGCTAGATACCATTGCGTAATTTCTGTCACTCCACGACCTTCAAGATCTTCTGGATGAGGTGCCCAAGGTGTGTCTACTATACCTTCTGTGAGTTTGAGATTTTTGATGATTGAATAACCAACTTTTGAAAGGGCGTCACCAAACATATATATTACCTGTCCATCTAAGTTTGGCAATGTTGTACCGCTTGTCATTTTTAATGAAACGTGCTCCCATGTTTCATTCCCTAAAACTTTACAAGCAATATCATTCGCAAAGAACAGTTTTTGTCCACCGCCAGTTTTGATATTGTGTAAAATTTTCCCTGATCTATTTGTTTTAATATCGTAAGATAAAGTATAAGTAGTTGATGCTTTTAAACTCTTAAGCATCTCATAATCTGAAAAATCGCAAAATTGCCATTCATTAGACGCAATTGGTTCTGTACATATTAATTTTACAGCATTTATACTGTCCTCCGTAGTAATAGATTCTACAGAATATTTTCCAGATGCTCCCATATTAACCCAATGTTTACTACCTTGATTAGTTTCTCTCAGCATATTAAATGCGAACTTCTCACCATCAACCCCCTTATAACTAACGCTATAAGAAGTAGTCTCTTTCCCATCTGAATACTTAACATAAGTCTTAGTCCATAAATACTGTCCTTGATCGCAACTTGGCATTGTTGTACTCCATGTACCTGTAGGAGCAGTAGTTCCACTTGTACTAACTTGATAAGTAACCTCTGTTTTACTTACGGTCACAGAAGTTCCGTTTGTACCATTTGTACCTTTGTAAGATACAGAATACGCTTCCGTTTTATTACCATCTGAGTATTGTACTGTAGTTTTAGTCCAAAGATATTGCCCATTGTTGACCATAGGAACAGTAGTTGACCACGTTCCTGTAGGTGTTGTTGTGCCAGAAGTTGACGTTTGATATGTGACTGATTTAGATGTGATTTTTATAGATGTACCATCTTTACCCTTAACACCTTGGGGTCCTTGTTTCCCACAACTCCAGGAAAACTGTTTCTTAACGGTCTGCCCATCAAGTGTAATAGGGATCTCGATTACTCCCGTATCGGCTCCGATAGTAGTACCAGCACTAACGCTAAACGTAATTCTTTTACTGCTCTTACTGACAGTAATCCCACTACCAGAAGTGATATTCCCAATTGTGTAATCAGTCCGCTCCTGACTACCACGAATAACAATAATGTCTGTATAGTAACTTTGTGCGGAAGTTACTTTTCTATTTGAATCTGTAGCAAATTGCTGTGCTTCGTTTGTTAACATGACTGTAAATGGTTCTGTCATATTAGCAACAGTAATCTCACCATAGCCTAAAGTTTTACCCATTCAAATATTTCCTCCTTAACGATAATTAGGCGTACATTAAAAAAGACAATAATGTACGCCCTGACATTATTGCCTATTCACTATCATCAACAACTTCACAGCCGAAAATCATTTTCCCATTTACAACAGATGAATCTAAGAAAATTGCTTTCCCAGATGCATAATTAGAAGCTGTGTCCAATTCCACCCCTTTTTTATCTCTTCGAGTCCAGTTGTAAGTATATTTTGGAAGATCGTTACCAGTAGCCGCTGACCAAGCTGTTCCATTATATTTCATTAAAGTAACTGTTTTAGCAGAAGCATCTACCTTATAATAAAAATCCCCACTCGCAGGCTTTGTAGGAGCAGAAGTAGAGAATGTTGTAGATTTCAATGTATCAATTTCTTTTCCGTTTCTTGTAACGATTACATATAAAGCGCCTGCACCCTGTCCATTAATCAATTGATCCCCTAAAGAACTCAATACATTAATTGAACATGGGTCACTCTGATCAATAACACTGACATATGCAGAATATGTCTTACTACTATAAACAGCATTACATCTGAACGAAGCAACAGAATCTACCATGCTGGGCGTTACTGTTAAATTCGCAGATGTAGCACTTGCGATATTTTGGTAAGCTCCGCTAACATATTTACTCCATTGATATGTAACACCAGAAGTTACAGTGGTTGTACCATTTGTTAATGTTGTTTGTAATAAAACCGTGTTGCTATCATTGATAATATGATTTCCGTTAGGTGCATAAGCTTGGAATAATATAGCATTTACACCATTTGTGGCTTTCGTATTTTTGCTCCAATTAAATTTGTGTGTAGCTGTTAATCCTTCTGCAACTATAGAAATAGTAATATCTCCACTCATGGCATTTGCTAAAGAAGCTCCATTCGCAACAGTTAAAATAATTGATCCTTCAGCAGAAGCAGTTGCATCTGTATTGGATTTTACAGTTATTCCACTTGGTAATGTTCCTACAGTAGCCTTACCTGCAATTCTTGTTGTCCCTTTATAGCAAGAATATGGAATTGTAATATCTTTAGCTGCACTGGCAGTTCCATTAGGGTTGCAAGGAATTACTTCGCTGTAATTCCCAAGAACTGTACTTACAGCAGAAGTACCATCTTTACCATTCCCACCATTTTTACCATCCGCAATAATTGTTACGGTCTGAGTATCCAATAATGTAGTTGTACCGCCAGAAGCATATAATTCTGCTTTGATTGTCTTAATAGCCGTACTAGAAGGTGTATAGTCAACGCTAGTTTGATCAGAACTTGATGTGTATTTCACTGTATACGTATTTCCATCTGTGCTTTCAGAGATTTTAAATCTACCAGAATAAGCTGTTGCAGCTGTAGTATTTCCAATTCTCTTATAGGCACTGAACTTAGCCTGTGCTGGGCTAAGTACATTAGAAGCATTTAGTTTAAGAATATTACTTTCAGCTGTTACCTGATAAATAGTTGCATCACTACCAGATCTGTCTTTATTTAAAGAAAATCTTTTTGTAATATTTGCCTGACCTGATTTAGTACATACAAATTCAACATAGCCAGAATCAACAGTAATTCCTGTAACAGTATATTTTCTTGTGTCTCCATCCCATGTACCTGTGATACCATTACTTGGAGTAGCTTTGATAGTCCAGTTTGCTGAGTCGTCAACTCCACCTTTGTAGATAGTAATTGTAGTATCAGCACCTGTAAGAGATGAACTATATAATCCGCCATTGGCGTTACAAGGCACAGATTGTGTATCATTACTTAATACACAACTATAAACATCCTTACCTGCCGCTCCGTCCCTTAACTTAACAATCTGATGAATATCATAAACATTATCATCATTTGTAAGTAATTTAATAACTGCCACATCATTTACAAACACTGCATCATTGTGATTTACAGTAAGAGTAGTAGTTGTGCCAGCGCTAGGATAAGCAGCGAATGTCCCATCTGATTTTTTATATTGCCATTGTTTTACAGAAGTATTTGTTAACACAGCAGTTAATGTGATAGAAGAAGCAGAAGTAATTGCTCCATCTCCATTGTATTTAAATGTCGTATCTCCAGTAATGCTACAGTCGGATAATTCAGTAGCTTGTTTCACCAGAGTAAAGGACATCTGACATCTTGTTTCTGCTTTAATTTGTGTGTCTGGATCGGTATAAGCGATACTACAAATATAAGTGATCATTTCTGAACTATTCGGTACTAACATACTTTTGCTAACACTTAACACTCCACTAGATACATTTTCTCCTGTGACAATATTTGTAGATGCTGCTGATCCAACCTTTCTCTGCCAAGTAATGCTTAGCCCAGTCTGAGTTAATGACACCTGTTTATTATCAATAAAAATGACTGGCGTAAGTACCAATTTACTTGCTGACCAGTCAGGGTTATATTTTGTAGTTGTATTGGGATCGTATGATACAAAATTTGGTTGGTTCGATGTCACATATGCTTGTATCTGCTTCCCATCTGTTAGGTCTGTAATTGTAATCTCGCCATAGGCAAGCACTTTTCCCATATAATTTTCCTCCTTAATTTAAAGTAGTTGCCAATGTTTCTCCATCAACAACAAAAGAGCAACCAAAAGTCGCTCCATTCATAATATCTTGTCTATTTACAACAACACTTTTCATACCAGAGTGCTGTTCATTCCAATAAGTATCTCCATCTAAATCAGATGATTTTCTACACCATTCAAAGTGATTTTCTGACCATTCGTTTGTTACATCTGTACCATTTTTTGTCAATGTGATACTCAATGTAGATGTTCCGTCCACACCAAGCCTTGCTCCTGTAGAAGAAGTAAGAATGATATTATAACCCATCTCATTCATTTGAGAATCGAAATCATCAAGTGTACTATTCACACTTTCCTTAAAGGTCGTATACTCTACTCCCCACAAACCGCCTTTGCCATCATAAATCTGTGTAATATCAACACCACCTTGCTCATTCGCCTCAACGATAGGAAAGTTCAGCTTATCTTTAGAAACAGACTTATCTCCAAGCATATTATTCACAATCAATCCATCAGCAATCGCATCCTTAGTAATGCCTTGACTTGTCATAACTGTTACGCCTTTATTGTCTTTGATGATAATGCTTGGATTCTTGTTCGTATCATAACCAATCTGGATGCCTACATTTCCTTCTTTATCTAAGAATTGCATGGCAGACCCGTTCATAATGAAGTTTCCGTTCTCGGATAAGATACGCATTGTATCAGAGATTGTAATATCGCCTGCGGCTAAATCACCGATAGTCATTTTGCCTGCGATACCATTGATGATCCATGCGGAGTCAAACTTTGCGTTTGCTGAGGATAGATTGAATACAATACCTGTTTCTGTGGAAGAAGCACCGATGATTGCAGAATTGATATTAGCAACATCTGTATTTAACTTCTTAATATCGGCAGAATTAGCGGCAATGTATTCTGAGTTAATATACTTGCTAAACAACTCATTAAATTCCGCTTTGTCGCCAGTGATATTCCCGACCTTGATAACCTTGTATTCCAAGTAATCTCCAAGCAATTTATTAATAGTTCCTTGGTCACTCAATACATTCTGCACACTGTTGCTCACTGCATTTCCAAACAAAGAACTATTTGTCATTCGCTGAAGCATATTAGTCATATATTCAACAGAGTCTTTAGAGTCGCCTGTTCCGACAGAAATACTATTTTTCTGCGAAGCAGCAGTATCGTCAAATAGATAAGAGAAATCATCCCTACCTGTTAGACTCGTGATCATGTTAGTATACGTCACACTAATTTCTGAACTTTTTGTGCAGGGATTGTATGCAATTGTCAATAATCTTAACTTAACTGCATAATCATCACGCACACCAACTCGAATAAAGTTACCGACCGTAAACTGATTATGCCAACCTTGTTTATTATCTGAATTTACGTCTGCATATTCATTTAATGAAAGAATGTTATCGAGAGAAGTTTCAATCTGATATTGTGGTTGAGAAGTTTCAGAGATACGTTTTAATCCATCTTGATATAATTCTTCGCAATGCTCGTAAGATGTGATTGCGTCATCAAGAGAAGTAGTAAAGATATTATTGTTTGTATAATCTCCCATACGAACAATGTTCATGACAGCGGTGTATTCTTTATCTGTCAATCCAAATTGCGGATCATTGAGTTCAGAATGAGTATTCATATCTGTCATTACATTGTCATATGGTTTCTTCTGAGTTTCAAGTTCATCGACTTGTGCGTTTAATTCTTTTAATTTATAGAGCAGAGAACCTTCTGTATTTTCATCCCCAAGCCAATTTTTATACTTAATGAAATTCTTATGGAATACATTATAGGTTTTTTCATCCTTTACACCAGCCTTACTAATCTCTTCATCGGTAAGCTGATTCCATTCTTTTTGATATGCAGCAAGAATGTCCATAATCTGTTTCTTGTATTCATCACGTTTACCTTCAAGCTCTTTAATTCCGTATAAATCCCAGTTTGATTCAAATTCATCATTATAGTCAATCTTCTTATCATCGGCTAAATGTAAGTTTTGAATTGCGACCTTGATATTTGGGATGATATAATCACGTAATTCTTGATATGTATAATATCCTTTATTGGTTTCTTTCAACAGAGCAAGGTATTTTTCGTGATCAACCTCGCCAGAAGAAGTAGTCCAAGGCTTGTAAACACGATTTTGAATATCATCTGGCTTATCCCATTTTACATAATTTCCTTTAGAATCTTTCTCATAATCGTCTCTTATGTCGACACTGACTTGAATAGTAGTAAGCATCTGCTCATACATTTTCAGTGTTTTCTCAAGAGTTTCTTGATCCATTGTCTTATATTGAGCAATCTGGATTCCATCATTTGGCACACGATAATAAATTTCATCTATCTTGGCTTGATATTCTGCTGATTTCTTTCCGTTTTCAATATATGTATCATGATTGTCTGTTTGCCATTTCTGCCATGCCTTGACTTTATCAATTGTTTCTTGGGGGAAGTAATTAGTAGTCAAATAGTAGTCAAGATTATAAATCTGGCTTCGACCATAATTGACTCTCGTAATATCCAACTCTTCATCGCCTTGAATTGTTAAGGCATTATACATTGTATCGGTCTGTGGAGACATTTTGAGCATATTAAGTGCGTTACGCCATCCAATGAAGATATTCGTGTCTTTTCCTATGTTTTCTTTAGCATATGCACTTACCGTTCTATTGATTGTGTCGAAATAAAATACGCATTTTACAACATTGGCTACAGTTGTGTTAAGGAACGCATAAGCGTTGGTATTATCTGCCTCAAACGAATATTTTTCATTCTTTATTGCAGGATCGATATAACCGACACTCCATCCTGGAACTCTGTCTAATACTAAATGCATGAGCGATAATTCGTGGTTTCTATCGTTGCAGAATGTGATATATTCTTTCGCATAACCCATATCGTCTACATTATTTGTAGACAACATTTCCATAGAATCGGTTGTACCTTTGTTGAAAGACAAACCTTTCATATCTTTATCTTCAAAGGTTTTTTCATCAGAATATGCTTCACATGCCTTGTATTCATATCTGCCATTATCATTCTGTAAAGTAGGCTCTTGAAGCTGAAAATAGTCAAGCCCTTCAAGATAAATCGTCATGTGGTCTTTTAATTTCTCATAGCCAGCAGATTCAACGTACTCACCATCAATATCTATATATCTGTCTACATTAAATGTAAGATGGTTAAAGTCTTTTAGTTGCTGTTCGTATTCCACACTGTTGATCTGTACTCCATTTAAAGCACAGATAACAGTTCTGTCAGGACGGCATAAATAAATTTTTGAATTGTGTTTAATCATAACAGATCACCGATCCGTTTCTGTGGCACATCAAACTCAATTTTATAAGTACACGCACCTGTAATACTTACAATATTGTATCCATCATGAAGTTTGAGCCATGAAATATTTCCAACATCAGCCCATCCAATATCTTCAAAATTAGTCAGTCCCGTTACTGTTCCGTCTGTTACCATACAATGCTTGCAATCAATACATACTGGCAAAGTAGGTCTACACAACACTGACATAGAGTTTTCATCACGTACTTCGATTGTTACTGTTTGACTTGTTTGAGAAGTGATCGTTACCTTTGGATAAATCTCATATTCCGTATCGTCACTATCTACAAAGATGTTTGTTGAGAATTTATTGCTTGTTGCGACTTCCCCAGAAATCTCATAGTGTTTCCATATAAATGGTGTGTCACAAACGAAACTGCATTGAACTGCATCAAGCTGCCCAAGTTTGCATGTGATCATTTTCCATCCAATATTCTGAAAGATTCCTCTGTAAATGACAGTTTCTTTATCATCTGCAATTCCTGTCAATGGTTTTACAAGAGTAGGAGAAGTCAGCCATTTATTGATCTTTCTCTGCTCTGAATTTGTAAATCCATGTCCGTTTTCTTTTACGAGGTAAAATTCATATGTGCTCTCATCAGAATACATTGCACCATAATGATTTGTCTCCTGACGTAACATTGTTTTTTCACCTTTAACAATCTCTCGTGAAAATCCCGTGATGTCATTTGTCACATCAAACTGCACGACCATCAGAGGTGTATCTAAGATTGTTTTTGTAGATTGTCCATTATATTCAAATGACAACATATATGTAATCTCCTTTCTGTATAAATTTTTGCATAAAAATAACAGGCAAGAGTGCGTATTTCTACGCACCGCTCAACCTGTTTCTTCCTTATTATATAAGGTTTAAACTGGACGTTTGCGACCAACGATTTTAGCCATGTCACGAGTAACTTTTTGAGAAGTATATTTATAAGATTCATTAACGATTCTTTGAAGTTCTTCGTCAGATACTCCAGAAGGAACATTAATTGCACCAATAGCTTCGCCAAAATTGACATTGATTTCCGTTGTTCCAATTCCATCCATAGTCATTCCGTTCAGCATATGTCCATTTGCTAAGGCATTTAATACCTTGTCTTGTCTTACTTTATTTACTAGATTAACAACATCGACAGTAGCAACTTCCTCACCTACTGCGAGAGAAGCAAGACCATCATCTCCGTTCTTATGTACAGATTTGACTAATCCACCTTTGGCATAACCTGTGACTTTGCTATCTGTTAGTCCAAGATCACTTGGTTTAACACCATAATGACCTAAGATAGTAGTAATCGTACTATCAATTTTTGCACCCTCTGAACTGATTGTTCCAGATAAAGAAGTAAACGTCTCTTCAATCTTATCGACAGAAGAAGATAACTCTTTACAGTATTTCTCATAATCATCATTCAGCTGTGTGCTTAATTTATCAAGTCCGTCAATCTGAAGATTATAAATATGATCTTTTACTGTATCATCACGAGCATCTTTCTTTTCTTGAATTTCTGCATCCAAACGTGCTTTTTGAGCCTTAGCTTCTGCCGTATTGACTCCTTCCAAGGCTTTCCGTTTGCTTTCAAGAATTTGAATTTCTTTGTTTGAAGATTTTAACTGCTTGTCATATTCATAGTAGGATTTCTCTGTGGATAGGCTAGTTTTATAAGCATCTATAGTTTTGTTAATCGCATCCAATTTCTGCTTTGCGTTATTCTTCAGAATAGTTGTCACACTATCTTCGGCAGACTTAATACTCTTAACTGCGTCCGCAATATCTTGATCGCTCTTTTGAATTGCGTCAGCCCATTCTGTGTCAGAATATTCATCACGATGCTCAGCCATTTTGGCACGTTCTTGCATCAATTGATTCAATTCTTCTTTTTCAGATTTGACATTAGCAATATTTGTTGCAATGGCAGCAGTACCATAATCAGTCAGATTTCCGTCATCATCAAACATTGCATCTTCATCGATCAAAGAAGATATCGTTGTAAGTGAATTTTGTAAATTCTGAGCCGCTTTAATAGCACGTTCAAAGCCACGATAATAAATATCGTCACGCATACTATTTTTAAGTTCTTCGTTAGAAGCTCTTAAATCATCTGCGCTACCTTTACAAGCATTAATTTCATTTTGCATCTGCATCCATTCTTGAGAACCATATTTAATAGAACCATCGTTCAGTTTATTATTCAGATTCTCTTGCATTTTTGCGGCTTCTTCATCAATGATCTGTGCTTGTCTTTCATTGGCATCGATCTGATTCTGGTAATCAGCACTATCAAGGTCTTGACCTTTGGCTTGTTTCAACTTGGCAGCAGAAGAAGCATTGCTACTATTTGTAGCTTCCATATTAGCTTTCGCATCATAATATGCTTTAATATTAGCCTGAGATTGCACAGCAGCATTTGTCTGTTCAGCAGCCCAATCCGCAGCAGCATCATTTGCATTTTTGTTTGCTGTCGCCAAAGCATTTGTAGCGTCCGCCTCTTTTTGTTTAGCTTGCGCCAATTTATTAGAAGCGTCTTTTGCTTTTTTGACTTGTTCATTATATGCTTTAAGCTGTTTTAATAAAGTCTTATCTTTGATTCCTTTTAAAGAAACCTCTTTTCCAGACTTGATTGCGTTTTTCTGAGAGTTAGATAATTTCTTAGCCCGTTTGGTCTTAAGAATATTATTACCCTTGGTCTTAACTGCACTATCAGCTTTATTCTTATTAGCTTGTGCATTTTCACGTTCTTTCTGATATTTAGCTTGGTTCTTACTAGCTTCTCTTACAGCAGTCTGACTATTTTCGTACTGTTTTTTCTTATTTTTGACTTGACTGTCCAACACGTCATTCTGATATGTGTAGGCAGGTTGACCTGCATAATTACTCGCAATTGCTTGAGAATCTTGCACATTTTTCAGATATACCTGTGCATCATATAATGCACTGTTAGCATTTGATAGATTTGCACTTGTCTTAGCAGCAGAAGATTTTGCAGACTTTGTACTCTTAACCGCTTTATTATAAGCAGTAGCTTTTTTCTTCGCAGACCCTTTGAGTCCCTTAGTAGAGATTGTCTTACCTGCTTTAATACTCTTGTTAAGAGATGCTTTCTTTTTCTTAGATAATCCAGACTTGCTAACTGCTTTTGTAACAGATTTCGCCTTAGATTTCTGACTCTTTGTCGCTTTTGAAACCTTCTTTTGTGCTGTTTTATTAGCAGAAGAGGCACGACTCTGAGTAGATTTTGCAGAAGAAACATTAGATTGTGCTTCAGACAACTGATCGTTTGACGTTTGAACTAATCGTGCAACACCAGACTCTCCCGTAGATGCAGCAGAAGAACGATTAGATAATGTATCATAGGAGTTTTGTAAGTTTTCAATTGCTTTCTGCGCCTTTTCAGTAGGCATATTCAACCATTGATTGAATAAATCACGCTGAGTGTTCTTTAACTGTTGAGCAGCAGAATTAGCTTGAAGGTACTTCTCATATAAATTCTGATAGGACTCCACAGCAGAACGCATGTTATCATTTTTGATAGTATTGATATTCATACTACCGTTACGCACACGTTCAAAGTATGTCCGTAATCGTTTCTGATTCTTTTTCTTAGAACTGTTCTTTGTCTTAGGAACTGTCTTAATTGCCTTACTTGCAAAAGAACTTGCCTCAGATTTATATTTCTTAGCTGCTTGCTGATTTACAGAAATTTCTTTGCCAGTTGATTTATATTGATTCCAAAGTGCGCTTTGCTTAACCTCTGGTTTTACATAATCATTGATCATATTAGCAAATTTTTCTGTAGCAGTTGCAGCTCGATCAATAGCGATTGCAATAAAGTCAAATTGTTTACCCATATTATCAAGCAATGTGGCAAATTTTGACTTTTTCTTTGTACTTTTATCTGTAGCTTTGCTGTCTTTTTTCTTAGAATCCGTATTCTTTTTCGTTGCTTCTGTATTCTTTTTAGTGGATTCTGTATGCTTTTTAGTGGAGGAAGAACCTGATTTCTCAGCGATACCACCACGCCATCCACCAGAAGCTGTCGCAGACTTACCAGAAGAAAGAGCCTTGAAAGATGTTCCATGAGCAAAAGCAGACATTCCACCTTGTACTTTTGCACGAGTAGAAGTATGTCCATTTGCTAACAGATCAGCTGTCTGTTGATGATTAAAGACAATATCTCCAGAATGGATATCTGCAAATTCTGGACCCGTTGTGCCAAGTAAAAACATTCTTTGTGAATTCTTTGGAATAATAGCTTCTACACCCAATTCTCCAACAAGTGTTTTTCCTGAAGTTTTGGCACCAATATTTCCGCCTGCGAGTGCATTTGCTGTGCCTCTCGCATAAGCAGTTGACCATGCCATTGTTCCACGAGCAAATGTACCATAGGCTTTACTTGGTTTTCCACTTTGACTATAATTTACAGATACATTAACAGATTTATCATGTAAGCCATTGATCGCTGATTTTGCAGCTTCAACGGCAGGTAATCCACTTGTACTGATAGTAACTTTTGGAGTCGGATGCATCTTACCTAATGCATTCAGTTTTCCTTTAATGCTACTAATTTTATGTGAAGCACTGTCTTTTACTTTGGCGGTAATTGTCTTGTTTTTCAGTTTCTTTAAAGCACTGGCAATCTTTTTAATGACAGAAGACGCATTTCCTTTTGCTTTGATAGAAATGCTCTTAGATTTTAATTTCTTAAGAGATTTAGAAATAGAAGAAATTGTTTTCTTTGCATTTCCTTTAACCTTAATAGAAATGCTTTTGGATTTCATGCTAGATAAAGATTTCTTGATAGAATCAATTGTCTTTTTAGCATTTCCTTTGACATTTACTTTAACATCTGACTTAGATGATTGCTTTTTACTAGCAGAAGCAGAAGATTTTGAACCACCAAACAATCCTTTTATTCCATTTCCAATACTTCCAAGAATACTTTTGGCACCACTTAAAGCAGAAGAACCAATGTTCTTTGTACCAGAGACAACATCTCCACCAAACTTTTTAGCACTTGACACGGCTTTATTATATTTAGTGTGATCCGTCTGCCAACTTTGAGTTCCTTGAACTTTTGGTCTCTGATAAGAAGTAGAAGCTTGTTTTGTCTGTGCGCTTTTGAATAGTCCATTTAGATTAGAAGGAATACTCTTAAACCATGATTTTACAGATTCGTATTTCTTATCTGTATCGCCAGTCTTTTTACCAGAGCCTTCAGGTGGTTTCTTATAATCACCTTTGGTTTCTTTAGTTTGACGATCTTTAATCCAATTATTAAATTTGTCTAATAGAGAAGGAGATTTATTTCCTTTTTCAGATGATTCAGGCTTTTCTTGTTTTTTAGGTTTTTGATTATTACCTTGCTGATTCTGATTATTAGAATGATTATTCTGATTATTAGTAGGTTGACCATTTTCCCAAGTAACCTTGATTTGATTATCTTTATGCTCTTTATTATAAGCATCAATAATGGTCTTAACATCTTGGTTATCTTTGCTTGCAGTAATAGATCCGTCTTTACCAATTGTTGCACCATTACGTTTCAGCTCTTTTTTCAGACCATTTTCGTTCTTAAACTTTGTATTCAGATAATATTGACTGTCTGTAGCGCCAGCAGTAATCAGATTCTGACGATCACGAACTGCTTTAAGATATGTTTCCATATCTTTCTTGGAACCAGTTTCATCTGCTTTTTGGAGTGCATCTTGTACAATTTTATCTTTCTTTTCTCGTTCAGCCTCATATTTCTGATTAACTACACGACCGTTTTCAGATAATGTGGCTCCCTGTGCTTTATCTGCTTTGTCAGTAGCAGCAGAGCCTTCGTCAAAAATCTTGTTGCGGGCTTGTTTGGCATCATCGGACTGTACCCAATTATCTCCTCTGTCTTTGATTTTTTGTAAATATTCGTCAACGGAGTTTGTTAAAGTCGTTTCGGCTTCAGCAACATTAAGCTTAATTGTAAGAGTTTGTTCGAATCCTTCTGGCAGCTCTTCTTCATTTCTGCGCAAATCTTCCAACTGTTGTTTGTAGTTTTCAATTTCCTTACCTTGAGAGTCACCTAATGATCCGCCATTCTTTTGCCAAGCCTGTGACCATTCATTCAGCTTTTCACTAGCACCATCCCATTGCTCTGTAAGAGAATCAAACTGTACATCCCAACCATATGTTTTAAGATTATTCAAGATAGATTCAAATGGAGTGACACCCATTCCCATCTTTTTGGCAGCTTTACCGACATTATCAATTTTAACTTTGTAGTCGCCAGTCTTTTCGTTTAATTTAGCCATAGCTTCGCCAGAAGCATTTGTCATACTTTGTAATTGGCTTACAAACTCTTTAGGACCCGAATCGTCAGAAGTGAAATATTTTTTGATATTATCATAGTTTTCTTTGAAATTCTTATCATCTGTCTTTCCAGTAGGGGAGATAAGACCTGCCATTTGCTTGAATTGGTCGGTTCCGACTTTACCTTTATCCCATTCGTCTTTAGCACTCTTTAATCCAGATACAAAAGTATTGTAATTAGCATCATCGTCAGCAGATTTTGTAGCTTGAGTGTATGAATCAAGAGTATAAGATAATCCACTGTCTTTGTATTTTGCAACATTATCAAGACGTTGTTTTAACTGTTCAAGAGAACCTGTGAAGATTTCATTCTTATCTGTGATCAGGTCATAAGCTTCAGATAATTGATCTAAACTCAGATTTTCAAAGTAATCGCCACCAAAAATCTTATCAAAGTCTACAGAAGAATTAAGTTTTTCACCTAACTTTTCGTATTTACCGCCCTGGTCAACCATATAGTCTTTGATCTTTCGTAATGATTCGGCTTCTTTGTCATAGCCTTTTTCATTATTTTCATGGAAGCTTTTTGTCTTTTTATTTGCTTCGTCTACAGAATCGGCAACACCTTCGATAACATTCTTAACTTTTTGTCCACCGATTTCTAAGCCTTTAGAGTCAAGTTTTAATAATTCATCTTTGCTTGTTGCTTTAGAAGTAATCTGAGAAATGTATTTCTGCATTGTTTTCTCATCAAGTTTCTTACCAGTACTTGACAATACAGGTGTATACATAATTTCCTTATTTTCAAACATACTTCCGTCGGCACCAGCCATAGAAGAAGAGATAAGTGTACTATAAGATTTCTTCTTGTCATTATTTAACAATACAGGTCTGCCATTAAGGTCAACATTACCTACTTTAGATGATCCCTTAGACAATCTTTCTTGTCTATCAGATTGATACTGAGAGATTAATTTTGTGAAATCTTTCTGGTTTTGAAGGTCGGCTACGGTTTTTTGATCTTTTGTTTTCTGATTCTTAAACTCACCCTTAAGAGTCTGAATCATTTTCTGAACATTTTGTCCATCGGCTGTTAACACATCATTTCCAGACATGCTAACTCCAAGCATTCCAGATAATTCTTTAGTAGAAGCACCTGTCTTTTTCTTAAGAGTCTCAAATTGCTTATTGATTTGCTTTTGCCATTCTTTCCCAGTTAAAGACGTATCTCCTTTGATATCAGAGAATTTTTCATAAGCATCTTTTAAAGAAGGATCAGTTGCAAGTTTGTTTGTAAAACTACGAACTTTCTGTTCTTGTTCCTCAAGATATTTTGTTGCACCTTTACCAGACATCTTATCAGAACTTAGATCCATATTACTTACATAATTCTTGGCAAATTCCTGTGATGTCTTGTCTAATGTTGCGAATCCTTGAGATGCTTCAAGTGTGTTCTCAAGGGTAGTAGACTTAAACTCTTTGAGCTGATCTTGAACTTCTTTCAGATTACTCTTTGTAGCTTCAACATATTTGCTCATAGTATTGTCTTTAACACCGAGTCCACCACTATCAAAGTTTGCATTGTTTAATAATGTAGATAACTGTTGATCTGTTAAATTATCAAGGTCTGCATTTTTACCAAGAATACTCTTAGCTTCTTTTTTATAAGCTTTTGTGTTCTTGATCATGCTGATCAGGTTAGACTTATTAGAGTTTAATCCATCACTTTGAATAGATTTCTTACTTGCAAATATGCTGTGAATAGCACCAGAATCTTTTGTACCGAGCAATAATTGTCCACCTAAATTTGCTGCCGCCTGTGCACCGTTTCCAATAACAGCACCAATAGCTGTACCTGCACCAGGAGCAATCAGTGTACCAATTGCGCCACCAATTAAAGCTCCGCCAATACCAACACCTTTCTTTCCACCAGTCAGTAGTCGTCCGACATTACCAGTAAGGCTTCTGTCTCCAACTCGATTACCTTCAGTGGTCTTATTCATATTTAGTGCGGCAGCTTTGTTCTGGATAGCTAAATTCTTCTTACTAACAATCGCCTGTTTATTTTTCTGGATTTGACGTTCATATTTCTTAATAGATTTGTCAATCGCAGAATTGTTGTCAATGATAGCATTTCCTTCACTATCCATTGATTTAACAAGGTCTTTGTTAGTCTTAACAAGCTGTTTCTTTAATTCAAGATAACGACTGTAATCAGATTCAGACAGTCCTACATTCTGATTAGTTGTATTGTCTACACCTTTGGCAAGTCTGTTGAATTCTGCCTTGATGTCGTTTACAGAGTCGAGTTTAGACTGACTCTTATTGATTTTCTTGTTGTATTTGTTGAGATTCTTTGTGCCTGCGTTTAATGCTCTGCTACGAATATTGTTAGCTAATGCATTGACACCAGCGGCAGCAGCAGTACCAGCAGCAAGTAATACGGCAGGGAGATTAGCAACCATAGTTTCTTTTAAACCAGTACCTATATCTTTAATTGCACCTTTAAACTCACCAAGTTTTGCTTTTGTTTTTTCAACACCGTCAGACATTTTTGTCTTAAATTTACTTGCAAAACCAGTTGTTGATTTTTCGGCATCACTAAACTTCAGATTCTTGTTTAAATCTCTGGCTGCATGTCCAGCCTTTTCAGCAGATTTAGGAATCGAATCTACTGCTTCAGTTACATCTTTAATCTTATCTGCATAATCAGAATTTGGCTGATTAACGGCAGAATTCATAAGATCTGAAATGGTTTCTCTTGGAATGTTTTTATTTATTAATGTTTCTACACGTTGTTTTGGAGTATAACCTTCTTCATTTTTTGCTACTTTTTCTACAGCATTTTTGAAATATGCATTTGACATATTCCTTTCTTCTGGAGCAAGACCCTTTAATATTTCTTGTCTCTTCGCATCTTTACCTCGATTTTGCAGTGACAAAAGTGTTTTATTATAATATACGAGTTGCGTTCTAGTATATATAATGATACAATTTATTTATTAAATGTATCGGAGGTAAATAAATTATGGCACTTACAACATGCCCAGAATGCGGCAAAGAAATTTCAGATCAGTCAAAAGAATGTGTGCATTGCGGATATCCAGTTAAGGAATATTTCGAACAATTAAAATTAAAAGAAAAGAAAACCAATACAAAATGTAATTTCAATGGTGTAGTAGTAGATTTTTCGGATATAGTTCCTAAGTTAAAAAGTAAATATTCTTCAGAGATCTTCGAAGAATTAACTGACAGAATAGATGAAAGTAATATCGATATTAGCTATAGTGGGATTCTTGAATTTATTAAAACAGTTATGACATCAGATATTATTCCTACTAATTATGACGATTTTGAAACACAAACTGAATTTAGAGAATATGTTATAAAAAATATACCCAAAAATAAAAGATGTATTATAAAGGATAATGATGTTACATATGATTTAACACCAGTGTATGATAGTTTAAAACAATATGGGTATTGTAATAAAGAGGCTATTAAGCATATTCAATTGATTCCAGAATTATCAAATCAAGAAAAGAATGAATTTATACATTTTTTAAATGATAAAAAATATATTCCATTTTCTTATCCGTATGATATACAATTAATTATGAAAGTAGATGCTATCAATTATATTACTAATTTCTGGGGCAGAGATACAGAAAGCAAACCACTACCTCAACAGCAACCAGTTATTCACAAACCTTCATGTCCTAACTGTGGTTCAACAAATATCAAAAAGATTGGATTTGCTTCGAGAGCAATAGGAATAATGGCAGTTGGAATATTGAGTTCTAGTATAGGTAAGACGTTCAAATGTAATAAATGCAAATATAAATGGTAGGAGTACGCAAATGAATTTAAACAAAGGACATGCCTTGATTGCTGTTCTATCAATTTGTTTATCATTTAGTGTTGGAACTAATATCAAAACTGGCGAAGAACATAAAAAAATAAGGTCAAAATACGAAGATGTAAAAGGTTCTTATGATGATATTTATTCACGTTATTATGATCTTTCCAAAGAGAATGATGAAATACAAGAAGATTTGAGTCGTTCTAGTGGAGAATATAATAATCTATGGTATAAATATACGTCACTAATTGACAAATACGATAAGTTAAAAGCAAAATATAAAAAGGTAGCAAAACCGAAAAAATCTACATCAAAGAAATCATCTAGCTCAAATAATACCAGTTCATCATCAAATAATTCGTCTTCTTCAGACTCCGATAATTCTTCATCCGCAAGTTATACAGTTTACATAACAGATTATGGACAAAAGTATCATGCGGCTGGTTGTAGATATCTTAAAAAGAGTTCGATATCAATCTCTAAATCTGAAGCAGAACAACGTGGATACACAGCTTGTTCGCACTGCCACCCGTAGTGCAAGAAATACATATCAATGCAACAAATGTAAATATCAGTGGTAAGAAAGAGAGGACTATCAATCCTCTCTAAATTCCAAATTATTTATTTTTTCGACCAGGATCTTCAACGCCATCTGCTAGGTCGTCAAATGTCATACCATAATGGGTTACAGTATATTCTGCGATTCGATCAATGTCAATAAAACCATTAGCCGAATCATTGTCAAGAATAAGTTCAAATCTACGAACATTTTCTAAAGGTTTTCCGTCAACTTCGATAATATAAGGAAGTTCATGCATTGCGCTACAATGTGTATCAAAACCTTCGGCTTTAGTTTTTTGACGAATTGTTATAGTTTTCATTTAATCACCTACTTTCTGAAAGGAGTATAAATTTATGAAATTAAATCATGATTGTATAAGAGATGTAATGATTTACATTGAAAATAATTGTATCTACGAAGATGATAGTCGAGGCAATCGATCTATTCATTCTCGTGTTTTCTACGAAATAATACACGATGAAAAATTATCGTCACGATACACAGAAGACGAAATACGATATGTAGTTGCTCAATTATATTTTGAAGATATGGTCATTGCTACAATGACACCAGAAACATTAAACTTCAGACAATTTGATGTTGATTCATTATCATTTAAAGGTCACGAATTCCTAGATAACATCAAAGATGATACAATCTGGAAGAAGACTAAAAAATTTGTTGGAGAGCGCCTCAATAGTGCATCACTCGCAATTATTGGCAATGTAGCAGGCAAACTAGCATTAGAAGCACTAACGAGTGGTGCTGCGCCTAAATAGTTTTACATATCACAACAGAGGAGCATAAAGTATGAAAAATAACGGAAGTAACAAGGTATTGATGTGGATATTAGCAATTTGCTTCGCAGCCAGTTTATGTGGTAACGTAGGATTATCTAATAGCAAAGATAGACTGACAACACAATATAATGAGTTGGATACTAAGTACCAAGATTTAAAGACTAAATATAAAGATCTGTCGTCTGAGAATGAAGCAAATGCATCATTATACAATGATAAAAGCGATGAGTATGATACCCTTCAAGAAGATTACGACGATCTTCAAGATAAATACAACACACTAGAAAAGAAGTACAAAAAGAAAACCGCCAAACCTAAAACAGTATCAATCAAAGCAAAATCTTCAAGTTCTTCATCCAACAGTTCTAACTCATCCGACGACGATTCATCAACATCTGCTGACGTGATCGTACATATTACAGATTATGGTAGTAAATACCATGCCGCAGGCTGTAAATATTTAAAGAAAAGTGACATAACAATTTCCAAATCGGAGGCAGAGCAGAGAGGATTAAGTCCTTGTTCTGTATGTAATCCTTAGTGTATTGATAAAACATGTACATATGCAAAAACTGCGGTTATAAGTAGTAGGGTAGAAGAGAGGACATTCGATCCTCTCTTATTAAGATACTGTCTTATCAATTGAAGTAGAAGAAATTTCATCAGAAGAATTTATATTATCCGCAAGATTGCTTAAATTATTTTCTTCTGGCTCACTATTGAATATTTCAATCATATCAACATCACTATATCGAATAACAATTTTGGCATAAGGATTTCCATCATATGAAATAAATGCATCCTCATCGTTTCCAATCTTGTATTGAGAATATGCTCTCAGAACAATCTGTTGGTCATTGTTAATTCTGTCTCCAAGATAATCCATATCTCCAATAATGTAAAAATCTTTTTCTTTTAATGTAATCTTACATTTACTCCCACCTTTAAAGTCAATTACGTCATAAAAGATGTCGTCATTTAATGTCATATTAAAATATTGTTCCATAAACTCCGTAAATGATTGTTTTGTAATCAAATATAAAACCACAAATCCTAGCACGAGTGCTAAACAAATCGACAAAATTGAATTTGCATATATTTGGTTAATACTCTGTAGTAAGCTTAATTTTACTCGAATTAGTGTTGAAATGCATAAAAGCACATAGCTAATTACACACCCAGATACATTCAAAGCCCATGTCGATAATTTCTTTGAAAATCCAGTCTTAACTATGTAAATAAATATGATGCCAGGTACATAATATTGTAGTAAATTTGGAATATTGTTTATAATTTCTGTTAATTCTTTAATTTTTATCACTTCCCTTGATCGTTATTTTTATTCTGTTGTTTAAATTTGTTTCCTTTTTGAATATATTTAATAGAGGTGTTGGAAGTTCCTGTAATTACTTTACTATTAAATTCAAAAATTTTTGCTTCTTGCTGTTTCTTGTTCCCTTTGTTTTCTGCCATAATTATACTCTCCTTTGTATATATAAATTAATAGTTATAATTTATTATACAGCAAATTTCTAAATTAATAAAGAGTATAACAAAAGAGAGGTAACCGTTGAGTTATCTCTCTTGATTCTATTTACGCAATAAATCAGCTTATTACAACAAATTATTGACAAAATAATATCTCTGTATTAATATGAAAATACCCCATATAACTTATTTATCGTCAAGTTATAAGGTTAAGTTTACAAGAAATGCAACGAGTTATCTTCCAAGTTCGTCATTGCATTTCCAAAGGATCTACAGTCTATTAGTTGCCGTAAGTGGTTTCTGATAGACTGTTTTTTGTTATGAATATTTATTTTTTATGACATTGCATAAAATTACATATTGACATTTCAAGATTCCAATGATACTCTGATAATAAAGAAAGGTGTTACTGATAACGGTTCACCTGATAATTTATACGTTTAATAATAACCGCTTACTTACCAGGTCAGGCGGTTATTTTTCTGCAATAAAAAAGAAGTTATTTGGTAGGCGTCGCCTCTCCTACATCTCTTTTAACCCATAGGGTGCATGGTTGCAACGAATTTTACCACCTCAAATAACTTCTTGATTATATATTCAATTTATGTATATTTATCATATCAAAAACTTGCCAAAATGTCAATCTTCAAAAAACCTTATAAAATAAGGACTTTTTGATGGTCATTTTTTACATAAAATTTGAATTTTAAGTTCCCTGCTTAGAGATACAATATCTCTGTACGCAAACGATGATAGCAGGTAAAACATCGACATTAATTTACACTTTTGGGCTATACATTACCAGACAATGATCATAAGGTCGTCATTATCTGTCAGGATCGGTAGTCTCTGAACATCCATTCTTATTAAAATATCTTAGCTACTGTGCCTTATCCCGAAGCACGTTTCTTATGCGGTAGTTTACCGATATCTTCCTATACGGTAAGAATGTGTGCGGCTGATTAGATACAATCGTATAATACGATATGAATATCAAATTCTTAAACTATTCCGTCTATTGTTGCCAATTCCGTTTCAGTTTCGATATTCTTTTTCGTTCCAGCAATTACTCCTGATACGTGTATTTTAAAACCCCGTATCCTATATATTTGTTCGAAACACCATTTCTGTTTCTTCCTTATATATAGTAGGCTCACTGTCACCCTAATGATTTTGAGATAGGGTCAACCTAGGTTTTTAAAAAGTTTAATGCCAGCAAAGCCAGCGGCAGCAGTTTGCAATAATCCAAAACTACTTACTAATTTATTAACTACATTAAGAACATTTGATAGTAAAGTAATTCCTCCACCAAGAAGGTTTTTATCAGCAAATGTTGTTGAAATAGATTGGAATGAGTTTTTAAGATCTTCTGTTCGTCCTTCCAAACTATTCTCATAAACTTTGTACTTTTTGTCTGTAGATCCAGCAGAATTTTCGGATACTTTCTCGTATTCTTGAGCTTTACCGTAATTGCCCATTAGGACTAGAAATTGCTCCATATGATTCGTGCCAGCCATCGCTTTTGCAATTGCTCTTTGAGATACGTCACTGTAGCTAGTCCATTTGCCAGCAACTTCATCAAGCACATCACCGAAATTTCTAAATTTATCTTGTTTGTCTCTTAGGTTAATTCCTTCACCTTTTAAGACTGTTTCTACATCACTCCATGCTGTTACTTTGTCCTGTAGAATGAGACAATATGACTTCTATATAATAAGAAGAAACTCATTACATAGAAGCGGTTGCGGTACTTCCAAAAGTGTCTTTACACTTGACCGCAACTCCACTTCTTAAGGAATTATGGGAAATATAGAAGTGTGTTCAGACTGTCGCATAGTCATCGAAATGACCTTCTTTCGCTCAGTCGTTCAAGGCAGATATATCATTAAATTTAATCGAACTATGTTTTGTTTTAATCGTTTGTTCATCTATAAGAACTTGTATATTGTGTCCACCATTTTGAAGATATGTATAGCAATAGTTATAAATATCTTTAATGTTGTGTGGAACTTTGTCTTTGTGTGTAATAAATCTAATTATTTTCCAATCATCATTAAATAAAGAAATATTTCTAAAATTTTCATTGCGTATAAATTTTTCTTTTGTTATGTGTCCAAGTCTCACTGACAAATCATGTCCACTACCATCCCATTCAATTGCAATCTTTTCATCTGGAAAAGCAATATCAATTACAAAATTTTTAAATGGGTAATTTAGTTCTCCTCCAATTATTGTATAAACTTCAAATTGTTGTTTTGAGCATGTAAAATTACCATGTTTATATCTTGATTCTATTGATTTCCTTAATATGTCTGGGTTCTGCGTAGGACTTACAACACCATATCTTTCTAACATGGTTTTTCGCTGTTTGTCTTTAACGACTTGACTTTGAGTAAAATGCTCAACTCCATATTTCTTTAACGAAGTTTCTTTTATCCTTTTCTGAAATTCATCGGTCTGCATAGGATATTCTACTCCAAATCGTTCAAGATTGGTTTGAATCACTTTGTCTTTAACAGACTGTAATTTTGAAGTATTCGTAACTCCGTATTTTTTAAAATTATTTTGAGCTTTTACTTTTTGGATTGCATCAGATTTTGATACGTTCTCAACTCCATATTTCTTTAGACAGGTTTCTTTAGATTTCTTTTTGATGTTTTCAGTACAGAATACATTTTCAACCCCATATTTTTCCATACAAGTTTCTTTTACTTTTAACGGGGAGCATTTTTTACATGCATTTGTACCATTTTTAGATGTTTTAAGATATGTACTATATTTAGTTTGATACGTTTTGCCACAATAATCGCAACGTACATCCACCATGACGTCGCTACCATGTGTAACATCATTTATATTAGCCGTAAATGTATCGCCTATTTTTGTGAAATTATACCCTTTATCAATATAATGATATTTGGTACGGCTACACCATTTAACGGTTACTTGCTTTGTCAATAAAATTTCAATCATCTCCTTTTCATAAGACGATTAAAAATAGATATATCCTTCCTCCTTATTGACCGTTCCCTCGGCTTTTAAGCACATATGAAAATTCATATGATCATAAGAAAGAATTGCCACAGTGGTTTATGTATTATGCCACTGCGCCCCAAATGTCTAGGTCTTCGCCATTATTTTGATAATCTTTAAGTCGTGCTAGTTTGATATTTCCCATACGGGAGAAAATGGCGTTCAAACCAGTTCCGACTGAACTCATGCCTTCCTGAGTTGTTTCACCGATAGTTGCTAAATAGCCCAAGAGTTTGTCCATACTAACTCCAGCTAAATTTGCATTCGTCGCAACTTCTGACATACCTTCTGCCAAACCACCAACATCAGTAGCAGAAGCCATATCTACAGAACTTAATTTATCTACGATTTTTAATGTATCTTCGGCACTCGTAATACCATAACCTTTTCTCGCAGAAGTTAAATATTTTGTAGCATTTTCAGATGTTAAATCGCCAACCTTGCTCAGTTTAATGGAACTTTCAGCAAGCTTATTAGACTTTTCAACACTTTGTCCCTGTTTCATCCATTCAGTAGAAGAAGCAGCAACATCTGTACCAGTAGCCTTTAATTGATGTCCCATATCTGAGTATGTTTTCATCAATTCTTTTGCTTTGTCGTTAGACACACCAGTAGCCATCTGTAAATTCGTCATGGCACTATCTACATCGTATGTATTTTGCACCATTTCTTGTGCTTTGTTCATACCAGCCTGTAAGACACCGTATGTTCCTACGAACTGAGAAATCTGACTAAATCCACGCTTAACTTCTGAAAACATTGAATTTCCAGTAAGTCCTTTTGCAGAAATTTCAGATTGCATTTGCTTAAAGTCTTGATTTGCTCCTTGTAATTCACCTTTGGTTGTTGCAGACTCAGACTTCTTTGCAATATCTTCTAAGGCATCGCCGTAATCCTTTGCAGCTTTTGTATTGTTCTCTAAATAAGTTCTGATCTTATTTGCTTGAATCGTGCCCTCTCCAGGATTCAGCGCTTTTGTTTGAGTTGAATTGAGAATTTTCATCTCATTATTTAGTTTTTCATATGATTGAATTACTTTCTCATTCTGTTGAATGATTGCATCTTGATTGGCAGTAGTTGGTTTTGCCTGATACTGAGTATGTAACTTTTGTAAATCTTGTACATTCTTTTCGTATTCCTTAAAAGATTTACTTGCATTTTTATATTCTTGAGTACCTGCGTAATAGCTATTTAATTTATTCTGCTGTGCGGCTAAATTAGCATCATACGATTTATTTCCAAGATTCCTAGAAACATTTTCTACGTAAGAGTCTTTTTTCTCTTGTTCCTTGAGTGCTTGATTAAACCAGTTACTATATTGTTTTTCTTGTTCTTTGTGTTGTTTTTCAACTTGTTTTTGAACATCGCTCTGAAGAACTTTATTAGGAGAAGCATTTAATAAAGATAAACTACTTGCGGTGTTTTTATCATATTGTTCAAGTTTGGCGTGTGCCTCAATTAACAGATCACGATTCTCAGCGCTTCGATTCTTCTGAAAGTTGCCATACATTCTGTTTAGTTCTTTTCGCTGTTTATCGTAATCAATGACGTTCATTCCAAACTCATTGTATTCTTTGCTGTTATTGTTAACATACCCAGAAAATTGTTTTTGATATTTGCTTGATTTTGATGCAAATTTCTTGGCTTGAATGTCGGATTCAATTTTTGCAGCTTTTTCGTTTAAAGCTTTTTGCTTTGCTTGAAATTTAGCGTTGTTTTTCTCTTGTTCCTTGAGTGCTTGATCCTGCGCTTTTTCTTGTATTTTTGAAACATTTTTTGCATATTTTTTAGCGTCTTTATCTGAAATACCTTCATTTTTTGCAATGTCAGTAATTACAGATGCCATTTCCTCGGCTTGTTTCTTCTGACGACTGATAAGCCCCTTATCAATATTAGTTTCACCACTAGAATAAAATGTCCCAGAAGCATGTTTCATCTGCTTTTGAATTGCAGATTTACTATATTGTACATATGATTTTGCCTGAGCGTTTGCCTGTCTTTTAATTTGGTTATTGAGTGTCGTATTTGTTGATCCGCTTGTCCCGACAGTAGGATTAATATGTACGTCCCTGTCTTTTACAAGTTCATTCAATTGAGACTCAACATTGCCCTTATCCAATATCGCTTTAATAACGGCTTCAAAATCCATTTACTCACCTCTTTCATGATTTTGTGCAATAATAAAAAGAGCCTATACAAAAATAGACTCTTTACGTTTCAATATATAATTAACAGACGGTCAGGGAATCGAACCCAGATCTCTGGTTTTGGAGACCAGTATAATTCCATTATACCAACCGCCCGTGAGAGCAATGATCAATTACTTGTTACTTATTGTTTAACTAATTGCTGTCAAACATGGCTTCAGTACCCATGTACCAGTAGGGAAGTCATAAAGATGTGATAAAACATATTCATGTGCTTCGATGACTGAACCAACATTTACCTCTGTATGTATAACTATTCCTCCGCCATACATACTCCATTCAGCACAAATAAGTGTATAGTAATTTTTTCTATTCTCTATCATCATAACATCATCTCCTACTATATAAGTGGTGTTACATCATAGATTTTGTCGTGTAATTGATCATTGCGAGTTTGAGTATATCATAGAAATATATTGTATGTATACAGGTATCTTTTTCCAATATTATAAATCAGACAAAGAACCTTGCTTTCCTTCTTTAATACCGTCTTTTGTAAAGTATTTTCCGAAGTCATCTTCTGCGGATGAATCGTTGTAAATACCAACCAATTCCGTAGAAGACCATCCAAAGAATTCTTTGATAACATCAATCGGAATATTCTTCTTTGCGAAAGCAGTGCAAGTATAATGTCTCATACAATGGTAGTAGAAGTCTACGTCTAACATCTCTGAGAATTCAGCTGTCCATTTATCAAGATTGGATCTACGATGCCAACCATTTTTATCTTTCGTTACAAAGATATCGTCAATGTCAACGCCAAGTTCTTTACGTTGTTTATCCCATAAATCAATGTACTTTTTAACATCAACAAGGATAAATTTGTTTAACTGCTTACCTAATTTACCACGACCCTTTGTACGAATCTTTGGCGTTTTATATAAAGCACCATCAAATTCAAGAGCATCTTCAGTAAAATAAGACATCTTCATTTGAATGATTTCCGATTTTCTCATTCCAGAATAAGCAGCAATAGCGATAGCACACGCTTTTTCATATTTCTCTTGTTCGACAAGAGTTTTTAATAAGTCATCAACTTTTTCATCTGGCAGAATTGTTTTTTCACGCACTGCCTCATTTGCAGGATTCTCAATCTTATTTACAATTTTTCTGAATCCTTCAAATTCCTCTTCTTCATCTAACATATTTTCGATATAATCAGATAAAGAAGAAAGACATGATTTAACACGTCTTGTTCGTTTAGGACTCCATCCCCATACGTTAATTGCATGATTTTGAAATTTAGCAATATCACGTTTGGTTAATTTTGCGAAATCCTTATTTTTATTATGTTCCAGATTCCAACACCAAAAAATATCTAAGTCATTACGATAACCTTTGATTGTACTCTGCGCACGATCAACAGAGGCAAGATAGTCTAACCACTCATTGCCTAAATCTTTGTTATCTTCATTGACTAATGCTAATTTTTCTGGAGATGTAATCTTGTTATATACCGTAAATCTAGCCAACGGTAAACCTCCTATGTGTAAAATAAATACGACCACAATATATAGTGGTATTCTTAAAAATAAACAATATATATTGTGGCTGATAAGCATATAAAATCTTGGTTTTATTTTGTGAAATTTACATCAGATTTGATGTGAAAAGAATCAAAGATATATTATTTGTTCTTAGATGATAGATATTTTTTCAAAACATCGCTTTGATATGTTTCAGGAATATCAATTCCATAATAAATGCTTTCAATGACTGTAGAGTCTGTTTCTGCTTTAATCCACATGTTTAAAGAATTACAATATGTAGTATTATATGAAACAAAGGTCATGGCAGCAGTAATTAATTTCTGAATATCTTCTACAGAATAGTATTTACATGGTTGTCCATCAGCATGATATTCTAAAGCAGTTTGCCCTGCTGAAATTTTTGCCTGTAGTCCAAAAATGTTAAGCTGATCTTCTTCTGTTAAGCTAAAATGATAAGTTCCATCAGGCATTTTTACATCTACACCATTATAGATTGTATCCTCACATTTCTTAGAAATTTCCTTTAATTTTGTCGCTTTAATATCAGCAAGCTTTTTTGAATTTGTATAATGAAGATACTTTGATGGATTGTCTTTAACGTCTTTAATGTCAATATTTTCTTTAAATTCTACAATCTCTACATAATCATATTCAAAATATTCCAGTTCTTTATCTACATTTTCTAATTTCTCAGTTTTCTTTTCTTCGTTAAGACAAATAAAGATATAATATTTATCCGTATCTTCCAAAACTGTAACAGTTTGTTGTTGACTAGAAAATCTAGCTTTTTTCATGAATTCACCTCTTTCTTATGATATTGTGTGACTGGTGGTGCTAATCAGCAGAGGCTTCGAATCCATTTGTTTCATCATACAATATCGTACATTCCAATGACACGAAACCACCGTAAGAACCAACTCTTGCGAATCCACCATATACATATGAAGATAAAAGGCAGACATCGTCTCCTATTATACAATCAGCAAACCCTTGACTATCTCCAGAACCTTGATAACTAGGAAACCATACACCAGTATTTGTATTTATCTTAATATCTCCTACCCAATATTCTGGAGATGTATTTGCTTGAGCTGATATACTACCAATTAAATTATAATTCTTTTTAATATTTGATTCATCAGTTGTGTGATGAGTTCCACGAGGAGCAACATATACATCTCTCGTAGAATCGTCTTTTAATACTGTCACAGTATCAGAAGCAACCATCTGTAAGCCAATAGAATATTCACGACCTTGTACTCTATAAGGATATTTTGAATTGCTATTAGAGATCATAGAACCATCATGTTTCCCAATAACATTGTCTGTTGTTCCAGAATACCACGGTATACTAACTAAATATTCAGTTTCATCAATGGCTGCTCCGGCTATACTAATAAAAGATTCGTTTTTTACATCTAAATATATTGCAGTATTATTACTATCAATTGGTTCAATTTTTATAACCTTTGTTGGTGCAATATCAATAACGACATGCCCATCACCTCCATTATGACCAACATACACTGGCGCACCGACAAAAAAAGCAGACGCATCTTTATTTGTAGTAACATACACTGATTCTCCTGTGTTTTTTATCGATACAGGAACTCCAACATAATAATCCGTACATCCCATAAATAAACTCTGAGAATTTTTTGTTGCGCCTTTAATCAGTATAAAAATAATTTGAAACGTATTTCTTTCGGCTCCTGCTCCCCAATAACCAGCACCCTTTTTCTGATAATTTGTAATCATATTCTCATATGATGTATTTGTTTCTGGTTGCCTATCTGGCAAAGACCTTAATAATCCATCATCCCCAATAGAAGAAATATACTTACTTCCAATGCACCAAGGTAACACTGTGCCATCAGCTTGCAAACATTCATTCCAAGGGTATAACACAATATCGGTTCTTAAAGTATGTGGCATGTCTGAAATTGTTACATCAATATATCCTTCTTCAGTATTTGTTTCAAAATTATAATAGAAACTTGGCTGAATAACACCAACATCAACATTGCCAGCCGTAGTATATCCATCTTCACCCTCGATAGCAGTAGGATAAGCAGTACCATCTGCATTTCTTTTGTAATTACAGTTGTACCATTCAAAAAGAGGATGTTCTCCGTTTAAATAATCATCTTTTCCTTCAACTGTATCTGTGCTTGGTTCATATTGTAATCCTGCGTTATCTAATAATTTTGTACCTTCACAAGTAGGATTCTTGGCAAATGTATAAAATCTTGTTCTGTAAATCTTTCCAGTTCTGCGCAAGTCAAAGAAATCTCCAACGGTTTTTGCATGTGGCGTGTTATGTAACACGTCATATAATACGGATTTATCGCATTTATCTGTGTCTAATTTTTCAATTACTTTGTTTAATGCATCGTGTTCTGTCTTTGCATTTTCAGTTGTTTCTGCACCGATTGATTCTGCTGTGATTGGATTATCTTTCAAGTATTGTTTAATGGCTCCGCTAATATCCGCACTAGAGCCACTGCCACCGCCATACTTTGAAATCATTTTCTTTATCAGAGCAATAGTAGTTGCGTCTATCATGATTCAGCTCCTATCCATTTTTTATTTTCTTCATCATAAAAATACACATCTAATGTATCTATGCAAGTAAAAGTGCTGCCATTTTTAATAGCCACACCTTCGGGTGTCTCACCAATTGGCTTTACATCAGTGGACAAACCATCTAATTGTACTTTGATTAAATTTGGCGTATCGCCAATATGTGAAATTGTTACCATCTAACACCTCGTCTAGTAAATAAAAGTAAAATTTGATTGTTACAATACAGATCATATTGATCTGATAAATTTATTTAAATCTTTTTGCAAATGCCTGTTCAGCGTATTGTTGAGCTTTTTGCTCTGTACGTTGCCAGAATCCAGAAGTTAATACAATACCAGATCCCCCAGATTCCGCTTCTGAAAAGACGTGAGGAGTAGAATAAGTTCCAGTATTATAATTGTATCCCTGATCAAGATACACGGTGGCACTAACAGAATCTCCGCCACCAACAACGCCAGTTGTTCTTGCAGAGTTTTTCATCTGATATGTTCTTACATATCCACCTTGCTCTGGAGGTATTGGTTCTCCACCTGCATAAGAAGCAGTAAGCTCTTGATTGGCTGTTAAGAACGTTTTACTCTCAGCTTCGCTTACGGCATCACGCATTTCGTTCTGGATTTGTCTCCATAACCCAGCCATTGCACCCATGTTTCCCATGAGATCACCTTACTTTCTGTCAATAGAAACTACATTATTATTGACTGCATCAGCGGCACCCTGTTTAATTGCTTCAAGTGCATCAATTCTATTTTTCTGAAAATCATCAGATTCAACAACAGCTTTTGTAATGTCTTCGGCAGTAAAGTCAAAGCCATGATCTGCAAAATACTGCATCATCTTCTGAGTTACTTCTGGATCAGCTTTGGCAAATACTTCATTAATATATTCAAGAGCAGGTGCTAAAGCCACGACAGATTCTACTAAATCGTCAACACCTTCGACCTTGAAATTCACATCTTTGCTGTCAAGTTTAATATCAACCGCACTTGCAATTAACTGCTGTTTGATGTAGTCACATTTTTCATCAATTGCAGTTAACATATCTTTAAACTGTACTTTGTTAATATCATTTTCATCAACAAATTCGTCAACATTAATATCTGAAGCAAGTGTATATAATTCATCAATACCAATGCTTTCTAAATCCACGTTTCCATAAAATTTGATAATATTCATCTTGATTCCCATAAGTTTGCTCAGTGGATCGTAGTCCATACTGGATGCCCCATTTTCATCCTGAGTTACTGGGAAAGCAGAAGCGACAACCGCCTCAACGAAATCATTTGCCTCAAATCTATTTAAAGACCCATCTTCATAATGTCTTGTTTCAAAAGCGATTTTACCCATAAAATTATTTCTCCATTTCTCTATTTAACTTCTCAATCAATTCAGATACATGATATCTGTAATTAATTTTCAATTTTCGACTATTAACAATGATTGGATTGAATTTTTTTAAATCCTTTTCGTTGAATGATTTCTTATCCATAGAAGCAATCATTCTGTCAAAATCATTGATGTGTTGAAAATATGTAGTTTCCATGTTATTTTTCTTTCTAAAATTAAATAAAAACCCTGCGATCATATTTTTGTAACCTACAAATTCTCTTAAACCTTTAATCTGATGATAATGAATCACGCCTTTTTCTTCTTTGGTACGTTCAAAAGAAATAGAAGAAGTACCAACACTTTTCAATTCCAATGCATACATATAAGGAGAAGAGAATAAGAAACAATCGCAAGGATTCTTACTTGAAAATCTTAAATTACTACAACCACCAAAAGATTGTGCTTGATCTTTTAAACGATAGTAGAATACGTCTGAAGGAATACTGGCTTTCCAATTTTCTTCAAATCTCTTACCAACATTCTTTGCCAACCTATTCACCTACCTGATATTTATCGTTAATATATTTTCTATAATCAACATATAGTCTGTATGTATCTTTTTTTGGATACCAGAACGCCATAATATCTGCACGTTCAGATGGATAGACCAGAAGTGGTTGTACGCCATGTTCCACATAGAACTTAACCTGTGCCAAACTTGTAACAGGAATGAGTTTTGTATCTTTATAGGCTTCCTGCAACTGCTCAGGCGTTGTAATTTCTGAATTCAATAAATACACCCTTTCTTTTAAAATCGTAAAAAATAGGGAAGAAAACAAAAAAATCATATAATCCAATTTGTGAACCATATTAAAGTTTTGTTCTCTTCCCTATCTTCTAACTAAAATGTAAAACTATAATATGATTACTGCAATATTTTTTCATGTTCAATATTCCAAGTTAATACACTACTGATTAGTATAAACTAACCAGTAGTGATAAATAATATCCTTAAATTAAGCTAAGGACTTGATCTGATAAATATCTACAAATTCATCATCTGCATCTGTCATCAGGTCAAATGTGATCTTCAGTGTAATAGGATCTCCCTCAGCTGCGAAAGCTAATTCGATATTTCTCTGAGGAGTAGCTTTGTAGCAAGTGATATGTAATGGTGTTACAACTCCTTGCTCAGATTTCTGGTTGATTTCTGCGTCAACTCTGAAATCAGCTAATTCCTGATTATCGTTAATCTTAACTAACTGAAGTGTAGAGTCATTTACGATATAAGATACATCGTATTTCTTACCAACAACGATATCGCTATCTGTTGTAGCTGTGAATACTTTTGCTGCTGCACTTCCTTCGATCTGTGTTCCACCAACATCACCTTTTTCGTAAACGAATAAAGCTCCTGCTTTTGGATCATCTGGTAATGTAAGTTTTCCTGCTTCTGTAGCAGTGATCGTCTTCATTTCTGCACGATCTCCACCTTCTGTAATTGTACCGTTACCAAAGATAGAGAATAACTCAAATGGATATACCTGAATTTCTGATTCAAGTGTTCCTTCCATTGGGTTGGCAAATGTTACAGCATCTCTACCTCTCTTTTTAGCTTTTACAGAATCTGCTGTAATATTTAATGTTACTGTATTAGCATAATCAACTCTTAAAGCCTTTTTGCTTGTAGCTAAGTTAGTTAACTCAAATACACCGCAGTCACGGCTTGCATATTTCTTACTAGCTGCCATTTTGTCACATCCTTTCATTAGAATTTTTAAATTTTAGTATTAAAAAAAGACCCATAAAGATAGGTCTTATTTTTCTTCTTTAAGATTTTTCAAATATGAATCTTCTTTAAAGTCACTACCTTCAGTTCCCCAGACACTGGCATTAAGAGCCATGATTTGATAATTTCTATCAATTAGAATTCTTTGAAAGTTATCATATAATTGAGGAATTGTTAGTTGCCCTACGTTAGTAAAATTAATACTTGGGTGATACGCACATACGACAGAGATAATATTACCGATATCATATTTTGGATCTTGTTTATCTAAGTTTTTTCCACGGGTACGTTTAGCTTTTGCCTTATCACGTCTACGTTGCATTTGGATAACAACAGGATCTTTTTGTTTTGATAATTCTTCGGACACTGTGCGTTCATTGTTGATATTTGAAATTTGCATCAGAATATGTAATACATCATCAAAGATTTCTCGATCAATAACCCCGACAACCTGTGATTCGATTTCTCCAGTTTCTTCGTTCTCATGTGTTTTTAAGATCTCAAATCTTTTTTCTCTTAATTTATACACAACATCTTCGACAAAATAAAAACAAAATGCTCTCACATAAATCCGTATAACATCTGTGTTTTCTGATACCAAATCAAATAATTTAACATCTGTTCGTTCTTCATAAGGTAATGCCAAAAAAGCATCATATTTATCTGGCAGGAGAGCAGAGTAGTAGCTATCTACTGTCAATGTCATATAACTAGCATATTGCATCCATAGCCCTTCACCAATTCTCCTACGATCACTGATTTTAGGTGGCTGAATATGCCCGATTCCAACAGGTATTGGTTCGCTTGACAGTAGCTGTGAATAAGTAAGTTTTACGTCACTCACTTACAAAGCAACTCCATATTTATATCATCAATCCGATACACCATTGTCCTGCCATAAAAGTTAGTGTTCGGTTTAAAAGACTGTAATTGGCTTGTACGAGTATCTAATCTCATAGCCCCGATACCAAATGAGTCTTTTATGGATTCGTCAGTTAAGGCAAGATTGATTGCTTGACAAATCATATCTAAACGATTGCCAGCGTATCCTTTTTCACGCCATTCTGACTTTTCATCATCATCTAGTTTGATAACATCTCTATGACATATGACATTGATAACCAATGTATAATCAATAATAGATGTTGATATACTAGCAGGATATGTTTCCATTAAGATAAGAGATCGTGTATCTGTAATGGTTTCATCCATATATGGGACATCTTTGCAATGTCCTAATAAACGATTGTCTTTTACTTGCCCATGTATATTTTCGCCAATCTTACATCCAAACCAATTATCCTCGAAAGAATAATCGTCATCATCAAGATATGGCATAGTAAGAGTGTTAACATCATCATTTGTCATTAAAATATTTCCTACGGCTTCTTTGATTAATCCAAGCGAAACCAGAGGATTTTCCATCATTTTTTCTGTTTTCGTCATTGAATTTCACCTATGTAAGACTTTCTATAGTTATTTCAATAGAAGCAGTAGAAGAAGTTCCATCTTTTGCAGATAATTTCAAGATGATTTTCTGACCAATTAATGCAGAATTTGACACAGAGATTCCAATGTTTGAACCAGTTTCTTCTATACTAATAGAGTCTTTTAATTCACATTCAATATCCCATTGAGGATCTTTTGTAACTGCGTTTCCATCCAAGTCTTTAAAAGAAGCGGTAAATGTAGATTTCTTTCCTACAAAAACTTTCTTGTATCTATACTTAATAGTAGCAGTACATGTCTGTTTTACAGTTGGAGCATCTGGCTGTTCTGGTTTCTCTGGCTGCGTTGGTTCAGGATCTTTTTTGGGCTCAAAGTAATCACATAATCGCAAGTCTTTTCTGTCTTTCGCTGGGTTAAATTCATCTTTATCAACGATAAAAGATAATACACCACCATGTTCAGTACCAAAATGATATAAAACATTATCATCACGAGTGAATGTAAATACGTCATTTGGAACTTCACGAATATCAAGAAATACTCTTTTTCCATCAAGCCCAAGAGTATCATCGTCTTGCGGTACAATTACCGTATAGTTATTTGACCCAACAAATATAATATTGTTACCTGTTTTACCAACATCATATTTAGATGCCGATTGATAATAAGCCCATCTTTCATGGATATTACCGTCTGCATCTTGCCATTTTACAGTAGACTGACACAACTTCATTGTTGTTTTTTCAAATACACCACATTGTCCAGGTCTTCCGTCTATGATCCAGTAATTATTCTCAAAATATACATACATTCCTGCTTTGGAAGTATTACATGGGAATAGTACAGTTCTCTGCATAGTTTTTAATGCGGTATCAGAATCATTATCTTGAACCACACATCGGATAGTCGTTCTTTCTGATAAATCAGAGTTACATAATTCAACCGTAGAAGCAATGCCTGTATCTAGGATTTCTGCAAATTCATCATCTTTATAATCGTTATACGCATCATTTTCATAACCGCCTGTTAAGTTAGGTCGTGTATTAGGTGTTATTAAATACCAATCTTGCATTTATCGCACCTCCTATGTATAAGCGGTAGGTTTCTGATTGTTTGTCATTTTTTCAGCATTATATTTAATAGCATCAAGCTCATTCTTTGCTGAAGTTTTTGACCCATTATTTCCATCAATACTTAATTCTTTTGTTACAATACTCACTCGTTTATTTACAAGAGAGTAGTAACGCTCCTGATAATATTGATGCATATATTCTGCCATTGTATCTATGACATATTGATCAAGATCTTCTGAAAATTCTTTTGTTTCTACATCAAATGTAAGATCATCAATTTCCATAGAATATCTTGCAATTGCCTTTTTTAGCCATTGAAAAACTAAAGAGTCTGGCAGATGCGTTTTATCTGCAAATGTAGATTCAAAACTTTGAATTACATCATCTGCGGTTGTCATTATAATCACCTACATCCTATTTCATTTTGTGTCCTGTATAGTTTTCAATGAATCGAATTTTTTCGTAATCGTTATAATTACCTTTTTTAATCATCATCATGACAGCTGATTTTTCAGCACTTGTGACAATATACTCAGAAACTTTGTCCTTAAATGTTTTTGACATCCCTTTATAGGCAAATAATTTTGCTACTAATTCAGGCGTTAAAATTTTCTGAACTTTCTTTTCTTTTTTATTGTCAAAGTCTAACTCTTCACGAGTATCAGCGTCTTCAATATATAATGTTGCATGAGAGCCAACACCATCAATTCCAGTAAAAAGCATATTCCCGTTCTGCACCTGTGAGATTACTTCTCCACGAGATAAACGAGTAGTACCATTTGGTGTGATTGTTACATCTCCTGTGGATTCAATTCGCTGAAATCCTGTTGTCCAATTGGCAAGGCTGCGTACTGTAATTTTTGTTTCCATGCTTAACTCTTTTACAACTTCTGTATTTTCCATCTCTTTCAATTATTTATCCTTTCACAACTAATTATCGTTTACTTGAATTTGTATTTTACAGAATTATACAATTCAATCTTTTCATCTAAATCTTTCGACTTTTGGAATGTCCAATAACGTACACCAGTATTTTTGTTGATGTTAGAAGAAATATAACTTTCGCCTAACCCCATTAAAAAATAGTGTAGTTTTTTGGAATAGCAAAAGTAAATATCGTTCATGGTCTATGTCCTCTATTTAACTAATTAATTGCAAAGATATACAGAATTACCATATATCTTTGCAAATAAAAAAGACCCATAAGGTCTACATTTCTTCAACTATTTACGAATTCTAGTAAGTACCAAGTTCTGTTGACAGTTTCTTGTCTCCAAGTAAACCAATCATATATTCTCTTCCTGGCGCAACTAAAGCACCAACTTCAAGGTCATATCTTGTGATTAACTGACCTGTTGATACGTCTGTTCCAGAAATAGATGTTAATCCGCCTCTTGTTACTGTATAGATTGGAGACTGTCCACCAGCAGGAATTACATATCCGAGTCCCTGTGGTAATACTGTCTGGAAGTCTGTTCCAGCTGCATTCATCAGAGAAGTATCATATGGGTTTGGTAATTCAGAAACAACTGAACCATTGTACATTCCCATTAATCCTGTATCATGGATTTCCTTCATAACGGCTTCAGAAATACCTGTAACAGCTGGTGTTGTTCCCTGGAATCCTGCAAATGCGTTTAACTGAGAAACTAAAGCATAGTCACCAGTAATTGTTGGTTTTCCAAAACGTCTTACAGGTGTAATAACTCCATCAACACCAGTTTTTGTTAATCCGTCTCCTTCGAAGAAGTATTTAACTCCATCTGCATTTTTGATTGCTTTGTAGATTGTTTCTACAACATAAGCAGCAGCTTTGTTTCTGATCTGAATGGCAATCTGATTTTTTAATTCATTTTCATCACTCATGTCACCGATGGCAGCCTTTCTATAATCTACTGCATAACCAGCAGAAATAGCTACTGTAGCGATAGGTGTTCTTTTCTTTCTGATTACTGGGAAGTTAACATCCTGACCTAAAGCCTGTTTACTTGCTGGGTTTCCAACAAATTCTGGAATTTCAACTTCACAAGAATCGTTATATCCGATTGCTTTGTAATTTCCATAGATGCTTAATAATTTAGCTTCCTGAAGAATCTGAGGTTCCATTGAGAAACGTCTAATTTCATTTAATTCAGAAACTGCGGACAAATCCCCAGCAGAAGCTTTACTATTTAATTCTTTAATATAGTTAGCAGCCTGATCTGCTTTTCTTCCGAAAGGTGCTAAGTCTTTTCCATCTCTCATTGCAGAGAAAATTTCTACTACAGGAGATTTTGTAGACACACGACCGCTTGCAAAGTTTGCATCCTTACGTTCGTTGTTTAATTCAAATGTATACATTTATACTATCCTCCTTTTTAAATTAACTATTTTGATACTGACTGTGTAGCTGGAGCAGAAGCAGCAACTCTTACAACAATACCTTTGTGATTTCCAATGATTTCAGTTACTTCTACATATGGTGCAGCAGTAGCTCCCTTAACAAGATCGCCTGTCGCTGTAGATTTTAACTTATCACCTTTAGCCACCCCAGTAGGAATCTGTTTTCCATAAATTTCAAGTTCTTTTCCGTCTAATTTATCAAGATCTAAAACTCTTAAATCTGATCCTTTTGCGATAAAGTATCTGTCTAAACCTTCGTCGTCACCAACTTCAATATTCATTACTACCTGTTTAGCGTTAGCGGCTAAAGCAAATGTACCTTCTGTTACTGTTCCAAAATCGCCATTATAAACATCTGTTCCTGCAACAGCTTTTACATATGGGTATAATTTCTCGATTTCAGAGATATTGCGGAATTTAATCATTTTTATCTATCCTCCTTATTAAAAAATACTTACATCTTCGTCATCATCAACAACTTCGATAGATTCACATACCTCAGAAAAGATATCTTCAACTTTTTCTGAATTTGTTTCTGCTGTAGGCTCTGCGGCAGATGCCTGCTTCTCAGCTGCTTTCTGCTGTGCTACAATATTCATGCAAATCTTAGATTTGATAGAGTTAACTTCAGAAGCAATTTCATTTAATTCGTCAATATTTTCGCAAGAGTTAATATCAGATTTTAATTTGTCGATATCTTCTTTTGCGACTGCTTTTTCATTTTCATTGAACTCGCTTAAAGCTTCGTCAACTTCACCTAATTTTTCTGCAACTTTAGCTTTTGCAATTTCTTTTCTAAGAATTTCGATTTCTTCCCATGCTGTTTCTTGCTCTTTCTTTGTATCATCAAGAGCTTTCTGTAACTGCTCAACACTTGCATTAAGTTCGGAAATCTTTGCATCCTTTTCTGCGATAACAGAATCTTTCTGCTCAATCACGGAATTCTGCTCAGAAATTTTCTCTTCTAATGCAGATTCTTTAGAATTGATTTCAGAAATTGTTTCTTTGATAGCAGAAGTGATTTCTTTCATATCAATTGTTCCGTCCATTTTCTGTTTGTCCTCCTTGTTTTGATTTTCATTTAATTCCAATACAATAGAAGAAGTATCAGCTGGGTTCATTACCATATCCCAACCAGAGTGAATGAATTCCACAGGAATTCTCCCTGTTTCTCTCCATCCATTCATATAAACAATTCCTGTATTACCTTTTGCTTTGAAAATTTCTACGCTACCTTCTACGGCAACGCCATTGTTAAGATCTTCTTCAAGATTTGCAACGAATTCTGGATAACACATTTCATCAAGATATCCTTCACCGCATACACATCTCTTTGTTTCACCTTCGTAATCAATGTCGTCAATATAGCCTCTTGTAAAATGTCCAACAACACTTGCATTTCTAAATGTTATTAAGCCATCTTCGTTGACACCAGTTTCTCCGTGACCGCAGATTATTGTTCTGTTTTCATCTAAAAATTCAACACGAACGCTCATGTCTGTGATACTGCCGAGTTGTGGCGCACAATATTCCTCTAAAAAGGTAATTCCATTTTTGTTATATTTTGTTCCGATACCATTTTCTACTGATTCAGGAGGCTGTAATTCGTACAATACGGCTTTAAATGGTCTGCGCCCATTTTTGTATTTCTTTTCAGATAACTCTACGATTGCCATGTTGTATCCTCCTTTAAAAAGTTTTGTATAACAAAAAAGCCGATTAAATAAAATCGACCTTTCATTATTGATATTTATTTAGAGTCACTTGGACTTGGGATATTGTTCCCATTATTATTTCTACTTCGAATTGTATTTTCGGTAGGGTTGTCCGTAGTTGGACGACCGCCTTGATCATTTGTATTATTTGAAGAATTAGTATAGGCGGTCATATGTGGTAAATATTTTTGATATACACCATCTTCGATTTCTTCATCTAATACATTAAAATATGCTTCTGGGTTAATTCCTGCACTAGCAACAAGATAAGATAAGGAACCGCTTGCTTCTGAATATAATGTTTTGCACATATCAAAGAATGTCTTGCGATTTACAAAAGAAGTAGGGAAGTAGTAAACTTCCACTGGATTGTTTTGATCTTTAATGACATTTTTGTTAATGACGTAATTTAATTCTTTTTGCCATTCATACACCCATGTATATACTTGGGCGGTGATCATTTCGAGGTTATTCGCTCCAGCTCCAAAATTACCTGATTCCATTGCACCAAGTAAAGAAGCGCAAATACCTAAATCCAAAGAGATTTGATTGCTAAGATTTGATTCATTTTTATCATTAAAAATATCTGTAGAAACATCTAAAGAATTGATCTTTGTTCCTGCGGCAACGCTAATGAAACTTAATCCACCTTTGTTGTTTTTGTTAACTACAGCGGTTTTAACATCATTATGTTGGGCTTCCTGTTGCTTTTTGGTTAAAGCACAAAGTCCTTTTTCTTTCCCTTCTGGGAATGTCTGATAGACAACTTTATTGTTCATGTCATCCAAAACATTTCGTTTTGTGTCTGTAAAATAATCTTTATATAGTACATCCTCAAGAGCAGCAATAACCAATGATCTTCCCCAAGGTTCTGAGTCTTTGCATTTGATTTTTCTACACATTGTTTTATCCGAATTTAATATTAACCAATTGCCGTTTACGCCATTACTTTTCTTGCGATCGTAATACCCTTTCCTGATTTCTTCTGGATACTTTTTAAGTTTTCTTTCCCGTGTATCGTCTGTGAAATCATCAAAATATCTCAAGTCAAAACCAACAACAAATCGCCCATTTTTCTTACCAACAATTTTACAATACTGCCAAGGCAAAGAAATAATAGAGACATTGACACCGATGTCATTTATCTCCATAATACGCTCAACATCAAAATCATTCATGTATTTTGTATGATCAATATCGGATGGTCTTACTTTGGTTTCGAAGTAATAAAACGCAATTCCGTCTAACATCTCGGTATGTAATGCATCTCTAATGAAATGTTTGTCGTCGATTGTCTCAAGGGTAGAGCGCATTAAGCGTTTATTATTTTTTGCCTTGTTGTTATTTTTCTTTTTTGCTTTCGATTTATTGATTAATATACTATCAAGACATGGCAATGCAACCATATAGTCAACAGAATTTGTAACAACTCCGTTTTTTGTATACACAAAATTTGACAATCTAATGGCGGTTTCGTGGTTTTCAATTGGATTTCTTAAAACACTGCGTATTTCTTCTTTATTAAAATAATCATAAACACCACATTGAAAGATAGCGTTAAATATATCTGTTGTTGTATATTGATAACTGTTGTATTCATATGTAGTGTCTTGCTTTACATTTTCTTCCATTTTCCCTCCTTCCATTAGTTTACAAATGTTGCGTATCCGTATTCTTCATCTGTAGTTGCCATATCTAATTCCAACTGGTCTATAAAATATGATCCGTAACTACATGAAGAATATCTATCTTTTCGGTTATTTCCACGTTCCTTAATTCGGATACCACCTGTGGTTAGTTTTTCATATTGTAATTCTGCACATTCACTAACAAGTGCCTGAGTCTCTAAGAATGGTCGCTCAAAGTCAAATACATCATCGACTTCAATAGCCTGTCTGTACTCTTTGTTCTTAGAAAGAATTTCCTCTTTTGCGGTTTCAAAATTAACAAGAAAATCAATCTTTCCTTCGACCAGATTCTTTCTGAAGTTCATAGCAATATCACTGTTCAGGTTTTGTGTACCATTGATAGCATAGATGCATGGTTTTGCGTCTGGATCTTGACACAATCTACCGTATTCATCGTTGTTCATACATTTTAATGGGGCGTATTCAACACTGCGATCTTCATCGTATAGAACTTTTTGTAAAGAATACAGAATTTGCAAACCTCCGTTACGCACATCAATTACTATATAATCAGCGTTAAAATCTTCATATAACTGACGTATTCTAATTGCCTGTTTCGTTGTATCACCTATCTGGTTAGATTCTATATAAGGGAATTGTCTACGATATCCTTGTTCCATTTGCTTATCGCCATACGTCATTGTTTCTGGGATAGCACGAATACAAGAATAAACTGAATTGTCGTTCTGAGAACCTGCTACGAATGCAATATCGCCTGCGATAACTCTTACCTCATTGTCACGTTTAGGGATTGCATAGCGGTTTTTCTTATTGATTTGAACATCCAAATTATTTCTTGGATAAAAGACTTGTTTTGAAATTTGCCGATTCATCAGCATAGAATATGTAAAATATGCAGAATCAGATTCTTTGATTCTAAGGTTTAAGAACTCTACCTTCCAACTGGTAGGATCTTGCTTTTTCTTTTCTTTGATCAACTGTTGTCTTGTTTTGAATCCATGTTTTAGGCATATGCTTTCGTCGAATGCTAATAGCATACCCTTCCCATGTTTTAACATTAATTCATAATTCATGTCTACAATTGTCCACATCCAATGTGTAGGGTCTTGCCAAGATGAGCTAATATAGATATCAACAGGATCTTCTTGCAAGATTTTCGCTAAAACTGGATCATCTTTATATTGTGGAAGCTGTATATAACCTGGCTGACGTACCATCTGAAATGGAGAAATGACATTATCTTCAATGTTTTTCTTAATCTGTCTAAACTCTTCTCTAATAGCAACATTTGAACGAATACCACGGGCGTTATCATTCGCTGTGAACACTTTAATTGTAGATCCACTACGGAATTTAACAACAACGTCTTGTCCATTGGTCTTAACGTATTCAATTTCTGCTCTTAAAACAGCGGATTTCTCCATTAATTCACCTTGAATTTTTTCAGTAATAATCAATTTACTCTGTCCACGAGTAGCAGAACCAATAACAACTTTTGATCCTGGATAAAGAATTGCTCTACAACATGCATATAAGGCAATTAAGAATGATTTTGCATCATTACGTGCTGCAACAATACAAATTGAGTTAGAAACACCCATATAATATAGTGATAACTGTTGATATGGATATATTGGAATTCCTAAGTAATCTTGTACGAATCTGTGTAAATTTTTTCTAAAAAACGTACACCATGCCAATGTATGCATAACATTTGTAGGATTACTTAGATAATGAGTAGATGGGAATGCTTTATACAATTCTTGCTGATATTTATCGGCAGGGAATTGTTCAATCATTTTACTAAGACGTTTGGCAGCAGTTTTTTTGCTTATTTTTTTATTCATCATCAAGATCCTCTTCATCTGGAACATAAAATTCCTTATCTCGATCAGAAGATCCATATTGTAAATTTCTTAATGGACGTAGCATAAATCTGTCCACATAGTCTGCCAAATCATCATAATCTTCATATAATGGTTTATCTTTATAAAATTCTTCAGGCGTATATTTTGATATAGTAGCCAATGTTACTCCAAGAGTGGTGTTCTGGCTTTCATCTTTTTCTTCAACTGTTTTTAGACCTGCATCGTTAAATGTTTTAGAATACTGACTACTAAGGTCAATATATTTTTTTGAATCACCTGCCTGTAGAGCACGTATTTGCAACATATATAAATTGCATAATGACTTTACGAAGATTTCTTGGTTCTGATCAATGTTTGGATTATTGTCTTTTAGCATATTATAATGTTCATCCAGATTCTTATAATCCGCCTGTGAAAATCCAGCACCCCATCTTTTAGTTGCTGAACCAGAAATAGATATGTTATCGTCGTTGATTGCTTGCTCTGCACTCATAACTTGATCATATCCATCTTCATAAAATTTCGTCTTCATTCCATCAAGATATGTATTACCAACTTTTGTAGTCTGCCCAAGATTACGTCTTGAAAGATATTGTGAAAATGTAATTGGCTGATTTTCAACCTTTGCATTTTTGTATGCATCAATATGAAATACTACATCAAATTGCTGACACACATGTTTAATTGCGTGGACTTCATTTCCATTGTAATAATTAATTAACTTCTGTAAATATAAGTCCATACAATCATTACAAATATTGATATATCCATCATTACTCTGGTATAAAGGAGAAGGAGATTTAGCAAAATGGTTTCTCTGATTATCCCAACTCTTACCGCAACATGTGCATTTGTATTTTTTATCTACCTTAGTAGACCGTCTTGGCATCTCAAACTGTACTTCTCTATTGATGTACATTGGGGCTTTTGCCAATTCTTCTGGTGTTAATTCTCTTGCCATATGTCCCTCCTTTCCTTATATAATAGAAAAGCAGTAGATGATATTAGTCACCTACTGCATATAATTCATAGCATTAAAATCTCCAAAGATCCTTTAACAGATACTCGAAAGGCAACATAGTTGGCAAAACTTCAAAATGTTTATCTTCCATAATTCTGGCAACGATATCTAAATCAGATACATCTTCCTTGCTGATAGAAATATCGTCCTCGTCTTCATATCCAAAAAGCCAGATATCAGAATCAGAGTAGAAGTTCAACACAAAATCTACAATATCCTGAGTAACCTCTTCTTGATATAAATAAATGGAAGTTCCCTGTAAAGAATCATTATATCTATCATATAAGAAAACTCTCAAACTTCCATCATCAAACATTTCAAGACAATATGTGGCATCGTCTTTTTCCATATTAATTTTATGTGGAGCATAGTCAAGTTCTGACATTGCAATGGATAACATATAACGAATTGTCTCAGCGTTTGCAATGATATCTACACAACTATCTCCATCTACTAACTGATCATTGACTGTAAATAAAAGCTCAATTTGGTCTTCGAAATCTGTAATATTCAGATCCTCATATTTGTTATATTTATCTTTATAAGAAATAACAATCACTCCAATCTTATTTGTTTACCGCATCTTTTAATGAAGCAGAAATTTTGAATTTTGGAGCTTTCTTGGCAGGAACATTGATTGTTTCACCTGTTCTTGGATTTCTTGCAACATGAGCTGGCTTATCTTCAACAGTAAATGTTCCAAGTCCCATTAAACGAACACCTTCTCCAGATGCAATTGCATCAACGATGCATTCAACAACTCTATCTAATTCTTCTTTTGCCTCGATCTGAGTTACTTTACGTCCTTCTGTTTCTGTTTTCTTTGTTGCGATTGATTTTACTAATTCTTTTGTTGTAATCATAGTTTGATTCTCCTTTTTTGATTAATGTTTTATTTTTAACTAATTTCTACGGCTACCCACTTTTGGGTACCCGTAAATATTTATAGAAATGGAGCAGAAGAAGTAACATCCTCTGCTCATAATAGGCAGTCTGTCCGACCTGTTTTGAGAGATTGATCCTAAAAAAATGACTGCCGAATTGCTAATTTAACTGTATCTTGAATGATGCTGTATGTCCTTCACGTTCTGTGAACTCAAATAACTTACAAGCACTCTTTGATCCTTTAAAAATACTGTCTGCATAAGGATCACTACCTACAAAGCTTGGACACACTAAAATTTCTTTATCGCATGTAATACCTTCACTTAGAGATTTTTCAAGCATTCCGTGGTAATGACCAACCAATAAGAAATCAATATCTTCGTTATATATAGATTCCATATTTTGAATGGCACTATCAATTCCTCTTAAGGTATGCCCATGCATTGCAACCATATTAAAGCCAGCGACAGGAACGTGAATACAATCAGATTCCAGATCAAGATGTACTTCAACACGATCATTGTTTGCCAAACATTCATTGATATAATTTCCAATAATATATTCAAAGTCTTCCGCACATAATTCAGAAGCTCTTGTCCCTATAGGTCGTGTTTGGCTGTGATTGCTTCGACCTACGCAATAATATTCAATTTCAACATATTTGGATAATTCATTTAAGAAATGCGAAATGATTTTTGAGATATCAACAACTGCCTTAACAACAGCAGAGTCGTTGAGCTTAACGTCAGTAAGACGTAAAATACCCTGAATGTCATCACCTAATGTGACGACTTTGAGTTTAGAAATACCAAGTCTATGTATCAGTGCAATAGTCTGAGATAATAATTTTTGAAATCTTTCAATGCAAATTTCTGGAGAGTATTCGTTGTTAACACTCTTAAATACTGCATTATAATGAATATCTGCGATAGAAAGCACATATCCTTTAGATTTATCTTCAACTCTCAGAGGTTTGAAGTCTGGGTTTGGTAGCATTTGAATTGCTTCAGCCACATATTCATTGAACAACTCAAAACGACTTTCTTGGCGAGAAATACGATTTCTCTCTAAATTAACTGTCTGTAATTTCTGTCGTTCCTTACGAATTCTTTCATATAATAACCGATCTTCAGACTTTTCATCATTACCAGATTTCTGCTTACTGCGAAAATAGGCATCTCTAAATCTACCACCAAATGGAGTAGAAGAAGACTTACGAATTGTATCGCTTGCACATTGTACATGATATTTTTCTTTAATTTCCTGCCAGTCGATATCAACTACACCGTCAAGTTTTGAATCAATATCTGCACAGACAGCCTCATATGTTTCTGGAGTTAATCCGATTTTTGCTAATTCTTGTTCAAAATTAATACTGATAAATCTTCACTCCAATCTATTCTTCATCAGAAGGTACGTTTAATTCCAGATCTTCATCAGTCTTTTCTTTCATCTGAAATTCACCATATTTTCCATCAAAGTCTTTTAATAAATCTTTGAAAGATACATTTCCTTCTTCTGTTTCAATAACTCCTTTTTCGATGTCTACATAACCTGCCGCCTTAACTGTGACAGTAGTAGATTTTTTATAAGATAAAGCTTTAGCCATATTTATCCTCCTTTAAACTAATGTGAATTTTTTTAATTATTTGTGAAATACCTCTACACACTTGATTGAAAATGTGGTATAGTGTAAATAGAGGTAGTTTAAGCATTTTATGAATAAAAAATTAAATGATTTCGTCTACAATTCCAAGGCGAAGCATTTCATCTGCATCAAGCCATAATTCCTGACGATATACTTTTTCGTACATTTCTTCATCAATATTAGAATGTGAAAGTACATACTGTTTAATTTTCTCTTCGTATTTCTGCGAAAAATTAAATAAATCTCTTACAGCATGAGCTGTTCCGCTAACAGATTCTGATCCACTATGAAGTAAACCTACGCTAAATGGATGACATACGGTTTTTACATTTGGATTATTATGTCCTGCCATAGCAATATGTAGCCCCATACTGGCTGCCATACTCATAATGTGAATCGTAAGTGGAGTTTTAACATTTTCAATAACATCAACAAGATTAAATCCTCTATATACGTCGCCACCAGGTGAATCAAGAATAATTGTAATAGGTTCTCCAGAACCATCATTATCCATCTCAATAAGTGGGAGAACAGCACTTTCAAGGATGGTATCGCAAATGGCTTCATTTACAATAATTCTGCGCTGCTGTAAATTTATATAATACTGATAATCTACTACATCTGGCAGTCCACCGCCAAATTGTTTTAGTAAATCTTTAATTGGAAGTTCGAATTCTATATTCAACAGTCCTTTCTATAATGAAATTTTCAAACTTGAATTTGCAATAATAACTCGTGTACTTTTGCATTTCTTTTCAAGTTCAGAAGTTAATTTCTCTTTTAATGTTAACTTTGCTTTTTCTGATCCATGATGTAATACAATTCGATTTGTGTTAATAGAAGAGTAGTAATCAAGAAGTTGGCAGAATGGAGCATGTCCACTAAGAGATTTGAGTGAGAAACTTGCACATCTACAAGTATATTGTTTATTATCTATAGAGATAGATTTAACATTTTTGTCTTTAAGTAATGCAGCTAAACTTCCTGGCGTACTGAATCCTACAAATAGAACAGTAGCATTAGGATTTGGAACTGCTTTTTTCAAATGGTGTCTAATTCTACCATTATTACACATTCCAGACGTAGATAATATTACACATGGTTCATTGCTATGTACCAATGCTTTACTGGATTCTGCGTCACGCACAAATATCAAGTTGTCCCAATTTAGGACTTCATCAAACAATTTTAATTCATCGCCAGATAAGATTTTGCGATATTCGTTGAAAATATCAATTCCTAACGGTGTATCAATATATACTTTATAAGGAAAATCATAATCTTTCATGACCTGGTAAATCATTGTTGTAAGAAATTGGAGTCTGTGATTTGCGAAAGTTGGTATAATTACCTGTCCATGCATTTCGCATACCTGTTGTGTAATAATAGAAAATAATTTTTCGATATCATTATTTCTTTCTTTTTGTCCAGTTTTTAAATCAGGACGATCTCCATAAGTTGATTCTCCAATGACTAAATCTGCATGATCAACAGGAGTAAACTTATTGACATAATAATTATGAACTTTAGAATTTCCAATATCACCTGTGAACAGTAATGTCTTTTCAATGTTGTTCTGTTTGAGATACAATAAAATTTGCACACTACCAAGCAAATGTCCGTTTGGAATAAGCATAAATGACAAAGTATCATCAACAACAATCTTTTCCATAACAGGATATTCAGAAACATAATTCATTGTGCGTTCTACATCTTCAATAGTATACAATGGGTCATAATTCTTCCCATGTTGATTGTTAATTAATTCTATATCTCTTTCAATGATATAAGCAGAATCTTCAGCCATTCGATGCATAATTCGATAATTGTCTTGTGCAACAATCATTTTTGCAGAACATCCCTCTTTATATAATCTTGGGCTTAAAAATACGTGATCCGCATGGAGATGGGAAATAAAGATATAGTCAATATCTTTTGGTTTAAATTCTTTGAATCTTCTCTTGTTTACAAGAAAATCATCATATTTACTATTTGACTGATGTAAACCAGCATCAATCAAAATGTTGTGAGTATCTGTTTTTACATAAACCATAGAACCAGTAACATCCATGGCAGCAGGTTCATCTACAAATGACACTCTGATATTATTTTGTTTTTTCTTCATAGAGAACACCTATCTTTCTCTATACTTCTTTAGAGCTTTCATTACACTTCTTTTCTCACTTGCATAGTAAGTAGGATGTCCAGAATACGTCTGATGAATATCAGATTTGTCCTTGAATCCTTTTGAGCGAAGATAGAAAGCTTCATTTTTGGTGATCTTAATTATAGAAGATCCCTCCATTCTTAAAATATTTCCAGTGATGCTTGACGCTGCATATAGCAGTCGTCGTACATATATACTGGATAGGAAAGCTTCTAGTAGGATTCGAACCTACACTCTAAGTCTTAGAAGGGCTTTGCTTTTCCGTTAAGCTATAGAAGCAGAAAGGAGTAGTGGATGAATCAATGTCCATCCACTAGGTACTAACAATGAAAAAATCTTTGTTGAAAAAAGAACTGACCACCAAACAGCTCTTTGATTGCACAGGTAGGATTTGAACCTACGATCCCCTGAACCCAAATCAGGTGCGATAGCCAAACTACGCCACTGCGCGATGTTGGTAAGGACATTTACGTCCCTACCAATGAAAGATACTATATGAAAAATAAAATGAAACATAGAAAAATAGCAGAAGGTGGATTTGAACCACCGATCTTCAGGGCATGAACCTGACGAGATAACCAAACTTCTCCATTCTGCAAACAGAGATATCAAGATTCGAACTTGAAATGACAGGATCAAAACCTGTTGTGTTGCCAATTACACCATATCCCTATGAGTATTTTAATTTTAAAGCGGATCTTCATCCTACAATCATTAATAAAATAGTTTATTCTGCAACACAGCTGATGAGTCTGAGCTTCGAGGAGCTACCTCTAACTTCTCACCAGAGTCTCAAAGACCAAAATCTGCGACATGATCAATACATGTAACATCAACCCACCATTCAGAATTAAGTTTTGTTATCATATACTCTATTAGCATACATTCTTTTTTATACCTACACTGACTTGAGCGACGTACCGACGACTTTTCTTATACACTGTCTTTTAAACAGTTTCATATCAAACTGACTTGTTTGGCTTTCTACCTTCTACACAGCTGCCACACTATGCATTGAAGTAGATTATTCTCCACAGGAGCGTCTATTGCGCCAGCGAAAAGTTTCGTGCATTAACCAGATTATAATGTTGCACAGCACCCACTTACTTGAGAAGTTTTCTCTTGTTCATAATAAATCACTTCATTATAAAAAGAAGTACAAGAAACGTATCCGTCAAATGCACTTCTCTAATTTGTCATATGTGACTAGAGTGCTTCTCGGACTCATGGCATTGAGTTTTATAACCGAGGTGCTTAATTAAAATACAAACTCTCGTAGAAGGATTCGAACCTTCGATATGATGGTTAACAGCCATCCGCTCTACCAACTGAGCTATACGAGAATATAATTCCTATAGCTGGATTCGAACCAGCGACTTTCATCTAATGTTATACTTGCTGTGATGATCCTCTACCAACTGAGGTATATAGGAAAACTGACACGACAGGAATCGAACCTGCAACACCAACGTCCGTAGCGTTGTGCTCTGTCCAATTGAGCTACATGTCAATACAACATTTACCGCATCTCATGCGTACACACTGGCGACACAGTATAATGCTGATCATTAAAATTCTTGTGTGTAAGAAGAATTTTAAATTCGACCTCAATCCACGTAGGAGTTTGAGATACTTTCAAGGCGAATAGAAGTGATGAACTTCCTCAGAATATCAGTAGAGGTATACGTTTCTGATATTCACTAGCCATCAGGGCGTTCGCATATTCTTTGATCTGCGCATCGTATGCATTTCAGATCTAATCGTCCGTGTTGAGGGAATCGAACCCACTCGTGACCGAAGCCGTCTGATTTACAGTCAGATCCGCCTCCTTAGCGGGATAAACACGGATATTAGCCAACAAGTCCGAAGGACATTGTAGGACAACCTAACGCTGCGACTCAGACTCGAACTGAGACATCGTATCACTACGATTACTGGTAGTTTTCAAGACTACTGCCTTACCAATTAGGCTTATCGCAGCAAAAGCGTACAGGATGGGCTACGACCCCACGTTACATGTACTCGCATGTAAGCCAGATTAGCAATCTGGTGCATTAAACCAACTCTGCCATCTGTACTGATTATATAGGCTCGGTAATTATCCGAGAAAATGTCCACAGTCGGTAGACACTACCTTGTGTGTCCATGAGTCACCGACTTGTCATTTATGATTTTGTATGTTCATCGAAAGGCGTCCAACATATTCGGAAGTAGGTGCTAGCACCTTCTTTAAGTCCTATGATGCATGAATTCATACAGGCTCACAACAACCTTTGACTCTAAACGTATGAGTCTTCGCATCCCTATGTTTAGCATGGCGTCCCATGCACCGCATACTAATTAATGCCCTATAGGCGATATTTTTTGTGTGATAAAATTAGCTTTTTGTTACTTTACCACATATACTTTACGGTACTTTTTACCGAATCTCTTGACCTGTGAGTGAGAAGAAAAGTACATGTCGATATGCTTTCCTCTTACGCCCCCACCAACGTCTTCGGCTGTATACAAGTGTCCATTGATTCTGACCTTAGTACCTAATTTAATTTTTCTCCTATCAACAGAAATGGTTCTGCCTTGTTTTGCTCTGCGACCTGAAGCAGTTCGGTTTCCCCACTTACCAGAACATGACCGACAACCGCAGTATGCAGTAATCTTATATGTCCCCAAACATTTGACTTTTTTATTTTTCGCAGAGACAGCAGTAGAAGTAGTGAATCCTCCAACTGCCAATAGCATTGCCATAACTAATGTGATAATTGAAATTTTCTTTTTCATATTTTCTCCTTTGGTTGCTTTTCAGTTTCCTCTGGAGGTCTACTATATTAATAGAACAGTTGCAAGTCTCGGATACCATCTCTGATTTTTTGTTTTTGATGACATAGACCTCGGAACTCACGGTGTGAAATTTCTTTAGCTGCAATCAGCGTGAGCATTTGTACAAAGTACAAATTGGTATTTTGAGAGTTTATCTGTTCTGATTAATCTTATCCTTATATCTTTTGGAGATATGAGATGTAATTTTAATAATCTTGCCTTCACTAACAATTTCACCATTTGGCATAGTGCGCTGACATTTGTCTCTGATTGAAGATTGTATATTTAATCCATTCATAATAGTGATTTTGCAAGGTTGATTTTGCGCATCTGATAAATTTTGAAAAATAATATTTTCTGCTTCACCAAACACTTTTTTGACAATATCAATACGAATATTTTTGTTGCTTGCAATTTCTTTATACAAATCTAATTTGTTTATTGTCATTCCTAACTCCTTTTTACAAGCATATTATAATGCTTCTCCATATACACACATTTCATGTTCCGAAAAAATCGGTACATTTCATTTTTTTCAAAATTTTTGTACCGATTTTTTCGGAACATTTTAACCCAATATCAAAAGCTAACATTCTGTATTTTGACGTCTTTTCTTCATTAATTCTTTCTGAAATTTTTTTCTAAAAACTTTCTGGCAAGAATCACATCGAACCTTTTTAGCATTACGCACGTACACCTCAAACAATTCTCCACAATCGACACATTGTACTTTTTTCATTGGTTTGATTACGACATGATGCTTCAAATTCTCAACAATGTACTCTCCATAAACAAACCATAATAATTGTTTATATCGTTTGTTCTTAGAATATAGGTGCTTGACAAGCATGTCCGTAATTTCAATTTCAGAATATCCAGTCTTTTCAAATTCTTTTAAAATCGTCTGCTTTACAAATGAATCGTTTGCCACACGTTCATCAACAATATTGAATTTATATCTGTACTGTTTATTTAGACGATCATAAATTTCTATAACACCTTTATCTACTTTTGTATTAACATCAAACATCATTTTGTCGTATTCAATTTCATCAATCTTAAGCTTCCGTGTATTAATCTGCACATTCGGAACAATGTCATACAACTTATTAACAAAACTCTGATTTCGTTCTTCTACCTGAGATTCCATCTTGTCTTTTGCATACACAAAAAAGTGAGGAAGTTTCTTCTTTGTAAATTTTGCAATTTGCTTAGCAACCTTTTCAGGACGAACAGGTTTATATAAAGTTTTTGCATAATCAATGACAAAATTGTTTTCCATACACAAAAGTTTTACGGTGTCAATGGCTTCTTGTTTATCTTCCTCAGACCCATTAACAAAAATATCACTGTTCCAAATCGTTGCAATTTTATTGCTATAAGGTCCGATATTACTACCAGTAAAAGCATGAATCAATCCATTATAGATATTTTCTGGAGTAATCAAAACAGATTTTGCTTTTTTCATTTCATAATACAAAGGTACAACATTATTCATATTTCTTTCTGCAATATCAACGAAATTTTTATCTGCGACAACCAATGCTTTATCTCCATCATTGTCAAATTGTAAAATTCTTGAGATTAAATCATGTACACTCGTATACAACGCATTTGTAGTAAGCCATTTTGAAATTTCGGCTTTTCTTTCTCCATATGCATCGTAAGCAATGTTAAATCTTACTGCATGTTCCTTATATAAATGAGGACTTCTCAGACAATCAAGCTTATCATTTTTAGAAAACATCTTGCAGTACACTTCATGATCATCAAGCAATCCTTTAGGATTTTCGATATGTCCAAAGTAGTATTCACAAACTGCATATAAATCTGGAATTAAGAAAGTATATTTTCCGTAAACATCTAGTTTTCCACTGCGATATTTCTTCAGCATACTATTCTTAATTTCTCTGATAGTGTCTTTCGCATATGTATCATTCAATAAATTTGGATAGATTTTTACGGCTTCCTGAAAAGGCGTCATGTGAGTATTATATGGATTGATTCCCAAAGTTCTCTGCATATGTTGTACAGAATCACAAAGTGTAGAGATTTTTTTAACTGATCTTTTACTCAATGTTTCAATTTCTGTATCTGTAATATCAGTGAGCGTCTGCAACATCTGATAATTTATAGAAGCATTTTTTATGTATTCTTCCTCAACATTACACAAACCTGCGGTACATCCAAATTCGTGATAATATTGTTTATATTCTTCCCATGAATCATAATATTTCCACATCTTAAACTGACTTTTTGTGAAAATGATTTTAATATCTTCTTCAATAACATTATGTTCTTTGCCGTAAATATCTGTAATAATTGGCGACCAACCTTTTTCTTTGATCAGCTCAATAAATGCAAATTTCCCAAGAAGTCCTTTGATCCAAGGGATACGCACCATTGCATTTGCATTTAATACACTTGGGTCTGCGATTCCGCATCCGTCCATGTGAGGAATTGGAACAGAAGAAGAAATCCTCTTAATTTCATACGTCTTATCATCAATAGAATCAAAAAGTCCTGAAACCATAGTCTCCATATCATCTACAACGATTGATTTGTCAATGTCAAAATCTGCCCATAAATCAGTCGCTGAATTAGTCAATGCAAGGTAGGCTAAGTGTTTGTTAACATTGTTCCCTTGATGTTTTTCATCATTAATTTTGTCGATTGTGAGTCCACACATTAATGTTTTCTCATATTTCTGCCATGTTTCTTCCTTGATAAATACAGCTTTTTTTGTACGAATCTGACCAGCAGAAGAGGTGAAGTATTTATATTTTGTAATCACGCCATCTTTATCGCAGTAGTTCATACCATGAAAACAAAGATCTTTGAAAATATCGAAGTAATATACTTGGACAATAACTAAATCTTCGCATAACATATCGGTTTCTGCTTGAATTGTCCTACTTAAGAATGACTCAAACAGAGATACAGTATTTGTATCATTCAAATCTTTTTCATAAAAACATCGAATTTTTACTCGATCTTCATGCTCATGCTTTGCAAGATTTACATTTGTATCAACCGCCCGCTTGAGCCTTAGCAGTAGTTTTTCTTTGACATCTTTCGCAGGGAAAGTTTTATAACTTTTAAGCGTTGACCAATATTGAATCTGATCAAGTATATCATCAGACTGTCTTAGCTCTTTAAAGTTTTTATCATATATGGTGTCAATAATATCTTGTCTACGCATATGAATTGCTTCGATATTTTTAATCTGCTGATCAGAAAAACCTTGTTTTTTTGCTTGTTTTTCTAAATCCTTTAACTTATTATGTATTGCTGCACGTTCCTGCCGAATGTACATATTTTGCTTATGTAAAGCCTTTTCTTTTTCTGTGTAAAAATGCCCTGTATCCACAGAATGTACATGTATCTGTTTATCTAATGCCATTCTACTCATCACCTTCGCTTTCTTCAAAAATCATGTCTGTCATCCGTTCTATTTCAGTTCTTGGTTTTCTGAAAGCGTCTTTATGTAAACTTTCTTCCTTGATCTGGCAATAAATATCTTCTGTAATCATTTCTCTGGTAGCAGCAGAACGACACATTCCTGCGCAAAACAGTACGGCACCGCCAATCAAAATCGTAGATAAAACTATCATTCTACTGCACCTCCACTGTATTTGACTTACCGCTTAGGTAATCACCTGCACATTCAAGAAGCTTATATATAGCATCAGCAGATTCAATATGTATATCAAGATCACCAGCGGTTTCAAGCTCAACTACCTTAGCCATCAGAGCTGTTCTAAGAGAATATCTCTTTGCCGTGATTTGTAAATCATCTTCAAACTGATGCCAGATTGGGAAATCTCCTGTCTCTTTGGCAATTGAAAGTGTCACTGTAAATGTTTCATCCTCTTTGCCGTTTTCATCATTATGTCTGGCAGTAGCTAAAATTTTATGCTTTCTGTGATTGATCGGAATCTCAATGGTTGTCCCAAGGCTTTTATAACTGCGCTGTGGACGATTCTTTTTCTTCATTGCCTTCTGTTCTGCGTATTTTTCTTTATTAAATTTTCTGGATTTCATTGAAAAGTCTCCTTATTTATGTATTTGTTTAGTTTAATTATTAATTTGTGTTTATTATGTATTTCAGTAATTCTTGCTTACTGTTCTGGTAAAATGTTCTTCTCAATCTTTCGCCAATCGTTGGGAAGGGATACCTTGAAATAAATGCCACGGGCACTCATGCTTTCTTTGACCATTTTGCATATCAACGTGTGCTTGTGAAACCGCAGCAATTCTTTTACTTGATACCATTTGAAACAATAATCAGTGCCACCTGATCGAATATTACTTAAGATATCGTTGATGAAAATTCGATAATACTGGTCATGCGTTGGCTTATAGACTACAGAATCTGTTGTACTATCTCTTGCTCGAATACCATCATTTCTTTTTAATCTTTTCTTTGAAGAAGGAGTAGTGCGTAGTCTCTGTGCTGCAAGTTTGACTGCGAACTGTTCTTGTGTCATGTTCTCAAATGAGATACGATCAGAAGTAGCCAATAAGTCTTTGAGTTCTGTATTTAATTGTTTTGTCATGAAAATTTGTTAGATCCTTTCGTTATGTATATTATTGTTTAGTTAATTTTTAATTTGTGTTTACTTGATTACTCACAATGCTGCCAACAAAGCGATTAATCAAGGTTTTCTAAATCAGAAGAAGCATTAGTTGCTTTCCCGAATTCTCCGTAAGGTTTTAACTGTAATTTAATTTCTTCGATTTCTTTTTTATAATCGTAATTGGAATCCAAGCGATATTCTTGAGTTCCGTCATATTTATATTTATTTGTAAAAGCAATTCGACTATATACAACTCTATCAGTGCCAGGAAGAGTTTTGAATAATTGCTCATGATAGATAATCCCTGCCTCATCAAGAACCTTAACACATTTTTCAATAGTAGTTCGATGTAATCCAAGTTCCTTTCCGATATCATCATATGTTTTCACATATGTTTCTGGTCTTTTCTTTCTATTTTTTTTCGAATTAAAATCTTCTGAAACTCGCATGATAATATTGTATCTTAGATATGCTAACACGAGTAATACATTCCATATTCTGGTATTATATGGCATTGAATTCGTCTTATGTAATCGGAGCAAGTATAAGAACTCGAAGTTATAAATTATACCGTAATGTTTCTTTTGTAGGAATAAATTTTCTTCAGTGTTTTCATTCGGAACATTATATAATGTAAGCTGCTTGATTGGTGATGCAACTTTTTTAACATAGCCTTTGTCTTCAATTAATTTCATAAATTTTTTAACTTGTTCATTGATGCCTGATGAGTTGTAATTCTGTGAAAAGCTCATTTGGCGCACGAGTAAATTTGTATTATAAAGAATCGGTGGTTTTTCTGGATTCCATTTTAACATCATATTGTTTGCTAACGCCATTTGAAATAATATTCTTTTTTCTCCAAACTCTGGATTGTAGATTAGAAAATGTGGAATAACATGAAAGTTTTGTCGTTTTCCTTCGGGTTTAATTTGTTTCATAAATAATTCTCCTTTGCTATCTTGGTTATTAACTTGTGTGTAGACAAAATCTCAGCATAAGTACAACAGGTGTTGATTTGATAGACACGTCTAAATAGCTAGACAAATAATTTTTAATCGCTCAACCGACAATATTAACTATAAGAGACGTGTTATCTATATAGGACATATTACCTATACAAAACACGGGAATATAAATATTCCCTACCTATTTTTTGTTTCGGTCGCTGACGCTTACTCAACGAAAAAATTCCGTGTTCGCTGACGCTCATCTCTTTTCTCTTTTGATCTTTCATCTGTCTTGACAATTGTATTGATCATCTTTTAATTTCTCCTTTCTTTGTTTGTCATCATGTAGATCATATATGATAATTGTTTTATATTTTCTTCTTGCAATACCTGTAATCTTTTTCTGTTTATCTCATTGTAGTACAACCACATATATGATCTTGAAGATCTTGGATATAATATCTCAGAATGATATTTCCAGTAATCATGAATTTTTATTGCAATTTCTTTTCTTGTATCTGCCAACATATATTCTTTAAAAGAATCTTTACACAGATTACCATAATTGATTATCTGGCATATCATATCTGGTGTGATATCTGGTGGCAAATTGAAAGAGAGTTTTGTCTCTTCATTGCAATTATGTATAAAATCATTTGTATTCTTCACGGTATATATCCTTTCTTTCTTCATTTTCTTTTTAAGCATATTGGTATTTTAACATACTTTTTGCACCTTGTCAACGGGTGCAATGAGGGAAGTTAGTCATATTTTTATTTGAGTAGAATGTAATTTTCTTTATACTGGATTCTTTACATTTAGAAGAGCTTTTTGTGGTGAATTTCCATTCTATAGGTAAATTGGTATTGTTAGTAGGGGAGAGGTGTAAAATTGATTTATGATCTCTCAGGTGCATTTTTTCATAGGAAATATCCTTGTACTTTTTCATGTACAATATATACTGGTGCCGACAATGATCTTTTCAATGTAAAGTGTACCCCCTTATGTGATATTAGTGCGAGAGCCAGGTTATGTGTGAAATTATTTAGGGTACTTTTGCAATGTTTAGACGAGAAATCGGATGCTAATTTCCATTTTATATGTTATGGCGATAACTTGTTATGGTAAGATAGTAGAATTGAAATTTGCTCTCTCATAGTACATTTTTTAAAGGGCATAATGAAGAGATATTTTTGCCTTGGATCTAAGATGAGTTGTGATAGATGTCTGATTTGGGAATCTGCTGCATGATGCTAGGTGTTGATTATCTGACATAATGGTAGGTGTTGATTATATGTGATTCTCAATGTTTAGAAGAGTATATCCGTCAAATATGGATTTTGTGGTATGTCATGGAGAGTTGTTAGTGTAGACAGGTAAAATGGATTTATGATCTGTGGAGTGCGATTTTTTATAGGGTTATATGAGAGATAAGTTTTTGCATAAAAATAATCCCTGCTTGCAAGGCTGAGTGTCTGATTGATAGATTGCTTGTGTTCACTATCTGTCACAAATCTGGTTGATAGTTCAAGGGATTCCATCTTATTAAAATGTTTTGCCTTGCGAGGGATTGTTTTTATTGATACATGGAATACATTGAATGTTCTTGTTCAATGCCATATATATGATTATATCATGTAAGATATTTTATTGCAATGAGAGATTGTAAGGTGTAAAAAATATGCCCAGAAAAATTTCCCCTGAGTATAAATTCTGATAATGCATTTGCCGATACATTATCTGGTGGTGTCAACTTGAACCCATTAATATCTTTTGTTGTGTCTGTTTTGGCATAGATGCCGAGGGTTGCCTAATCTCTCAATGGAAGTATAACATGATCTGCTAAGAAATGGAAGCGTGTAAGTGATATTACCTGCGGTAGCAATGTCGAGAAGGAACGCTGACGCTTATCCTGTCTCTCCTAAACTGCGCAATAAATTGCTTGTTTATTTGGGATAAGAGAGAAGAGGTAGTTGTTATTTCCTTTAGTGTTTGTATATAGTTTGTGCAATTCATATATTTTTGTGCATATCTTTGTTGTGACCCTTCTATATGTGGTGTCATCAATTTCGTAGGCAAAATAGTTAAAGATGTAGTGATCATAAAGAGAAAGTGCCGTTTATTTTGTGCGATTAATTGTGGAGATAAAATCGGTTTCGGGCATGATTGATCGAATTTATACATTTTTTTGGGAGTAATTTTGTGCAAAGGTTGAGAGGTAGTTTGTGTAGGAATTTACTGGGATTTATGAGGGTGCCGATGGTCAAAATCGTGCTTCGAGAAGAGCCAAAAATCATGTTTCGATAAATTGTGTAAAAGTTGTGAAATTTGGGCGTGAAAAATATAAGGAATTGCTTGAGTTTTTGATGGTAAAACTTGCATGAAATGGTGTAAAACAAAAACGTGTCGTCGAGAGAATTGTGGAAAATAAAGGGGAAAATGGTGCTGATTTTTTGAAAAAGTGCGATTTTTGAAAGAAGGGGTTCTGAGAGCGTCGAAAAAAGAGTAGTAAAATAAACGATTCGCTCGAAGACGCCTCCGAAGACATGTTTTCGATTAGCAGAAAGTGTTTATCTAGGAAAGTGTAGGAAATTGCTTGGGAAAGTTGTGATTTTGTGAGCAGGGTCGAAAAATTTTTGTTGACACGGTGATTGAACACGTCTGTCTAAAATGACAGTTATTTCCAATTTTTGAAATGTAAACCAACCCCCGTTATGCTGGTCTGAGATCTTTCACAACCATATTTTTACATGGTTAAAATTGTAAAAATCTATTTGAAATACTATAATTTTATCAAATAGATTTTGTAAATAATTGTAAATAATTTGTAGGTAGATCAGGATCAGGAGTGCAGATAATTTCCAACTATTTCCACATGGTATAGGATACTACGTGATAGGGTACTGGATACCGCAACTATAGTTGTTCGGCATAATGCACAAACTGTACAATATATTGTACGTGTCGTTATAGTCCGATATCGGGCTACCAATAAACGACTATTTACACAACAAGTGTTGTTTAACATACACTTGTCTATTATCCAACACTTTTACATAATGTGTTGGATAGTCTATCCACGCCACCAACACAAAATAAAACTTCACGCCACACCACACCAGCAAAACAATATTTTCTTTATCACCAATAAACCCACCTTGTTATAGCTTTTATCTATACCACTTGACAGCACCATAAAACCATGCTACACTACTAAACAAACAAGTGTTCGATGTTTGGCAGACTTCCAGCATTTGCGATAACTACACAAATTAAAATACAAACTAAACAAATTAATATATGGCAATCATACAAGATCAAGCTATCATATATAAACATAACATAATAGTATATCTCATACTACTACACAAAACTAGATCCAAACTACTATAACTATATAAGTGCATATAATAGTATAACATACAACTATATATCACATACACCTATGACACAATATATAGATATAGTATATATACATAATACTATACGAGAGTACACCTACGGCATAGACAATTATTATACACTATACTATAGTAGATATACTTATATATTGTATTTACAATACTGTTATATACGTGTTTCTTCTATATTACAAGATCATTCTTTGCATAGTTACATTCTAAAGCATTTAAACGACTATATAAGGCTTTATGAGTGCATACGGCAGAGTAAACAGTATTATTGATCTTTGCTGGTATTATCTGTATCTATAAAACTATAGTCCAATTTGTAGCCTAAACCATTACATATTTTATTGACATCATCAAAACTTAACGACTTTTTGTTTTTTAGGATATTAGATAAATTAGCCGGGGAGATACCAATAGCCGTTGCAAGTTGTTTTTGTGTATAATTCTTTCTTAATTGCAATTCTTTAATGGTTGCGATTAATTGAGTATTATCTATATATATCATATATGTTTTACCTTCCTTTACTTTTTATATTATTAAGTGTATAAAAATAATTTTAAAAAAAGATCAAATAAATACTTGACAAATCAAGTAAAAACTTGATATAATAATAACTGTCAAAAGGATACAAGATATAAATCAAGTATCTAATTGATATTATATCATAATTTGATTTTAAAACAAATCAAAAAATAAATCAAATAAATGCTTGACAAATCAAGTAAATACATGATATAATATAAACAAGTTAAGAGAGAGACATAAAAAACAAACCACATTGAGTTGTCGGTAGTTTTCAAAAGTCAATCAATTAGCAACAACTTATAAACAGTCTTAAAAAGGAGAGTCAAACAAAAGTAAATCTTAAAAATTAAAATGGTTGTACATGATGAAATGTACATAAGGATAATGAAAAAGGCTTTCAAATGCTGGTAACATTCAAAAGCCCATAGATAAGTATAAATTATACTTAGCCCTAAACAATCTAAGTATAACATATCTTAAAAAGTTTTGTCAATTCTGATAAAACAAATTTCATTTTTTGAACGGCAGACAACTAAATAGTTTGTCTTGCATGATGATATATGATAAACCCTAGATAATAGCAAGGTGGTGCTTGCGGGGTTTTGATAAGGCAATAGCCAACGTGGTAAGTAATAGACAAGTGTCAGAGTAGGGAATAAACCGTGACCATAGGGAACACTTGCAAGGAACAACAAACAAAACTTATATATTTATAATATATAAGGGATAACTTAACAATGAACGGATCTAAACTTAAGGGTGTCAATTTTTGATACTCTGTTTTTTTGTAACAAATTGTAGCAACTCTTTTCTTGCTTTAGAGTAAAAAAAGCATGGTTGGAACTTAAACCATTTAATGGTTGTTAGTGCTGATTATAGCACCATGGCAAGTATATCATCTAGTAGGATATTTGTCTTTATAACCGAACGCAAACGGCTTGTACCTTAGTAGTTAGTAGGTTATATACAAATTATATGAACAGTGATCACTGTCTTGCATACCGCTTTAATCGGCATTATAGAACTATTAAAAAATCCAGCCTTGAAAGCTGGTCGTAGTGATAGGAGGTAAACAACTATGAAAAGAATGAGATACTATATTGACTATGTCGATAAAAAAACAAATATGGAACATTCAACTAGTTTTGAAACAAAAATTGAATGTTGGGCTTTTATTCGAAAGAATGAAAAAGACATTCACTTGACGAAAAAACCATATACAAGTGATTTTCTTGATTGGTTTTTTAGTGAAGGAATAGCGTAAATCATAAAGGCACGATCTAAAAAAAGATTGTGTCTTTTTTATTGCAAGCAAACAAAATCCCGCTTTTATAAGTCGGGTAACTAAAGAAAGAAGGTATATTATTATGACAGCAACAAAAAAATATTTTACAAGAGAAGAAGCAATGAACGATATTATTGAGTGTTTAGAAAGTGGTTACGACGGTTATTACTGCGACTTACACGATGAAGTATTTAACACTGATTATTATATTATCGGTACTTATGAAGCAAAAGAAGCACTTAACCAGTACGACGTATTTAAAGCGATCGAAAAGGTTAAAGATTACGAAGAATTAAACTTCGGAGAAGTAACAACTGATATCTCAGATCCTGAAAAACTTGCCAATATGCTTTACTATATCGTCGGAGAAGATGTAATTTCCGATATGTATGAAATTGAAGAATACAATGATAATTGGAATTACTTAGCAACTGAAGAAACGAACGCAATTATAGTTGCACAGTTAAAAGAAATGTTATAAAAGGAGTGTTTTAAAATGGAACAATATTTATATGCTGATGAATATGATGATAATGAGATTAAAATTCTAACGGTTGGGCAACTGTTGGAATTTTTTAATAAATCGGATGATAAAAAGAACGGTTCAGACTTAGAAAGTTACATTCAAGACAATATCAAAATGGATCTTATTGAACCGTTTTGCCCACATAAAGAAGCAGAAACGATTGTTTGTGATTTACAGCCATTAGCAAAACAGTATATCTTGCAAGAAGCTGAGAAGGTTTTTAATGATATGTCGTGGGTAGATACTCAAGAAGAACTGGATAACGTGTATCATGAGAAAATCAAGAACTTATATGATACGGTTGATTTTTCAGAGTTTGTAGCGTATTTATAAGTCGAGCATTATAGACAAGTCAAAACACGGCTTGTCTATTTTGTTGAACCTATAAAAAAGAAAGTCCCGTAAAGGGCAGAAAGAAGGAAAGATATGACAAAATACAGAGTGATTTATAGTTATTTTAGCGAACTTGTAACAGTTGACGAATAAAGAAACCAGGAGGAAAGCATAATGGAAAATAAGACACAATTACATAAACCAGCTATAACAGAAATAGCCGTTGCACTTGTAGGAATTGCAATGGCTATTATTACATTTATCAAGATACCGCAAGCCTTTATATTAGAAGCGTTATTGGTAATGATTACCGCTGTCTATATGCTTGCTTGCGTTGGATTTTTTGATGATACAGATACAGAATAAGAAAATAGAAAGAAGGTAAACGATTATGAAAACAAAACAGAACAAAACAATCAAGATCCTATTAGCTGTAGCACTCATGTTTACGGCTTTTTTAATCTTTGGAAATACTGTACACGCAAAGACAAAAAGAAGCACGTACAGAACGATAAACGGCATTTATAACAGTGACGGCACAATTGACACGGCAGATGGTTATTGCTGGAAAGTTCGCAAGGAATCATATGCCTATCCAGGGACTACCGTTGTCACTGTAAAATTTAACACACACGGCACTAGAAACAAGCTTGATGATTCTATTGTAAAGATCACGGCAAAGAATAAGAATATCCAACTTGTAAACGATTATATACGCAGAAATTATGACTTAAATGCCTATAAGGTAAAGTATATCAGCACTGGAAAACTAACGGATAAAATGATCCGTGAACGTGCCACACGACATACAATTTATGTGGAAATTATTAAAAGTGTTTCTGCTGGAGGTAGACATGGAACGTATGGAAAAAACTACTATATTGCCTATAACAAACGTGTACGCAAGGGAAAACACATAACAAGCTATTGTGTATGGAATCCTTGCAATAGTTATTGTGATGATGTAGAAGTCGTGGCAGATAATGGAAAAATCAGATAAAAAGAAGGTTGGAAATTATGACAACTGTTACTATTTACAGAAACAAAAGAAACGAGAACAAATATATAGAAGTCCATAACGATGGATATTATCACAACTCAGTAAAACAGTTTATGCAATGGAAGAAAGATCACAATGGGAATCAGCTTGCTAAACCTATCAGAAATGAAATGGGCGATCGAGTCTTACATAGATGGAAAAAGCAAACTTGATGGAGCTACTGGAAGATTATGAACTGATTACAGCATAGAAAGAAGGTATAGAATCATGGAAAAGAAAATAATTAATATTAATATCAAGGCATTTTTGGAAAAATTCAATGAAGCATACGACTTCTTATATGATAACTATGATCGAGTAGCTGGTTATACAGAAGCACTTGAAGCTGGTGATTCTTTTATAGAAAGTCATTTAGATTTTGTTAAAGAGTTTAATAATTATAGGGGAGATATTCTTTCTAGTGATAGAGAAGTTGTAGCATTTATGTTTGCATTAGAATCCATGGAGGTGGCATAGAATGAAAGATTATAGAACGATTATTTCTAGCGGTACAGTGGAAAATATCTGCGATGCTTTAGCGGATTTCCTTGACGAATATTTTGTAGGATGTTTACAAGATAATTATTTCTTCAGTGTTGGAAATAACAATCTAAAGTTAGGCAGAATCAAACTAAGAAAGTACGTGATGATCTTAGAAAAAGGCTTGAATGAATGGTCTAGTGTCAACGAATTGTACATGACAGACAGTGAAAAGAAGTATAGAGAACTGTTAGATATGTATTATAAGGATCGTGAAGAGTACGAAAAAGAAGAACTAGAAACGGCATAGAATAGGAGGAACGATAGAATGGAAAAGAACTTCAAAGATTTATACTTTGTATCTGTTTATTACAGTTTTGATTGTGATTCACCGCTTTATGTTTTTAGTACAGAAGAAGAAGCGGCTGCATTTATTAGAAAACAATATAAGCATGAATTAAACATAGAATGTAGAGAATTGGAAATTGATATGAGTGTTTCTGAAAAGGATTATAGTGATTATGGATTATTTGTCAATATATCCGATGATGGAAACTTTGCACGTATAGAACAAGTAAATGACGAACCATCATTTATTGAATGGAACCTAACAACATTAAGAAATGATTTGTAATAAAGGAAGGTACATAGAATGGAAATTTTAAAGATGACAGAACGCAAAACAGTAGTGATTCAGACAGTAGAAAATGAAGAACGTAACACTTTTGACATTGGAAAAATCAGAGTCGCAGCCTTGCCACCGATCGCAAAGAAAGATCTTATCGCAGAACTTAAAAGTAAAGGATTCTGTGATGGAATGATTCATATAGCTTTACAATGTAAGTTAGAAGATCTGAACGAATATGTGAACGTATGGAAGTATGTAGCATATATCCTTGCTGTAGAACTGATGGAAAGATTATAGAAGGAAGGTGGAAATTATGATAGTAAAAAATACTTATCCCGATGGAAGAACAGAAATTTTTTGTGATACGCCCGATGAATACAATGACTTATGCTGTGAGTACGATCTTGAAGATTGCGGCAGGAGTGGAAAATACGTTGGATCTAGTTGGAGCCACGATGATAAGAACAACGTAGATGTTTATTATAAATAGAAAGTAGGTGGAAATTATGTGGTACTCATTAGAAAACGGAAAAGATTGTTGCTTAGGTGTGAAATACACATTGAATGATGCAGAACTAGAAGCACGGAATAATCCAATGATAAAAGAAATTTTTGAATATGATAATAACGATGAATTAATTGGTTGTGTATGGTCAAGAAAGTAGGTGGAAAGAATGAGTCGCAGAACAACTATGGAAGCATTAGCGTGTCACATTGAACGAAAGTACAACACACTGTACTTCACAGAAAATCCTCCGAACGCTGGAATTAACAATGATTTGTTTGGTTACAAATACTTCTTGCTATTCAAGAATACGTTCGGAATTTTTCGTAAATACAGAACGCAAGAAGAAGCAATTAACGGCATGACGGAAATTTTAAAAGAAGATCCAGCTAATCTATTCAACTTCTCTATATGCCGTACATAGTTTATTACATAGCCAATTAAAGGCTTTTACTGTCTGTAATGAAGCAGACTACACCCTAACGGAAAGACTCGACTATTGAAGCTAATAGTTACTTTATATGAACGGAAATACTGTACTACTGGTTGATGGTAGTGACGTACTGGAACGGAAAAACGGTGGCGTATGGCAGATAAAAGAGTGCTTTTATTGGGCGGTTCAATTCCGCCCTCGCTACTTCACACGATGGAAATTATCGTGTATAATATAAGAGAACTGTTAATATTTTAAAGTCCTAAATAGGCAGAAAGAAGGAAATTATGTACGAGTTTAAAGAACTGATCTTGCCCGAACATTTTAGACACGCCTCCTACGGTGGATTTTGTGTGAAACCTGGAATGTTTTATGGCGTAGAGAAAGAAACTGGAAAATTGGTTGCCACAACTGGCTGGAACGTAAACGGATTAACAAATATCTATATCCAGCACGAGCCAAAGTCACAATGGAACAACGACTTGTGGGAAGATCTTTACGATGATTACGGAAAACCTTTAATCACGATTGAAGAGAACGACTTGCAACGGATTAGTGATAAGGTTAAAGATTTTCAGAAAACGGCAATGGATTTTGAAACGTGGGCAGACGAAAATGGATATGATGACGAAAGCTGGGATGAAGATCAGATAGAATCAGCATACGAGAGTTATTACTTTATGGAATATCCTGAGTTTGTTATCCAGCTTTTAAAAGAACATTGGGATTTAGAAAATTATGAAAGATAGGATGGTGGAAATTATGAAATCATATAAAGAATACGAAAGAGAATTTATCGGAGATAGTGACATTGCAGCTTTAATTTTTGTAGGAACGACAAAGAACGGACTAGAAGCAAATATCTTAGATTTTGGTTGCGATGGAAGATACGATGCTTATATCGTTGACGAGAACGCAAAGATCGGAGATCACTATACATTAGAGATGGAGTTTGAAACGTCATCAGGTTTTAAGGCATGGCTTAAAATTTATGATGATGAAGGATTGACAGCAGATTATAGGGCAGACAAAATTAGAGTATATCGTGCTGGAGATTTTGGTTGCATTATTCAGCTTATCGGAAAGAAAGAATGTGAATAAGGATGGTGGAAAATATGCTTAGATATAAAGATTATTACCATACAATTACAAAAACAGATCACGGATTAGATATTGACGTAAACAAATGTAATAATACTTGTAATCATCATTCTTATATAGATTGTAGTAGTTGCGATTGCAAAGATGGATGCTTTGGAAAATCGTTTGCCAAAGACACTTTAAATGAATTCAAGAAACATCATTTTACATGGAAAGATATCGTACAAGTCAATGGAAAATTATATGAAGAAGAGTTCATGATTAGTGGTTTGATGGATGATAAAAATACATATCAGATTGATGATTTTTTAGAAGCTGTAGCAAAGAAGTATGATGTTAGTCCGAAGGATATTAAGACATATACAATGGATAATATACCATTAAATCCAACGGAAATTATTCTTGCCGGAGATTGTGGTTGCTATATTGACGGAACGCCTGAATGGTGTATAGACTAGCGGAAAATTAAATAAGAACAAAGTAATCTAGGAAGATGCAGAAATGTATCTTCCTTTTTTAATGGAAAGAAACGAGGTAAGAACGAATGAAAGTTAGCAGAGAAGAGTATGAAAGATTAGACTTTGAAGATTTTGTGGAAAAATTAAAACCACAATACAGCACATTATGTAGTTTAGAAGATATGAAGAACGCTTGCGTTCAGGCGGTAAACGTAATGGAAGTTAGTCTTGCGATCCATATATTGGAACCGATTGAAGAATACGGTGTATGGTATTACGACTACGATCGAGAAAAGGGTATGCAGTATGTACCGCAGCCATTATCACAAAAAGAGGATCTTGTGAAGGCTGGATACTTAGAATTAGTCGGATAATAAAATGCAGATTTGAAAGAAAGATATGAGGTATACAGATTATGAAATTTACATTAAATACAAAGGATTTTAAAGAAGTAGTAAGCAAGTTGGAAAAAACAATCAAGTATAGCGTAACAGATGATTGCATTGTATTTATGGGTGGAAATGTTGTGACATTTATTGCAAATACAGCAGATGCACGAATGATTATCGTAAAAGACAGTGTTTGTGATGATATCGGAAAATTCGTTGTGCCATTTGCTAAATTAAAACAAATATCTAAATTGAAAGCAAAAGATTTTACTTTTGATTTTCACAAACATGATGGAAAACTTATCGTAAAAGCCGATAAGAAAGTGCAGAGTATTATAGGATCAGAAGTCAATGTAATCTACAATGGACTGAAAAAATTACAACACGTTGCCATTATTCCAGGGAATGATCTTTTTGAGATGATGGAAAAACTTTCATTATTTAATAAAGAGTTAGACAAAAATAAACCGATGATGAATTGCTTTAATTTAAACATTATGAATAAAACAATAACTGTACTTGATGGGTACAGAATTATTCAGAAAGATTTATCTGAGTATATGTTTGGCGATACAGCACTGACGGAAATTAACATTCCATTAAGGGCATATATAATGCTTAAAAATTGCTTAAAAGGAAATAAAGGTAACGTAGAGATTCAAGCCAATCAAGATTATGTACAGTTTACTGGAAATGATTTTACTTTCTTTATTGAAATGGTAGGTGGAAAATATTTTGATGTAGATGGAATTTTAAAAGGGATTGAACCGACTGGATCAGTAGAGCTTGCAACAAAAGAATTAATAGAAATTACAAAGTATAATGTAAATCATGTTAAAGGTTCAAGATTTCCAATGCTTCTACATAATAAAGAAAACAAATTAGTATCTTATTGTGAGAACAAACATAATGAGTCATCAATGGACTTTCTCGACACAAAGAACAATGAATTATCAGAAAATTTTGCGATTGGATTCGATCCGAACTTTGTATTAGATGCTTTAAAAGTTATTCAAAATGATACGTTTACACTGGAAGTTATGAGTGATAAAGCACCATGTAAAATTATTGATAATGGATATACGATTGTACTTCTTCCAGTAAATATTAACATGATTGACAAATTTAATGAGGTGTTAGAAAACATCAAAACTTTAAAACAGTCAATGGAATAAATTAGTGTAAAGCGGCATCTATATCGGTGCTGCTTTTTGAGTTAAAAGAAAGTTTTATTACAGATAGGAGTGGAAATTATGAAAGAAAATTATATTGTAGTTACATCAGGTGGAACAATACGTACGACATTAACAAGTAAGGTAAAAGAAATCTTAACTGAATTCAAGCCAAAAGGATGTCCGTTTGGAAATTATTCGATGTTAAATTTATTACAAGATTGGCTTGGTATGTATGCATGGCAGTTGCCAAAGAATAAGCCTATGTCAATAGTTAAATGTATTGAACGATTGGACGTGGATGGAACATCTATCTACAAAGAATCAATGATTCGATTGATTGAAGTAGTAGCATAAAAGAAAAGTTTTATCACAGATAGGGGTGGAAATTATGGATATCGAACTTACAAAAATGGATTATGTAAACTTTCCTATGGATGAACAATGTTATTCTAATGGAATGTATAATTTTTGGTTCATTAATAAAGACGTTGCACAAACATTGATCGGTAGATCGATTACCGATAACGAATTTATGTATGAATGTTGTAACAATGTTCGTCATTTAACAAGCAATTGTGAATGCATGAATGTTTACGGAGAAGGCGTCTTATGTAATGGAAATACAGGGTTTTTAGACCGTGAATCATTAGGTTTGATTATATGTAGATTAAAAAATATTTATGATAATTATTATAAATATTTTGAAAAATTCATGAATCAACAGTTCGATATATTTGTTCACAATTGTCGGAAATTTGAAGCAGAGCATGATTCGAATACGGTAAGACCTATAACTAAAAAGACACCAGCAGTTGCGAAAAATCCAAAAGGATATATCTATGTTATGAAATGCTGTGGATATTATAAAATAGGTCGAGCACAAATAGGCAGCACACGATTTGGTGAATATACAAAATTACCAGAAGAACCTGAGTATATTATTAAGCAAATTGTATGTAATTACCAAAAAGTAGAAATAGCATTACATGAAAGATACAAAGATAAACGGCAAAGAGAAGGAATGTGTGAATGGTTTGAATTGGAAGATTCAAACATAGAAGAAATTAGAGATTTTGTTAATCAATATGCAGTAGAGGAGTGATTAGTTATGGAAAATAACGAAGTAAAAAGAATTGCAAACATCTTATTCAATATGTCTTTGGGAATGGACTATGACACGTTCGTAGATGATTGTAAAGAAGATATGAAAATGCTGACTGAAAGCATTGGAAAATTATCTAAGGCAATCGGGAAATTGTCTAAAGCGGATGATTCTCTGTTTTATGTATTGCAGAATATTGCAGATAACAACGCAGATATGGAAAATAGATTGGTCAATGCAGATGGATCTATTAATTAATAGAATGTCAATTTTATTGTAGGAAGGATAGAAATAATCATGAGAGTTTTAGTAGAATCAAATTATGGAACAACGACCAAACCAGATGGTCTTGGTGTAGTATGTAAATTGGTATGCAGCCCAGACTCAAAAAGAAATTTTTATTGGTATGGAAATGATATGGAATTAAATAGTAGCTTAGGTCCCGACATCCGACAATGTGGAACACGAGAAGAATTGTTGGAAAAATTAAATAGACGAAAGAAAAATTATGAAATACGATTACAAAATCTTTCTTCTGATTTATTTCTTAATCAAAAAGGCAAAGTGGTCTTTGAGAACTGTCTTAAGCAAGATATTCTTATGTATAAGACTTTTATTGAAGCACTAGAAAAACAATAGGAAGGATGGAAATTTACATGAAAAAATATATAATAGATGTTGTAGAAACATATAAGAGATCAGTTGAAATTAAAGCAGAAACAGAGGATGAAGCAAGAAATATTGTAGCGGAAAAGATTAATACAGGAGATATTGATATTCCTTGTGATGGCGGTGGTTACGACTATGAGTACGAGTTATTTGCAAGTGAGGTAGAGGAAAGCGAAGTGTAATTTTTATGGACTGTTTACTACAGTCAGAGAAGATGATGATATATACATATTAGTTGAGATACAAGACAAACAAAAAACTTAAAGAACAGAGCAAAGGAGAGTAAATTATGCCATTGGTTTTATTATTAATAATTATATTTATCGTTCCAGATGACACTTTGGAATATATGTTAGGAGCTATTTTAGGTGGTGGTTATGGAATTTTAATGGTTATAGCATTTGTTGCTATTCTGTATGGGATTTATAAGTTCTTTTCCGATCTTTGGAATGGAAGATAGAATGGAAAATATTATTTGATAAAGCAGATTATATATGGAAGGAGTTATGAATATGAATAAATTCAAGCATTATGGGAAAGATGTATGGGTTCAGACATTTACAGAAACAAACTGGGTAGATGGACTAAAGAAAAACGGATTAGAATATGTAGCACTTCCAGATCTTGAACATGAAGTATATAAATATGTTAAGAATGGAAAAGAGAGGTATGCTCTAATTCATTATCCTGATGTACCTGAAGAAGCATTACAAGAAGTATATATAATAGAAAAGATTCCTGATGATCTTAGTTGGGATAACATAATAGAAGATTACAGACAGCAGAGTAGAGGATATGAACCGATGAAACTGCCAACACGAGCAAGGCTATTGTATGATAAAGCCGATCACATAGCATATGAATTGGAAAAAGAAGATCCCAATTTTGCTAAAAATTTTTGGCATAGACCTACAGGATATATTGATCCTAAACGATTTAAGTCGGCTCTTACTTTGCTTGGAACAAGTATCGAAGAACTAAGGGAAATGGATCATTCCGATACGCCAGAAATTGATGAACTAGAATTAGAATGAATACAAATTAATATAGGTAACTAGGACACTTATGGAAAATTCCAGAGTGTCTTTTTTAATACAAATTTTTACATAAGAAAGGTGGAATTAATTATGAATCTAAACGAAATGGAAATCCCTTGCGATCCAATTTTGGACAAAGCAAAGAGGGATGAGTTGGTGCAGAACACAGAACTTTTAAAACAGGTTACAATCAAGCCGATCCCGTGGCTTCCTGGACGAGATTATATTACTACAGAACAGGTAGCACGATTCTTTGATGGAAATGTTGACGAGGTTAAGAGGTTGTGTACGAAGTATCGCAAAGAGTTTTTAGACGATGGAATGGAAGTTAAGACAGTACAAGAGATCATTGACGGTCAGGACGCAACAACGGAAAAACAGAAGGGAAGAATCATGGTAACGTATCCGAACGGATTGAATATCTCATTCGGCTATAAGGGTGCTAAGGTGTTTACTCTTAAATGTTTGATCAGGTTATCTTTACTAATGGAAACTTCAAAACTTGCCGAGAGCGTGAGGTATTATGTTTTCATTAATGATTATATCACGATAGAAGAGCAGAGAGAACAAGAGCAGGTAGAGGCAGGTGTGCAGCTTGTAGACACAACGGAAATTTTAGGTAGAAGAATTGACTTATACAGAAGCATTGAAGATCCGTTATTCTTGGCAAGAGATGTTGCAGAATGGATTGATTATAGTAAACGTCCTGATGGAAGTTATAAAACAGATATGATGTTACAGGTGATTGATTCAGAGGAAAAATATAAGACCAAAATCTTAACCGCCAATAATGTTGGCGGGTCAAATTTAGGTCAGATTGATTCTACGGGAAAGACTATTAATCCATTTTGGTTTCTGACAGAAGATGGACTCTATGAAGTGTGTATGCAGTCACGCAAGCCGATTGCAAAACAGATGAAGAAACAGATCAAAGAATACCTTAGAAACATCCGTAAGACAGGCGGTGCAGTTGACTTTGGAAAAGAATCACAGTTTATTGAACACTATTTTCCATCATTCTCTGAAGATGTCAAGCTTGCAATGGTAACGGATCTGAGAACACAAAACAAGGAACTCAAAGAAGAAAATCAGAAGCTACAGAATGATAATAAGCTATTAGCAGCGGAAATTTTGACGTGGGATGATCGCAATAAGATGAACGCTGGTATTAGGAAATTAGCTGCGGTTACAGGAACACAGTTCTCTGTTATGTGGAACGAGCTGTATAAGAACTTACAGTATAAATATCAGATTGATGTTAAGAAACGTGGAAAGAAACCATTTCTACAGTGGATTCAAGAACATGAATGGGATAAGGTACTGAAAGTCTTTTGTGCAATGTGTGAAGCTAGAAACCTATCTCCAACAGATATGTTCCAACAGACGGCACCTGTGGAAAATTTATATGATAATGAAGATGAGGATGATGAAGTATGGAATTAGAACAGATTATTCATGTCTTTGAACAGTTCTGCGGAATATCTTTTGTGTTATATGTGATTGTTTTCCTAGCTTGGTTATCGCTAAGAAAAATTGATCGTGAACATAATAAGGTATATTTAAGCAAATATATAGACGTATTAGAGGAAATATTAGAAGCTATTATGAAGCCTATGAAAGTAATTACGACATTATGGGTTATCGTAGCTTTCGGAATGCTTATTTATCAGCTGATTTAATTCCATATAATAATTTTGGCAAAGAACCGAGTGGAAGGTTCTTTTTATTTTACGGGAATATTTGACGAGAACCGATTTGGCAGGTCGGTTTTTTGTCAAATTTATTATACACAAACTAATGATTCACTAAGCATATAATTGTTAATGGAAAGGGTGTTGATTACATAGAGAGCTAATAGGAATAGAATAGGTTTCGATTAGGATTGGCACACTAATAGTTGGAATTAAATGTTGATTTTATTCCTATTGGTTTACGGAATACAGTTATACAAAAATAATGAGTGTAGAGAAAAATAAGACAGTTTAGAAAGGAAGATGAAGAATGAACCTACAGTTAGTAAAAACGGAAAATTTTAATGATATAGCGTGTGATTTTTATAGTGCCGAGGACGATATTTGGATGACAAGAAAGCAGATCGGAGAGGCACTGGAATATGGAGATCCACAGAAAGCAATTGATAATTTGCACAATAGATATAGAGATAGACTGAATAAATATTCAGTTACCCTCAAACTGGGGGCTACTGATAACAAGAAGTATGACACTACACTCTATAATGAACGTGGCGTGATGGAAATTTGTAGATGGAGCAGACAGCCAAAGGCAAACGCCTTCATGGATTGGGTTTGGGACGTGATTTCCTCTTATCGTCATGGAAATTTAAGAACAGGAACTCCCGTAACAACAGTGGAGCAATTTCTTACAGAACAGACAGAACTTATGAGGCAGATGGAAAGAAACAATGAACGCTTATACAATGTTACTATCAAAGGTTTCAATCAGTTGGCAGACATTGTAAAAGAGATGAAAGCCGAACGGAAAGAATTATATAAGCAGATTGGCAAGTCTACGAAAGATATTCCAGTAATGGATACGGAAAATGTTATTGCAGAATACAAACTTAATGAATGGAAATCCAAGGTGTATTCTATCATTAATGATATTCTAAAAGAATCTGATGAACTAGGAACAACTACTAGAGATATTCTTAAAGAAACATACAGGTATCTTACCAACACATATGGAATTGTGTGGGAACAGGATCGGAAAGAATATAAAGAGAAGTATAATATTAGCGAAAGAGGTAATGTACCAACGATTGATCTTTGCTATGACAAGTACCCTGATCTGCTAATCAATTCATTGGAAAAACTTCTGCGACAGTTCCGCAAAGAAAATGCACAGCCTGATTGGGAAGAAATGAAAATTAAGATTACTAATTATGCTAATCATATTGGAAATAAATCTAAAGGCGGAACGTCTGTGTATCGGAAAATCTACACTAAGATGACAGAGAATGGAGTTAACTGGGATGAATATGCTCATGGGCTATCTAAATCCCAGCTTATTAAAACAAATGCAACTTTGTACAACAGATTTTACGAAGCAGCGGTGGAAATTATTTCAGAAGAATAGAGAGTTGTGATATAATTATGACACAAAACGAAAAAGGAGTTGTCTCAAAATGAATAAATTGGAAAACCGAAAAGAAGAAGCTAAAGAATATAGGAAATTAGTTGATAAATGTTTAGCTTTAATGGATAAATACGTTGGAGTAACATTTGGAATTCCTGTATGGATTAATCGCATAAATAGAAAATTACAATTTAAGAATGATAAAACTGGCGAATGGCGACTTTTGACTAAAGAAGAAGTGTTGTACATTATTGATAAATATGAGAAATTGGACAACTTTGTAGCAGAATTAGAAAAGGAAACGAATATTGGATACTAGAATAAAACAAATATTTGATCATAAGGAATGAGAGTAAATGGAAGATAGATATATGTATGAAGATATGAGCAAAATTTTAAAAGATAGACAGATTGGAGATTTTAAATTGTCTCATTTTACAATAAGCAACCATAATGGATACGCCATGTGTCATGGAATTGCACCAGGAGATTATGTGAGATTAGAACATAGAGGAAGTGTCTTAATGTCTAATACACCAATGGAAAAAAGAACAAATGAAGATTTTGTAACAAATGCTCATGGGAAAGTTCTTATTGGTGGACTTGGAATTGGCTTGATTTTACTTGCGATTCAAGATGATCCAATGGTAGATAAGATAACTGTAGTAGAAAAGAATCAGGAAGTTATTGATTTGGTAGCAAGTCAGTTGCCATTGAGTAATAAGGTAGAAATCATCTGTTCAGATGTATATGATTATATCCCAGAAGATTGGTATAATACAATTTACATGGACATTTGGAGTTTTATCAACGAAGATATTTGTTATAACGAAATGTATCCACTGATGGATAAGTACGAACAATATTTAGATATTAATGATGAAGATAGATATCTTGATTGTTGGTGTAGATATGAGGCAGAACATGGTATTAGAATTTAGAAATTGAGGTGATAAAAATGGAAATATTAACATTAAAGGGTATTGGAAAGTTCAAATTGTTAACACGATTATTAATGCAATGCCCACCAGAAAATTGTTTGATTACAGTTATCCAACTTGCATTGTAATCTGCAAAGAATAAAATGAAACTTTGATGGAAAGGAAAGGGGATAAGTATGGCTAAATATGAAGGCACTTACGCTTGTGGGCATGATGGAGTAGTAAATGTTATTGGAAAAATGAGTGAAAGACAGAGAAAGGTTGACTATGCTTTTTCTCATCTATGTCCACAATGTGAAAAAAAAGAAAGAGAAAAACAGATTACAGAAGAAAACAAAAACTCTGAGGCACTATCAAAAGAATATGGATTTCCAGAATTGACAGGAACAGAAAAACAAGTAGCGTGGGCTAATACAATTCGATTGGATGTTTATAATGAGTTTGAAAACGACAGAACAGTACAGGAAATTATAGAAAATGAAACGACAGCCTCTTTTTGGTTAGACTTAGATCGATTTATTAGTAAACAAGATTTTCTGCGAAAATATAAACGAACTAAGAGGGAGAAAGAGCGTCGAGAAAGAATCATTAGTATTGATGCTGTGGCACCAGAAAGACTAGAACATGAAGGTGTTGTGGAAATTGTTAAAAAACTTGATAAAATATGCTTGTTTTACCTGAAAGATCAGGATTTCATTAATTTGGTTAAATCAAAAGATTATAGATGGAATGAAGATGATTGTTGTTGGTGTCGTTGTCTGACCGAGAAAAGCGGAAATTATGCTGACAGAGCAGCAGAAATTGGACACAGTTTATTACAAAATGGGTTTGCTATTTGTATTCATGATAGCGAAATCACAGAAATGGCAATCAGCGGTAACTATAAAAAAGAAAACACTCGTTGGATTAATTACGATTCAAAAGATAAAGTTCTAACATTGCGTTGGAGTGCAAGGAGTAATGAAATTTACAACGCTTCAAGGAAAATTGTGAATAATCGATATAATCGAGACAAAGGGTGCGTGGAAGTACCTATAGTCAATTACAGGTCTGTAAATAACTTTGCGAAAAAGTATGATTTTTGTTATACTGAAAATGCACTTGATGCTATCGAACAGTATAAAAAAGAAGTCAGAGAAATGAGAAGGGTTAAGGTGGACAAGTAATGGAATATATTAATCATTATACTCTGTTGACAGGGCATATGAGAAAATCTTATTCAGAGGAAATCAGTAGTGAAATAAGAACTAGAATGAGAGAGCTTATCGAATTTGATAGGAATGTATCATCTAATTACACAGTACCGTTTATGGATGGAACTAAATTGCATATTACTGCGGATAGATCTTTCTATTGTGCAGAAGTTATATTAGAAGCTGAAGGCGAAAATATTGTATTGCTGACAACAGTAGGATGCAAAGATAGAAGCGGATTATCCCTTGCAATGAAATCAATAGAGTGTGCTTACAAAGATTTGTTTGGAAAATCCTTGGGCGAATATCATCCAGAATTGCCATTCATTGTAGATATTCCAACGCCATTTTGTACCATAATCTCAAACTGGTCAGGAGATTTTTGTAGAACATTAGCATGGTCGATCTTTGATGATAAAGATGATCAACCGACAGAAGAAAACGTAGAAACAAATACAATTCGTAGAAGTGTAGCAGATCTTCATGGAGTAAAGAAAGATAATTACGAAGGACTTCCAGAGGAATTAAAAGAATTCAATTATTACTTCGTGGATTGTGGACATTCTATTCTTGCAATTCCAGAATGTAAGTTAGACGAAGCAATTAAAGATGTAGATTTGGATATGTTTGAATGTCCATTTCCTGTTAAATATGTACTTGAAAAAGGATATAGAATGTATAAAGATCATGTAGTTTGCGAGGCAGAATATCATCCTGCATTTGGGTTAATAATTGATGAAGAATGGGATGAATTTTAGAGTAACTTAATAAGATGAAATAAATTAAAGCATATCATTTTTTGGTATGCTTTAAAAATACAAATAAAAATATAGAAAGGAAGTTGGATAAATGAGAGAAAATGCTAGGAAAGAAGGAGATTATATAATATCAGAAGATGTTCTTGGAACATCATATAAACACCCATCATTTGGAATGTTATCATTCAATCGTACTCATGGTGGGCATAGCAATTTATTTGGCAGTAGCATTCAGCATAACGATACAATCCATATGGTATTAAAGGAAGGTGTGGTTATAAGGGGACTCAATGATGATAGGTATGTTGGAGAAGATGAGATTCTGGAAGTAGAAATGTCGCAATCACAATTTGCGGAATTAATTACGTCTATGAATGTTGGAACAGGTATTCCATGTACTATTAAATATTTACGTGGTAAAGGACGTATTAACGAAGCGGATTTTATCAATAAAAGACAGCAGATAACAAATGAATTTAAAGAGTCTATGAACGAGCGTATGAGCGATGCAAAAGAATTTTATGATGAAGTCAAGGAGCTTTTTACTACGAAGAAATCTATTGGAAAAGGCGATCGAGAAATGATTCTGAGAAGACTTGCCAACGTGACTCAAGGTATGGAATCTAGTTCAAAATTTATCTTTGATCAATTCCAAAATCAGATAGACAAAACAATTACAGAAGCTAAAGGAGAAATCGAGGCTTTTGCACAGAATAAAATTAATGCAATAGCTCAACAAGCTCTTGTAGAACAGAAAGAAGATATTTTAAAATTAGAGAATCCTGTTGATGTAAATCATATGGAACTTGATGAAGAATAAAACGAAAATTTGATAGGTGGTGGTACGAATGGTGGATTTGAATGATCACAAATGTACGTTTGAATATACAGATGATGAACTGTTGGAGCAGGGAAAGTTAGACATTCAGGTAAGATCACATGGAATAAGAGACGATAGAACTTTTTTAGAACAATATATAGTCTTGGAAGAAATCGGCAAGCGATGGATTCGAGAACATGAAAATATGAAGAAAGAAAATATCGTGAGTAATCAGTTCAAAAGCTGGAGCGATGATAAGTTGTTGAAATTTTATAAGGAACGAAAAGAAATTTATAATGGAAATTTCCCTATCTCGTATATTAATATGTTAGCGGAAATTTCTGATCGTTGGATTAAACAAAATGAAATTAAAGAGATAGAATTAGAAGAAGGTGCTAAATGAGAAAACCAATAACAAAATGTCCGCACTGCGGAAGTGATCGTGGAATGGCTGTTAGGTTTAAAGCTACTGGAACCGATATATATAGTTTTGATGGACATTTTCAAGATGAAGAAATTATTGAATGCTGTACATATAATAAATGTATGACATGCTGTGACTGTGGTAAACGTATAATGAGTTATGATGAATTTATGACACATTATGCAATTGATGAATTAACTGGTAAGCATTTAAAACAGTGAAAGGAGAATTTTATCTCCACATATAGAGGGGAGCGATGCCATGAGTAACACAGGATGGATTAAACTCCATCGGAAAATTACAGATCATTGGCTATGGGAAGACAAACCATTTGCCAGAGGACAAGCAATGATTGACTTACTGATTCTCGCAGGTTATAATGATCAACCTAAGTATGTTGATGGAAACTTAGAAACAGTCGAGCGAGGATCGGTAGTTACTTCGATCAGAAGATTGTGTGATCGATGGGGGTGGAGCAATTCAAAAGTTGTCAAATTTTTAAAAATACTAGAAAACGACAGTATTATATATGTAAAAAGCGACACTAGAAAGACAGTCATAACTATAGTAAATTACAGTGTTTATCAAGGTTTTGTAGATGAAAAAACTACACAGAAACGACACCAAAACGACGCAGAAGCGACACATAAAAAGAAAGTAAAGAATAATAATAAATATAATAATAATAATAATATAAAGCGATTCACACCGCCTGATTGCGAGCAAGTCTCCAGATATTGTCAACAAAGAAACAATGGGATTGATCCAGAAGAGTTTGTGGATTATTACACAGCCAAAGATTGGATGATGGGCAATAGCAAGATGCAAGACTGGAAGGCAGCAGTACGAAACTGGGAACGAAATCAGGCTAAGAAGAACGCTAAACAAAAGCCAAAGGTAACGAACCTTGCACACTTGGAATGTGATCGTGATTATGATTTTGGTGCGTTGGAAAGACAGTTGTTTGAGAAGCAGATGACAGGATAAACCTGTATGACGAATGATGATAATTGCAAATTGAATAATGGCAATTTTGAGAAGCTTATGGGCTTCTTTTTATTTTACCTAAATTTAGAGAATGGGAGTGAGAATTATGGAATTAATCGAAGTAGAAATTAGACCAGAAGTACGTGAACAGTGCAATAATTAGAGAGGAGAGATTATCATGGCAGCAACACAGTTTGAAGTTATTGAAACAGTAAACAATAATAACGCAGAAGAATCTGAAACAAAGATTAAAAGACGCAAGGACGGAAGTCCTAAATGGACTCGATCTAACAAACGGAAAGGCGTATCATCTTTAGTGTATCCGATTAAGAACAGAGAAAAATTTGCAGCCTTTAATGCATATTTTAGAGATCAGATTGATAAATCATATACAGAGTACAAACGATATGTAGCTGCTAGAAATAATCTTTTGGTTGCAGTTGGAAATAATACAGCGTATCGTATTTCTGATATTGTTAGACTTAAATGGGGTGATTTATTAGACGATAAGACTCGTAAGCAGGAAAAGAAAACAAAGAAATTCAGAACTGTATACTTTAACGATTTGGTAACTGAAGCAGTGGATATTTTCTTTGAAGCTGTTGCAGGAACTAAATATGATGTCAAGATTGATGGCAAAGTGCCAATGGATGATTATGTTTTCGGAACATGTAAGTCTGGATCAGGGCATATGACTGAAGCAAATGCTTTGGATTTTGTTAAAAAAGGTGCTAAGGCAGTTGGAATTGAGGATAACATTGGTACACATACATTGCGAAAAAACTTTGTATACTGGACACTTGTTGATCATAAGGATGATCAGAATGTATTGTATACACTTATGAGATTACTGAATCATAGTAGTCCTGCAATGACGTTTTTATATGCTACAATTACAGAAGAGGAAACACATGTATTGTTCGATGATATTGCTCAGACGTATAAGGATATTATCAGCGGAGTATTTAACGGATTAAAGGAAAATGTTATTAATGTGAGTTATGATAGAGTAATAGAGATTATCAAGTGTGCTTATGAGACAGGGAAAGATGATGCAGATAAAGATGATGGAGTACATGAGGATAATATGCAAGCATTAAAAGAATTACTGGAAGGAGTTATTTTATGATATTTGTAACAGGAGATACGCATGGGGATTGGATGACTCGATTAAACAGTCATTCTTTTCCTGAAGGCGTAGGGTTGACTAAAGATGATTATGTAATCATTTGTGGAGATTTTGGATTATGGCATGACACAAAAGAAGAACGACATAATCTGAAATGGTTGGACAACAAACCATTTACTACTTTGTTTGTATGTGGGAACCATGAGAATTATGATAGGCTGTACGAATATCCTGTAGAGAAATGGTGTGGAGGAAAGATTCATAAGATTTGTAGCTCTGTTTTTCATCTCATGCGAGGACAGGTATTTGATGTCCATGGAAAGAGATTCTTTACGTTTGGTGGAGCTAGTTCTCACGATGTTCAGGATGGGATTTTAGAGCAAGACGATCCAAGAATTAATGAGTGGTATCGTGATTATGACAAAATGTTTAGGATCAATCATACGTCATGGTGGAAAGAGGAGTTGCCTTCAGAAGAAGAAATGACAGAAGGTATGATGAATCTGGAGCAGAATGGATCGCAAGTGGATTATATAATTACACATAGTCCATACACATCTGCATTACGTCAAATGGATCAAGGATCAGGAGTGTACAAAACAGATATATTGACGGATTATTTGCAAGAGATTAAAGAATCTGTCGAATATAAAAAGTGGTTCTTTGGGCATATGCATGTTAATCAGAACTTTCCAGAAGATAACGCAATTGCAATTTACGAACAGATCATTAGGATTTTATAGGAGAATTTTGTATGAAGATAAATACGATTAGACAAAATAAGGAAGAAAAGAAAGCAAACCAGAATCTTATGTGGATTTCAGCAGAGATTCCACCGCTAAAACCAGATAATGCATCACGTTATATGAGATATAAAACATATCCTGTTATCGTGGATTACCAATATAATGATGGATGTGTGGGCGAAGTGCTTGATTTCTGTGACTATGATTTTGAAGAAAAGAAATGGAAACTGGATAATCCGCATAAAGTTAGACAGTATTTCCCACTTCCAAGTAAGCACAAAGTAAAGTGTTCGAACAAAAAGAGAACACTTGTTCGAAAAATATCTTGATTTTGTTCTATGGTAGCATTATAATAAGAAATGTAGAGATTCTTTGTTCACAATAAAAATTAACTTTCTTTCTTGCACCTATTGACAGGGTGCAAAAAGTATGGTATATTTAATTCATGAAAATAAAAAATACAACTGGGGAAAGTTGAGGGACGTAAAAATGAACGGATATACTAACAAAGAAAGAAAAGGAAACGATAACAGAAAAAGAAAAGAATATGTATATGGCAAATATCAAAATCCTCAAGTTTGGGGAATATATTTTGCAGATTTGCCGAAAATTGAAGGTAGTCACATCTTGCATGGGAAAAGACCAGTCATCGTATATTCTAATAATATTTGTAATAATACGAGCACAGAGATCAACGTGTATCCAATTACAAAAAAATTAAGGAACTGGATACCGACACATGTAACCATTTATCCAAATACCAGTAATGGATTAAAAATGGTATCACAGGTGTATTTAGAGCAAGGAAGAACAATTCCAAAGAATAATCTTTTAGAGTATTGGGGAAGAATATCTGATCTATCTTTAATGTTAAAAATAGGACATGGCATTTTAATACAAAACGGCATGTTATCGTACATGAATGCAATGGCATCCTAGAAATGGAGAATATTATGAATAATAAAGAATTGATACAAAATTATATAGATTCTTACGTATCAGAATCACGTCGCCCAACATGGAATTGGTTATTAGATTCTGATATTGCGGACGACAATGAATCTGGGTTAACGTATGCACCAGGTACAATCCAAGAGGCTATATTATCAGATACTAGAGGTAAAAAAACCAAAAGTATGAATTCTATTAAAAAAAGATATGACCAGCTTGTTAAACTATATACTTATGCATATGAACAAAATTACATTAAATATAATCCATTTGTTAATGATAAATTTATAAACTTGCAATTAGCAGTTGATATATATTTTTCAAATAGAGTTAACGTTAATTATGTTACACCAGATAAAATAAATGCGTTTATTTCGAATCTGATGTCGTGCAATGCATCAGCCGATACCAAATTGAATACTAGATTTCACATTGTGAGTTTATATAATGGGATAAATGGAAAGGAGTTAAGAAATCTAAAATTCTCAGATATTAATCAAAATGATTTGACAATTTTTGGGAAACCAGTCTCCAAAGATTTTATCGAGACATTGAATGAATATAAATTGAAAATGGGAGATACGAATATATATGATGATTTTGTATTAATACCACGAAAAAAATGTAATAATATAGAAGAATATCAAGCAGAGCAAAAGAGGATATATAATAATGTGCAGTCTCAATTAGAATTAACTGGTAACACTTTATCTTATGAGAAATTGACAACCATTGATGTTATTAATTCTGGTTTTATACAATATTTAAAATCTAAAATGGATATCAAGGCAATTGCAGATTTATATTATATTAAATCAAAAGAAGGAATCGCACGATCTTTAATCGCACGTCAATTTAGTGAAATTGCAATTGAATTTTATTATAATTATTATATATCATATAGATTAAAAAAGAAACAATTTAGTGATCGTCAAACTGTAATTGGTAAAACTATTGGTTATCTATATAAAGATGAGGACTATAAGAATTATCGTGTACATCAAATTATGACAGAATAAAGGAAGGTATATGTATGGACAATCAAATATTAAAAACATTGGTAGCGAATCAATCAAATCAAATGCATATTGATGTACTTGATTTACACTCATCAGAAATGTCATCATGGTTTCTGAGTGAATATAAGATTCGAGCAGATGATAGAAAGATAAAGATCTATGGCAAAGATAAAGATCTTTCATATCATTGGATCGAATTTATTCAAGATGAGAATTTGTTTTCTCATATTAAGCAGGACGACATATTTGACATAATCAAATGCCTGCAATTTACATACAAAGAGAGATACAATGTTGGCATAAAAATACAGACAATAAAAAAGAAAGCAGAAGTCTTTGATAAAACTTCTACTTTCACACAAACTAAAAATTTCAACTAAACAAATCATAGATAACAAAAAAAGATTTTTTGAATCTACCGTGTTGGCAGCACGATAGAAAATCGAATTTGATATTTAGAATTGTTTAATCTGAAAGGATAATAATATCCTTAAAATCATTATAACAATTCTAAACATGTTCGTCAACATGAAAATTTTTCCAAAAAACTACAATTAAATATAGGAGTGATGTATGAAATACATAATTACGAATGAAGAGTTCTATGTAAAAAGAGATCATGCAAGAAATAGATACGTTCGTGATAATCGTAAGTCTGAAGCTACTCAGTTTACCTCCAAGCAAGCAAAGCACATTTTAGGTTTGAAGCATAAATATACGTGGATGAAAGACGGATTTCATGCCAGAGAAATTGAGCTAGGTAAAGTTGGAAAACCTATGGAATCTAGTGAAATAATGCGTAAAGGTAATGGAAATTGCTTTATGGATTGGAAATGTGATAATACATTGATCGACAATATAGAGACTGAGGAAAGAGCTATAGTAGGACTTCTAGCATATGACTCAGATCAATTAGGAGAAAAGAAGTTTGAATTAGAGCAGGCATTATCATATGCCGATTCTGCTAGAAGTGATATTCTTCATGCGATTGAGTTTAAAAAGATTGATGCTGCGAAACGTGCAGTGATTGTTGGGTATCTTAAAACCTTACAGGAATTACACAGAAAGATCAAGAATTGTATTCGATACATAGAAGTGATGCAGAATTGCATGGATAATCAGAAAGATATATGCACTTTGAAGAAAGAATTAAAAGATTCAGAACATAAGTCGTATGTCGGTAGAACAAAGTATTATGAGCTGATCCAGAATATAATCGGGTAGAGTTTCTTCCTTATTATATATGATGACTCGCACAGGCATTTGTGCAAAATTAAAATGTAAAATTATAACTTAGGAGGTATTTAATGACAGAAGAAAAGGATATTGTAAATGAAGGATTAAACACATTAGTATTTAGCAATGATAAATTTGGGAATATCCGCACAGCGGTCTTAGATAATAATCCGTGGTTTGTTGGCAAAGATGTTGCTGAATGTTTAGAGTACAAAAATACAAAAGACGCTCTTGCAAGACATGTAGATGCCGAAGACAAACAATTAATCCTAAGGTCGCAAATCACGACCTTAGAAAATGTACCAAACAGAGGACTCACATTTATTAATGAGTCAGGACTTTATGCATTAATCTTTGGAAGTAAGCTTGATAAGGCAAAAGAATTCAAGCATTGGGTAACATCAGAAGTTCTTCCGCAGATTCGTAAGACGGGCGGATATATTCCAATTGAAAAAGATGATGATGATTTAACTATCATGGCGAAAGCATTGAATATTATGCAAAACACTTTGGAGCAAAAGGATGAACTATTAGCCCAGAAAGAAGAAGTTATCAGTAAACAGAAGCCACTTGTTGATTTTGCTAATACGGTCAGTGCCACACCAACAATGGTTGATATGAAAACAATGGCAAAGCTTCTTGAGAAAGAGAATCAAGATATTCATATGGGCAGAAACAAATTATTTGCGTGGTTAAGAAAAGAAGGGTATCTCATGTCAGATAATACCCCATATGAAAGATATGTTAAGCAGGGCATTTTCAAATTAACAGAAAGTGAAGTTGAAACTAAGAATGGAAACAAGTTGATTACCAAAACATATGTGACTGGCAAAGGGCAATTATACTTGGCAAAGAAATTAGCACAATACTTTGCCTCACAGAGTGCATCAGCTTAGAGAGGAGACAAAGAATGGAAGAAAATAAAACGGGCGTTTGGGTGCAGACTAAAGGCAGATATAGGAAGAGACTTGATAGTGATGATGAAATTCGTTTGAGCATTGGAGATTATATACAAGTATTTTCCGATGTTGATAATGTACTTTTCAAGGTAGTAAGTGTCGAATATAACAGAAGTAGAGGATCGAGCTTTCAAAAACTTTTGCCTGTATGTAGTGTATTTGGGGAAGATGATAAAGCCATTGATCCAACAGCTACAGGGTTACATCGTTTAATATATACGAAAATAAATAGTAATAATAAGATGTGGTTTGATGGTGATTTATATAGGTATATTAATTGTGTTGTTCGAACTTCAGATGAACTACAGGTTGTGCTTATTCGTAAAACAATGAATGAAGATATTGAGATTCAGACAGGTACGATTTTAGCTGACGAAATAAAAATTGGCACATTAGCCCCACCACCACTTTCAGAAAGAAGAGGTTCTTTCCTGCCATACTATCAGCAAAAACCAATTACTGCAACGTCAGAAGCAGCAAAGAATTTTAAAAAAGAATATTATGGAACATTTGGAGCTGAACGTGAATTAAAGTCACAGATACCGACAACAGAACTGGGTCAGACGTTAAAAAAGATTTCTGACAGAATGGGCGACATAACGATTAGCGATTTAGGAGAAAGTCACATCGAATTTAAGGAGAAAGAAATGTATACAAAAAATCTAAAAGAAATGATTAAGAAACCGATTTATGTTGATAAGGAAATTACTGTGAAGGAACCAATGTTAGATAACAATGGTAAACAAATCGAAAAAGATGGTAAGCCAGTGTTTAAAGTAAAACATTATCATGGAATGGTTAAAATTTTATGGGTTAGTGGAGCAGAAACTGTTGCGTATGTAGAAGGAAATGATGTATATGACAGAGAAAATGGCTTCAAAACCTGTGTATTAAAATACCTTTGCGGCAACGCAGGTGCTCATGATGCAGTTGACTTCTGGACAAATAAATATGTGAAATATCCAAGCAGCTGCATTGAAGTGACAGAAAACTTATGTAAATTAGAGAAGATTCTTGAAAAGGATAAGTATAGAAAAGATGATCAGAAAGGTTTACCTCATGCGAAGTTCTTAAGAAGAATAGCTGTAAATTGTATTGCTGAATTTTCAAGCGATAAATTGCACTATATGCCAAATGATTCCAAGCTTGCAAGTGAATTCAAAAAACTTGCTAAGAAATATTTTCCAGAACTTAAAGGTACAGAAATTTATATCAATAATAATAAACAGGATGAAGTTTTTGTAGCAATTAAATAATACATGAAAAGGAGATAAATTATGTGTACACCAATGAATGAAAACTGGAGTAACTTTTTAAGCAAATTGTCAGAGCATTTAAATAAAATGCTCGACTATGTAGAGAAAAACAATTCTACATTGTATGAAACCGACATTGATAAGGATGAACTTTGGGAAGTATATCTGAGTAGTTTTCCTGAAGGAACCAATAAGATGTATCGCAAGCGACGAGAATATGATTGTGGGCATTGCCGAAACTTCATTAAAACAATCGGTGGAGCTGTGGCAATTGTTGATGGCAAGATTCATACGATCTGGGAGATTGATACCGATGACGTAGTATTTCAGCCAGTAGTTGATGCTTTACGAACATATGTAGAATCAAAACCGATCAAAGACATTTGGAGACATTTTACAAATACAGTTGGTACAAAAACGACAAATGAGTATACAGAAGATAAGCAGATTATCAAATGGACTCATATGTATACACCGATTCCAGAGAGATTACTGGAAAAGAAATCTGATATTCCTACAGCGAAAGCAAAAGTGAGGGATCGAAAGAATGTGTTCAAAAGATCACTTGATGAAATCACAGAAGAAGCTGTTGATACAGTGTTAGAGCTGATCGCTTCAAATACTCTTTACAGAGGACAGGAATGGGAAAGAGTATTAAAAGATTTTAGAAAATATCAGCGAGAATACAACGGTTTGTCTGATGTAGAAAAAGATACATACACATGGACAAAAGCCATGACGATCGGAGATGTAATTGGTCGTATTAGAAACCATAGTATCGGTACATTACTTGTGAATATCAGCGAAGGTATGGATTTAGATAATGCAGTAAAAGCTTATGAAAATGTTGTAGCTCCTGCAAATTACAAACGACCAAAGGCAATTTTTACAAAGAAAATGCTTGAGGATGCAAAGAAAACTGTAACCGATTTAGGATATATGGATTCATTACAGCGTAGATTTGCAAGACTTGATGATATTACAGTAAACAATATTCTGTTTTGTAATCGTGATGCAGCACCACGTATTCAGGGTGGCTTAGATATTTTTGACGAGATGAGCAAGGAAGTCGCTGTAAATCCTAAGAAATTTTCTAAAGTAGAAGAGATCAGTGCAGAGAAATTTGTATCAGATGTTCTACCAACAGCAAAAGAATTAGAAGTTCTGTTTGAAAATCGTCACAAGAAGAACATGGTCTCACTGATCGCACCTGTAAACAAAGATGCTAAGAATATGATGAAGTGGAGCAATCCTTTCAGTTGGGTGTACTCAGGAAATATGACAGATAGTGAAATGAAAGAACGAGTTAAGAACGCAGGCGGAGCAGTTGATGGAGTCTTAAGATTTTCAATTCAGTGGAACGCAGGAAAAGATTGGAATAGGGATGATTTTGATGCACATTGTAAAACACCTTGTCACCATATTTTCTTTGGACAGATGCTTGATCATAAAACACGAGGCAGACTTGATGTTGATGTGATTAATCCAGTAAAAGGCGAACCTGCCGTAGAGAATATCACATGGGCAGACAAAACCCAGATGGTTGATGGAGATTATGAATTTTTCGTACGCAATTATTGCCATAACAACGGTACATCAGGATTTACAGCAGAGATTGAGTTTGATGGTCAGATTTATGAATTTGAATACGACAAACCTTTAAAACAGGGACAGAACGTACCAGTGGCTACAGTTACATTAAAAGATGGAGTGTTCACAATCAAAGAGAAACTTCCATCAACAACATCTTCAAGAGAAATCTGGGGCATCAATACAAATCAGTTTGTGCCAGTAACAGTAATGTGTTATTCCCCTAACTATTGGGACGAACAGACAGGTATTGGACATAAACATTATCTGTTTATGTTAAACGGATGTGTAAATGATGATACTCCAAATGGATTTTTCAATGAGTTTTTGAAGCAGGAATTAGTACAGCACAAGAGAGTATTCGAGGCTTTAGGAAGTAAGATGCATGTCGCAGATGATCCAAACCAGTTATCAGGAATTGGTTTCAGTTCTACAAAACGAGATGGTGTGATCGTCAAAGTCAAAGGTGCAACAGAAAGAGTTCTTAAAATTAAATTTTAATATAAAAGGAGATTAAATTATGACAACAGAAAATTTATTCGAAATGGCTACTAGAAACAAAATGAGATTCCCATCTACAAAAGGCGAATTATCTGTAGAAGATTTATGGGATTTATCTGATAAAGATTTAGACGTGGTTTACAAAAATCTGAAAGATCAGGAAGTTAAATCTTCAGAAGAAAGCCTGTTGGATGATGCAAATGTTGATTCAAAATTAACGGTTGCGATTGGTATTGTGAAGTATATCTTTACAACAAAACGTAATGAGAGACTTGCTGAGAAGGAACGTATTAATAAGAAACTGACACAGAGAAAATATATTGATGCTCTTTCCAAGAAACAGGATGAGGCTATTGAGAAGATGTCAGAAGCAGAATTACGTGCGATGATTGATTCTTTAGAAGATTAAGACAATATGCCTGAGCGTCCGTTTGGACGTTCGGGTGCTTAAAGAAAGGAGATTACGATGATTTATAAATTAGAATTAGGTGATTGGTCGGGAGACGGACATAAAATATCAGAAAGTTTTTTATTTGATTGTAACTATGATATTCATAAAATTCGACAAGCGTATAAAGACAGTTGTAAAAAGCTAGGAGTAGCTTTTAATTACAATGAAGATTATACGGGTCTAGGTCTTGGTTATAGAAGTGAGAGATTGATTTGGACAGAGTATCAAGAATCAGAAATGAGCGAAACAGCATTTGAAATTTTAAATAATTCTGGGTGTTTTAAAGAGGTTGATTTCTATAAAGAAGATGGCGTGTATTATATCGAAGAAAGGAAAGACTGTGCAAAACTTATTATGAATTTTATTGCACTGTCTATGCCTAAAGATTTTCGATATAAGCTTGTCCAAGAGCCAAAAGTTGAATCGATTAATAGTTGGAATGATGAACTGAGACAGCACTTTGGGTATGGATTATTTGATTAATCAAACAGTAATTTAAAGGAAGGAGAGAAAATGAGACAGATTACAGACACACATACAGGAGAAATTATCTCCGATACAGATTTAACATTAGAATACTTATTCGTTGGTGATTATGGCAAGAAAAACAACATTAAGGCAGATTTTCTTGGGTATGATAAACGAATTGAAAAAGTTGAACATAAACCAGTTGATATTAGAGAAAAATTAGTTGTGACTGTTTCGTCACAGAAAGGTTGCCCGATGCATTGCAATTTCTGTGATTGCCCTAAACTTGGATTTAAAGGAAACGCATCGTTGCCAGAGTTAATGATGGAGATCACTTCTGGAATTGCTTTATCAGGAATCAGACATGGAGAACGATTAAATGTACATTATGCAAGAATGGGAGAGCCTACATTTAATCAAAATGTAATTGCTTCGGCTAAACAGATTGCACATATGTTAGCAGATCCAGACAGTGATATACATTTCAACACATATCATCCAGTAATTTCTACAATGATGCCAAAGGCAAATAATAATTTAAAAGAATTTTTACATAAATGGGTTAAAACTGGATTTGAATATGGTGAAGAAGATGGCTTTGGTCTTCAGTTCTCTATCAATACTCTTAATGAAGAACAAAGAAATGAAATGTTTCGAGGATGTTCATTATCTTTAACAGAGATCGGAGGCATTATTGATTGGTTACCAATGCCAAAGAAGCGTAAGTATACATTGAATTTTGCTGTTACATCCAAAAGTAATTTAGACGTAGATTTGATGAACAAGTATTTCGATAAGGAAAAATGCATTGTCAAGATTACTCCTATCCATGAAACAGTTGAAGCAGTTGACGAAGGATATGAGATTGTAACAGATTTTGATGTATATGAAAAATTTGAACAACCACTTGTAAAAGACGGTTGGGATGTAATTGTATTTGTTCCATCGAAAGAAGAAGACGCAGATAGAATTACATGTGGAAATTCATTAATTGCATTAGGAAATTAAATTGAAGAGGATGATTAAACATGGAAATTAAAGCAAAATGGACAGGTCGTGGTTTTGCACATTGCGTTGGAGAATGGAAGCTTTATGTTGATGGCAAAGATGTTACAGATAAGATTCCAGAAGACTTACGCACAGAATCTATGAATACGTATAAGAGATATGAACGATGGTACTTTAAGGGTTGGGACGTAGAATGGGAATCATATTATGACGGACTAAAGCAAGATGAATGGATTGAGTCTAATAAGTATTGGTTAGATGAAATTACAACAGACATTGATGTCCAGCGTCAGATCTTCAAAGCAATCAATGAAGAGGATTTTCGCACTAATTCTTGTGGCGGATGTATTTAGTAACAAGATTATGACATCTATATATGGTGTTGTGATAAATAAATTTTATAACAAAGGAGATATTTATGATTGAAGTAATTGGAACAGTGGTACCAGTGGTTATTGCGGTAGGTGGCGTAGGAGCTATTATCGGTAGCGGTTATGTCAAAGCAAGTCCAGATAAAGCTTATATTATTTCTGGACTTAGAAAGACACCTAAGACATTAATTGGTAAGGCAGGGTTAAAAATCCCATTCTTTGAAAAAGCAGATCATCTTAATCTTGAGTTAATTCCAATTGATGTTAAGACATCAAGTTCTGTGCCTACAGCAGATTATATCAATATCAATGTAGATGCAGCGGTCAATGTAAAGGTTAGCAGTAATCCAGAAAGATTAAAACTTGCAGCAGAAAACTTCTTAAATAAGCCAGTAGGCGATATTGGACAGGTCGCAAGAGAAGTCCTTGAAGGTAATATGCGAGAGATCGTTGGAAAGATGAGCCTCGAAGAAATGGTTTCTGATCGTCAGAAATTTGCACAGCTTGTTACAGAAAATGCGAAGCCAGACCTTGCTGCAATGGGACTAGATATCATCAGTTTTAATGTGCAGAATTTTATGGATGATAATGATGTTATTGAAAATCTTGGTGTAGATAATGTTGTTAAAATTCAGAAGAAGGCTGCAATTTCCAGAGCTGAAAGCGAAAGAGATATTGAAAAAGCAAAAGCAATGGCTGAAAAAGAAGCGAATGATGCAAGGGTTGAGTCAGAAACAGCGATCGCAGAAAAGAATAACAATCTGGAAATTAAAAAATCTGAACTTGAGAAGATTTCAAAAGCAAAGAAGGCTGAGGCAGATGCAGCATACAAGATCCAGGAAGAAAAATCACGTAAAGAAATTGAAATTGTAACTGCGGATGCTAATATTATGCGGCAGGAAAAAGAAATTGAACTGAAACGTAAAGACGTTGAGGTAACAGAGCAGACATTAGATGCACAGATCAAGAAACAGGCAGAGGCTGAAAGATATGCCTCTCAGCAGAAAGCAGATGCAGATTTATATAAGAGACAGAAAGAGTCAGAAGCTAATAAATATGCTAAAGAAAAAGAAGCTGAATCTACAAAATATGCTATGGAGCAGGAAGCTGAAGGTATTCGTGCAAAGGGTGTAGCAGAAGCCGAGGCAATCAAAGCTAAAGGTATTGCTGAAGCAGAAGCAATCGAAAAGAAAGCAGAAGCCATGAAACAGATGGGTAAAGCATCTATTGTAGAAATGATGTGTCAGATGTTCCCAGAGGCAGTTAAAAATGCAGCCGCACCATTAGGAAATGTAGGAAGTATCACTATGTATGGAGAAGGAAACACAACAAAATTAACAAAAGATATTATGAATGTTGTGAATCAGGTATCAGATGGTGTTAAAGGATCTACAGGTGTTGATCTTGCAAAGATGTTAAAAGATTTTGTTTCTGAAGATAACGAAGTAGAATCTACAGATAATGTTGGTCAGCCAGAAGTATATTCAGACGATTATCGTGAGTTCTAATAGGAGAAATTATTATGACAATTATTATTATTTGTGTAATTATAGCGATTATCGCATATTTGCAATTTACTAAAAATGGAAAACAGATTAAAAATGTGGCATCTGGAACAGTTACAGAGAAAATCAAAGAAAATGCAATGACTCCAGAGGGAGCAAGAGCCAGATATAATACTGCAATTAAAGACAAGCAGGACTTCTACCAGAAAACAATGGGTACATACACAATGGTAGCTGGTCGATTGGCAACAATGGAAGATGACCTCAAAGAAACAAAAGAAGAAATTTCTAAAACCGAGGTAATGATCAACCAGTATCTTGATAACAATGATGATAAAAAAGCAATGTATTATGCTCAAAAATTAGCCACGTTAAAGGCACAAAAATCAGTGTACGAAAAGAAGATCCCAGAGTTGCAAGCAACAAAAGATAAGCAAGAAGAAATTAAAAACCAAGCATATGATCAGCTTATTAAACTAAAAGGCGAAAAAGACACTGTAGTTCTCCAGATGGATGCAGATCAGCAGATTGCAGAATTGCAGAAAAATTTAGATCAATACAATAGTTCAAATGCTGCTCAGGAAGGTTTGGAAGAGGTTCGAGAAGGAGCAAAGAAACTTAGCGAACAAGCCAAAGGCGTTGCTATTGCGTATGAATCTAGTGCAGAAACATTGGATTATCATATGGAACAAGAAGAGCGACAGCAAGAAGCTAAAGCCATATTAGATCAGATGAAAAATGCTCGCAAATAACGGATAAATTCATCTACAAAAATTAATTTCACAAACATAAAACTGGCATTTTATGACTCTATAAAACACAATATATAGTGATTATCCAATTATTGAACCACTATATATAGTTGTATAAAGTGCCAGTCATGGAAACATAGCTCAGTTGGTAGAGCAGGCAATACATAAACATTCATTTTTCTACCTCCATATAAGTATTTTTATTTATTTACATTTAATTTTCATCACATATAAATTGCCGACACAGGTTCGATTCCTGTTGTTTCCACTAAAAAAGACCTCAACCTAAATGGTTAAAGTCTTTTTGGTTAATCGTTTGGTATGACCTCGATAACATCTTCAACTTTGCAATCAAGATATAAGCAAATTTTGTCAATGTTTTCGAGACTGATATACTGATTCTTTGCCATCTTGGCAATTGTACCAGACCCCATATTTAAAGCGGTTCGTAAATCAGATTTTGTCATACCCTTTTTCGCTAAAGTTACGAAAAGCGGTTTATAACTTATCATATGATATACCTCCACATCTATATTGTAACATATTATATACAGGATGTAAAATAAAATATTCAATAAGTTGAAGATTTTGTATTGACACTATGTGCAATAAGTGGTATATTATATTCAACAAATGAAAGATAAACTTCAAGAAAATGAAATATGAAGGAGTGAGAAAATGTCAAATAAAATTTACAGATATTATCAACCAAACGATAAAGATACAAAAGACAATCATTCAGATTGCGTGATCAGAGCATTAACAAAAGTGCTTGATAAAGAATGGTTAACAACATTTGATGATTTGTTACCATACGCAAGGGATATGCAGTGTATGCCATCAGAGCGAAAATGTTACGAAGAATATTTATTCGATAATGGGTTTGCTTATCAAGGTATTAGCAACCGAAAAGGATCTAAACGACCAACAGTTGAAAGTTTTGCAAAAGATCATAAACAAGGCAATTACTTGGTAAATGTTGCGAATCATGTAGTTGCAATTTCAGACGGTTGTTATTACGACACATGGGATTCTGGAGATTGTTGCTTGTATGGATATTACTATAAGGAAGAAGGAGAGAAATAAATGAGAAAGAAAATTTTGGCAACGGTTCTAGGAACAACGATTTGCTTAGGATCAATGACAGGATGTACCGCAGGATTCAAAAGAGGAGTTGTTGATATGAAAAGCAATTGGAATGGTGGTATGAATAGAGTCATTACAGTATACACGGCAGACGGTAAGAAGATTGCTGAATATAAAGGAAAAATTGATATTGATACAAATGATGGTGGATATGTCAAGTTTGACTACAAAGGTAAGAGATATATTTATTATAACTGTTTTGTAGAGAGTATCGCAGATATTGATTAGAGAGGAGAGAAACAAATGAATTTAGAAGAAACTATCAAATGCGCAAATGATATGACAACAAAGAAATACACAGAAGCCATGTTGTGTCATGCGAATCCAGACGATGAAGAACTTGATGGATTGATTGACTGTGCCTTAAATCATGAGCAACTTGCGAAGTGGCTGGGAGAATTGAAAGAGTTAAAAGAATATAAAGAAAAGTATAGATGGCATGACTTAAGAAAGAATCCTGATGATCTGCCAGAAGATATTAAGTACGTTTGGGTTTTTATAAAAGGTGAATGCACTCATAGGTCATGGCACGATTCTCATGGATGGAGAAGGCGTAACAGTAACATTTTATACTATAACGACGAAAGTGTTTTGGCGTGGAGAGAGATTGAAGAGTTTAAAAGTGAGGGGAAATAAATGAGTACAACAAAAACAATTGATATTTCAGTGCTGCCAGAGGCAGAACAGGATCTAATAAAAGCATTATTTGATAAATGTTGTGAAAGAGCGAAACCAAAAGAAAAAACTAATTCAGGGTCTAAAGTTTGGAAACCAAAATACGGTGAAAGATATCATTACATTGATGGTAGCGGATCTATTTATAGTGCAATATGGTTTAATAGCATTGTCGATAACGGTAGATGGGTATTAGGCAACGTATTTAAAACACAAGAAGAAGCAGTATTTGCAAGAAAGAAAAGAAAAGTAGAAGTTGAACTTGAGCGGTATGCAAAGGAACACAATGGCACAGAATTTGCCAATCGTTGTTATTGTATTCGATGTGAAGAAGACGGAAAAAGACTTCTTTGCGATACATGGGCTACAACAAAAATACAGGGTACAGTTATGTTTACATCAAAAGATGTTTTAGTTGATGCAATTGAAGCAATCGGAAGAGACAGAATCATTAAATACATCTTTGGAGCATAAAGTGAGGTGAAAGAAAATGGGTACAGAAAAGACAATTGATATTTCAAAATTATCTGAAGCACAACAGAATTTATTCAAATCATTATTTGAGCAATTTTGTGAAAGATCAGAAAAAGAAGAAAAAGCTAATTCATGTGGTTTAAAGAATGGGGATACGTATTATTTCATCACTGATGATGGGCATATCTGTATGGCAAAATGGCAAGGTAGAGCATCAGATTTTAGAAGATTAGCTTTAGGTAATGTATTTAAGACTGAAAAGGATACAGAGTTTGCTATTGAAAAGCAGAAGGTTAGGGTTGAATTGCAAATATATGCTGATGAACATAATGATCCTGATCAAGAAGAATGGGATGGAGCGAATTTTCATTATTATATTGGATATGATGTGACTGAGGATGATTTGGCAAAAATCCCTGCCGTACAACTTAGACGCCTAAATGAGGTATATTTTTCTTCTAAAGAAATCGCTGAGGATGCCGCCAACAAGGTTGGAGCAAAACGCATCATAAAATATCTATTTGATGTTGATTGTGGGGTGGATGAATGAGTACATATAAAATCGGAGAAATCTTAGTATCACAAAGAGAAACAGAAGTTGAAACAATTTTTGGAAGAAAAGAGATAATTCCTAAAGGAAACAAAATTATTATTACCGCTCATAGGCTTGGGTATCATATTAGGAACGGCATGAAACAGCCTTTGCAAAAGGATGATGTTGTAAAAGGCTATGACACAGAAGGACTTGCAGAGTATTTGTTTACGTGTATGAAAAGTCATCTTCCGATGGATGATATGATGTGTGATTATGATTTGACACAAACAGATGTTCAAGAAGTTATTGAAGAAGCATTGGATGAGATTTTTTAGAAGAGGAGGATGAATAGTGCTGATAACAATACTTGTAATTACTATAATTGCTTCAATAACCTATTATCATCATGCTAAAAACAAGGATTACTCCTCTGGTGATCTTGATATTCTTAGTGTTGTATTAATTCTGATTAACTTTGCCATTATCGTACTTTTATGTTCACTACTGAGTAATCTATATGAAAATCAAGGTGTCAATCAGAAAATCAAAATGTATGAAACACAAAATCGGCAGCTTGAGAGAAAGATTGATGTGACTGTTAAGAGTTACATGAATCATGAAAAGGATACATACAAAGAATTTAAAGCTGGTGATGGAATGGCATTGATCACAACATATCCTGAATTAAGAAGCAATGAACTTGTTAAAAAACAGATGGATACATACCAAAGCAATAATCGTAAGATTGCAAAATTAAAAGAAAAAGAAATTGATTGCAATGTTACCAAGTGGTGGATTTATTTTGGAGGAGAATAATTATGAAAGTTTTATATAAAGGTAAGAAGTACAAAGTGTATGGAGTAAGCCCTAGCCCATACACACAAGGTTATTACTATGAAAAGGGTGCAGATTTCTTAATCTATATAAAAAATAGTTGGGTATGGGTATCTTCTGATTATTGTATACCATATAAAAAGAAAAAACATAAGAAGGAAGAGGGTAAATGATATTAGATACGCACTTAGAGATGTTTCGCTATTTGCGCTTACTGACGATACAACCGATGAAGAAAAAATAATATTTACAGTTCAAGGGAGTAAGGCTGATATGAATTATAATCTAACATTTCCTGTCGTAGTTCTAAAAGATGAGAATGACTCAGTTCCATATATGGCATATATCCCATATTTTGACGTAATGACACAGGGATATGATGAAGAAGAATTGCAGATGATGGTCAAAGATTTGTTGAATCTCTGCTTAGAAGATAAAGAATCTTATACAATTCCTGCATGGGCATATAGTTATTTCAATGAAGACGATGTCAAGGAACGAGGCAGAAAATATTTCACAGAACTTGATGATGGAGACGATACATATTTTCAGAAGAATTTTTACACAGTATGGTGGTTTGATTTTAGGAAATAGTCGTAGAAAAGGAGAAAGATAAAATGGACGTTTTGTTTTACATAATTTGGGTATTGGCGTTTATTGTAATCGTAGCAATTGGTGTTGGAGTACCGTATATGACATATTATAACTACAAAAGAATCAAGGCAATGGACAAGAAACTTACAGGAATGTGTACGGGTCTTGGCATTATGTTAAGACCAGAAGAAGGTGATAATGAATGAAAGATATGAGAAATAATCCCATTGAAAATGGAAATCTGTGTTTTAGATCAAGAATGGTAAATGGAGAAACATTGATGGGATATGCATTAGTTATCTCAAACAAGCTGTTTTGGAAAGACGGATGGAATAACTATATTTCTAGCCACGACAAACTTAATTCTAAGCAATTAATTGTCATCGAACACCTAAATGATGATGAAAAGAAAATGAGAAAAGAATGGTTAAAGTTCATGGCAACAACAAAATCAAAAAAGGTTAAAGATGCAGACCGAGTAATTGTGAAAGACTTATTGAGTGAAATATGAGGTGCAAGGTATTAAATGAGAAAATTAATTTGGTATATAAGATCTTGTTTCTGTAAGCATGATTGGGAACAGATATTTGATTCAGATATATACTGGAGTGAGAAATCAACTAGACCTTATAAGTGTGAAAAGGTTTATCGCTGTAAGAAATGTGGCTGTGAGAAAAGATATGTAATAGAGTAAAATCTGAGTTTTATGTAAAGGGAGGTGATTAATATGGGAGCTAATATTGAGTTTGCCATTGGGTTTTGTATCGTTGGAGTGATTGTATTTCTAAGATATGAAAGAAAGTTAGATCGGATGAGACAGACAAATGTAAATCTGATCTTAGATAAAATGTCATTCATGGCTGATGCGAACGACAAAGAAAATGGTACATATAATAAGGAAGAAACTCGTTCAGATGTTAAGGATGCAGTGAAGTATGCAATGAAGAAAAGTCATCCAGACAATGGTGGTAGTGCGGATGATTTTAGAAAATTTAGAGAGCTTTATGAAGAAATGGAAGGTAAGTAAATGCTAAAGGTCGGAGATAGAGTTTATATTTATAGAATGAAGCCAGCGGCTAAAGGAGGTTTGGTTAGAAATAACGACAAAGGTACAATTACTCGCATCGGAACAGATGAGATTGGTCGTAGATATGGGTATAGATATATGACCGTTAAATTTGACAAACCAGTAAACATCTCTAATCGTGATATTTACTCTTTAGAATTTTTTGAAAACAAGGATGATCGTAAGATAGGTAGAATACGAGATCTTGGATTCTTACTATATGGTAGAAAATGTGAGGAATAAGACTCATGAGTAAACAAGAATCATTGAAGTTTTTGCAAGGTTTGATTGACGAAGTAGAAAATTGGACAAAAGAAGATATTGAACGAGCGCAGAAGTTGATGGAGAAAATAGATAAAGAAGAGCCAAAAGAAGTTGAAAATAGTGATGGGTATTGGGAATTTATAATGCCAGATGGTAAGGTAGTGAAGTAGATATGGCTAAGAAACAAAATAAAAATTTTAAAATACTTGGTGTGTTTTGGGAATATATAAAATATTCTGCTCAAATAATATTGAGTACGCCAAAAGTGAGGCTTACTATAGCACTCACTAAAATCTATGTTATATTGTCGGATTTATGTTATTTGGGGTTTGACAACTATAAAAATAACATAGGTACAAAACTAGATTGCTGGATCAGATGCTTATGAATTGGTTTGACAACTATAAAAAATAAAGGAAAATTATGAAAACAAGACAAGAACGTAAACAGGAAATAAAACGATTCTTTGATCGGTTGAGTCCGCAGGAATTGGACGCACTGTTAGAAAGAAATGGAATCAATGATAAAGAGTCAAAAGAGGCTCTTTCATATAGAATTATTAAAGAAGAAATTGAGAAAGGAGAGATATAATGAACCACTTCTTATATATTGAATCACGGGAAGAAGAGAATACATCCCTCGATTCTAAACGTGTTTTATTAAATGAAGAAAATTACAAACATATTATTTCATCATTAGATCATTATCCACCGACGGCAGATGAAGTTAAGAGAGCAATTTGTATTTTGATAGGACGATTGATCTATAGAAGCGTTTGGAATATGGAATCTGATATTGATAGTTTAAATATGAGTTTATCCCCGCCAAAAGAAATGACGGTTGCAGAAATCGAAAAAGAACTCGGTCATAAAGTAAAAATTGTAGAGGAGAAAGAATGCCAATGGCAAAAAAGAAACAAGGAATGTCGTTTGAAATGATGATGCAAAATATGGAAATTAATCCAAGACAATTGTATCGTCGTAGTTCGTGGAAGAAGACACGAACAACTTATGATTATGTGTTTATGATGTGCGAAGAAGAATTAAATGAGATTATTCCATTTGATAAAAAATATAAAATGAAACCACTCTTATGTAGAGACCAAAATGGAGTTATAACATTGGGATGGTTGCCTACACAAGAGGATATTTTCGCAAATGATTGGGTTGAGCAAGGATGGGATTTTAACAGTAAAAGGAAGAGGTGAGTAATTAATTGAATTTTATAAAAGCAATGACTGCAATAAAAAAAGACAAAACGACTATAAGAAGAGGCATTTGGGGAAAGGAAAAGTATTTGAAAATTTATTCGTCAGAATTAACTAATGTTTATTTTGAGTGTAATGATATGGGTGAATATAAGCCAGATTCAATTATTTTTTTATTTGATAAAGAAAACGCAGAAGTTTGGATACCTCTTGCGGAAGATGTATATGCAGATGACTGGGAAATATATGTTGAGTCAATTAATAAAGGTGAGCAGATAAAGGAGGAAAAATAATGAAGTGTTTTTATCATGTTGATCAAGACGGAATCGTGTCTGGATTCTACGTCAGAAAAGCTTGTGAACAGCGAGGTTTAGCATTTGAACCAGAGGACTTCCGAAAAATTAATTACGGTATGAAATTCCCGTTTCATGACATTAAACAGGATGAATTTGTATTCATTGTAGACTACAGCATTGAGCCAGAAGAAATGTGGCAGTTGTTTAGTATTACAAAGAATGTATTTTGGATCGACCATCATCAATCTACGATTGAAACGTATAAAGATTTTAAGTGTGATGTGAAAGGAATTCGAATCACTGGAGAAGGTATTTCAGGAGCGAATTTGACATGGTTATATTTTAAAGAAATGTGTGACGAAGATTGGGAACAAATTGAGAGGACGGATGAGAAAAATGTAAAAAGATTACTCAATATATATAAATATAAAGAAGATTATCCAAAACTGGCAGAATATACAGCCATGTGGGATACATTTTATTTTGGTGCAACGTCAAAAAAATTCATAAAAGCATTTCACTATGCATTTGAATCGTATGATTTTGATGCGTTAAGTCCATTGCTAAACACGTTAAATGAAGATCAAGGAATTTATGAAGCAGCAAAAATTATTGGTGATATGATAACAGATGGCTTATCAATTATTGAGTATTTAGCAGCAAATGCAGAACAGTATCTTAGAGCATATGGTTTTGAAACCACATTTGAGGGACATAAAGTCTATGCTATCAACCGAGCATTAATCAATTCTGATTTCTTTGAATCTATTGATGCTTCTAAATATGATATGTTCATTGGTTTTTCGTTCAATGGTAGTATGTGGGAATATCAGTTACGATCAGCAGAACAGGATAAAGTAAATGTGTATGAGCTTGCTGTGAAATATGGTGGTGGCGGTCATCCAAATGCAGCTGGATTTAGAAGTGAGAAATACATGTTAGGAGTGTGATGTATGGATAAAGGTATAACTATAGAATTTTATAGGAATTATGAATTTGATATTGTGCGAGGTATTTGTCTTGGAGATGAATCAACAAAAATTGACTTCCCTATAAATGATGAAACTTTAAACATAATGGCTTCAGATTTTCAATATAATGAACAAACTATACAGTTAGATTATGGTTATAAATATAGAAGAAAAAATTATGTAAAAATCGACGAAATGCAAGCTACATCAACAAATATATTGTCATGTAACGGAATTATATTAAAAGATGGCATTAAGTTTTTTATTGGTGAAGCAGTAATGGATGTTTCTAGTGGAAAAGAAATATATAAATTATATGACAAAGATGTATATAAAGATAAAACTTATTATAATCAAACGAAAGAAATGGTATTTGAATGGGCAAAGAAAGATATATATAAAGTTGTAATGATGATGGACAGGATTGCAGGAGAGGCAATTAATCGAGCGATGACCGAATATGCTAATCACGGATCTTTGTATCGTATGTTCTTTCCACCTAATATTCCTGAGCCACAATATAGTTATTCTATGCATGATTTATACTTGATGACTGATCCTAATATAATGAAGGGTGACATTCGTAGGCGTATATGCTGCAAGGTACCTAATTTTGATAGGAGGGTGAGGAAATGGGATTATAGTGCAGATCGTTATGAACATTACTTAGTGTTGGATTACAGTAAGGAAATCAATAAATTCATTAAAGAACAGGAGGATAAAAAATGTGAAGAAATTAAATGATGAACAGCGAAAGCTGATTGAAGATAACTATTCTTTGATTTGGCATTTGCATGAAAAGTATTTTACAAAATTTACAGATTTTGATACATATATGGATCTTGGGCGTATGGCAATTTGTAAAGCAGCATTAAAATGGGACGAGTCTAAAGGAACTTTTGGTACATATCTCTTCTGGGTATTACGTTCAGAAGTGAATCAATATTATACAAAATGGCACAGACCAACAGAAAAAATGAATAGGAATGCTGAATCGTTAGATACGCCATTGGCAGGATATGAACCAGAAGATGATATTACAATCGGAACAACACTGATGAGTGGGGATAACGTAGAAGATGAGGTACTTACAAAGGTACATTTTCAAAATGAGTTTGATAAATTGGCACCGAGAAATAAAAAGATTATTGTTTTAAAGCAGAAAGGTTTAACACAAAGACAAATTGCAAGTCAGCTTGGAATCACTCATCAGTGGGTTAGTCAAAATATTGTACAGTTTAAGAAAGCATTATGTGGATAAAAGAGGTGAGATCATGACAATTGAAGAAGTAAAGGATTACATAAACTCGTCTACAGAGTATGATTTTTTGCGAGATTATCCGCATAAAATTGCTTTTCTAACATTAGGTGGAAGTTATGCCTATGGAACAAATACAGAGGATTCTGACATTGATTTACGTGGCGTTTTCCTTAGTGATAAAAGAGAGATTTTGTTGAACAATAATCAAAACAATCTTGAGAAGACCGATGATCGTAAAGACGTTGATACTGTGATACATTCGCATATTAAGATGATCAACATGCTTGCTAAGGGTAATCCTACGTTTTTAGAGTTGCTATACTTTGCACCAGATCGCTATTTGTATGTATCCGATATTGGTATGGAGTTGATCAAAAATAGAGATATGTTCTTATCTAAGAGAGTTTATCATGCATATAAAGGATATATATGTGATTGCCTGACTCGAACGAGTTTTAAGTATTATAAAAATAAAGATTCAGAGAAAGAAAAGCAAAAGGCGGAACGATACGCTAATAAATCAATGATGCACGCAGTTCGATTATTGTTACAGGGCATTGAATTATTGCATAACGGAACAATGTTAGGATCTATGGATGACATAGGAAAAGATCTTGTAAAGATCAAAGAAGGATATAATAGTACGCATAAAACATATAGATTTGGCAAACACAATGAGCATACAGAATATTTCCCAAATCAGTCATACGATGTTTTTATTGAAGGATTACTTTATCAATTTGATTATGATTATATGAATACTGATTTGCCAGACGAACCAGACTGGGATCGTATCAATAACTTCTTGATGACAACAAATGAACGAATTGTGAGAGGAATGGTGTAAAAATGTATGTAAAGATTGGAGACGAAATTGCTTTTCATCCTGGCGAATGCTTAGAAGAATTTGTTGAATCTTGCAGGATGACTCCTTATCAGCTTGCGAGTAAAATTGGCATGGATGTTGATTATGTTCAAGGGTTGATTGACGGATTACAAAGTATTACAAAAGAATTTGCAAAAGCAATGGCGGATCATTATGGGTTCGCTGACGATGGGCAGTTCTGGTTAAATTTACAAGAGACATTTGATAAGAAAGTAGGTGATAGAGATGTTTAAATTAATAAAACAACCACGTTCTGATAACGATAAATATACTAAATATGATGTTGTGCTTGATAAAGAGTATACTGTAGAAGAATTTATTGATGCGATTGCAGATGGAAGAAATGGAACGCATGGTCAAATTACAATAAAAAATGATAAAGAAGCCATTGAATCATTGGTCTATAATATCGAGAGTATTGATTATAGACATTCTATACTTCAAAATGCTGAAGAAAAAATTAAACAAGTATGGGCAGATGGTAGCTGGTTAAAAATTAATTATACTATCTTACTTGAAAACAAAAAGGAAGCACAAAAAGGTTCGCTCAGGTTCATTGTTAAGAAGCCGAATGAGGAAGAATCAGTGGTGGTTATTTTTAAGAACAAATCCGATGGCACATATTCATTTGTTAATTTGACAAAAGAGCATATTTGTTCATGTAAATTTAAAACAATTGAGGAAGCCATCCAGGATATGAATGATCGCTTAAGAAAAGGATTGATTGAGTCCTATATTGTGAAAGGAGAAAGAAAATAATGGATATACATATTGGAGATTTTTGGCAGAGTAAATGTAATCCAAAAGTAATTCAACATGTAGTTAATTTTTCATTTAGAATGGGTGGAGTCCCAAGTAGTAAAGATATGCTACTGGTCTGTGAAGAATTTCATTATACAAAGATAGGTGAGAATCCTGCCTCTGTCAAAGAAGATTCCAGATTCTTTTCACATATTACAGTGGATAATTTTAAAAAGATGAATCAATGTATTCTAAGTGCTGAGAGGATTATGAAAGATACTCAGGCATTTAAAACAGATAAAGATATTTTGGATTATTTAACGAAGAAAGTGGAGGAGAAATTAAATGCAAAATAATATATTTCAGATTTATTTGGCTGGCGGTATGCAGGATTTATCATTTGAAGAGCAGAATACTTGGAGAGAAAGAATTTGCAATCAAATTATTGCTATGCGTAGAATACTTAATGTTAATATGAAAGAAGTCAACATTATTAACCCCGTTGATTATTACAATTTTCAAACAGAGTTACATGATACAGAAAAAGAAGTAATGAGATTTGATACAAATTTTGTTAGAAATAGTGATCTTGTTGTGGTAAATGCGAATGATCCGAAGAGCATTGGTACATCTATGGAGATTGCAATTGCATATGAACGTCATATTCCTGTACTGATTTTGAATACAGAAAAGAAAAGATTGCATGCTTGGTGGGTGCAAATGTCTGACAAGATATTTGACGATGAGAAAAAATTATGTACATATATATATGACTTTTATCTCAGGATGAATCATAGTAGTATTCGAGCATGGGTGTAAATGCAATGATATAAAATAGGAATTTGAGGCAAAATGAAAGGAGTTGAAGTACTATCACAGCAGAAAAACAAGGCAAGTTTATTATTTTCCATCTGGATGATGGTAAAACTTGTAAATATGATTTATCAAATGGTGATTGCTATGGCAAGAGCGGCAAGAAAGTGAAAGCTTTGAACAATATTCTGTCTGGACATTCAGCTGATGAATTGGATAAATTGTTTGTGTCCGATCCACATTATGCAGAGTTTCTAAAATATGTAAATTGGCGAAGAAATTGTGAAATGGGAAGAACTACATGGGGCTTCATTGATTATAATTTAGGAACTTTGTTTGAATATGCAAATAAGTATTCTATGTGCGAGCAGTTCTTTGCTATAGGTTTTACACACAAACAAGTCACAGAAGATTTTAAATATTCAATTAATGAAGTACCAAAATGGTTGAGAAATTATTGTCTTGGTGTGAAGAATAGACGATTGTTAAGTAATGATTTTGTTGATTTTTATAAGATGTATCCAGATTATGTACAAACGATTTTACAGACAGAGTATATGACATTAACTAAAGAATATTTAATAAATTTCTTTGAGGATAATCATAGATATCGTTTTACGAAAATTTTGGAGGCTTTAAATCAGGATTATGGCTATAATCTTGTAGATGTGTTTGTTTATATAGATAGAATAATTACATTTGAAGCTGCTACCAATAGTATAAATTGGTTACTCGGAGAATTGCGTGATTATGCCCGTATGATGGACGCAATCAGTCATAAATTTGATAGATATCCAAGACATTTCAAAACAACAATGGATATTGTCACAAGAAATTACAAAAGATTACAAAAAGAATTTTCGGAAGAAGTCTTTAAGAGCCGTATTAATAAAGAATACGAATTTACATATAAAGGACTGAGATTCTTTTATCCAGACTCCACTCAAGACATTAAAGACGAAGCGGTGCAGCAAAATAATTGTGTGGCAAGTTACATAGATCGAGTCATTGATGGCGAATGCCATATCATGTTTTTGAGAAACGCAAAAGAACCAAACAAATCCTTAGTGACGATTGAAATACAAAATGGACGAATCGTACAAGCACTGCAAAGATTCAATGATCCTCTAACTGCCGATCAACAAGAAGCGGTCGATGCATGGAATGAACATTTTAGTAAGAAAGGTAAGGTGGCAGCATGATTAATATTAATGAATTGACTATAGATCATAAGATTAAATTAAAGAAGCCAATGGGATGCTTTGATAATCTTGGAGAGGTATGCGAGATTGTTAAGATTGATATAGATGAAAATGTTATTAATTTTAGATTTGGTGTAGATGGAGTACATCTTGGCGTGATGTCAGGAGATGAATTGGAAAAATATTTTGATGTCATTGAACCAGCTGTTGTACCAGATGATTATGATTGGCATCCATATGGGTTTATTGACGGATATCAGGTTGAATATCGGGCGGATGTCAATGGAGGAATTCATATGAGCATTGGTTATAATGGATCAATTATTTCAGTTTCATATAACCATCCAGAAATTGGATATCGTACAATTCAAAATGGACAGCAGGGTAAATTTTATGAAAATGATTTAAAGGTTGCATTTTTCAAATTACAGAAATCATATTATGAGCAATTATATAAAGATGTTCGCTATGAAGTTGAATCTGAGTATTTTGCTAAGAGAGACGAATGTGGTCTTGAGCTTAATGAATGGTAGAAGTAACTATGAAGGATGTAAAATTGATAATCCAATTAGCAAGTATTCTCATAGCATGTGTCGTTTATGTTGGAATATGGTGCTGGATTTATGACAATCGAGATGAATACTTATATATATCATATCCAAAATGGATTCCTGGAAGATTCTTGAGTATGTTCTCTCAAATATGGTGTGTTATACATATTGTTGGTGCTATAGGTGTAATTATATGGGCTTGGTGTTAGAAAAAGGTGATGTAAAATGTGCGATTTTAAGGTTGGAGATAAGGTGTATTTTGCTTGGTATGATGAACCATATACTGTTAAGTCTGGAATCATTACGGAGATTAAATGTCTTGGCAATCTAATATATATAATGATACAAGACAGTATAACGCATGGTTTATATATGGTTCTTTTAGAAGAGATATATCGCACTGAATCAGACATAAAAGCGGTTCTAAAACGAGAGTTTTATGGCAAGGTAAATGAGGTTAAAAAAGACATTCATACCTTAGAAGATTTGCTGAAATTTATGTATGACAATGATCTCACAAATTGGTCATCACCACATATAAATGGTTGGCAGACAGATTGGGTAAGTCGTGTTGCAGCACGAGAACTGGCAAAAGAAATTTGCGGTATTGAGTTAGGAGAGTAAATTCTTATGAATAAACTTTATCAAGACAATGGAATGTATTGTCGAGCACAAAACCAATGTGATAATAAATGGTTTGTCGGAACATATATCGGCAATGAGTGGTTGTTATTCCCAAGAACAGATAATACTGCTGTGTACGGATGTCAAATTAATCCAGAGTCTATCTGTAGATCAACAGGCAGAGAAAATGAGTTTGAATATGATGTAGTACAGTTGGTCGACGATGACGAAGACGTATATTTGATTATTTATAATGATGAAGATTTGGCGTGGCAGATGTTATCTGTTTATGGTTCTGATATGATTGACTTAGGAGAAATCAAGCCCAGTCAATATGTTAAACTTGGCAATATCAAAGAAGATGATTATTGGAGAAAGGAATGGGAAAGACAGAGTGAAGAAAGAAAATAAGCAATATACACCTGAAGAAATTTTAAATGCATTGCATGTAATTCAGGATACATGTGAGTATTATCTTCATGGCAATGATGAAGATTGCAAAAAATGCCCATTATGTACAATGACAGGGAGAGCGCCAAGTTGCACAATTAGAGATTCTGATCCTTATGTTTGGGAGATTGATGACAATCCAGATACTACGTGGCGAGCATTTAAGAAGTAGGAGATGAAGATTTATGGATGAGAAAAATTATGGAGAGTATACAAAGGAAGAAGTGGCTGTTGCACTAAAAACAATTCAAGATATTTGTGATTTTAATGGAGATAGTTGTGGTTGTAATATCACATGTCCATTTTTAGAATTACTGGATGGAGGAACTAGGCAAATATGTCATATCTCCTATAATTATCCTGATAACTGGAAATTAAACAAATTTCCATCTGAGCAATGGGAGCCTTTCTACAAGGGATAATTACATAAACACAAGTAAATAAAGGAGTAAATGTCGTTGAAATTAAATGACGAACAGAGAAAATTAGTAGAACAAAATCATAATTTGATTTACTCTGCTATGACAAAATGCGGTATCCGCAGACAAGATTTTGATGACTATTATGGATTCGCTGCTATTGGGTTGTGTAAGGCAGCAATTGATTATGATAAAACACGATCTAAATCATTTTCGACATATGCGTATTTATGTATACAAAATGAAATAACGGTATATAACAAATACAGATTTCGGCAGAGAAGAAAGGGTGATATGAATACTATTTCATATAATCATATGTTAGATGATTGGGATGAAGACAAAAATGAAAATTCATTTCTTTTAAAGGATGAAGAAAATTTTGAAAAAAATATTATTTTTAAGTTGAATTTTCAAGATAAATGTTACACACTAAATAATAAGGACAGAATGATTGTTGATTTAAAATCAAAAGGTTATACATATCAAGAAATTGCAAAAATGTTTGGTACATCATTTCAAGCGATACAACAAAAGATTAAAAAAATGCGATCAACAACATTTTCCAGATTATAAAAGTTGAATAACGCAAACAACTTTTATTATTTTTTTGACGCATTTGTTATAAACGTAATAGAACGATTATAACAATATAAGCCGATCAGATAAAATTATTTTTTGTTCCTGTTGACTTTGGCAGAGTTGACAGTGGATATAAATTGATGACTTATTTACAAACTAAAAACTAACTAAACAAATTTAATAACAAGAGGAGGAATTCTATTTAATGAATTTTGAAATGACAGGGAAACTCAGCATTAGCAAGGACACAGAAAAATTTCACCCTTACAGTGAGACAAAATATGAAAAGTCAGGCTGGGTACGAAGAAGACTGTTATTTAATGTGACATGCGGTGACAGTAGACATATGTTAACTGTTGATGCAGGAAGTTTCGAAGATGGACACGGTGATGTCTATACATATTCCAAACCAGAATACGACCCAAGTGGTAAGAAAATCAAAGATGGAGAAAAAATTCAGATTCCTTTTAAAGACAGATTAACATCTCCAAAACTGGAAGAAGTATCAGATTTCAGAAAATTTGTTTTTGATTTAGAAAAACCAGGAAGAAGATACAAATTAAAAAATGCTTTAGAAAAAATCAAAGAAGGTAAAGATCTTACAGATAAAGATCTTGCAGAAGTTGGATTAACATCTGTAGACGAACTTGAAAAAGAGTATGAGAAGAGTAAGAAGAGACATCATGAATTTATTTCTGAATGGGATTACGTAGAATTCATCAAAAAAGTCATTGATAGTGGCAAATATGATGACTGTAACTTCCATATTAGAGGACGTGGAGATTATTCATATTCTGATGACAAAGAAAGATTTTATGAGAATCTGATCCCTAACAGAATTTATCTCGCAGCAGATGATGATGAACCATATTCTACAGCAACAATGAGTTTTGTATTTGGAGTTGATAGCTTAGACGAAACAAGTGTTGAGGAAGACGGTAAATATTACGTTAATGGATTTGTCTTTGAATACATCCAGAGCAGAAAGAAAAAATTAGCCGTTCCAACAACAGTTGTTATTCCAGTTCCTGATAAAGAAAAAGACGAAAGCGGATACAAGAAGGCTAATGGCTTAAAGAGAAAATTCATTGTCGACGATGAAGACAAATACATGGAATACGGCATTGTCGTAGATATGATCAATGGTTCTCAGCGTGTAGAACTTACAGAGGACATGCTCTCAGAAGAACAGAGAGATGATCTTGAATGTGGAATCATTACTATGGAAGAGATTCAAAAAGCGATTGGTGGAAGTGCTTATGGAGATAAGGTCAAAGAGTATCAGTTAATTAAGCCATCACGCAACGGTATTAAAGAGGGCGTTCAGGACACGGTTTATACAGCAGAAGATATGGAAGTACCTGCATTAGAGATTGACGAGAACGAAGATTTATTCTCAGAAGAATCAATCGATAATGATAATGATGACGATGATGACTTATTCGATTAGAGTTTAGAGCTTTTAGCTCTTTACTCGCTTGATGATTTATAAAACAAAATACTGTCTTTAAAAGGAGAAATTATACATATGGAATTACCAGTAATTAACGAAATTAAACCAGATATTAAAAACCTGTCAATCTATCTTAGATCAATTAAAAAGTTCGGAAAAACTACATTGTTCAGAGATGTAATTGTTGCAAAATATGGAGATCCGTCATATGGACTTCTCGTACAGTGCGGATTCGAAAAAGGAACAAGGATGTTAGATAATATTAACACTCTGCGTATTACTTCATATGAAGATGCGGTAGAGTTAAAAGAATACTTAATTAACAAAAGAGTATTCAAAAGAGATAAGTCTGGCAAAATTGTTCGCAATGAAAAGAGAAAACCAGAATATGTTCCAGTAAAACACAATATTCAGATGGTTTGTTTTGATACCGTTGATGAAATTTGTCCATTATTTGAAGAAGAGACAATCAGGATCAGCAATAAAGAAGGACAGAAAAAGTGCAAAACTATCAACGCTGCTATGGGTGGCTATCAGGCAGGACAGAGATATACAGCAGACATGATCAAAGCTTACATGAGTGATATCGAAGATGCTGGCATTGGTGTTTGGGGAATTGCTCATACAAAATTCAAAACTATCAGAGAAAAAGGTGGCTTAGAAGAAGACGGATACCAGCAGTTAACATCCAATCTTGTAAGTGCTTATGAATCTGCTTTTGGTGATATCTTTGATGTAACTTTCACTGGTGTAATTGACAGAAATGTTGAAGTCAGAGGTGAAGGTGATAAAGCTAAGAGATATGCTACAGATGAAATTAGAAAACTTTATTTCCGTGGAACAACATTAATTGACGCTGGTGGTAGATTTGCTTCTGATGCAGTTCCTGAATATATGGTATTTGACAAAGGAAATATGGGAGAAGATTTCATTGAAGTGGTAGAAGACGGAATGGAGAAATCTAAAACAGTTCTTTCTAAAAAAACTAAAAAGCCAACTCCTCAGCCAGAGCCAGAAGATGAGATCGAGGAAGACATCGATGATGTTATTGAAGACGATATTACAGAAGCTGACGAAGATTTAATGGAAGATATCGTTGATGATATTGATGAAGATACATCAGACGATTATCCAGAAGATTTAAGAGAACATGTAAAAGAGTTATGTAAAACTTGTGAAGACGCAGAATTAAAAACAAAAGTCAAAGGAATCATTAAGCAGTATGGAAAACTTAGTGAAGTCGACGATGATGGGTTAAAAGAAATGTATGATCTGCTGAAATAGGAGTCTGAGCAATGCTTGTAAAATGTAGAATTTGCGGCAAAAAAGTAGACAGAAACGAAGCTTTTAAAGTAGCAGTAGAAGGTAAACCAAATGCCTACTACTGCTCAGAAGCTGAGTATAACAAAATGATGGAGAACCGCAAAAATAGAAATGATACATATTATTGTATTTATGATATTTTCGGCTATACGGTAACGAACACTGTATTAAATAAGGAAGTAAATGCTCTTGGCAAGATTTACGGATTTAAGCTGATATTAGAATACTTGCATGACAATCAAGAATATTTAACAAGAATTGTTGGGAGAGAATACAATAGCGAATTTGCTAAGATTAAATATTTTTCAGCAATTTTAAAAAATAGTCTGGTTGATTATAGGGACTCAGACGATGGAGTTCCACAGAGACAACAGGCTATTGTTAAACATCATATTGTAAGCAAGCAGATCAATGAAAATATCGGAGCTGAAAAAACTAAATACAAGAAGAAAAAGAAATCTCGTAGATGTATTAACGATATTTTGACGGAAGTTGGTGAGAAAGAATAGCAGATTTTGTTGCAGGAGTTAAAGACAAATATCCGTCAAAATTATTAAAAGGTCGTATGGAGGCAGAGGGAAATGTAATTAGTTGTTTCTTTAAAGATATGTTGCTTTTGGATGACACTACATTCGAACAACACGATTTCATTACAAAAGATGGACTTTTTTACTTTTCTATGCTCAAAAAATTACGTGAACAGGGCTTCTATTCTCTGGATGAAATCACGATTTTATCCAATCTGTCTAAGAACGCTATAAAAAGATACACTGACATGGGAGGATGGGATTCTATTCAACATCAGATAGATATTATCAACACACAGAATTTTGATGTGTATATCGACATTCTGTATAGAGAAAACACTATGCTGAAGATGTATGATGATGGATTTAACCTGTTCAAAGAGATAGACATTGACGGCAAGAAAATCGTACCAGTAACACTTTTCAGAAGAATGACTGCCGAGGAAGTTACGGATTGGTATGATGCAAGACTAAGTACATATGGTACGGGATATTCCAGTAAGATTCTGGAAGAAGAAGAAATTGATTTTGATGATGATTTTATTGATTCCTGCGTGGAAGGTGAAGAAAATGGAGTTCCATTTGATGTGGCAGGGATTGATATTAATGGCGAAGAAATGAATTGCTTTCCGTTTCTATCCAGACAGATCATGGGTATTCTTGAGGGAACACTCACTATGATGGGCGGATTCAGTAGTGCAGGTAAGTCAACATGGTTTATTACTTTGCTTATGGCGTTACTGAATTATGATAGGAAAGTGCTAATTATTTCAAATGAAGAAAAAGTAAAGAAATTTAAAGTCAAGTTTATGATCTGGCTTTTAGCGAAGCATAATCGTTATTTTAAGCTGACAAAGAAGAAAATGATGTCTGGGCAGATTGATGATGCAAGCCGAAGAGAACTAAAAGACGTGCAACAGTTATGGCGAGAACAGTATAAGGGTAGAGTGAAATTCTTACTTATCAATGATGCTGATATGACTGTTGTCAAGAAGAAAATCAGAGAGCATGTACTTCGCTATGGATATGACACAGTGTTGTATGACACTTTTAAGATTCAAGAAGGAGATTTTAAAGGCAATCGTACTGACTTATCTTTGGTTCATGACAGTCGAGAGTTAGATAAACTTGCGAAAAAATATAACATTATCATGTTGGCATCTGTGCAGTTAGCAGAGTATATGAGAGGAAGGCTATTTCTTGATAGTTCTGTTCTTTCAAACTCTAAACAGATCAAAGAAGTATTAGAGAATCTTTTCTTGATGAGGACTGTATATGATGAAGAACTTGATGAAAAGAGTAAATTCTATTGTCGTCCATTTAGGCTAAAAAAAGTTAATGATAAATGGATTGAGGAAGAATATCATCCTGATCGTACTGCGGTGTGGAGAGCTTTATTTGTTGAGAAATGTCGAAGCGGTTCAAACTCATCAGATACAGGAGTTGGTTATCTACTTAAATTCGATGGAGATCATTGTATCTTTAGAGAAGTTGCGCAGGCAAGATTTAAACATGGAGAAATCAAATAATTAAAATGTGCGGTGTGATATATGTTAGACAATATAAAAAAAGAACTATTGTCTAATCCTGAAAAAATAAGAGAAGTCTTGGAGCATTTTGATTATTATCATGTAGTGATCAGAAACACATATATGTCATTTGGTCGAGATGAGGTCTCTTCAAAGAAGTCCATAGTAATCAATCTGAAAAATAACAAAGCGTTGTTTGTGCATGATTATGCTAGAGCAATCCAAAAAGATTTGTTCTCATATATTATGCAGCAACGTGGAGTTGATTTTGCAGAGGTTTTAGGAGTTGTTAAAAACATCTTAGGGATTACTGATTACTATGATTTCTTTGATAGACAAGGTATTTTTGGCGGATTTTATGAAAGGATTAGAAATCACAATGTAGTTCGAATCCAAACTTATGATGAATCTATATTAGATAAATACAATAATGTAGGGAATTTAAGATTCCTTAAAGATAATATATCACTTGAAGCACAAAGAACTTTTGGCATTCGGTTTGATACATCATCTCAAGGGATCGCAATTCCGATTAGAAATCAATTAGGACAACTAATTGGCGTAAAAGAAAGATTTAACTATGACGTTGAAGATGGTGAAATGAAATATTTCTACGATGTTCCGTGTCAAATGTCTCAAACATTATATGGATATTCTCAGAATTATCAGTATTTAGCCAACGGTGTTGTGTTGATATTTGAGGCAGAGAAATCTGTAATGCAGTGTTTTACATATGGAATTAGAAACTGTGTGGCACTTGGTAGTGGAACAATCAGCAAGAAACAGGTGCAATTATTATTGGAATTAAATCCTAAAAAAGTAATATTTATGCATGACGTTGGCTATGATATTAAGAATATCATGAGAAATATTGACATGGTAAAAGGATATTCAAGATTTGCTGAGATTGAGTTAGGATACTGGGACTTTAATTTAAGTGAGTATTCCAATAAGGTATCACCGTCCGATATGGGAAAAGAAAAGTTAAATTACATATTAGAAAACGAAATAAAAATGATAGGGGATGAAGACGTCGAAGAAGAAATATAACATTTTGAACGATTGCAGAGGACTTTTTGAAGATGAGGTATTTGAAATTATCATGCAGGAGCGTGGTATTGACGATCCAGAACATTTTCTAAATCCTACGGAAGATGATTTACTTTCTCTTGATGACTTAAAAAATATTGATAAAGCATACAGACTCGTGATGAGTGCGGTGAATGAAGATAAACGTATTGCAGTACATTTTGATACAGATACTGACGGCATCACATCTGGTGCCGTTATGACACGATATTTAAAAAACATGACAGAAAATCCAGTAGATGTATACATTAACCGAGGCAAACAGCATGGATTAGCAAATCAGGACATTGCTAAGTTTTATGGGTATGATTTACTGATTGTCGTTGATAGTTTGGATAAAGACGAGACTCAGTATAAGGATTTAAAAGAAACAGGAGTTGATGTGATTGTGTTAGACCACCATGCCATCGATCCAGATGTTCCTTATGACAACTATTGCACATTAGTTTCTTCTCAGAGAGAATATGAAAATCCACAGTTATCTGGTGCAGGTGTTGTCTGGAAGTTTTGCAAGTATATTGATGAGCAGAATGGTACAGATTATGCAGATAATTTGGTCGATCTAGCAGGCGTTGGGCTGATTGCAGATATGATGGATATGAGAGTAATGGAGAATCGTTACATTGTATCCGAAGCTTTGAAAGAAATTAGAAATCCTGCGATTAAGAAGATTATTGGTGGATTTGAATTCAACAGCACAGCAGTTGCTTTTAGTATTGCACCGTTGGTTAATGCTGCAAACAGAATGGATCAGAATGAAATTGCTCTAAATGCTTTCCTTGAAGATGACAATAAAAAGTTACGAGGATATATTAAACAATTAAAGCAATGCAAAGAAGACCAAAATGAAGAGGTCGCACAGCTGATGCCAATGATTGCGGAACAGTGTGAAGCTCAGAGTGATAAAAAGATGATCACAACTTTTATCGACACTGATTATGGTATTTCTGGGTTAATTGGAAACAAATTGCTTGAAAAATACCAGAAGCCGATTCTTGTGCTAAAGAAAAATGAAGATACATATGCAGGATCTATGAGAGCAGTTGGTGTAAAAGACTTCCGACAGATGTGTAATAACAGTCAGTTGGCTGAAGCAAATGGACATGAACTTGCCAGTGGTATTGAAATTCCTAGAAAGAACTTTGCTGAGTTCACCTCTTATATAGAAGAAACTCTTCCAGATAAGCCAGAAGATACAACAGTTGATGTCGATATTATGCTTGATATTTCAGACATCACAAGAAAAATGGTTGACATGATTAAGAAAATTGATCGTATTTCTGGGCAAGGATTTAAACCTGTAAGAGTTTATATTGAAGAGATTGACGACTATGACATTGGTCAGATGAGCAATTATAAACATCTTGTCCTGAAACCATGTAACAATGATAAATTGTGGATCATTAAATGGAACTATGATGGATCGTTTGAGGATATGGAAGACCATTCTATGATGAATGATGAGTTTTGTGCAGTTACTACACTTGATTGCGGATTCTTTGGAAGAAAGTTTGTGCTGAAAGCTGTGTGTGATTCACTTGAAGAGGTGGGATGATTATGGCAGGAAAAGAAGTATTTTGTTCAGTCTGCGGTTTATCATCTACTTTGGACGGACATTTTTGGAAAGAAAAGAAGTTGTGCAACAGACACAATATGCAGTTAGAAAAACATGGAAAACTGTTAGATAAAGATATAGTGATCCCTAAAAAGAGACATAGATGGACTCCAGAAGAAGAAGTCAGATTAGAAGAGTTGTATAAACAAGGAGTTTCTTTTGAAAAAATTAGTAAACAAATGAATCTATCCGTGGCAGCCATAGCGGCTCGAAGTCGTCATTTGAATCTTGGCAATAAGTATATGAGGTCTAATAATCCTAATTTTAAAGCCACATATCAGGATTATGATTGGTGTTATGAAAGATATGTTGTTAAGGGAATGACTCATCAAGAAATGGCAGATGAATGTGGTGTCTCGTTAAGAGTTATTCAGAAATGGTGTTCTGAAGTTCATAAATTAAATTGTTGGACTTTCAAAAACAATAAGACATTAACCGATAAACAGTATCAAATTATTTTATTTGGCACATTAGGGGATGGGCATATTGATAAAAGAGAGACGCAACCTTTGTATATTGAATGTCATTCTATAGCAGAAAAGGATTACGTGTTTTGGAAATATGAAGAATTAAAAGATTTATGTAACTCTGAGCCAAAGTATTATGAAGGTGGCTATAAAGATTTTGGTTCTGGTACAAAGTATTGGTGTAAACCACATTACAGATTTGAGACAAGAATTATTAATCAATTGAAGGACATTCGAGACATGCCAAGAATCAATAAGATTTGGCAATTGAATGAATTTGGATTATCTCTTCATTGCTTAGACGATGGATGCAGAGGTAAATCAGCGTGGGAATTATGTTTGGCAGAATATACTCAGCAAGAAATTGATTTATATATCAAGCTGTGTAAAAAGAGATTTGGGTTATATGCTAAACAGCAGACAGATAAAAGATATATAAGATTTGATTCAGATTCAAGTAGAATTATTGATCAAATTATTTTAAACAATATTCCTAATTCGCTTGACATTATCAAAAAGAAGATATTAGAAAACGATAAAATTTCTAAAAAAGTAAGATACATTTATGTTGTCATGCAGAACGGAGAACAGATTGGTTTATCTACATATTGTAGATCTCATGGTATTCCATATGAAAAGACAAGAAAATATGTCATTGAGCACAATATCTCTCGAATTCAAGAAGCTGATCTACTAAATAGATTAAAAGCTGGAGGATTAATGAATGCGGTATAACAATTATCATAAACACGATCATGTATCAAATATCTTTACCCCAGATACAAATACTAAACAAGAAGAGTATATTCTTAAAGCATTGGAGTATGGGCATACAAGTTATTATAGTACGAATCATGGCAGTTTTGGAGATATCTTTGAAGCCAGAACATTGTGTAATAAGTATGGATTGCGTTGTATTGCAGGCATCGAAGGATATATTGTCCCAAATGCGTCGCAAAAAGACAAAAGGAATTATCATATTATAGTGATCCCTAAAACCGATGAAGCCAGAAAGAAGATGAATTATGTATCAAGTATGGCAAACATCAAAGGGTTTTATTATAAACCAAGATTTTTTTTATCTGATTTATTAAAACTTGATCCCAATGATGTTTATATTACAACTGCATGTGTAGCAGGATTATTACGAGATGAGGATTCAATTAATGAGATTTTTATGCCTCTATATAAGCATTTTAAAGAAAATGTAATGCTAGAAGTTCAGACTCATGATGATCCGTTGCAAATTGAAATCAATAAAAAGGCAATATATCTGTCTGATCAATATGGGTTAAGCTTAATTGCTGCAAATGATTCACACTATATTGACGAATCAGGCAAAGAAGAACGTCTGGAATTATTGCGAGGTAAACATATCAATTACGGCAGTGAAGACGATTTTATATTAGATTATCCTACTGCTGAAACAATGATTGAAAGATTCAAAAAACAAGGCGTTTTGACAGATAGACAAATCTCAGATGCATTAAATAACACATTGTTGTTTGATGAATGTGAAGAAATACAACTCGATTATTCAATTAAAATGCCTACGATTTATCCTAACTTGACTCCCGAACAAAGAGTGGGTCTTCTAAAAAAAGAAGTAAATAAACGGTTCAAGGAGATTCGAAAAGAAGAACATATTGAAGGAGAAGAGTTTAAAAAATATAAAGATGGAATTCGATATGAGATGAAAATCATCGAGGATACTAACGATGAAATACATACAGCGGACTATTTTTTGTTTAATGAGAAAAATGTAGATCTTGCAGTTAATAAATATGGTGGTGTATTGACTCGTGGTGGAAGAGGTAGTTGCGGTTCCTTCTATATAAATAGGATATTGGGAATGACACAACTAGATAGATTTAAAATTAATCTTCCGCTTTTCCCAGACAGATTTGCTTCTACTGCCAGATTGCTAGAGAATCGCTCATTGCCCGATATAGATTTTAACGTAAAATCCCAAGAACCATTTATTAAAGCTTCAAGGGAATTGCTTGGTGAACACGGGTGTTATCCAATGTATGCACCAGGAACCATGCAAATATCTGAAGCATTTAGAAATGTATGTAGATCTAAGAATATGTCATTTGACGAATTTAATCATGTGGCAAAAAATCTGGAAGAATATCAAGATGATCCGAAATGGAAACCGATTATCGAAGAGGCAAATCGCTATGTTGGAACAATTATATCTGGTTCTGTACATCCTTGCGCCCATATTTTAAGCAACACTAATTTGCTTTATGAGTACGGTGTTACTCGTTTAGGTGAAAACGTATGTGTTTTAATTACTTCATCTGAAGCAGATGAATATAAGGTACTTAAAAACGATTATCTTATCGTCACGGTCTGGAAGCTTATTGACGAAACATTTAAAGAGATTGGAATTCCGATTATTAAGGCAAATGAATTATTGGATAAAATTAAAGATGATCAGAGAATATGGGATTTATTTAAAAATGGTATTACATGCACTTTAAATCAGGTTGATAGCGACAATGGATGTAGACAAGCAAAACAGTATGGTATTTCGTCATTTGAGGATGGCGCCCATATTGCAGCAGCCATAAGACCGTCTTTTGATTCATGGAGAGAACAGTTTTTAGACAGAAAACCATATACAACTGGTTCAGATCAGCTTGACGATGTTTTGAAAGATACTCATGGATACATTTTATTTCAAGAATCATTAATGCAATATTTTGACTGGTTGGGGGTTAGTCCAGCTGAATCTATTGGTTTAATTAAGAAAATTTCCAAGAAAAAAATTAAACAATCGGATTTTGATAATCTTGAGGAAAGAATCAAAAAGCAATGGATTATTAATACTGGCTCAGAAGAAATGTTTTCCGAAACATGGCATTTGGTACAAAGTTGTATGAGTTACGGATTTTGTTCAGCCCATGCAGCAGCAACCTCATTGGACATGTGTTATGGAGCATATCTAAAGGTCAATTATCCTTACGAATACTACAGTGTTTGCTTCAATAATTACGTTGGAGACAAAGAACGAACGAATAAACTAACAAATGAGTTAGAGTATTTTGGTATTAAATTAAGCGACATTAAGTTTAGACACTCTAACTCAAAATATTCTTATGATAAAGAGGGTCATACAATATTCAAAGGCATGTCGTCCATTAAATTTGTTGGAGATAATGTTGGAGAAGAACTGTATGCATTACGAGATAATCAATATGATTCTTTTATAGATTTGTTGCAAGACATATCTAATACATCTGTCAATTCTAAACAGTTAGATATTTTAATTAAATTAGATTTCTTTTCTGAATTTGGAGACATTAATTATCTACTTAAACAGGTTGAGTGCTATGACAAATTCTATGGCAGAAAACAGTTTACAATTTCGAAGCTCCAAAAAGAAGGCGAAGATATTGAATTAATCAAAAAGTATTGTCAGAAACAGACAGAAAAAACATTGAAAGAATTTGATTATATTGGATTTTTGAAAGATATGACATCAAGTATGGCATATTCACTAGTTTCAATAACTGAACGGATGGATTATCAGAAAGAATATATTGGTTACATCAGTTACATTAACCCTAACATTGGCAAGCGATATTACTATGTCAAAGATTTATCTGTAACAAAATCCATCGTTAACATTCAGTTATATGAAATTTACTCTGGAAAAACACAGAAAGTAAAAATGTGGACAACCCAATATAAGAAGAACCCATTCGATGAAGGAGATATTCTATATCTGAAATCAGTTGAGAAGAAACATAAAAAAGAACCAACTGGGGAGATCAATACAAAAACAGGAAAGAAAATCTACAAAGATGTACCAGATAAATTTGAGTTTTGGCTTAAGAATTTCACTATTAAAAATGACGCAAAGGAGGAATTAGTATAATTCAATTTTACAAATATACCGACAAGGAAATCAAAGAACTCATCAGCTCGATGACAATCCTGGTCGACACAAGGGAGCAAAAGGCTGATCATATCATAGGTTACTTCGATAGAAAAAGCGTAAATCATAAAAAGAAAGCATTGAATTATGGAGACTACAGTTTCCTGATTCCTGCAAATGAGAAGCTTGGTATTCAGAGAGATATGTATTTTGACAGCAAAGTATGTGTTGAGCGCAAAGGAAGTCTTGAAGAAATCAGTGGCAATTTATCAAAAGATCGTGCCAGATTTGAAAAAGAGCTAAGTCTTGCACCAGAGACAAAAGTTATCTTACTTGAAAATGCCAATTATTCAGATATTGCAGATGGCAATTACAACACGCAGTATAACAAGAAATCATTCATTGGATCATTGCATAGCTTCTGGTTCAAATACGATGTGCCGATATTCTTCATGCCAGATAATAAATATTCTGGGCTGTTTATTAGATTATATTTCGAGTATTACTTTAAAAATTATTTAAAAGGGAAATGAGGTGTTGCCTAAATAATGGAGAGTCAGACATGCGGAAAGGTATGCGAGTTTGAAATGATTCCTACATATCAGATATTTTATGATGAAGAATCAATGTTTGGTATCTATGCGTTTTGTACAAAAGACCAGATACCACAATTCAGTCCATACAATGATAATAAATTTGATGACTCAGGAGATAAAGAATATGTTGCAAGTAAACTTGTTGGAGAAGTTCAACAGTTATATATTGGGACAAAGTATAATGTAAAAGCGACATGTATTTATTCTCAAAAATATCATGAATATCAATATAAACCGATTTCGGTTGTTGCAGACGTTCCAAAAACACAGACTGATCAGTTAATGTTTTTAAAAACACAAGCGAAAGAATCAATTGCTGAAAGCTTGCTTGCTGAATATCCAAATATTATTGAGGATGTTATGGCAGGAAAATGTAAGACGATTGACACATCTATGATTAAAGGACTTGGCAACAAGACATGGGCGAAGCTCAGAGAGAAGATCATTAATAATTATGTGATTTCTGAGGTTGTAGTTATGCTACAGCCTCATGGCATTACTTTTAATATGATTAAGAAATTGGTAGAAGCTGAGCCAGATCCAGAAAAGTTAAAGTATAAAATCAACACAAATCCTTACATTTTAACTAAGATCAGAGGTCTTGGATTTAAGAAAGTTGATGATATTGCTTTAAAGATCCGTCCAGAGTTGAGAGATTCTAAGTATCGACTTGATTATTTTATGACGTATTATTTAACGAATCTTGGCGAAAGTGACGGACATACATATATGGCGATTGCCACATTGCGATCAGAAGTTAGTACAACAGTTGGAGAGTGTCTGCATATATTTGACGATTATGTTGAAAATGATTTTCCTCCAGACATCTATGTTAGTGGCGAACTAATTGGTTTGAAAAAGTACCATGACACAGAAATGAATATACTGGCATTGTTGCAAGAACGCAGAGATACTAATTCTACCAAGAAGAAAGAGATAATCACTGTAAACGAAATTGGACAAGTTATTGCTGAAGTTGAAAAAGAAGAAGGATTTACTTTTAGTGAAGAACAAAACAAAGGTATTTATACTGCATTACAAACAAATGTTGTCTTGATCAGTGGTGAAGCTGGAACTGGTAAAACTACTTTATTAAAGCCGATCATCAGATGTTATAAGAAAAGAAATTACAGCATTGCTGCATGTGCGTTATCTGCGAAAGCAGCACAGAGAATCCAAGAGGCAACAGGATTAGAAGCAAAAACTATTCATAGATTGCTTGAGGCACAAGGCGTAGATTCATTTATGCACGATGCCAACAATCCGTTGCCAATAGATGTAGTTCTTTTAGATGAGGCAAGTATGGTTAATGCAGGATTGTTTTATCAGTTGCTTTTAGCAATTCGTCCAGGTACAAAAATTATTATTAGCGGAGATCATATGCAGTTACCACCAATTGGATATGGTAACATTTTCTCTGATCTACTCAAAATGGATGAGTTAGATTCAGTGCAATTAACGAAGCCAATGAGACAAGCAGAAAAGTCTGGTATTCTTAGTGATGCTAGAAAAGTGCGTAGAGCAATTTCTCCAATTGAGGATTTTAGTGCTAAACAAGTTCATGGAGAGCTACATGATATGTTTTACATTTTCAGAAATAATCGTGAGAATATTTTTAATTTGGTTGTAAAGCAGTTCATGACGTGTGTTAAACAAGACGGTATGGATAATGTGGTTGTAATCTCTCCTCGTAAGTCAGGTTGCATAAACTCTACAGAAGAACTTAATGTAGCAATTCAGAAAGAATTGTATAAAAATAAATCCAATGCAAGGTTTGTTACATATGGCAAAACAAAGAAGTTTTATGTGGGAGATAAAGTGCTTCAAACCAGTAATGACTATGAAAGAAACACATTTAATGGAGATATTGGATACATTACTGGCATTAATTATGATAAGAAAGTTGTTCATGCCATGATGAATCCAGACATGGATAAGAAGATGATTGAATATTCTTTTGCTCAGTTAGGACAACTTCAATTGGCATATGCATTAACAACGCATAAGCTTCAAGGATCGGCTGCTCAAACTGTAATTGGCATCATTGACAACACACATTACAAATTGCTTGATAACTGTATGCTATATACAATGTTAACACGAGCTAAGAAAAGATTTGCGCTCCTTGCAGAGCCAGAAGCGTTTAAGAGATGTATCGTGACAAATCATAATAAGAGGCGCACATGGTTAAGCTTAAAAAATTAACTTTATTCTTTGCACCTATTGACAGGGTGCAAGAAGTATGGTAAAATACCAATATGTTAAGGAAAGGAGATGCAAAAATGAGAAAAAGATTTTTAATGAAAGTTGTTTCATTTAGCTTCTTAGCAATGTGTTCGGGCTTTATGACTCACACAGTTAAAGCAGAGGAGCGACCCTCGGTAGAGACTTCAACCTTATCAACAGAGACAACTGTTGCAGAAAATAAGCAAGGCAATGTGATTTCAAACAATCCAATCAGTCAAAGCGTTGAATTAAAAGACGTTCATGAGCATTATCAGAAATGTAAGCAAGCTGATGAGGAGAAAGCAAGGCAGATTCGATTAGAAAAACTTCGAAAGAAACGATTGCGAATTAAACGACAACGGTTGAAGCGAAAGCAAGAACTTGAAAAGAGTTCACTTGGAACATTTTTGATCACGGCATATTGTCCATGTTATGAATGTTCTGAAGGATATGGATCTAAGATTGCTTGGAATCATGCAGGGCATAGATTTGCTCGACCGTATCATACGATTGCGGTTGATAAAAACATTATCCCTTATGGAACAAGAGTTAAGATTGAGGGATACGGTGATACAATCTTTGTGGCAGAAGATTGCGGAGGTAAAGTAAAAGGAATGCATGTAGATGTGTTCAAATCAACACATTCCGAAACAATCAATGTGCAACAGCACAGAAAAATATATGTAGTGAAGTAATTGGCAGTTACTGAAAGACATAGAAACACAAATTAAAATAATCAGCTAAACAATATAAACAAGAAAAGGAAAATCCAAAAAATTATGAAAACTGAATATGTGAAAGAAATGAATGTCTTGATCGACAGAATCAATGATGCTTCATATGCGTACTACGCAGAGGATAATCCGATCATTTCAGATAAAGAATTTGACGATTTATGCACTACTTTAGAACGACTTGAGAGAGATTCTGGCGTTGTTTTGAATAATTCGCCCATCCACCACGTTCAAGGATTTATAATTGATTCTCTGGCTAAGGTAAAGCATACACGCCCCATGTTATCAGCTCAGAAGACGAAGGATGTCAATGAGGTCAAAAAATTTCTTGCGGATAAAATTGGTGTTTTATCGTGGAAAGAAGATGGTCTCAGTATTGTTCTCAGATACGAAAATGGACGCTTAAAACAAGCAATTACAAGAGGAAATGGCGAAATCGGTGAGGATGTCACTCACACGATGAAAATGGTACGAAATGTTCCACAGTCAATCCCTGAAAAGCGTTATCTTGAAATTCGTGGTGAAGCAGTTATTGGATATGATGATTTTGCTAAGATTAATGAAAAATTACATGGCAAATACAAAAATGCAAGAAATTTAGCAGCAGGTACTGTTAGACAGTTAGACTCTAATGTGGCAAAAGAAAGGAAGTTGGCTTACAAAGTATTTGAATTAGTCAAACTTGGAGACACACCTGAATCAGAAATGCCAAGCATTGCAGATAGCTTTAAATATCTTGCAGAACAAGGGTTTGATGTAGTAGAGCATCAGGTCGTTAACCGAGATAATGTTGAAGAGTATATGGCAACATTCCAGCCAGAAGAATACAAATATCCTGTTGATGGTTTAATTATTTCCTACAACGATTATCAATATGGTAAATCGTTAGGAATGACGGGGCATCATCCATTATCGTTGATCGCCTACAAATATAAAGATGACCTCTATGAAACAACAATCAGAGATATTGAATGGAATACATCTCGCACAGGACTGATTAATCCAGTTGCAGTATTCGATCCAGTTGATCTTGATGGCGCAGAAACTACAAGAGCTACATTACATAACGTAAGTTACATTGAGGGATTAGAACTTGGTGTAGGTGATACGATTCAGGTTTATCGAAGCAACATGGTGATCCCAAAAGTACACGATAATCTGACAAGAAGCAATACATTCAAGGTTCCAGATACTTGTCCAACCTGTGGTGGCGAAGCAAAAATCATCAAAGAGAATGGTAGTAAAGTTTTAAAATGCATGAATCCTGACTGCAAGGCAAAGCTATTAAGCAAGTTTGTGAACTTTGTTTCCAGAGATGCAATGAATATTCAAGGTTTATCTGAGGCAACATTGAAAAGATTTATTGATCTTGGATGGCTGAAAGATTATACAGATATTTATAATTTAGCAGAGTATAAATCTGAGATGAAGAACCTTGATGGATTTGGTGCAAAAAGTGTTTCTTCCTTATTAAATAGCATCGAGGAAAGTCGTAAGTGTAAACTGGTTAATTTCGTAACAGCACTTGGTATTGAGCTTGTCGGGAAGTCAACGGCAAAGGATATTTGCAAGCTTATTGATAAGATTTCTCTATTGAATAATGAAAATCCATACAATGTGTTTATCGAAAGAATCAAAAAGAGAAAATATTTTGGACATATTGATGGTATTGGTATCAATACTTCATTGTCAATGGATGATTATTTCAAAGAAAATCTTGAAATGGTTGAGAAATTAGCCGAAGAACTTGAATTTGAAATGCCAGAAAGCAAGAAAGAATCTGCTGTTGATCTTACAGGAATGACTTTTGTTGTGACTGGTAAAGTAAATAAGTTTGCCAATCGTAATGCGATCAAAGATGAAATTGAGTCCAGAGGTGGCAAGGTTGCAGGATCTGTATCAAAGAATACGAATTATCTTGTGAACAATGATGTGAATTCTACAAGCAGTAAGAATAAAAAAGCACAACAGTTAGGTATTCCGATCATTGATGAAGATGGACTGATTAAGATTCTGAAGGGAGATACGAGTGAATAAACTAACCATTTTTGAATGTTTTGTTAGACTGGGAATCCCAGAAAGCAAAATCGAAAGGTTTGTTGTAAAAGATAATTATGTAGAATATCGCATCTGGGAACCGTGTTCAATCAGCTATAACGGAGAAACATACAAATACGGTAGACGTTGTAAAGTAAAATATCTCACTACACCAGATGAGATGGATCTAGTTTTTGACGAGAGTTACTTCGTTAAAGATGAAGATGCAGAGTTTTGGACAGAAGATTATGAATTCTACAAACAGCAGACAGGCGTAGAACCTTCAGAAATTGATTGGTCAAAACAGAAAGAGATTAAACGACCTAAGTTTTAAAGGAGAAAATTGAATATGAACAAAGAGAAAAGCACAGCATGGAAGATTCCAGTAATTATTCTAGTAGGAGTTGTGGCGGTATTTATAGCCTGTACATTTGGAGTTCAGAGTTCGCAGAACCATGCAATTTCATTAGAAGAACAGGTTGATAAAGCAAAATCTGACATTAATGTACAAGAGAAACGCAGGGTTGATCTGATTTATAACTTGGCAGATTGTGTGAAATCTTATGATAAACATGAGGCAAATACACTTAAAGAAATCGTTAAAGGACGTAGTTCTAAAGGAACTGTTGAAAATGCAAGTACAGCAATTGCAGCAGTTACAGAATCTTATCCAGAACTCAAGGCAGATAAGAACTATAAAAGGCTGATGAATGAATTATCTGTCACGGAGAATTTGATTGCCGAATATCGCAGTAACTACAATCAGCAGATTAAAGAATATAACAGATATGTAAAGAAATTTCCAACACGAATTTTCTTAAGTAATCTTGGATATGAAACAAAGAACTATACTTATTTAGAATATAAGGATGCTCCCGAAACTGCACCTCAGCATTTATTTGGAGAGTAATATATGAAGCAACACAAAGGATTGAATTTTGGTAATTATGAGATAACTCCAAGGGAAATCTTAGCGAGTGTAACATTGATCGCAGTCATGCTTGTGTTTGGAATCGTTATCAGTAGTAATATTGATAATTCCATCCTTGATAAAAATGAAGAATACAATCACGCCATTAAGATAAAAAATGATGATGTTTTTCAATATGGTATGGAAACCAATGTAGGTAACGCTTTTGTTTATGGGAAGTTAGAACCTGTAGACACAGTTACATACAAAGAAATTGGCGGTAAGTATTATTATGTCAGAAAAGTCAGGCAAGAATATCGCAGACATGAAAAAATTGAAAGAGTAAAAGGCAGTAAAGGAAAAGTCCATTACAGAAAGAGAGTTTGGTATTCGTGGGATGACATGTGGAGAGAAAGTAAGACTTGTAAAAAGATTAAATTTGCAGGTAAAAAATTCAAACAAGATAAGATTGATTTCATAGGAAGTCATTACCTAAAAAGAATTTATCATTCTTCTCGTGTCAGGTATGAATACTATGGTATGGAAGCAAAGCCTGTTAAGGGAACTGTTTACACAAAACTAAAAAATAACACTATGACAACTTGTGACTTAAGTGTAACAAATTTACATGAAACAGTTGAGTCATATAAGTCGAGTGGCGAAGTTTTGAAATCAATATTCTGGATCTTCTGGATTATCTTCACTGGTGGTCTAACGTATGGTTTTTATTATATTGACAATGGTTGGTTGGAGTAAGTAAAGGAGAATTTATTATGGATTTTGGAACAGCAATTGATGCAATGAAAGATAAAAGAAAAGTAGCAAGAAAAGGTTGGAATGGGAAAGGTATGTTTCTATATTATGTTCCAGCAGGAGCTTATGCGCCATGTACCGATATTGCAAAAAGCATTGTGAATGAAGACGGATTAGTCGAATATGGAGCATATATTGCAATGAAAACAGCACAGGGGAATGTAGTTCCTTGGCTTGCAAGTCAGACAGATATGTTGGCTGAAGATTGGATGATTGTAGAATAGGAGAGTTAAATCATGAAAATTAAAACATTAAAGGATACAGCAGAATTAATGTGCAGCGAAGATTATAGAGACAGATTTGTTGCAGAATGTAAACAGTTAGAAATTAGATATCAGGGATTAAAAAAGATGTTAGATAAGTGGGATCGTGGAGAATTAGAGTTCACTCCAACATGTACGAGAGGAATCTATGTCAGGCAGCTTATGTGTATGGAAAATTATCTGTCTGTATTATACGACCGAGCGCAGATTGAAGAAATTTGTGTTAGATAAAATTAATCTTTGATGAAAAAATATATTAAGGAGTTACATATGAAATTATTTAATAACTGGATTAATGGTGATTGTTTAAAAGAATTAAAGAAGATGGATGCAGAGACTGTAGATATGGTAATTACATCTCCGCCATATCATAATCTTAGAGTTTATAGCAATGATCCAAGCGATTTATCAAACTGTGAAAGCTATGAAGAATATTATTATTTGTTAGGGCTTGTCATCGCAGAATGTGAAAGAGTTTTAAAGCCAGGTGGCAAATTCATTATGCAGTTTGAAGATTACAATTACACCATTGGAAGAGACAACAAAATGGGTCAGGAAAGCTTAACTGGTTCCATTAATCAGATTTTCTTAGATAATAATTTTTCACTTTGGACAAAAGCATTTTGGAGAAAATATTCTGCACAGAGAGCCATGTTAGCGCAGGGAAATCTGTATTACAGAAACATGAAAGCAAGAGATACAATTCTTGCAGCTAATGTTGGATTTGTTTACGTGTATAAGAAAGCAGGAGATTGTGAATTAATCAAAGCATCCGATATTACATTGGCAGAATGGGCTGATTGGGCAGATGGTGTATGGAACATCAGTAATTCAGGTATCGGACATACAACCCCGTTCGCTGAAGAATTAGTTAAACGCTGTATTAAACTTTGGTCTTGCCCAGGTGATACAATTTTAGATCCATTTGCTGGCGCAGGAACTGTTAACAAAGTTGCCATTGAAAATAGTAGAAATGCAATTGGTATTGAACTTAATAAAGAATTCTATGATTTAGCAAATGAAAAACGCTTTGACCTATGGGATGATTCAATGTTTGAAACAGATGATTCTATTGAAGCAATGAAAGATCGTTTTAATGAGCAGTTGCTGATTGGTAAAGAACAGAGTGCTAAAGCAAAAGCAGCCAAAGAAGAAAAGAAAGTTTTAACAAAGAAAAAGAAAGATATTCGTACAGAAATTAAAGAATTAGAGGCGCAGTTAAATGCTTTAGGTATGAAGAAATCGGAAATCAAAAAACTTAAAGATGCTGCAAAAGCAGAAGTAGGTGAGTAATTGGTAGCTTTAGAAGTTCCAGTAGAGAAAATTCCATATATCAGAACGATTGAAGGACGAAAATTCAGAGCAGGAAAGTGGGAATTCCCTGATTCTGCGATCACTAAATTACAGCAATATGGTTTAATTGATGCCAATATTGAAATTCCAAAGAAGGAGATTGTTCATTACGAACTTTCTCCACATCTGAGGAAATATCAAAAAGATATTGTAAATAAAGCATTGAATGAAGGTAGTTATGGTATTTTTGCTGATACTGGTACAGGAAAGACATTGATGGGTCTTGAAATCGCAAAGCATTATGGTAGGACATTGATTCTTTGTCCATTATCTGTCATTGAAACAGCATGGGTTGATGATTGCAAAAAGTTTTATCCAGAATTAGAAATTACGAATTGTTGGGCTACGTCAAGTAAAAAGAGATTTGATGCAATGGATATTGACTCAGATGTTTATGTGATGAATTATGAGAGCTTTAAGATTTTGAAAAAGAAGATTTTAGCAATGGATTTTCAATGCGTGATCGTTGATGAAAGCCAAGTAATGAAGAACATGGGTGCTCAGATTACGAATGAACTATTGCAATTGATTGATGTGATTCCTCATAGATTCGTTTTAAGCGGAACACCAACACCAAACCATAATTCAGAGATATTCCCACAGATGAAATTTGTTGACGCAGATGTATTTGGTAATAATTTTTTTGGATTCCAAGCTCACTATTTTACACAGGATATGCAGAATCCTCATAGATGGTATCAGACACAGGAGAATAAAGAAGCATATTTTAATCGTTTGAGAGAGAAGTCTGTATTCTTGAAAAAAGAAGATTGCGTAGACCTTCCACCTAAAGTATTTCAAATTAAAGAGTTTGATCTTGGCAGCGAACAAAAACGACATTATAACAATATGGTTAAAAACATCAAGGACAATATCAATGAATGGTCTAAATTTGAATTTACTGCAAAGCTTATGAAGTTGCGAGAAATTGTCAGTGGTTTTGTTATCAATAAAGAAGGTAGTATTGATGATTTTGAAACGAACAAAGACAAGGTTTTAGAGCAATCATTTGAAGAAATTGGAGATAAGCCGATTATTATATGGTGTCAATTCCAGCATGAGATTGAACGTCTGGCTGAAAAGTATAATGGTGTTGCCCTCACATCTAAGAATAAAGATCGTGATGATATTATTCGGAAATTCAAAGCTGGCAAAATTCAGAAATTATTTGTGCACCCAAAGCTTCTTGGTAAAGGTTTGACATTTGTAAATTGTACTTACAATATTTACTATTCGTTAAGTTTCAGTTATGAAGAGTATCGCCAGAGCCAAGATCGAATACATAGAATTGGGCAAGAAAATAAATGCACATATATTATTCTACAAGGCAAACATACGATTGATGAGAAAATTTATAGTTGCCTCCAGAGAAAAGGAAATGCAATAGATGAATTGTATATGGAAATGGGATTGAAAGGAAAGTAGATTATGCGAATGAAGAAATTATTAACTTCACTATTTGTTGAAGACAAATATCATGCAGGAACAATCTTAGGTACAATCTTAGGATTAATGGTTGTAATTGCTGTCAATTTTGCAATCGTAAATTTGTTTATTTGGTTGTTACATTTTGTTGTGGTAAATCCGCTAATTGTTCCAACGAAAACAAAATGGATTATCGCAATAATTCTTACAATTTTAGAAAACATCTTTAACAGGTAGGTGATTAAATGGCTTTGATTGGAGCGATTCTAGGAGATATTTGCGGTTCTCAATATGAGTTCCGCAGATCTCACGATTTAGATTGGAAGAACTGTGAATTGTTTACAGATAAATGTAAATACACAGATGATACAGTTCTCAGTATTGCAACAGGTATGTGGTTGTTAGATGATGACGATGAACACAAGCATAACAAAGAACCTTGGGAGTTCTACTTAGAATATGGCAAGAAATATCCTGGTACGGGATATGGCGCAATGTTCGAAGACTGGTTACACGATGATGGCAGTCGTGTTAATGAAAGCTTTGGCAATGGATGTGCCATGAGAATTTCGCCTATCACAATGTATTTTAATGGGTTTGCTGATCGTCCAGACGTATTGAGTTATTACATAGATTTAGCACAATGGACATGTGAGAAAACTCATCGTCATGTGGAATCTTACAAAGGTGCATCGATTGTAACAGGCTGTTCTTTTATGGCGCTATGGGGTAAATCAAAAGAAGAAATTTATCAATATGCATTAAAAAGTTATCCATCCAGTCAATATACATATGGTGTTGATCGACCACTCGATGATTATAGAAAGAATTATGTTTGGTCTGCGACAGTTCAAGATAGTGTTCCTGTGGCAATCAGATGTTTCTTAGAGAGCGAAGATTATGAATCATTCTTAAGAAATGTATTGTCTTTGCCATGTGACACAGATACGATTGCTGCTATTGGCGGTGGTATCGCAGAAGATTTCTATAAGAAAACACTTGATAATTCGAATGAGCTTTTAGAAAGATATTTGCCAAAAGAGTTGTTGGATGATGTGAGTAAAATTTATAACGAAATACCATAAGGTAGGTGATTTAATATCATAAAGAAAATCTTAAAATTTTTCTTGTCGATGATTGTACTGACCATCGTCTGGTTTATTGCAACATTCATATCTGTTGGTGTATTTGCATTTGCGTTTTGGATGATAGCAAATATTGTAATACCAATTGGAGTAGTAGTAATTGTAGCAATTGTATTAATGGCGATCGCCTTCTATGTGGTGGCATCGTTCATGGATTGATGATGTATAAAACTAAAATATAGTATAAGGAGAAAATGAGTATATGACAAAATTAGAGCAGTTAAATTTATTAAAGGATAGAAAAGCCGTCTTAATCGCTAGAGGCAAAGATAACGGCAAAATCGTAACAAAAATCAACAGAAGAATCAAGAAATTAGAAAAGGACTTATAGAGATGGTAGGAGATAAAAGTAATGTTTTAATCGCTCTGGTGGGGCGATCTGGAGCAGGCAAAAGTGTCTCAGCGAAGTATCTGGAAGACATTTATGGTCTGAAATATCTACGATCATATACCACTAGAGAGAAGCGAGCAGATAAGCTTGATGATCATACATATGTAAATCTAGCCCAGTATTCAAGAATTACAGGCAAGGTTGCAGAGAATCATTACACTGGCAATTGGTACTGTGCTACAGAAAGTCAGTGTGATGATGCAGACGTATATGTAGTTGATGTTCCAGGATTAAAACAGTTAAAAGAAAATTATCATAAGAAACATATCTTGGCATTATGTATTGATACACCAAGTTCGACACGTGTTCAGAGAATGAAAGATCGTGGAGATACAAGTGATGCAATTGATGAAAGAATGAAAAAAGACGAATCTGCTTTTGAAGAAGCTTATGATTTATGCGATGCAGTTATTAATAATGAAGGAAGTTTGTCTATGACTTGTCTAAATATTATGGCTGAGCTAGAGAGATTCAAAAGACAGATTAGAGACACGGAAGGAGCGACAACAAAAGAAGTTGATCAGAACAATTAATCAGCTTAGAAATTTAGTTTCTAAACTACATATAGAAAAAGAGGTACTTGTGAAAGATGTAGAAACAGGTAAAACCATGATAATTGAAAGCGTATCAACCGAAAAGATTGATGGTGACGGTAACGATGCACGATATACGTTGAACTGCAAGAAAGCAGGAGACGGGTGCGTTACATATAGATGATGATATTATTACATAATTTATTGGAGGTGAATTGGCATGGATGTAACTTTATATACTACGCATTGTCCAAAATGCGGGATTCTTGAGAAGAAATTAGCTTCCAAGAATATCAAATATGAAGAAATCACAGATACGCAAGCAATGCTTGATAAAGGATTTGTGAATGTTCCGATTTTAGAAGTTGACGGAATCGTCATGGATTTTACTAAAGCAAATACTTGGATCAACGAACACTAGGAGGACATTTTATTGAATATTAATATTAAAGTAAACAAAGATTTTGAGAAAACATTTAATCAGATTGATTCTAAATATGGAGAAGATTTTGAGATTTTAAATGGGTTCCATGAATCGCAGCTCAATTTTTCAGATTTTATTGATGGATTTGTAGATAAAAATGTGGCAGACGTCACGATTGATGGTAATGCAAACGCACATCACAAAGATATTTGTAGTTTGTGTGGCGAAAAAGGAAAGTCTGAAGATAAACTGTTTGCCTTTAATAAAATTTTCTATGAATTAAAGAAAAAATATGGGTTACGTACAGCCAAAGAATGGCTTGAAACCGAATACAACGGTGGTTTCTATTTGCATGATGCACCAAGTTCTACATACAAGCCATATTGTTATGCGTTTGACTTAACAAGATTAGCAAAAGAAGGATTATTTTTCTTAGAAGGATATAACAATCAGGCTCCAAAACATTTAACAACATTCTTAGATGATGTAATCGAATTTGTATCATTTATGAGCAATCGTAGTTCTGGTGCTTGTGGGTTACCAAATGTGTTATTATGGACATTTTATTTCTGGAAGAAAGATTGCGAAGAAAAATATTACTTAAAAGATCCAGATTATTATATTAGACAGTCTTTTCAGAAATTTATCTATAGATTAAATCAGCCATTTTTACGTGTCGATCAGTCTGCGTTTGTGAATGTCTCAATTTTTGATAAACCTTATTTAGAAGCGTTATTTGGTGGAGTTGAATTCCCAGATGGAACTTTTGCCATTGATTACTTAGATGAATTAATTGAGCATCAGAAAATTTTCATGGAAGTTGTCTCAGATATTCGAAGTCACAACATGTTTACCTTCCCTGTTTTAACATATTCTCTTCTATATAAAAATGGTAAATTTGAAGACGAAGAATTTGCCAGATGGTGTTCTGACCACAACACAGTGTGGAATGATAGCAACTTCTTTATGAGTGACAATGTTGGAGTGTTATCTAACTGTTGTAGATTACTTTCAGATACATCAAAACTTGATGGGTTTATTAATTCTATCGGTGGAACAGCATTATCTATTGGATCTGTCAAAGTAAATACGATCAACCTGATGAGAATTGCATATGAAACCGATTTTTCTGAAGCTAAATATCTGAAAAAATTAAGAAAAAGAACAGAATTATGTTGCAAGACATTGGATATTGTAAGGCATATTATTAAAAGAAATGTAGAAAAAGGGCTTCTTCCAAATTATTGCGATGGCGGTATTGAAATGGACAAACAGTATTGTACGGTTGGAATCCTTGGGTTATACGAAGTTATCGAAGCATTTGGATACACAGAAACAGATGAATTTGGTAATACGTCATATACAGAAAAAGGAATTGCATTTGCGAGTAAAATTTTTGACGTATTAAACGATGTTAAAGATAACTTCACAAATGAATTTAGTTTTAATGTTGAGAGCGTTCCAGCCGAAAGGGCAGCGGTAATTCTTTGCCAGAAAGATAATCTGTTATACGAAAAAGATGAAAAATTTATTTACTCTAATCAGTGGATTCCTTTATCTCAGAAATGCACAATCCAAGAGAAACTAAAACTAAGTTCGATCTTAGATATTAAATGCTCTGGAGGGTCTATTGCACATATCAATTTGGAAACCAATTTCCCTAACACGGATATGGCATGGGATGTATTAAACCAGATTGCAGCAGCAGGCGTTATTTACTTTGCATTCAACACAAGAATTAACGAGTGTGATAATCATCATGGATTTGTTGGTACAGATGTTTGCCCAGTATGTGGACATGGTGTTTATGATACATATCAGAGAATTGTTGGATTCTTAGAGCCTGTTAGATCATATTCAGAAACACGAAAAAAAGAGTTTGAAACAAGACAATGGTATGAATATGCTCAGATGAAACAGGAGTAACGTATGAGACTAAAAGCATTGATTGACGAAGATTTTACAAATTATAAAAAACCATCAATGTTTATTGGAACTATTTCATGCAATTGGAAATGTTGCAAAGAGCAGAATTTAGATGTGTCTATGTGTCAGAATTCTGCTCTGGCACAATCCGATATGGTTGAATTGGCAAATGAAATAATTGTTAAACGATATAAGAACAATGCAATTACAAAAGCAATTGTGTTTGGTGGGTTAGAACCATTTGATCAATATCAAGAAATGATTGAATTAATTTCCGAATTTAGAAGACAGAAAATCTACGATGATATTGTTATTTATACAGGATATTACGATTATGAAATTCCAAAAGATCGCTTGCAAAATTTATTAGGATTGCAAAATATTATTGTGAAATTTGGTAGATATATACCAGATACGGATCAAAGATATGATGAAGTTTTAGGAGTAATATTAGCAAGCGATAACCAATATGCAGAAAGGCTGGATGGGAACTAATGCAAATTAAAGTAAATGAAGATCAAGAATTAGTAAAATCTATTCGACAGAAATTAAAAGAAAATGGTGGATATTGCCCGTGTTCATTATTAAGGAATGAAGACACAAAATGTATGTGTAAAGAGTTCAGAGAAATGAAACAAGGGGAATGTCATTGTGGCTTATATGTTAAAGTGGATAATTCACAGGAGGGATAACACATCAAGAAGCAAAACTTAATAGGATTCGTGAATGAATATGGAATCCGTGTTTTAGGTATATGTGATGATGACTTACAAAAAGAATTAAATAAAAACAACAAGAACAAAGCAGTGTTTTTGCATTGTCAATGTCATTGTGGGAAAGGGTTTAACACGAGACAACAGAATATTAAGAAAATTAAATCATGTGGTTGTTCAAGAAGTAGACTTAAACAAAAAGGGCAACAAGTGATTGGTGAAAAATATGGCAGACTGACAATTGTTAATATTGATGAAAACAGGACTTCTCAAGAAAACAAAAATGGAAAACATGGTGGATTATTTGTTGTATGTAAATGTGATTGTGGAAATATTAAAACATATTCTTATAGAGCAATAAAGTATGGGCACACGATGTCATGTGGATGTTCTAAAATTAATAACCAAAAAAGAATTCATGATTTGACTGGAAAGAAATTTGGAAGACTTACAGTAATACAAAGGGATACTGAAAGAGATTTATCTGCTGATCATAAAGGAAATGTACATTGGTTATGTAAATGTGATTGTGGGAATCCAAAATTATCTAGTGTTACAGGATATTGTTTGGAAAGCGGACATACACAATCTTGCGGTTGTCTTGCATCAGAAGCAATTGCAAAAAGAAATAAAAGAGTATCGACAAAATATAATAAGGCTGACGTATCCGATGATGTAGTTAAAATCTATGGAGAAGATGAGTCTTTCTTTATAGTAGATCGAGAGGATTATGATTACGTTAAAAATTGGTTTTGGAGAAAAGATCAGAAAGGTTATTGGATCACCAATTCAAAAAAAGAAGATGTTGAAATTTACAATAAAAAGATATTAAGAGTACATCAATTAATTGCAGCTCGCAAATATGGTGAATACAATACTAAAATTCTTTTTCCAGATCATCTTTCCAGAGATAAATCAGATAATCGTCGTTGTAATTTGATTTTAAAAAGCAATATGGACAATATGAAGAATCGATCTTTGAGTAAAGCTAATACATCTGGAAAAACAGGGGTATACTTTGCAGAATCGAAAAATATGTGGAGTGCCTATATTACTATTAATTACAAAACAATTTATCTTGGCGATTATCAAAAATATGAAGATGCTGTACAGGCAAGATTGAAAGCAGAAGAAAAATATGGGTTTACTTGCGATGATAAAGTTGCAGCGTATGATGTAGATTTGAATAAAAAGGAGGAATTGGCATAAGAGCCAAAACTATTACTAAAGAACAGACCGAACAAGTTATTGCTTTAAGAGGAAAGATGACAGCTCAGAAAATTGCAGATAAAGTTGGTGTTACGAAAAACCAAGTACATGAAGTGTATAAGCGGTATAAGATGACGACAAAACAAAATCCTACATTTGAGTTAAATATGTTGCAGAAACAATTGTTATATAGTGGGATTCTTGGAGATGGACGTTTAAAGCGTAATGGTAAACATAATGTATATTATTCAGAATGCCATGCATTACAGGAGCAAGAATATTGCAAATGGAAGTACAAAGCATTTGGATCTCTAACAAACGGAATGAATATGTATGATAAAAATCGTAACAACAATTCATGCGATGCCATTGAGTTTTGCACAAAAACAACTCCGACATTAATTAAATATTTGGATATGCAAGAATACAAAGATGATGCCATTGATCGTATTAACGAAGTTGGGTTAACAATATTTGTTTTAGATGATGGGTGGTTTAATCCGCACAGTAAGAAAGGAAATTTCTTAGTAGCAGGTGGTGTATTAACAGATCCACAACTTGAAAAATTATGTGACAAGTATAGAGAATTTGGATTTGGAGATGCACATATAATCGGGAAAGCGTCACATGATATTTCTCTTCCATCGTCTGCTAACAAGTATATTTATTACATAGCAACTAAATTGATGCCAGAATCTACAGATATTATTCAGAAGAAATTTGGATATATGTATGAAACTGGACAAATATTCAATTATGAAAAATTAGTTGGATAGGATTGTAAAATTCCACTTTTATCCCACTATAGAAAGGAGTGTACTAATTATGCCAAAATCAAAAGATTGTCTACAGGATAAAGACTTTTTACAATATGTTCCTACAAAATTTCAGCAGAATCGTAAGACAATGTTAAAGAAAAGAAATCGTAGGAAGAGTTATCATCAAAGGTTAGCGAGACTTAAAAATATCGGTGGGTATCCTGAACCTGTGCAATATGTAGACAAGTATTATTGTGGATTCTATGAAATACCTCGTAAGAAACCTTATTATAAAAGGTTATATATCAGCAATTGGGATGATTACAGATTTCATAAGAGACTGTCTAACAAGAAAGTTCGCAGAGTATTAGATGTGTCAAGTCGAGGTGGCTATAAGAAAGTACACGATCTATGGTGGGAGACACTTTAGAAAGGAGATATTCATGAATAACAGAGATTTACCAAAGAAAGACGATATTTGCAAACATTTCAAAGGACATTTCTACAGAGTAATTGACCTTGCAACACATACAGAAACAAATGAGAAACTGGTAATTTATCAGGCAATGTATGGTGATTTCAATATTTACGCTAGACCAGTAGAAATGTTTCTGAGTGAAGTTGATCACGAGAAATACCCTGATGTGGAACAGAAATACAGATTTAAAAGAGTAGGAGAAAAATCATGCAGATGACATTGATCTGCAATATTTGTGAAAAGTTGGCATTGACGCTTGGAGCAATTGGGCTTGTAGGCTTTGCAGTGTATCTAATCATTGCAATTGTATTAAGTGTAAAAAACAAATTTATCGAGCCATTGTATAGTGTATTTCCACAAGAGCAGCCTTGGTATTTGAGTTTCATGTATATTTCAATTGGATTTTTATTTTTGATTAAATATTAAGGAAGGTTGGTGTAGAGGTATATTCAAAGTAATAATTATGGTACTGAGCATAATTGAATGGATACTGATTGGCTGGTGTGTCATTTCAGCTACTATATGTAGTATTTTATTCTTCAAACATGAGAAAGAGATTGATAAGCACATCTCTTTCTGGTTTAAATCAGCAGTATTGGCATACTTAATGGGATTTTTTGTTTTAGGAATTGCCGTAATACTAATAAATATATAACAATGTAACATTTCTAGTTACATTTCTGATGACTATTCGAGGAGAAATATCTATAGATTAGACATGTCTTATTTCTTCCATATGATGACTTTAAAATTTTGTTTTTATTTTCTGTCATTTAAACCTTATATTTACAAGGCAGCGCACTGCGTTTTACCTAGGATTACTTGATAAAACCTTTCTTATGTATTTGTTTTGTATTGTTTTACCTACAAAAATTGAAACGTAGATAAAAACAAAACTTTCAATCCGCTGAATGTAAGTAGTAAGTTTGCAATATGCGGATTACCTATTCGAGTAGATACATATAAAACATGTAGTTTTGGATGTAAATATTGTTTTTCTAATTATAGGAAGATAATGGAATTTGATAAAAATTTACAAATTGGTAATGTTAAATCCGTTGAACGTCGATTAGATAAAATTTTCGTTCATAATAAAGTGGATAAAACGAATTTTTTAGATTTTTTAATATCTCAACGATATGATTGGCATTGTGGTGGTATGAGCGATCCATTCCAGCCAGCGGAAGAGAAATTCCATATTACAAAACAGTTAATTGATATTACTAAACAATACAATATTCATATTTTATTTAGTACAAAATCTTCAACACTGTATGGTTGTGAAGTTGATCCAGATTTACACACCTTCCAAATGTCCGTAACAAATGTAACTAATAACAAATCAATAGAGCCAAATGTTCCAGATATCTTAGAAAGATATAAATTATATCGAAATTTAAAAGACAATGGATTTAAAGTTGGCATTAGAATCCAACCATTCATTCCAGGAATTTCATCTACAGATATTATTGATATGTTTCATGACGCAGATCATTTTACTATCGAAGGTTTAAAAATTGTTCCACAAAATAAGGAACATAAAGAATACCTATTAAAACTTACTGGATTAGACAAATCTAGCTTCACACAAATGGGGTTATTAAATTTGAAGCCAAAAATTAGGTTAAATTTATATCAGCCGTTAATTGAGAAATTACAGCAATATTCTATTCCATATAGTATTGCGGATAATGATTTGCATTATTTAAGTACATCAAAATGCTGTTGTGGAGATGTGTTAACAAATAAAACAACAGACTTTAACAATACTGCAATGATATACAAATATGGAATTGACTACACCAAAGAAGAGGTTGATTCAGAATTAACTAAATCTAATGTGTGTGGCTGCAAATGTTGTCAGTTATTCACATCAAATAGACAAGAAGGATGTGTAACTGTTCAGGAATTTTATGATAAAAGATTTGACCGCAAGTCAAGTCCATTTAGCCCTAAATTTTTATATAAAGGAGAATAAAAATGCCAAAAGAACCAAATACAATTACGATTATTAAATCTGACGACTGGCAATCTATTGAAGTCAATGGGACTAATGTAGAAAACCATAAATTAGATGTTGATGATTTTACAGATGTTTTAAAGGAATTAGGGTTCAATGTCAACGTAGTATGGGAGGATTCAGGTGTTTAAGATACAAGAAATTGGTAGGTCTCCAACACCTAAGAAACCAATTACTGTATATGCAGTTCGTGAAGACAAAGATAGTGACAGTTGTTGTGATTTTGAGACAGTTGAATTCCTCATATACAAAGACGATAACTGGGTTTGGGTAAGTGGTTTGTGTTATGAACCATATGGATTAAATGGATCATGTGAAATATAAAAGGAGAGTTAATTGTTCCAGAAATTAAAAGAGAAAATTAGAAAATGGTTGCTAGAAATTCTGCAACCAGATATTGATGCCTTAAAAAATGAAATTAATGAAAGTAACACTACATTAAGATTTGCCACAAACAACTGCAATGAGGCGGTTCGTCAGTGTCAGATTTCAACAAAGCAGAATGAAGAAATGAAGAAGATGTACAACGAAATTACTGACGTAGCAGTTGACGTTGGGTTTCATGATTCAGAGCGTTCGTGGGCAGTCGTATGTATTGCCGGGAGACCTGAATATGTAAAATTTATTCCTTTAAGCGGTGCAGATGCTAGAACTGTTATGAATTTTTTAAGACAATTTCAGTATTCACGGACCATTGTTGATAGTCCTCTAAGATTCAAAGATGTGCTTCAGAGATATTTTATATAGAAGGAGATTAGCTATGACAAATAAACAAACAACACTGATTATTAAAGATAGAGCAACAGGCAAAACTACACAATTACTCTATACGAGTGCTACAACACAGTATCCGATTATTGTGCAGAATCATTCACAGGTCAAGCTATTATTAGACAAAGCAAACGATCTTGACTTAATTATTCCAGTGCCTATGACTGTAGAAGAATGTAAGAACAAGTATGGAATGAATTATGATCATGTTCTTATTGATGAAGGATACAATTTAATTGGCGAAGCTCTTGATGCTTATATGGGAACGCATGTGGTGGCAGTAACTTTGACTGATAGAGTAAAAGAATTTGCAGACAAGAAAGTGGTGAGATTGTAATGGAAGAGCCAAATTATATAACAGTTGAACAGCTTAAAAAAGAGTTAGCAAAACACCCAGATCATATGCCAGTTGTTGGCATAGATAATGAATTTATTACTACGACAGAACATGACACTATTGCACTTGAGGATGGTGTAGGATTATACAAATTTGGAGTTGTGAGAATTTGTTAATTGATGACTTTAGTTAAAAAATAAACCAGAAAGGAAAAATGAGAGTGTAGCTACTGTAAACCATATGGGCTTTCTGGTAAAGACAAATAGTATATCAAGGAAGTAAAAATAGAATTGCAAAATATATTGTACCAATTATTCAGAAATATATTAATGATAACAATATTGAAACATACATAGAGCCATTTTGTGGAGGAGCCAATATTATTGATAAGATTCAATGTAAAAACAAAATTGGTGCAGATATTAATGATGAATTGATTGCATTGCTGAAATACGTTCAAGAAAATCCAACAATTCCAATTGCTCCAGAAATTTGTTCGAAGGAACATTATATGGATGTTAGAGAAAATCGTAAAATTCATAGTAATAAATATTCCAAAGAGTACACTGCTCTGATTGGTTATTGTGCAAGCTTTGGAGGGAAATACTTCAATGGCGGGTTCGGACAAGATAAGACTGGAAAAAGAAATATTTATTATGAGAGAGTGATTAATTTACGAAAACAAGCGATTTCATTAAAGAATATTTCTTTTATGTAATTAATCATAAATTTGGAATAAATAGTTTTTCAGTTGCCTTTTGCCCGTTTGTACGATTAGCGTCTTGACACACTGTGCGTTCTTTTTGCCAAATGCATTTAAATTCTTCACTTGGCATATCGTATTCGCTAATAATAACAAGGTTATTTTGTGCAATATCATGGCAAAATTTATAAAAATAATCATAATCCATACAACTTTTAGCGTAGTTGCTCGTACCTTTGTATGGTGGATCAAGATATAATAAGCAATTTTTTACATCCTTGAAGTAGTTATAGTCACATGACATAAAAGAAATATTTAATTTACGAAAGGAGTGGTAAGCGTATGTTCACGAACGATAAACCTTTCATGATATCGGGAAGTCTAAAAGATACATTTAACGGGACGTTGGAAAAGACATTGAGATTCATTGTTGATATTTATGGAGAAACAGCAGATGAATTACGTGGAATTAAAGAAGTAGACGGAAAGTTATACTTTGGATGGATACCGACAAAAAACAGAGATGATGATGCTTTAGATGAAGAATATATGAAACAGTGGGATATTGTATTGTCTGGAGATATTATGAAACCATCTTTCAATATGTTGATAGAGATTATCATTAATTGGTTGAATAGTGACAACGCAGTATACGAGTATGACAGATTATATTATGAAGAAGATGATCTTGATTACGCTGAAGAGTTGATCAAAGGATGGACAATTTCTTCTATTACATATGATGACAATTGCCCAAGTTTTAGCGTATTTTCTGTTACACCACGATGGGGAGAGATTGGTAAATGATTGAAATTTTAGAAAAAGGAACACGAAAACAATGCACTTGTGAAAATTGTGGTGCGGAGTTGAGTTATGAGAAAGGTGATATTAAAGATAAACCAAAGCGTACGATCGATTTCAGAACTCTCAAACCAGTGTACCCACCAAACTATATTATCTGCCCACAGTGCAAACATCCAATCGAAGTCGAGGTAGAGAAAGATGATTAAGATTTTGAAAGATGGAACTAAACGTAAAGTTAAATGCAATGGATGTGGCGCTGTGTTGAGATTTGATGAATCAGATATTAAATCTGAACTTGTCGGATACAGCTATTGTAGTGGGTATGTGGAATTCATTCACTGTCCACAGTGTGGTCATAAAATTATATTGTAAAGTCAAACAGCAGAAAGGTGGTGAAAAGCAGTGCATCCTAACCGATTTTTTGATGAATGTGCTATTAGAACAGGACTTGATACGGTTGAAATTTTTGATGAAGAATTACGATCTAAACTACGTGATACACACCCAAAGAACTTTATCAAAACAAGAATAGAATTGCCAGTATATCAAATCAAACTAGCATATTTTACAGCAAAGGGAAACTATAAAAATGCACACAGATATGCGGTATTCAACTCAAAAGATGATAACGAGTATTCTGATTTTTGGCTTGATATGTTTGTTCGGGACTATAACAATGAGAATCCAGATCATCCAATGAAAGATTGCAAAATCTTAGATATGAAATATATCGGAGACGCTGTGCTGCCGATTGGTTAGGCTTCAACCATCTGTGCTAATTACCTTTAGAACATAAAGGTTTTCACGAAGATATGATTCAACGGATCGTTGGTTAGATTGTATCGAAAAAGTAATGTGATAGTGATGTAAAAAGACACTCACCAAGTATGGCTTTACCTCACGGAAAACGAAATAAATTTTCGTGAGGAAGTACATTTGGTTAAGAAACCTAAGAATATTGATGAATTATTAGATACATGCCCTGCAAACAAGACAATTTGTGACAACATGATTCGGGCATGGTCAATTATAAACAGAACTGATTATAAAAAGATTTTATGCTCAATTTCTGGTGGAGCTGACAGTGATGTAATGTTAGACATTATCTGGAAATGTGACGTACATAACAAGGTTGATTACATGTGGTTTGATACTGGTTTAGAATATCAAGCAACTAAAGATCATCTGAAATATCTTGAAAGCAAATATGGTATTGAGATTGTCCGACAGAAAGCAATCAAAGCAATTCCATTATCATGTAAGATTTATGGGCAACCATTCATGTCCAAGCATGTAAGCGAAATGATGTATAGATTGCAAAGCCACGGATTCCAATGGGAAGACAAACCATTTGATGATTTATATCAGAAGTATCCGAAGTGCAAATCTGCTCTTATGTGGTGGTGTGATTCACACAGTACGTTAAATAATGGCAAAAGATTGAGTAGTTTTAACATTAACTATAACAGATTTTTAAAAGAATTTATAGTCCAGAACCCACCGCAATTTAAGATTTCTGGGAAGTGTTGCAACTATGCTAAGAAAGATGTATCTCATAAAGCAATAAAAGACAATGGATACGATCTAAGTATTATAGGTGTTCGGAAAGCCGAAGGCGGAGTAAGGGCATCAAGATATAAAAGTTGTTTTGATGAAAAGGTCGGGCAGTGTGATCAATACAGACCAATTTTTTGGTATTTGGATAGCGACAAATCAGAATATTGTGCATATTTTAAGATTAGCCATTCGGATTGTTATGAACGATATGGATTAAAAAGGACAGGCTGTTGTGGGTGTCCTTTTGGTAAAGATTATCAAAACGAACTTGATATCGTAAAACAATTTGAACCAACAATGTATAACGGTATCTGTAATATTTTTAAAGATTCTTATGAGTATACAAAGAAATACAGAGAATTTGTAAAGGAGAGAAAGCTTGACATTAGATAAAGAAGATATTTATGACATTGCCAAGGCGGTCGTAAAAGTAATTGAAGATAAAGATATGATGAAATCGGAAGAAAATAATTGTACCTCAGAAAAAGTAGAGCTTCAAACATTAAATGCTGGTGATACCTTTAAGGTAGCAGGGTATGAATGGATTGTGTTAAATCAGTTCAAGGTATTCAAAACTTGTTTTTGCATTATGAAAGATTTTTTGGCTGATACACAGCCATTCGACACATATTGTAACAGATGGGAACCTAGTCGTCTTCGTCATGATTTAAAATATATCGAATGTGAAATTGAAGATAATTGTCATCATGATGTGTTGCAGTATATGGAACGTGATTTAATGGCACTTGATGGAACAATGGCGAATGAAGTAAGTATTGATAAAGTTTCTTTACTAACTTTAGACGAATATAGGCTATACAGGGAGTATTTAGAGTACCCAACAAAATTTCCAGGTCATATTGAATGGGTATTATTAACTGCCGTATCAGAAGAAAATCGTTCAGCTATTTGTGCTGTTGATACATGTGGAGTTGTCAAACAATGTTATTGTGCGGAGTCTTTTAACATTCGTCCAGTATGTACATTTAGATCAGATGTACTAGTAGAGAGAGTGCACTCATGAATGCAAATGATAAGTTAAAGAAATGGATCAATCATAATTATTTGACAAAAGGAGATAGAAGAATGATCACAGATAAAACAAAATGGGATGATGCTGATTATTATGAAGAAAATTTTGAAGACATTATGTTTGATAAATTATCCTCTCACAACCCCCTCGCTAATGGTGACCTTGCGAAGTTAGTAAATACTGGGAAATTAACTGTAGATCAGGAGACTGTCTATTCTCATGATTTTTATTCAAAAATCAGAACGATTGTGTGTCTAAGATATAAGTATTATGCAATCGAATATTGGAATTGTAATGATAGAAGTAATTGGTATTATAAACAACCGTATGAAGTTAAAGAACATACGATTACAGTTACTGAGTGGATTCCAGTAAAACAGGATTCATAAAATAAATGTTTTGTATACAAAAAAGATACCACCTCAATTAAGAAGTGGTATCTCGTATACAAAATTACACCGTTCTCAAACAACTTTTGATTTATGTGCAAATTCATTATAGCACAGAAAGGAGAAATATGGAACAGGTTTTTGCATCAGACTATGAGGATGTTTATAAAGTTAAAGATGGCGTAATGTTTCACGTTAAGAAATACCGTAGAGTTTATGACGAAAACGGATGTTCTAAGCAAATTTATTTTGAAGATAAACCAAAATTAAAATGTTATGCAAGAAAAGGCGATCATAGATATTGTACTTTAAGGATTGCCAATGAAGACGTAAGAGTCAATGATGGATTTGCATTGAATCCTAAATATGAAACAGTTAACAAAGGTTCAGTTTTTGAATATTCAACAGGTGGATATCCACGAAATGGATATTTAGTTGAGCTTGCTGAAAATGAGTCATCTTATAAATACGAAATCAAGACACATGGCAATATGTTTGTTGGCGATGCAAGCAACCTTGTTGAATTTTTAAATGAAATTATTGATCAAATAGGTGTATATGATTGGAGGGTTTGAAGAATGAAGAAAGAAAAGACAGTTGAAGAATATTACTGTGATTTTTGTGGTAATGAATGTACTGATGAACACTATGACGTTACCTTGCCATTTAAACAAACAGATGGATATACGAGCAGATTTGCTCCAGAAAATCCAGATGATAAATTGATAGCAATTCATAAATTAAATCTATGTGCTAAGTGTGCTAGGATCAATGCACAAACATGTACATTTTTGTCAAATGCATGCAGACGTAGATTAGATGTTAAGCAGACTGTAGAAATTGATTTGTCTGATCCTGCTTTTAAGAAAGATCCGTTGATACGTTGTGTCACTCGACCAGATATAGATAATACAATGATACTTAATTATAAAGAGGTACAGTGAATGAAGAAAACAGAAACAAAATATTACTGTGATTTCTGCCATAAAGAGTGTACCAACAAACATCATAAATTAATAATACCAACAGTTGAATACCTTGGAATCAATAGCCCTGATCAGTCAGTTCTTGGTTCTTCCGAGGTAGATGTTTGCCATAGATGTGCAGAGATTGTTGCTGTTACGTTAAATATGATAGCAAGACACACACAGGATTCTAAAAAGTGTAATGGTTCAATAACAAGAGACATTACCGAATACGAGAATTCATCTATAATCAAACGGATCAAAATTACGATTGACTGTGACTATAGCAAAAAGAAACAAAATGGATAAAATTTGACTTTGAAATAAGAAAAGGAGAGATAAGAAACTTGGCAAAAGAAAGAGCGTTAGCACATATTGAAGAAATTGCATGGATTAAACCGATTGATGGTGCAGATAATATCGAACTAATTGGCGTTCTTGGTTGGGTATTAATCGCAAAGATTGATGAATTTAAAGTTGGGAACAAAGCTGTATTTGTTGAAATTGACAGCAAATGCCCAGCGGATGATGAGAGATTTGCTTTCTTAGAGAAGAAGCATTATAAGGTCAAAACAATGAAACTCGGCAAATTTAAATGTTTTAGTCAAGGGTTAGCATTACCACTTACATTATTCCCAGAATTATCTGACAGAAAACTTGGTGACGATGTTACAAAGGAATTAAGAATTACATATTCTTCCGAGGAAGACCGTAAGAGAAAATCGAACAAGATAGATCCAAATGCTAAATATAAAGCTATGGCTGCAAGGCATAAAGAATTTTTCTCAAAACCAATTATTAGAAAAATCATGAGATACGACATTGGTAGAAAAATTTTATTCTTGTTCTTTGGTAAGAAAAAAGATAATCCTAAACAGTTCCCATCATGGATTGTGAAGACAGATGAAAACCGAATTGAAAATTGCCCATTCTATCTTGAGTCTAATGAGGAGTGGATTCAAACAGAGAAAATTGATGGAACGTCTTGCACATATGCTGTTGATCGGATGAAACGTGGCAAAAACAAATTTGAGTTTGTTGTATGTAGTAGAAATGTCCGACAGGCTGACAGAGATCAGGAATGTTATCATGACTCAAATATCTACTGGGAACTTGCCGACAAATATAATATCGAAAAGGTTTTAAGTGACTATGCTATTGCAAATAATTACGATCGTGTTGTTTTACAGGGAGAAGGTACAGGTAGCGTACAAGGAAATCCTTATAAATTGAAAGACAATCGCTTATTCGTATTCAATTTGGTAGTTGAAGGAATTCGTAAAGGTACACAGGAAATGGCAAAATTCTGTGAAGAAAACAACTTAGAACATGTGCCAATTATCAACGAACACTACAAAACGCCTGACACGATGGAAGAGATTAAACTTCAGGCTGATGGATTCAGTATTATCAATCCAAAAGTTAAAAGAGAAGGATTTGTATACAGAAGTCTTGACGGACAGCAAAGTTTCAAAAATGTCAGCAGAGAGTATCTGCTAAAACACCAGTAAAATAAAGGGTTTTTGACGATTGAATTTTTACATAAAACTCGAATTTTATCATACGAAAGGAGAATTATGAGCGAAAGAAAACCAAGACTTACATTATTGTGTGGCTTATCGGCATCTGGTAAGTCACAATATATAGAAAATATAATATGGATCAAAGAAGACATTAGAGAAGAGGAGAAGTCGGTAGTTTTGTCTACTGACAATTTAAGAAAAGAAATTTGTGGTTCTGTTAAAGATCAGTCTATGAATGGTGTTGTATTTCAGAAATTCCATAATTTAATTCGAAGTAACCTTAAAAATGGTATGGACGTATTTGCAGAAGCAACGAATATTACTATGAAATCCAGAAGAGCCATTCTCAATATGACCAAAGGAATTGATTGCGAGAAAGTTTGCGTGGTTATCGTAAAGCCGATTGACGAATGTAAAAGAGATAATGCTGACAGAGAACATCCAGTTCCAGGATATGTAATTGACAAACAGGCAAGAAAATTCCAGATTCCATTCCTTGAAGAAGGATGGGATAAGATTGAATTTGTTGATCATATAACCGATATAAACAGATACATTTTTAAGATTGAAAACAAATGGGTTCCAGAAGAGTATAACGACTTTGACCAGAAGAATCCGTATCATATGGAATCTCTTGGCAAACATATGACGGATGCTTACGATTTTTCAAAAAAGATTCATAACGATTATTCAGTATTAGTGGCTACTAAATATCACGATATGGGTAAATTATACACTCAGACATTCGATGAGAATGGTGTGGCACACTATTACGGACATGAAAATATTGGTGCATACATGATGTTGGTCTATGAGGTTGCAAATCAGCATTCTTTATTTGTGAATCATAATCTAGGAGACATTGCTTTCTATATTAATTACCACATGTTACCGTTCCAGTGGAAGCCAATCTCCGAATGTGACAATAAATGGATTAAAATCATGGGACATAAAAAATATGAGAATTTATGGTCTCTGCATATCGCTGATTTAGTTGCTTCAAAGAGAGAAAAAGGTTTATCTGAAGCTTTAAAAGCTAAGAGAGGTTTTGATAATGAATTTGATCTATAACCCACCTAACCCAGACGCTCAGTTAAACAATCCGTGTTATTACGATTCTGAGCAGTTTGAGTTAGAGGAAGAGTTTGAAATTCAAAATTATCCAGATGATGACGAGGAGGATACAGATGATTAAATTACACTTATGGCAGTTTATGCTTTGCAATTTTGGAACTGTTGCCATTGGCACATTTCTTGGTGCTATGGTAGCAGGCGGATTCCTTATCCGCAAACTTGACATTGCTAGACTTCAGGAATTGATTGATGACAATGAGGAAAAGATTGAATTTCTCGAACAGGAACGAGAAGAAATTGATGATGAGATCGATGAATTAGACGATAAGTCTGATGAAGATAATGATGACATTATTACAGGCGAGGAGGACGAAGAGTAATGGAAGAACTTTCCAAAGCAGTTATTGAGTTACAACTCTCATATGGCTTGAGTCTGCGAACAATTCAGAAGATGGTGCGTGATGTATACAAAAATACAAATGATGCACCGCCAACAGGTATTACACCTAAGACAACTAAATCAAAATCAACTAAATAAGGAGTGAATTACTACGGCTAATTTCTTACAGCGTAAAGAATATTTTGGAAAGTATCGTGTTGTAGCAGCATATAACATGGATACTAATGATTTTCCTAGAACTGATGCAGGATTAATAGATCCTAGCTTTGATGATTTGTACATAAAATGCTCATTTGGTAATCAGATATATTACTATGGGAAAGGCAAGCATAGAGGCGAATATACCCTTGTGGCTTATATCCCTTCATTAATAAGAGGGCATAACATTATAAAGGCGATTCGAGAGATAAACGAAGATATTCCTTATTATATAGAAGAAACTGATAAAGAAGTGCTGTTTAGATTTGATGTGAAACATCTGGATACTGTTGCCGAGTTGCTGAAGGCACAGAAGAGTAGAATCCGTGACGATGGAACTTGCAAATATATCTCGCCTTTTTCACTGAAAAACTTGCCAAAAACACCTTATAAAATTCCAGATGATGAATTGAGTACCTACAAGAAATTAACTGCAAATTTAAAGCGTGAGGATATGTATAAGGTAGGGCAGATTGCAACTAGATTCTTAAAAGAAAAGATATGCTCACGCAAGTTTACATTCCAAGACTTGAAAGCAGAACAGAAGAAGATGGGATTGAAAGGCAAAAATTATATTCATGCTAAAGGATTATGGGATGAATATTGCCGATATACAGAAAATGAACTACACAAGGAGAATTTACTATGAATACAAATAATGTAATGATGACCGAAAACGATAAAAGAAACGTAGAAAACACAGACTTACAGAAGCAGATTAAAAAAGAAAAACACAAACTTGATTTCATTAAAGATGTTGACAAACTGCTCAAGAAATATAAATTACCAAAAGATTATCTGTATTTGGCGGCTAAAAAGTCAAGTCTTAACACAGATCGTCAGTTATATATGATCGAAGTTGAAACATTTAATGATGGTGTATATGACGGTAATGTAAGTTTAATCGTACATGGCACCGAAGATGAAGTGAAAAAACAGAAAGATCTGTTGGTTGAAAAATTAAAAGAACAGTACAAAGACGAACCAGAAATGACTTTTGAGGATTCTTACTATAACGAAGTCGGATTACCTCTGATGCTTTGTGAACAGTGATGAGAACCAAAATATATGTGCCTTATAAAAGGCAAAGTAAATTAAATCAATTGAAAGATTATATAGAAATCAAATTAAACAGACTTAATTACGAAATATTAAATTTTGTGAAAATTGCACAAAGAAAATGGAAAGGAAATACATATATGGGATTATTAACAGAAAGCGGATTAATGAAAGTTGCAGAGTTTGAGAAAGTATCGTTTGATCAGTTCGTACAGGACTGGGAGAAACAGATGGTTAGATACCCAGAAGAATCAATCTATGGTGGCTTAAAATTACCTTATCGTAAAACAGCTGACTCCGCAGGGCATGACTTTATTAGTCCAGCAGATATTACAATTCGTCCAGGAGATGCACGAGTTATTCCTACAGGAATCAGATGTAAGATTGAAAAAGGATGGGTGTTATTAGTATTCATTCGCAGTAGTTTGGGCATCAAAGCACAGGCTAGGATTGGTAACGGTACAGGGGTAATTGACGGTGACTACTACCACGCAGACAATGAAGGACATATCTTTATCAAGGTTGAGAATCATGGCAATGAACCGCTGAAGCTCAAGAAAGGTGATGCATTTGCACAAGGAGTTTTCCTACCTTATGGTGTAGCCGATAAAGAAGCTGTAACAACTAAAAGAACTGGCGGAATTGGAAGTACAGGTAAATAAATGAATTATTTTGCACAAACAAAAGGACTGATCAATGCTGTGGATATGAAAGAGTATTCACAGCAACAGTCCGATGCACAATTAAGTAAAATATTTGATGACTTATATGACTACTTAGTAAATGATATATGGGAAACTGCACAGATGAATGGTAGAACAGAAACATACCGTAAGACACAATCAATGTCTTGCGATACTGACAAGTCACTTGATTCTTGTATTGCAGTATTAGAAGACTTCATGAATAAAGGATATGTCTGTATTGTGACACGTAAATACGTTGATTGTACGAGATATTACTACAAAATCTACATCAGTTGGTCAGGGCATCCGCCTAATGTCCACGGATATGTAACAGTTGATGATAAAGACAAAGAGAAATTGGTATTCTCTTCATATTTAAAGTAGGAGGAATTATATATGATTAAAATTGAACACCCAGTATTCCAAAGTCCAGAGCAGTGGATGTTAGACAACGTACCATATTTCGAAGAACTTGTAGAACATATTGAAGGGCAGAATAAAGTAAGCGCTAAGGCGGTGTAGTTATGATGGATGTTATTCTAAAACCAACAGATGTTCAGAAGATGCTGAGATGTAGTAAATATAAAGCCTACAAATTATTTAGCCAACCAGGATTTCCTGCATTGCAAATCGGCAAAGAGTATTACATTAAAGAGTCAGATTTTAACAAATGGTTTGATACATATAAAGGTAAAAATGTACCGTTTGAGTTGCTTTAGCATCGTGTATCAGTTATAATTTTATATATCACTTCAAGTGATACAGAAAAATAAGTGATATATTGGTATCAATTAGTCTGATATAAAAAGTGATATAAAATTTTGCACAACTTCTGAAGCACTGATAAATACTAGGGTGCAGCGTTTAAAACATCGGTCTCCAAAACCGCAGTTGGGAGTTCGAGTCTCTCTGCCCCTGTTACGAAAACAGATTAAATTTTATTTAGTCTGTTTTTTCTTTTATAGGAAAAGAAAGCGTATGTCAGATTTTACCCTTTGAATTTTAGCAAGATTAGTTTGTGAAATGTTACAAAAATATTACAGAATACTACAAAACCACTTTACAAAAGAAGAATAATATGTTAAATTTAATAAATGTAACAGAAATGTAACAAAATATCAAAGAGTAGAATTGAGGCAGAATTATGATAAAGACAATAAAGAAAGTAGCTGTTATAATAATGACAGTCGTAATAATGATATCGACAGTTACGATAGCTGATCAAGCATCGTCGACAACCGTTCAGGCAGCATCAGGGTATAGTGGAAAGATTTATAAACACTGGTGCAAATTAAGAACAGCAAAGTCTAAACGTTCTAAAACGATCAAGAAACTAAGTGTAGGAACAAAAGTTACAGTATTATCAACAAGTGGAAGCTGGAGAAAAATTAAAGTTGGTAACAAAACTGGATATGCATTAAAAAAGTATGTTTATATCAGTACAAATGCACCAAAACTTACGGGAAGTACTTATAACAAAGGACAAACCGTTGCAAGTTTTGCACAACGATTTGTTGGGAATCCATATGTATGGGGAGGAACAAACTTGAATATGGGAGCGGATTGTTCAGGATTCGTAAAAAGCGTCTATAAGTCATTTGGATATAATCTTCCAAGAAGTTCATCCTCACAAAGAAGTGCAGGACGTAAGGTTTCTTACAGTAATAAACAGCCAGGAGATCTGATCTGTTATAGTGGGCATATTGCTATTTATATAGGCAATGGAAAGATTGTTCATGCAAGTTCAAGAAAAACAGGAATTAAGATTTCACCAAAGGCTAATTATCGAAAAGTACTTTCTGTAAGAAGAATTGTAAAATAATTAAGAAAGCAGGATAAGATATGAGATATGAAGGAATGATCTATCGGCCGCCAAGTGAAGCATACAGTCTGATCGTACAGGTAACGATCGGATGTAGTCAGAATCGTTGTATTTTTTGCAGCATGTTTAAAGAAAAACGATTTAGGATCAGAAAAGTAGAAGAAGTCTTAGAAGATTTACAAGATGCAAGAAATAAGTATCGATATGTAGAGAAGATTTTTTTGGCAGATGGAGATGCATTGATTTGTAAGATGACAGATCTTGAAGCAATCCTTCATTTTATCAAAGATCAATTCCCAGAATGTAAACAAGTAACTTTATACGGATCGCCAAGAAGCATTTTGATGAAACAACAAGAAGATTTGGACAAATTAAGAGAACTTGGAATATCTATGATCTATATGGGATTGGAATCAGGAAATGATGAAGTCCTTACATATATGAAAAAAGGTGTAACATCACAAGAGATGATAGAGGCAGCACAGAAAGTAAAACAGGCAAAGATCCGTTTATCTGTGACAGCTATATCAGGGTTAGGTGGAAGACGGCTATGGAAGGAACATGCAAAAGATACAGGACTTGTTTTATCCCAGATGAAGCCAGATTATATAGGATTGCTTACATTAATGATAGAAGAAGATCTTCCGTTAGCAGATAAGATCAGAAGCGGAGAATTTGAACTGTTAAATCCATATGATATTTTGATCGAGACAAAAGAACTGTTAAAATATATGGATTGCCCAGATTGTATTTTCAGATCGAATCATGCATCTAATTATGTGAATTTAAGAGGAACATTAAATCAGGATAAGGAAGCAATGATCAATCTGTTAGACGAAGCAATCAAAGGAAATGTTCATTTGAAATCAGAGTGGATGAGGGGATTCTAATATAGCTAGAATCAAGGAACGAGACAATAGGAATATTATGAGCCTATTGTCTCGTTCCTTTTTATGCAGAGAAACTCATAACTTAATGAATTCAGGTTTCTTATCTCGAAAGACGGTATAATAACGAATTCCAAGATTAGACAGAAAATCAGGTAATTTATAAAAATCATAAGCCATATGTTTTGGACAATGGCCATCAGATCCGATCGTAATAATTTCACCACCAAGTTCTATATATCTTTTTATGATCTCATGATGAGGATTTGGATCACTCATTCCATATTTAAGTCCAGCAGTATTCACTTCAATACCTTTGCCATTTTCAATGATCATCCTTAAAATGGCATCTAAAAGATCAGAATAATCTCTATAATGGAATTCAAAAGAAGGATCCTTGATATAACGTGCAGCATAATCAAGATGTCCATAGACACAATAATGATTAAAAGAAGAAATATTTTTTAAGATATCTTCAAAATAATGAGCAAGTCCCAGACGGGCAGGATATGTTTCAAAATAAATCGCATCATATGGATCCATAAAATCAACAATATGAGTAGAACCAATGATAAAATCAAAAGGCTCATCCTTGACGAATGCAGCACATTGATCTAGGGTTGTTGGCATTAATCCAAGTTCCACTCCATAATTGATTTCAATCTGATCCTGATAGTGTTCTTTCATTTTAAATATTTCTTCTTTATAGGAAGGAAGATCTAGAAGGAAATCAAATCCATCAGGATTAACAGGATAATCAATATCATGATGCTCTGTAAAACAAATAGTTTTAAGACCAAGTGAAACAGCATGTCGGATCATTTCTTCCATAGGAGATTCAGAATCGGAAGAAAAGCTGGTATGTAAATGATAATCTGCAAGAATCATAAAAAACTCCTTTGTAAATAGTTAATATAATACTTTTATTATATACATTATGACAGAAAGGTAAAGAAAAAATAAAATCTATGTAAAAAGTTCTTTAAATATAAGAGTAGGTTTGTTAAAATTATTTATGTCGGAATAACGACAAATGAAATATATGTGGGAGATCCAATAAGAGGGTCTGTAAAAACACAGGAGGAATCGTAAAAAATGAATACACTAACACATGTCGGTAATCTGTTTGCGTTTATCGGCGGACTTGGAATGTTCCTGTATGGAATGGATATCATGGCATCAGGACTTCAAAAGACAGCAGGAAATAAGATGAAAGACCTGCTTGGCTATTTAACAAATAATCGTATTTTAGGTGTACTTGTAGGAGCACTGGTTACAGCAATTATTCAGAGTTCATCAGCAACCACTGTTATGGTTGTAGGTTTTGTAAATGCAGGGATTATGAATCTTACACAGGCAGCCGGTGTTATCATGGGAGCCAATGTAGGTACAACGATCACGGCATGGCTGGTATCAGCTAATGAATGGGCGGGAGCGTTAAAACCAGATTTTTTTGCACCATTTATTTTAGGAATCGGAGCTTTCATCATCACATTCTCTAATAAGCAGAAGATGACACAGAAAGCGGAGATTGCCGTCGGATTTGGTATTTTATTTATTGGATTATCATCTATGTCATCATCCATTGGAGTATATCAGGATAGTCCGGTATTCTACAAAGCATTTCAGGTATTAGGAGGAAATCCAATCCTTGGTATTTTAGTCGGCGCTGTTGTTACAGCGATCATTCAGAGTTCATCTGCATCTGTCGGTATTTTACAGACATTAGCGATGAGAGGAATCGTAAACTGGAGATCAGCGATCTTTATTACGTTAGGGCAGAATATTGGTACTTGTATCACAGCAATCTTATCTAGTGCGGGTGCAAATAAAACAGCAAAAAGAGCAGCTGTGATCCATTTAAGTTTTAATGTATTAGGTGCAGCTATTTATGGGGTGATCATGACGATTTTCTTTGGAATCTTCCCAGATCTTGCAATGCAGCATATATCCAGTACACAGATTTCTATTTTCCACTCGATCTTTAACATATCTGTGACGATACTGTTATTCCCATTCGCGAATGCATTGGTAAAATTATCTGGACTTATCATTCGTGAAGAGCCAGTAGAAGACGAAGAAGAAGAACCAGAAGAGAAAGCATTACGTCACTTAGATCCACGTATTCTTGAAACACCTGCATTTGCAGTTGAGAATGCAGTGAAAGAAGTGGTACGTATGGGTGAGATCGTATTAAAGAATTTAAATCGTGTAACAAAAGAAGCAATGAGTGGAGAACCAAGACAGAGTAAGATCGATAAAGTTCATAATGATGAACAGGTGATCAACCATTTAGAACCAATGATCACAGAATATCTTGTAAAGATCAGTCATTTGGCGATCACAGAAAAAGAGATGAAAGTTGTCAACAATCTGTTTGATTCGATCACAGATATTGAGCGTTCAGGAGATCATGTAGAGAATATGGCAGGATATCTGCAGCATATCAAAGATATGAATGAAAATATTTCAGAAGATGCGATTGAAGAGCTTAGAAATATGAATAATATTGTAAGAGCTGCATTTGAGTCAGCAATTCGTGCGATTGAATTTGACGATACCAAAGAAGCAAAAGAAGCATTATCTTATGCAGAAGATGTATATTGTACAAGAAAGATCATCAGAAAGAGACATATTCAGAGAATGAAAGATGGAGATTGTTCTCCAGATATTGGTGTATATTTCCTTGATATCATTTCCAGTATGGAAAGAATTGCAGGATATGCATTTACAATTGCAAGATACATTTTAAGTCAGAATGATGAAGAAGAATAAGGAAAAGTTTTTTATTCATTGTGCCGAAGAAACGGGATAAAATTTGGTAGAATTGTACAAAATCGTTTTATTGTATACATGATAAAAATACTAAATTTCACTTGAATTTTTTGTCAGTATTGTTTAAAATAAAAAGGAAGTTTGTCAATAGATTAACAGATTGGCAAATCCATCAAAATTTAATTAATCAAGACTTAGGAGGAATTTGAGATGGCAGTTAAAGTAGCAATTAATGGATTTGGACGTATTGGACGTCTTGCATTCAGACAGATGTTCGGAGCAGAAGGATATGAAGTTGTAGCAATCAACGATTTAACATCTCCAAAGATGCTTGCACACTTATTAAAATACGATTCTTCACAGGGAACATATGCATTAGCTGATAAAGTAGAAGCTGGTGAAAACTCTATCACAGTTGATGGAAAAGAAATCACAATCTACGCTGAAGCTGATGCTAAAAACCTTCCATGGGGAGAACTTGGAGTAGACGTAGTACTTGAGTGTACAGGATTCTACACATCTAAAGAAAAAGCATCTGCTCATATCGAAGCAGGAGCAAGAAAGGTTGTTATTTCTGCACCAGCAGGAAACGATCTTCCAACAATCGTTTACAATGTAAACCATGAAGAATTAAAAGCAGAGGATACAGTTATTTCTGCTGCATCTTGTACAACAAACTGCTTAGCACCTATGGCTAAAGCTCTTAATGATCTTGCAGCAATCAAATCTGGAATCATGTGCACAATCCATGCTTACACAGGAGATCAGATGACTCTTGACGGACCACAGAGAAAAGGTGACTTAAGAAGATCTCGTGCAGCAGCAGTTAACATCGTACCTAACTCTACAGGTGCTGCTAAAGCAATCGGACTTGTTATTCCAGAATTAAACGGAAAATTAATCGGATCTGCTCAGCGTGTTCCAACTCCTACAGGATCTACAACAATCTTAACAGCAGTTGTTGAAGGAAATGTAACAGTTGATGAAGTAAACGCAGCTATGAAAGCAGCTCAGACAGAATCTTTCGGATATAACACAGACGAAATCGTATCTAGCGATATCGTAGGAATGAGATATGGTTCTTTATTCGATGCTACACAGACAATGGTTCTTCCATTAGATAATGGAACAACAGAGGTTCAGGTTGTATCTTGGTATGACAACGAAAACTCTTACACAAGCCAGATGGTAAGAACAATCAAATACTTTGCTGAATTAGCTTAATTTGATATTGGAATGAGGACAGGCCTGTAATTATACAGTGTAATAAGACTCAGATAAGGGGTCCGGTCTTTTGGACCGGGCCCCTATTTTTAATCAAGGATTGAGAAACCCTGATCAATTAAGATATGCCTTATGGCATACAATCTTAGGAGGAAAAACGAAACATGTTAAACAAAAAATCTGTAGATGACATTAATGTAGCAGGAAAGAAAGTCTTAGTACGTTGCGATTTCAACGTGCCTTTAAAAGACGGACAGATTACAGATGAAAATCGTCTGGTAGCAGCACTTCCAACAATCAAGAAACTGATTTCTGACGGTGGAAAAGTAATCCTTTGCTCTCACTTAGGAAAACCTAAAGGAGAACCAAAACCAGAATTATCTTTAGCACCAGTAGCAGTACGCTTAAGCGAACTGTTAGGACAGGAAGTTAAATTTGCAGCAGATGACAATGTTGTCGGAGATAATGCAAAAGCAGCAGTAGCTGCTATGAAAGATGGAGAAGTAGTACTTCTTCAGAATACTCGTTACAGAGCAGAAGAAACTAAAAATGGTGAAGCATTCAGCAAAGATCTTGCAAGCCTTTGTGATGTATTTGTAAACGATGCGTTTGGTACAGCTCATAGAGCACACTGCTCAAACGTTGGTGTAACAGAATATGTTGACACAGCCGTTGTAGGATATTTAATGCAGAAAGAGATTGATTTCTTAGGAAATGCGGTTAATAATCCAGAAAGACCTATGGTAGCCATCTTAGGTGGAGCGAAAGTTGCTGACAAATTAAAAGTAATTGATAACTTACTTGAAAAATGTGATACACTGATCATCGGTGGAGGAATGGCTTATACATTCTTAAAAGCACAGGGATTAGAAGTTGGTAAATCTTTAGTAGACGATGAAAAAATCGACTATTGTAAAGAAATGATGGCAAAAGCAGAGAAATTAGGAAAGAATTTATATCTTCCAATCGATACAACAGTAGCAGACGGATTCCCAAATCCTATCGATGCTGAGATCGAAGTATCTGTTGTAGCAGCTAATGCAATTCCAGCTGATAAAGAAGGACTTGATATTGGACCAGCTACATGTGAGAAATTCGCAGAAGCAGTAAAAACTGCTAAAACAGTTGTATGGAATGGACCTATGGGTGTATTTGAAAACCCTATCCTTGCCAAAGGAACAATTGCCGTTGCTCAGGCTTTAGCTGATACAGATGCAACAACAATTATCGGTGGAGGAGACTCTGCAGCAGCTGTTAACCAGTTAGGATTTGCAGACAAGATGACACACATCTCTACAGGTGGTGGAGCTTCTCTTGAATTCTTAGAAGGAAAAGATCTTCCAGGTGTAGTAGCAGCCAACGACAAATAATCATTGCACTTAAATATTTAATATTTAATACACTTTATAAACAAAATGTCAAGAAAGAAGGATATTAGTCTTATGCGTAAAACAATCGTAGCAGGAAACTGGAAAATGAACAAAACTCCTAGCGAGGCAAAAGCATTAATCGAAGAATTAAAACCATTAGTAGCAAGTGAAACTTCTGATGTAGTATTCTGTGTACCAGCAATCGACATTCCAGCAGCAATTGAAGCAGCAGCAGGAAGCAACATTGCAATCGGTGCTGAGAATATGTACTTTGAAGAAAGTGGAGCTTACACAGGAGAAATCGCTCCTAATATGTTAACAGATCTTGGAGTAAAATATGTTATTCTTGGACATTCTGAAAGAAGAGAATACTTTGCTGAAACAGACGAGACTGTTAACAAGAAAGTATTAAAAGCTTTTGAACATGGAATTACACCAATCGTTTGCTGTGGAGAAACTCTTGCTCAGAGAGAACAGGGAGTTACAATTGACTTCGTTCGCCAGCAGATCAAGATTGCATTCCAGGGAGTAAGTGCTGACCAGGCTAAGACTGCAGTTATCGCTTATGAGCCAATCTGGGCTATTGGAACAGGTAAAGTTGCAACTACAGAACAGGCTCAGGAAGTTTGCGCAGCAATCCGTGCATGTATCGCAGAAGTATATGATGAAGCTACAGCAGAAGCAATCCGCATTCAGTATGGTGGATCTGTATCTGCAGCTAGTGCACCAGAATTATTTGCACAGCCAGATATCGACGGTGGATTAGTTGGTGGAGCATCATTAAAACCAGATTTTGGTAAAATCGTAAACTATAAATAAATTTGATTAATTAAATGATGGGTCCCTCGGATATTGAATATCCGGGGGATTTTTTCTTTTTTATGTAATGGTAGAATACGTTAAAAGAATAAAAGACTAGAAGCAAAGAATAAATCGGTTTATAATAAACAGTAAGATCAAGCACAAAAAGATTCCAAGAGTAGATGAAATGGGGGCATGTGATATGGAGAAATACAAAAGAATTTTTGTCATTGTCTTAGATTCCTTAGGGATCGGAGAAATGCCAGATGCAGCCAGATTTGGAGATCATGATGTAGACACCTTTGGGCATATCTGTGATATCGTGGGAACATTAAATATTCCAAATCTAAAAAAACTTGGATTGTTAAATTTACATCCAACAAAAGAAATGGAAGAAGAAAGACATCCAATTGCCTACTACACCAGATTAAAAGAAACTAGTAACGGAAAAGACACTATGACAGGTCATTGGGAGATGATGGGACTTAAGATCGAGAAACCATTTCTTACCTTTACAGACACAGGTTTTCCACCAGAATTGATCCATGAATTAGAAGAAAGATGTGGAAAGAAAGTTATTGGCAATAAATGTGCCAGTGGAACGCAGATTTTGGATGAATTAGGTGAAGAAGAGATCAAAAATGGTTCAATGATCGTATATACATCTGCCGATTCTGTGATGCAGATCTGTGGAAATGAAGAAACTTTTGATCTTAAGAATCTTTATCGCTGTTGTGAAATCGCAAGAGAACTTACGATGAAAAATGAATGGAAAGTCGGAAGAGTCATTGCAAGACCATATGTGGGAAAGAAAAAAGGCGAATTTGTAAGAACAAGCAATCGAAGGGATTATGCTTTAAAACCATTTTCAAGAACTGCTTTAAATGCATTAAAAGATGGAGGATTTGACGTAATTTCAGTAGGAAAGATCAATGATATTTTCTGTGGAGAAGGAATCACAAAAGCATATCATTCTGAAAGCTCTGTGCATGGAATGCAGCAGACCGTGGATGTATGCAAAGAAGATTTTCATGGACTTTGTTTTACCAATCTGGTAGACTTTGATACACTCTGGGGACATCGAAGAAATCCAGTCGGCTATGCAAAAGAGATCGAGAAATTTGATGTTGGTTTAGGAAATCTGTTAGAAGTTTTAAAAGAAGATGATTTATTGATCATCACCGCAGATCATGGAAATGATCCAACTTATACAGGAACAGACCATACAAGAGAATACACACCATTTATCGCATATTCAAAGTCTATGAAAGAAAATGGAAGGCTAGAAGATCAAGATACATTTGCAGTGATCGGAGCTACGATCGCAGATAATTTTGGTGTCACGATGCCAGAAGGAACGATCGGAACATCTTTATTAAGTCAATTAAAATAGTACAACTGGAATAAAAACACCACAGAAGGAAATAAAGATCTCCTGTGGTGTTTTGTTTACAATTTGGTATGTATATTATTCATCTAAAATCGAATCCATAAAAGAAATAATACCAGCTTCCACCTCATCTTTGATTTCATCATAATTATGAATCTCATGGCGGTAACCAGAATAAACACGAGTTTTTACTGTATGTCCAGTATCTACAAGCCAGTTGGTAACTTCATAAATACCTTTTCCATATTCACCAACAGGATCCTGATCTCCACCGATATTATAAATCGGAAGATCAGAAGGAATCTTGCCAGCCCATTCGGTACCAGTGATCGCTTTCATCATCTGAACAAAATAAAGCAGAGATTGATTTGTAGTTGGCCGGGTAAATGCATCAAATGGATCTTCTGCATGATCTCGCTGAACATAAGGATCAGAACAGATCCATTCATTGCCTATGGAAATATTACCACAACGTTCACACATCCATCCCATTAGATCAGCAGTAAAGGAAGGGTCAGATTCTTTTCCTTTTCCTTCAGCTACAGCAGCCAATAAGGCAGATTCAGCTTCTGTAGCACCACGGAAATGACCAGCTGTACCACAGATTGTGATTCCTGCAAGTTCTTCTCCATATTTTGCAGCAAAATCTCTCGTAATAAAAGATCCCATGCTGTGTCCAAACAGAAAATAAGGAAGATCAGGATACATTTTGCTGACGATTTCTTTTAACTTATGTTCATCTTCCATCATTGTATGGAAACCAGCATCACCCCAGTCACCCCAGGTATCGTTATACATTGCAGTTTTTCCATGTCCAACATGGTCATCTGCAGCAACGATATACCCTGCATCCATAAATTTTACGATCATATGGAAATAACGACGGGAATGTTCACCAAAGCCATGGATCACCTGTACAATTCCTTTTGGTTTGCAGGCAGGTACATAAACCCAACCTTGCACCTCATCACGGCCATTAAAGGAATGAAAACTAACTTCATGAAGCATACTAAGCACCTCCAAATCTGTAAAAACTAATATGCAAGCAAAGAAAAGACGAATCAACATATTAGTTATATAAAATTGTATCTGAATATATTATACTCCAGATTAAAATGTACGTCCATAAATACAATCATATAATAGTTGAATTTCAAGAAGAAAATCGTTATAATATTAACGGACATAAAATAAGATTAATTTTTGGGAAATGAAGGAGAAAATAATGAGTAAAAAACCAACAGTCCTGATGATTTTAGATGGATATGGATTAAATGAAAACAAAGAAGCCAATGCAGTAGCAGAAGCAAAGACTCCTGTAATGGATAAATTAATGAAAGAATACCCATTCGTAAAAGGAAATGCATCTGGAATGGCAGTAGGACTTCCAGAAGGTCAGATGGGTAACTCTGAAGTAGGGCATATGAATATGGGTGCAGGACGCATCGTATATCAGGAATTAACAAGAATCACAAAAGAGATCCAGGATGGAGATTTCTTTAAGAACGAAGCAATGTTAGAAGCAATTGAAAACTGCAAGAAGAATGGTTCTGCATTACATTGTTTTGGATTATTATCAGATGGTGGAGTACACAGCCACAATACACATTTATATGGCGTTCTTGAAATGGCTAAGAGAAATGGTCTAGAGAACGTATATGTTCATTTATTCTTAGATGGACGTGACACAGCTCCAACATCAGGAAAAGGATTCATCGAAGAATTATTAGCGAAGATGGATGAGATCGGAGTAGGTAAAGTGGCATCTATCTCTGGACGTTACTATGCAATGGATCGTGACAATCGTTGGGATCGTGTACAGAAAGCATACAATGCGATCGTTATGGGACAGGGAAATACAGCTGACAGTGCGATCGATGCAATTGATGCTTCTTACAAAGAAGATGTTACAGACGAATTTGTGGTACCAACAGTTATTGTTGAAAATGGTGAACCAGTTGCAACATTAAAAGAAAACGATTCCGTTATTTTCTATAACTTCAGACCAGACCGTGCAAGAGAGATCACACGTTCTATTTGTGATGATAAATTCGACAGTTTTGATCGTCCAAACGGATACTTCAAGACAACATTTGTATGCTTCACAGAATATGATGTGACAATCCCTAACAAATTAGTGGCATTCCACAAAGTAGAGATCAAGAATACATTTGGAGAATTCCTTGCACAGCACGGATTAAAACAGTTACGTTTAGCAGAAACAGAGAAATACGCTCATGTAACATTCTTCTTTAACGGTGGAGTCGAAGAACCAAACGAAGGAGAAGACAGAATCTTAGTAAAATCTCCAGCAGTAGCAACATATGATCTTCAGCCAGAGATGAGTGCTCCAGAAGTTGGTGCAAAACTTGTAGAAGCGATCAAATCTGACAAATATGACGTGATCATCATGAACTTTGCAAATAGCGACATGGTAGGTCATACAGGAATCGAAGAAGCAGCGATCAAAGCGGTAGAAGCAGTTGATAAATGCGTTGGAGATGCAGTAGAAGCGATCAAAGAAGTGAATGGACAGATGTTCATCTGTGCTGACCATGGAAATGCTGAGCAGTTAAAAGATTACGAAACAGGAGCTCCATTTACAGCACATACAACAAATCCAGTACCATTTATCCTTGTAAATGCTGAAGAAGGATTAAAATTAAGAGAAGGTGGATGCTTAGCTGATATCGTACCTACATTAATCGAGTTAATGGGAATGGAACAGCCAGCAGAAATGACAGGAAAATCCCTGATCGTAAAATAAGATCTTAAAAAGACATCTTGAAAGAATCAAGAAAACAAGATATAATAAGAATAACAGCAAAGGCGCTTATGCAGTATAGCATAAGTGCCTTTTTTCTTAAGGAGGTGTCCGATATGGATGTATACGAAAAATTAGAAGAATTACAGGAAAAAGCGCTGCATGATGACACAATACGAAAGACATTATTAAAAACAAGGGAAGAAAAAGAACCGATTCTTGCCTTTTGCAAGCAATGTCAGGAACTAGGATATGAGATTTATCCGATGGAACTGATCAATGCTGGAGAAGAATTTTACGCAACAATGAGAAGAAGTACGAATGGTGGAGGAGAGAACTCGCCCAAATTAAGTGGTGAAGATGATATGTACGAATTGTTTATGACAGCGATCAAATAAGTGCATTGATAAGAATGCTTTGACATTCATGCAAGTAATATTTTCTTAAGAGAGATTCCGCAGGTAAGGATCAATGAACTATGCAAAGATACGTTGCTTCCTTATGCGAAACGATTAAATATTGATTATGTGTGGGTACATGGAGCTGCTACTGTGTTAGAAGCAACTTTTGCACATTCATTAAATATGATCGGAACTTCAGTGCTTGTCGTGGAGATGGGCGTTGGAATGCGCATGACAAAAGAGTACTGCAAACAATTAGTGGATGGTATTTTTGTAGAGATGAAAGATCTTGGAATGTGGCAAGGAGAAGTTATTACACCAAAAGATCCGTTGATCTTCACGGATGGAGAAGTCCACTATCTGAATGCGGGATATGCAGGAATCTTTCTTCCAACGGTAGAACATTGGACAAATGTTAAAAAGGGAGATAAGATTGGAGAAATTCTAGATCCATTGGAGAGCGTTGTGAAAGAAGAATTATATTCAGAATGTGACGGAATATTATTTACACTAAGAGAATATCCGGTTGTAAGTGAAGGATCACTGATCGGACGTATTCTGGAAAGGCAGGCGTGAGAATGGAAAAAGTTTTACTCTATCAGATGGATTCTCTTTACAGGGATTCGTTTAAAATTTATGGATATCATTTTGGAGGAAATGAAAAAACAGTCTGTATTGTCGGTGCGATCCGTGGAAATGAAATTCAACAATTATATATGTGTTCCAATCTGATCAAAACGTTAAAATTATTGGAAGAAAGAAGATGCCTTGATGAGAATCTTGGAATTATGATCGTTCCTTCTGTTAATCCATATTCACTCAATACAAGTACAAGGTTCTGGGCAACGGATAATACAGATATCAATCGAATGTTTCCAGGATATGATCTGGGTGAGACAACACAAAGGATTGCAGACGGATTTTTCCAAAAAGTAAAAGATTATACTTATGGAATCCATTTTACAAGCTTTTATCTGGAAGGAAATTTCACTCCGCATGTCAGAATCATGAAAACAGGATATGAAAATGTAGAAGTGGCAAAAGAATTTGCAATGCCATATATTATGTTAAGAAATCCAAAACCTTATGATACGACAACTCTGAATTATGAATGGCAGGTATGGGGAACACAGGCATTTTCGATTTATACACCGGGAACAGATCAGGTTGATGTAAAACAGGCACGTTACGGAATTGATGCAGTGATCCGATTTCTTGCATATCATGGACTGATCCATATGAAGGTGAATGGGGGATACCGTTCAAGGATCGTAGAAGAAAATGAACTTGTAACAGTAAGAACAAAGACTTCAGGAATTCTTGTCTTGAAAGTAAAATGTGGAGATCATTTAAGTGTAGGAGATGAGATCGCAGAGATCATAGATACCTATGAAGGAGATGTGATCGAAGTGATCAAGTCGCCATGCGAGGGATGTTTGTTTTATCATGGATCCAATCCATTGATCTACTCGAATACTGCAATTGCAAAGATCATAAAGGATACAGATTTTATTTAAATGAATCTTGACGTATAAAATAAACTCTGTTAAAATGCCACTTAGTGATAAAGTAAAATATGATAGGGCATTGCGTATGCAATGCTACGGTTTGGACATCCATAATCCATTTTAAGTAAGGATTATGGATGTTTTTTGGCCTATAAAATAAGATTTGGAAAGGAGTTTTTATGGAAAACTATTTATTTGAAAAAATGTCAGTTCCAAAGGCATATATGAAACTTGCACTGCCAGTGGTATTAAGTATGATCGTATCATTAGTATATAACATGGTAGATACCTATTTTATCGCCCTGACAGGAGTGCAGGAACTGGTCGCCGGAGTGTCACTCGTAGCACCGATGTTTACCTTAATGATCGCATTTGGAGATATCTTCGGACTTGGAGGAAGTTCCGCGATTTCAAGATTGTTAGGAGAGAAGAAAGATAACGAGGCAAAGAAAACATGCGCATTCTGTATCTGGATATCTTTGGTATTTGGACTATGTATCAGTGCAATCCTATTATTATTCCGTACACAGATTCTCGGATTATTAGGAGTTGGCAAAGATACATACCAGTATGCCAATGCCTACTACACATGGATTGCGATTGGTGCAGTATCTATCATTTTCAGCATGGTGCCAAGCAATATCCTAAGAACCGAAGGATTAGCAGTCCAGTCAATGGCAGGATCAATTATTGGTTCCATTGTAAATATCATCTTTGACCCAATCTTTATCTTTGGATTAAACCAGTGGGCAGCAGGAGCCGCCATGGCAACAGTTCTTGGAAATATCATTGCAGATATTTATTATGTATATGCGGTGATGAAGAAATCAAAGAGACTGACATGTTCTCCATCCCATATGAAGGGCACAGGAAGAAGGATCAGAGATATCTTAATGATCGGAATTCCAGCGTCGATCACAAATATCATGCAGACCTTTATGATGGTCATGACCAATAATTTTTTACTTACATATGGAACAGATAAAGTCGCAGCGATGGGAATCGCATTAAAGGTTAATATGATCACAGCCTTAGTACTCGTAGGATTTGCCTTCGGAGGACAGCCGCTGGTCGGATACAACTACGGGGCTAAAAATGAAAAAAGATTAAAAAATATCCTGAAATTTGCATATTTATTTGAAATGGGATTAGGACTATTATTTACGATTCTCATGTGTATTTTCGCACCACAGATCATCAAAGTATTTATGGATAAACCAGATATCATAACAAATGGAGCCATGATGTTAAGATTCCAGCAGATCGGAATGACCTTTATGTCCGTGAGCCTGATCTCAACCTGCGTATGTCAGGCCGTTGGAAATGCAGGAGGAGCTTTTGTTTTATCCATTAGCAGACAGGGTGTGATCTATGTATTAGCACTTTTTATCATGTCAAATGTGTTTGGATATACAGGAGTTTTGGTATCACAGGCGTGTTCAGACGTGGTTACAGCATTGATCGCAGCAGTTATTATGCTTAAGATCATGAAAAAACTTACAAATAAAAATGAATAAATATACGTTGCAAGAAGAGATCAAAAAAGCTGACAGTTTTACCATGTCAGTTTTTTTACAATTCTAAGAAACTTTTTCAAAGCTTCACTTGGCTCATTTGCATACATTAATCCATAAGGCAGAGTCAGATCTGTATCCAGAGGAATCGTAACAATATGTTGATTATCAAGATCATGCATAGAAATTTGTTTGTGATCACAAAGAGGGTGGTTCTTAGGAATGGCACAACAAATTGGTGTCCTGTCAAGTTCAAGAAACTGACAAAGTCTCTTCCAGTCAGCAGGCCCATAAATACCTTCAAACAGATCATATTTGCTTCCAAGAACGGAAAATGTTTCTCCTCTTTGCTGGTAGTCCGTCATTGGGAGAATTTCTATTTTTAAATCTGGATATTGCCCAATTTGGAAGCAACACAAAAACGATCATAAAAGATGAAAACAGCATGGTCATGATGATTTCCGATGAAACTGGAGAAGGTAAGATGACAGTTCATCAGATTCTGCCAGGTATCATGATCTGTTTTACCGATATGCATATGGAACAATGTATGTCCGAGTTTGAATTAAACAGCGGACAGAAAGTTCTATGCATCGACCAATGCAGAGAAGGACGCATCGAGATGGAAAACCAGCCGGGAATCTTCAGTATTATGCGGGAAAATGAACTGCGGGTCGATGACCGCAAGCATCATAAAGGCATGGCATATTATCCATTAAGACATTATCATGGCGTAAGCATTTTCCTAGAAGTTCATGCAGCACAAAAATCTTTAGATGAGATGTTTCATGGTTTTTCCATTGATCTCAAGCCATATTACGACAAAACACAGATGGAAAAGATCCGTGCGATCCATGAGCAGATTACATCAAATTTACAAGTGAGAGTCACAATCGAAGAATTGTCAAAACAATACGATATGCCAGCAACAAGCATGAAAAAATGTTTTCGTGAAATTTATGGAGATTCCATTTATTCTTACCAGAAGAGATAACGTATGAATGTTGCAGCCAATCTGTTAATGGAAGATTCCAAAGTAGAGATTCAAGAAATTGCATTGAAAATGGGATACGAAAATCCAGGAAAATTTTCATCCGCATTTAAAAGCGTGATGGGCGTGACACCAGCCAAATATAGAAAGCATTAAAAAGATCAGCAAATCGGTCATTATTTTTCCAGAAGTTTTTTAATATAGTATCTGGTTTGATTTTATTTAATTTAGCCATAGCCGCAGCTCACTTTATCGAACGTACGTTTGTCATGTGAGGTAAGTATAACATAAATAAAGAGAAAATAAAATATATTGACAAAAAAATATAAATAAAATATAATAATATAAACTTTATAAAATAAAGTAACTTTAAAAACAAAAGGAGATAGAGAAGATGGACAATAAAACATACGAAGAAGATTTTAAAATGATTCGATCAGCAATCGATGGAGCAAAGAATCCAATGAATCAATTAGGTGGATTTTTTAAAAGCTATGCAATTATTAATATGATAACTGTTGTGTTGTATTTAATCGTCAGTTTATATCAAGGATTCGTGAGGGAAATGTATATTGGGAGAATGATATGTTTTGTTTATTTGGCGTATTATATTTTCCGAATGTACAAAGAGGAAAAAAGCAATACTAATCATTATTATCAGGCGATGCTTTATATTTATGGAAGCGTTGTAGTTGTGATCCCAGTCATTTTATGGATTGCAGGAATTATCGGATCATTTACATTAAATAATGAAGCTTCTCAGGCAGGAAAAATGTTAGAAATGTTGATGAATTTACAGGTGTTTTCAGCAATTATCTTATTAAGTGTATCATTTTTAATCGTCAGTTTTGTACGTGATAACAAAATATATGCTGTATGTGCGATAGGTAATTTAGTCGTTTACCTGATTGCGTTTGCGATAGATCAGGAATTATCAATTGGAAATATCGTGATACACTATCAAGATTTGTATTATTATGTTATGCTTATTATTGGCTATATGATATTAGCAAAATGTATAAGAAAAGAATGATTATAAATGAAAGAGGATATGTTACAGGGTGAAAGAATATCAAATACAGGAAGCATTTTGTTCAAAACTCAGACTACTGATCATCAGTCATCTGATCACAAAAAAATTGCTTTTTACAGAACTAAAGAAATTAACAAATGCATCGGACGGTAATCTTAGTATACAGCTGAAGAAATTAGAAAGCTGGGAATATGTTAAATCTGAAAAGAAACTAATGAATGGGAAAGCGGTAACACAATATGAAATCACAGAGATGGGAATTCAACAGTTTGAAGAATATGTTGATTTTTTGGAATCTGTGATTAAGGGTAAAGGTATCTAATATCAGAAGCATAAAAGTGTATTTGAATTAAAAATAAAAATCCGCTATACTTAAGACAAAGTATAGCGGATTTTGAACATTTCGTGGAGGTTTATATGGTAAATACTTTAAAACTGCCAGTAGGAATCGATAGTTTTGAAAAAATCAGAAAGAATCGGTTTTATTATATTGATAAGACAAAGCTTATAGAACAGTTGGTGGAAACAGGTGGCGAGGTTACTCTTTTTACACGTCCACGTCGTTTTGGTAAGACCTTGAATATGAGTATGTTACGCTCTTTTTTTGAAATAGATGCAGACGAATCATTGTTTGATGGATTATATATTACAAAAAATAAAGAACTTTGTGAAGAGTATATGGGAAAATATCCGGTTATTTTCCTTTCATTAAAAAGTGTGGATGGATTAACTTTTGAGGATGCCAAGTATCGCATGACAGAGTTGATAGGTCTAGAAGCAGAGCGGTTTGGATTTTTGGAAGATAGTGAACATCTGTCAGAAAATGAGAAAAAACGATACAAAGCTATTATTTCATTAAATAATGGTATGAATACAATGAATGAAAAAATGCTGATATCAAGCCTTCAGGTTTTGTCGCAATTATTGTACAAGCATTTTGGAAAAAAGGTGATCATTTTGATTGATGAGTATGATGTCCCTTTGGATAAGGCTTTTCAGAATGGCTTTTACAGAGAGATGGTGTCATTGATCAGAGGTCTTTTCGGAATGGCGTTGAAGACCAATGATAGTTTACAGTTTGCGGTTTTGACAGGTTGTATGCGGATTTCTAAGGAAAGCATCTTTACAGGTCTTAATAATTTTGAGGTTTTATCAATCTTGAATGATCAGTATGATGAGAGTTTTGGATTTACAGATGCTGAGGTCAAAAAAATATTGAATGATTACAATCTTAAAGATCATTATTTAGAAGTCAAAGAGTGGTATGACGGTTATCATTTTGGAAACATTGATATATATTGTCCATGGGATGTAATTCAATATTGTAAAAGCTTATATTTAGATGTTTCTGCTAAGCCACAGGATTTCTGGTCCAACTCAAGTGGTAATGCTATCGTTCGTAGATTTATAGACAAGGCTGATATATCGACTAGAAACGAGATAGAACGTTTAATAGCAGGAGAGAGTATTGAAAAGGATGTTGTATCAGAACTCACTTATGATGAGATTGATAAAAGCATTGAAAATTTATGGAGTGTGCTTTTTACGACAGGATATCTGACACATAAAGGTTGTACAGAAAGTGGAAAATACCGTCTGGTAATTCCGAATAAAGAGGTTAGAAATCTTTTCGTAAAAAAAATCAGAGAGTGGTTTTCTGATGTATCAAGAAATGATGGAAAAACATTGGAAGAGTTTTGCAGTGCATTTGTAGATAAAGATTCCGAAAAGATAGAACAGATTTTTGGAGACTATCTCTGGAATACCATCAGTATACGTGATACAGCAGTTGCAAAAGAAAAGAAGGAAAATTTTTATCATGGTATTTTGCTTGGACTTCTAGGATATAAATCAAACTGGCTGATCAAGTCAAATGCAGAATCAGGAATTGGTTACAGTGATATATTAGTGGAGGTTCCGACCAATAGAACAGGAATTGTGATTGAAATAAAGTATGCAGAGGACGGAGATCTGGATGCAGCATGTGAAAAGGCATTAAAACAGATTGAAGAGAAAGATTATGTGGCAAAACTAAAACAGGATGGTATGAAAAATTTTATCAAATATGGAATTGCTTGTTTTAAGAAAATATGCAAAGTTGTAGTTGAATAGTAAATTGTAGTTTGAAGACAGAAATTATTGGTGGAATATTATAAAAAGAGATCATGTGTCTGCAACCCACTTGCGTTCGGACTCCCACGTAGCTGTACTAAGCTCCTGAATGGTCATACGACCATCCACTCGCTAAGTGCAGACGTGTCCGTACGGTTGCTGACACATGATCTCTTTTTATAATATTCAAATAATTTACATGATTCAAATCACTATACAGTGTGTATGTTATATGATATTGATTAACAATTTTTGTATTCGTAAACGGGAATTTAAAGAGATGCATAAGCACCGATTTATCGAGATGTTTGGGAATATAATAAACACTTATCTTCTGTCTTGAAAAAATTAATTTACATCCAATATCATTCTCCATGCACATTCGGTAGTGGTTTCGATTACGTAAATTATTTGAATATTATAAAAAGGGTTATCTGTCTGAGACCGTAGGAACACGCCTGCACTTAGTGAGTGGATGGTCGTTAGACCATTCAGGAGCTTAGTACAGCTGCGTGTGAGTCGAGCGAGAGCGCGTCGCAGACAGATAACCCTTTTTATAATATTCCACCAATAATTTCCGTTATCAAACCAGCAAATTAAAATTTCTATGTAGTATCATATAATAATTCCGTATATATAACCAGATGATCATCAAAATAAACAAAGGAAGGGCAAGGATATGGAAGATCAAAAGATCATAGATTTATATACAAACCGTGAAGAAAGAGCAATTCACGAAACAGATAAAAAATACGGACGATTATGTACAAGCATTTCCATGGGAATCTTAAATGATATCAGAGACAGTGAAGAATGTGTCAGTGATACATGGCTTACCTTGTGGAATCAGATACCGCCCAAGAAACCGAACCCATTCAAAGCGTATATCTGTAGGATCATAAAAAATCTATCATTAAAACGCTATGAATATCATCATGCAAAAAAGAGAAACAGCCAGTATGATCTTTCACTGGAAGAATTAGAAGAGTGCATCAGCAAAGAACAAAATGTAGAAAATCAGATCGAATTACGAGAATTAAAATGGATCGTTGCAAAGTTTATAGAGAAACTGCCAAAAGAAAAAAGAATTTTATTTTTAAGAAGATACTGGTTTTTGCAATCGGTCTCAGAAATGGCGAGAGATTATGAAATAACTCCAAAGAATATGTCAGTCAAACTGTTAAGGATCAGAAAAGAGTTAAAAGAATATCTGAAAGAGGAGGGATTTGAAATATGAAAGACAATAAGGATGAGGAAAAAACATTATTTCAGGCAATCGATGCAGTGGATGATAAATTTTTGATGGAAACATTGAAAGATATGGAAAAGAGAAAGAACCAAAACCACAAACAGCAATTAAAATTTAAGCAAATGACACCAATGGTTAAAGCAGCAACGATTGCATTGATCTGTTTTCTGACCTTAGGAATAAGTGTTAGCGTGGCAGCAGCGACATCGAAAACATTTCGGCAGTGGATTCAAAAGACATTTATGTCACAGACGATATATAAAGTAACACAAACCAAAGATGTCAGCGATCATAAGAAAAACCAAAAGATTGTGCTAAAAGATAACATGGAAATCAAACAAGGACACAACCAAAGCTTTATCTGTCAGTATCATTACGAAGGAAAATACGATGTCGAAGTGACAGACAAAGTATATACAATTGAAGGGAATCATTTAAAAGAATTAAAACCAGAGAAAAAATGGTTCCATGGAATTTATAATGGAAGGAAATTTTCATTTCAGTATGCAGTGATTCGTGGAGAAATTTATGTATACAATGTGAAAGGAAATATCAGTGATATTTTCTGGAAAGTATGGGATGAAGATACGATTTATGTTTCTTTATATCATATGAATAAAAAAGATGATATCATACAAAAAGAATGTATTGCAAAATTAAATCTTAAAACAGGAAAAGTAACAAAGATTACAGATGACACCAAAATCTGCAATATGGAGATGTCACCAGATGGGGAATGGATTTTGTTAAATTACAGAAGCAAAGGATATTGGAGTGCATTGAATCTTAAAACAGGAAAAGAAACCAAACAGCCAGGAATCAGTGGATATGCACACAATGAAGAAATTTGTTTTATTGGAAAAGACAAGATTGTAGCAATGGGAAATCCTGTCATGACAAAAAATTCTGAATACAACGTCTGGAATAAAATTAATCTAAAAACAGCCAAAGCGACAAAACAATGGGATGACCGCTCCAAAGAAGAACAATATTCAAATAACGAATGGTATGTATACAAAGAAAAGAAAGGAAAGTTACATTTAAAACATCTGGCATATGAAACATCCATTGATATTCCAGATGTCAAAACAGTACATATTATTGATGATGCTGGAGATTATGTTTTATTTGATGATGATCAAGGCAATGATTATTTGTGTAATCTAAGAAATAAGACATATAAGAAATTTATATTGCCAAAAAAATTTAGAGATGATACGCAAATGTATCTGGCAGGAAAAGAGAAGAAGATGCTGGTGCAACATGGAAAAGAAATATATTTGATCGATATTAGTGATATGTATAAAAACATCCAACCAAGGAAATAATACCACTATTATTTTCATAAAGAAGGATGTGACAAAAATTGAAAAATCGTTTATGCATTGAAAATGTTATCGGAAGGGAAGTTTTAGATTCCAGAGGAAATCCAACGGTAGAAGTCGATGTACTTTTAGAAAATGGAGCCTTGGGAAGAGCGATTGTCCCTTCTGGTGCTTCCACAGGAAAATATGAGGCGTTAGAGTTAAGAGACCGCGAAAAAAGATACCGTGGATTAGGTGTTGAAACAGCTGTTAATCATGTGAATCACAAGATTGCAGACCGCTTGACTGGCAAAAATGCACTCAATCAGATTGAGATCGATCAGATCATGTTAGAAGCAGATGGAACCCCAAACAAAGAAAGATTTGGGGCAAACGCAATCCTTGGAGCATCACTTGCAACTGCTAAGGCAGCAGCTTGTGGACTAGGTTTACCGTTATACCAGTATCTCGGAGGCAGCTTTGCATCCAAACTTCCGATACCAATGATGAACATATTAAATGGAGGAAAACACGCAGATAATACCGTTGATTTTCAGGAATTTATGATTGCACCAGTTGGTGCAGACTCTTTCAAAGATGCTTTGATGATGGGAACTGATGTGTATCATACATTAAAATACATTTTGAGGAGAAATCATTTAAATACAGGTGTTGGAGATGAAGGAGGTTTCGCCCCGAATCTGGAAAGCTCAGAACAGGCATTAGATCTTTTGGTGCAAGCAATTGAACAGGCAGGATATAAAACAAAAGAAGAAATAGCAATCGCTATGGATTGTGCTGCATCAGAAATCTATAATGAAGATGAGAAAGTTTATCATTTTATGGGAGAAAGCAGGATGGCAGGCAAGGAAGTAAGAAGAAATTCTGAAGAAATGGTGCAGTATTATGAAAAGCTTGTCGAAGATTATCCCATCTTTTCCATTGAAGATGGATTAAATGAAGAAGATATGCCAGGTTGGAAAGTATTGACCTACCGTCTTGGAGAGAAGATCCTGCTAGTTGGAGATGATTTATTTGTAACAAATGTTGCACGGCTAAGAGAAGGAATTAAGGAAAATATTGCAAACAGTATTTTGATCAAGCCAAATCAGATTGGAACATTGACAGAGACATTAGATGCCATTGAGACAGCTGCAAAATCAGACTACAAAACAATCATTTCTCATAGATCAGGGGAAAGCGAAGATACGACGATCGCAGATATTGCAGTTGCAACGAATGCAGGACTGATCAAAACAGGAGCACCATGCAGATCTGATCGTACTGCAAAATACAATCGTTTATTACGTATTGAAGAAGAGCTTGGAAGCTTATCAAAATATGGCTGGTAAAAGGATAAAAATGTAAAAACTATGCAAAGTATTGTTGTTTTCCTTGCAAGTTTGATATGTATATGTTAGAATGAACCACAGTGAATGGAAATATATTAGGAGGCATATCGTGAAAACAGCATTAACTGTAATTTTTATTATAGCATCAATTTTATTAATCATATTAGTATTAATGCAAGAAGGAAAAGAGGCGGGATTAGGTTCTTTAACCGGTGCAGCAGATAGCGGAACATACTGGAGCAAGAACAAAGGTCGTTCTAAGGAAGGAACACTGATCAAAGTGACAACATTCTTTACGATCGTATTTTTCGTAACAGCAGCAATCCTTTGCTCAAGATTTATTTAGAGAAAAGATAAGCACTTCTTAAACTTGTTTTAAGAGGTGCTTTTTATGTCGAAGAGAATTTCCATAAAAAGATTAAGAAGATTTAAATATACAGGAGAACGTAATGACAGATAAACGATTTAACAGAAAGAAGAAAATTAAAGCGTTGATCAACGATCCGTATTATCAGCCAATGAAACAAAGAGAGATCGGATACCTGATGCAGGTAGCTCCAGAAGATCGTGACGAGTTTGTTGAGATTTTGAATGAACTGGTAGAAGAAGGATCGATTGAAGTAAGTAAACGTGGAAAATACATGCCGCCAAGTGTGAAAACGGTCAAAGGAACATTCAGTTGTACAAGCAAAGGTTTTGGGTTTGTGACTGTGGAAGGGGAAGATGACGATTATTACATTCATGAGAAGAACATGAATGGAGCTTTCCATGAAGATACGGTCTTAATGCAGGTATTGGACGATCATCCAACTTCTGGAAGAAGAAAAGAAGGAAAGATCATCAAGATTTTAGAGAGAGGAATCAAGACAGTGGTCGGAACTCTTCAGAAAAACCAGAACTTTGGGTTCGTGATTCCAGATAATTTAAGATTTGACAGTGATATTTTTGTATCCAAATCTCAGTGCAAGAATCTTACCAGCGGATTTAAAGTGATGGTAGAGATCACAGATTATGGAGATGCCAGAAGAAGTCCAGAAGGAAAGATCATTGAAGTTTTAGGACATAAAGATGATCCAAGAGTTGATATTTTATCAATTGTCAAAGCTTATGGAATCCCAACCCAGTTTGAAGATGATGTCAAACAGCAGGTTGATACGATTCCATCTGAGATCAAAGCATCTGACTACAAAGATCGTATGGATATCAGAGACTGGCCAATGGTAACGATCGATGGAGAAGATGCCAAAGACTTGGATGATGCGATCACATTATCAAGAAAGGGAAAGAATTATTTACTTGGAGTACATATCGCGGATGTATCCGAATATGTAACAGAGTACTCTCTATTAGATAAAGAAGCGTTAAAACGAGGAACAAGTGTATATCTTGTAGACCGTGTGATTCCGATGCTTCCACATCAATTATCGAATGGAATTTGTTCCTTAAATCAGGGATGCGACAGACTGGCATTAAGTTGTATCATGGAAGTTGATTCAAGTGGAAAGGTTGTCGATCATCAGATCGCAGAGACATTGATCAACGTCGATCATCGTATGACATATACATCCGTAGCTAAAATCTTGGATGGGGATATGGAAGAACGTAACAAATACGAAGATTTTGTAGAAATGTTTGAGTTAATGAAGGAATTATCCGACATTTTAAGACATCGTCGTCATGAAAGAGGAAGCATTGACTTTGACTTCCCAGAATCTAAGATCATCTTAGATGAAAAAGGCCGTCCAGTTGATGTTTATCCACAGGTGAGAAATGCAGCAACAAAGATCATAGAAGATTTTATGCTGTGTGCCAATGAAACGATCGCGGAAGAATTTTACTGGAGAGAGATTCCATTTTTGTATCGAATCCATGAGATTCCAGACCATGAGAAGATTGATAAGTTACAGGTATTTTTACAAAACTTTGGAATTTACTTAAAGAGCAGTCATGATGAGATTCATCCAAAGGAAGTACAGAAGTTACTGACAAAGATCGAAGGAACACCAGAAGAACCATTGATCAGCCGTTTGACATTAAGATCTATGAAACAGGCAAAATATTCTGCATACAGCTCTATGCATTTTGGATTGTCCACAAGATATTACTGCCATTTTACATCACCGATCCGAAGATATCCAGATCTTCAGATTCACAGGATCATCAAGGAAACTTTGCATAATAAATTTACAACAAGACGATTCAGTCATTACGATGCAATTTTGCCAAAAGTAGCAGAACAGTCATCTAAGATGGAACGCCGTGCAGAAGAAGTTGAGAGAGAAGTATGTAAGCTTAAGAAAGCGGAATACATGAGAAGAAGAATCGGAGAAGTACATGAAGGAATCATTTCCGGTGTGACAAACTGGGGAATCTATGTGGAACTTCCAAATACGATCGAAGGAATGGTTCATGTATCCATTCTTCCGGGCGACTATTATTACTATGATGAGAAGACCTATTCCATGGTAGGAGAAAGAACTGGAAGAACATTTAAATTAGGAGAGAAGGCGAAAATCCGTGTCAAAGATGTGGATATGATGCTTAAGAATATTGATTTTGAGTTAGTGGAGGATGATGATTATGAGCAAAGCGAAGACGGATGGAATTAAACTCATAGCAAATAATAAAAAAGCAAGACATGATTATTTTGTAGAAGACAGTTTTGAAGCAGGGATCGTACTTCATGGAACTGAAGTAAAATCTTTAAGACAAGGACACTGCAGCATCAAAGAATCCTTTGTTGATATTGATAATGGGGAAGTGTTCATTCATCAGATGCATATCAGCCCTTATGAAAAAGGAAATATCTTCAACAAAGATCCACTTCGTACAAGAAAACTATTATTGCATAAATCGGAGATTTCCAAGATGATCGGACAGATCAATCAGAAGGGATATACATTGATTCCATTAAAAGTATACTTTAGTGGAAGTTTGGTGAAAGTTCAGATCGGATTATGCAAAGGTAAGAAACTCTACGACAAACGACAAGATATCTCAAAGAGAGATCAGTTAAGAGAAGCACAGAGAGACTTCAAAGTAAGAAACTTTGGATAATTTCAAGGAAGATTAAAGATTGTATAAGAAGTTATACAAAAAGACTTGACATCCTATATAAGAGACTATATAATATAATTTCGAGACTGGGAAGGCTCTCAGTCTCGAACCAAGCTTATTAATTCCGGGCTAGTAAAGGTTTCGACAGGGGTTATGAAGCTTGAGGAGCCATTGGGAGGGACCACCTTACGGTACAAACTTAAATATAAACGCAGATAATAAATTAGCGTACGCTGCCTAGTTTGCAGCAGTCAGCTCTAGATCACCTGTAGTCTGGAATCCTGGCTTCAAACATGCAGGACCCTTGACCGGTCAAGCTTTGTGCCGGTTAAAGTATTGATGAAGCTACTGAAGCTGTGATCCTGTTAGTCGGAGCACGGTAGAGGGAATGAAAGAAGACTGACTGTAATGGGAGAGCCTCATGTGAATTGGCTTTTGGACGCGGGTTCGATTCCCGCCTAGTCCATTTTTAAACCTCACGTTTTTACGTGGGGTTTTTGTTGTATATGGAGAAAATGAAAGAAAAAGGATGATAAGATGAAGTATATTGCACATAAAGATGGAGAAAGGGAACAAACAATTAAGGAACATTTAATTGGAACAGCAACATTAGCTGGACAATTTGCAGAGAAGTTTGGAAGTAAAGATTGGGGATACTGTGGCGGAATGCTTCATGATATTGGAAAATATTCAGAAGAGTTTCAAAAAAAGATTAATGAAGATACAAATAATATGGTAGATCATGCAACAGCAGGGGCACAGCTTTGTAAAAAAATAAATTTGCCAGTGTTAGATTACTGTATCGCAGGACATCATGCAGGACTTCCAGACTATGGGAACACTGCTGAACGTTCAAGTTTATGTGGAAGATATAAAAAGAAAATATATAATTATGAAGCATATCAAGAAGAAATTAAAATTCCAGAGATTTATACGGAACCATTCGATATAAAAACACTTTCTGATCCAGATTTTTCATTAAGTACATTTACAAGAATGATTTATTCCTGCCTAGTGGATGCAGATTTTTTGGATACAGAATATTTTATGAAAAATGGGCTGGTGGAACGACAATCAGGTCAAAGTATGAACATTCTATTGAAAAAGTTAGAAAATCGCATTTTAGATTGGTTGAAAAATAATGATATTGATACGGTAAATGGAAGAAGAACAGAAATATTAAGAAATTGTATAGAAGAAGGAAAAAGAAATAGAGGTATTTTTCGGTTAACAGTTCCAACAGGAGGCGGTAAAACAATAGCATCGCTTGCATTTGCACTAAATCATGTTGTGAAACATCATATGGATCGGATTATATATGTTGTTCCATATATCAGTGTTATAGAACAAAATGCAGAGATATTTCGAGAAATTTTAGGGGATGAGAATGTATTAGAAAATCACAGCAACGTAGATTATGAAAATTCAGAAGAACTTAGACCAATGCAGCTTGCAAGTGAAAATTGGGATAAACCAATCGTTGTGACTACGAATGTACAATTTTTTGAATCCCTGTTTTCAAATAAATCATCAAAATGTAGAAAAATACATAATATTGCAAATAGTGTAATTATTCTTGATGAGGCACAAATGCTTCCGATGGATTATCTTATTCCATGTACAGCAATGTTGCAAGAATTGGTACAAAATTATAAGACAAGTGTGGTATTGTGTACAGCAACACAACCATCGTTAGATAATTTTTTTGGACAAATAGAAAATTTTGTTGAATTATGTCCAAGAATGGAAGAACAATTTGAATTTTTTAAACGAGTGACGTATCAAAATATTGGAAATATTTCAAAAGAAAATATGATAGAAAGATTAAAAAAAGAGAACAGGGCATTATGCATTGTAAATACAAGAAAAAGAGCTCAAGAATTATATCAATTATTAAAGTCGGAAGGTGTATATCATCTATCAACAACTATGTATCCGAAACATCGAAAAAGAGTGTTAGCAAATGTAAAAGAAAGATTGGATAATAAGGATCGATGTATTTTGATAGCCACAAGTCTTGTTGAAGCTGGTGTTGATTTTGACTTTTTAAGTGTCTATAGACAAATAGCAGGTGTTGATTCAATGATTCAGGCAGCTGGACGTTGTAATCGAAATGGGAAGAAAAGTGCTGAAGAAAGTAAGGTATACATATATGATTTTGAAGATTCAAAAGTGATACCTAGCCAACAGAAAAAAATTGATGTTACTAAATCTGTTGTACAGGATTATGAAGATATATCCGATTTAGAATGTATTACGGATTATTTTAAGCGACTATATAAATTTCACGGTAGAAATTTGGATAAGAAAGATATTATGAAAGAATTTCATGATGGAAAGTATAATTTTGCAAAGGTTGCAAAGGAGTTTCGGTTGATTGAACAGGAGACAAAGACAATTTTTATTTGTAAAGAACCAGAGGCAAAAGAAATTTTAGATGAAATTAAAACAAAAGGAACGTCAAAAGAGAGAATGCGAAAAGCAGGACAATATTGCGTACAAATTTATGGTGATTTCTTTGGCAAACTAAATGGTGCAGGTATGTTACAATTAGTTTCAGAGGATATTCAAGATTTTTATGAACTTGTGTCAATGGATCAATATTCGGAAGATTATGGATTGGATTATGCGATGGATAATGGAATTGCAATATTTGTGTAGAAGATTATAATACAGCGGTGTAAAGATTAAACTCTTTACACCGCTGTACCTTTTCATTATCAAAAATACTATTATTTCAATCCACTGGGTTTCCCAGACGGAGTTAGTATAAAGGATTTTAATAAAAATAGCAATATGTAGCAACAAATTAATTCTTCAATAGTATTTTGAATAACTAATTATTTCAATAGAATTTTATATAACAGTATTGATGTTTGGCTTGATAAATATTAAGAAGTGTAGTATAGTCAACTTATAAAGTAATACGTAAATAAAATTATAAAAGGAAGGAGTATAAGATATGATTTTGTACCATGGAAGCAGAGAAATTGTAAAATATCCAGAAATTCGAAAAGCACAATATCATAAAGATTTTTATTTTGGATTTTATTGTACAAAACTTCCGAATCAGGCAAAGCGTTGGGCAAGCCGTTATGGGATAAAGGGATATTTAAATTCTTATGAATATACACCAAATTATGAATTAAAATATCTTATATTTGAGGAGATGTCGGAAGAATGGTTAGATTTTATTGTAGCGTGTAGAAGTGGGAAACCACATACATACGATATCGTAGAAGGACCAATGGCAGATGATACCATTTACAATTACATTCAGAATTATATTGATGGGAAAATTTCTAGAGCAGCGTTTTGGGAGTTGGCTAAATTTAATCATCCAACACATCAGATTAGCTTTCATACAATATCTGCATTGGATACATTGAAGTATATAGGAAGTGAGGTTGTAGATGGCAGCGAAAAATAATAATGCATTATTTTATACATGTAGTCTGATTGAATATATAGGACGGACAAAGAAAGAAACCAGATGTAAAATAGTGGAAGATCTAGGGAAAGATACAATTCAAAGAATTTATGATTATTCAGATGTATTCCATTGTGAGCCGATTGAGAAGGTAGCAATGGAATTCATTGAAGAATATCGGATACAAGATGGAAATTACGATAATGTTGGAAGTTGCAGATACAAAGTGCCAGATTACTGGGATATTGGAGAAGTGTATGAGCGATTGATCGAGGATTGCTATACAGATAATGAAATAATGAAAGGAATTTGGGAAGTATATCATTCATGGATTGATGCAGTGATTTCGGATTATAATACGGATTTTTATTATCAATCACGAGATTATATAGCAGCATGCTATAAGGAAGGAGAAGTATTATAAGATGGCAAAGGGAGTCAAAGTTCAGGTATGGGGAGATTATGCACTCTTTAGCAGGCCAGAGATGAAGGTTGAACGATGCTCATATGATGTTATGACCCCATCTGCTGCAAGAGGGATTTTAGAAGCGATTTACTGGCATCCAGGACTTCGATGGATTATTGATAAAATTTATGTAAAAAATCCAATTCGATTTACCAGTGTACGACGTAACGAAGTAAAAAGTAAAATATCTGCAAGTAACGCCTTACAAGTATACAATGGCGGAAAGAAACAACTCTATTTAAATACAAAGGAAGAAATTGTACAAAGAGCCTCTTTGGTTTTATGTGATGTATCATATGTGATTGAGGCACATTTTGAAATGACGGAAAAAGCGAATGCTTCAGATAATCCAGGGAAATTTAAAGATATCATGATGAGACGATTGAAAAGAGGTCAATGCTATCATATGCCATATTTTGGCTGTAGAGAATTTCCAGCACAATTTTGTTTATGTGAAGAAGATGAAATACATACAATTTATGACGAAGTATCAGAAAAAGATTTAGGATTTATGTTATATGATATGGATTATAGTGACAGCAATCATATAGAACCAATGTTTTTTAGAGCGGTTATGAAGAGAGGAGTTTTAGATCTTAGAGATTGTGAGGTGATTCGGTGATATTGCAATCATTAGTACGCTATTACGAAGATCTTCTTCAACAAAATGACAAAAAACCAATGGATGAAAGAATACCTAAATTAGGTTGGTGTCTGGCCAGAGTATCTTATATGATTGAGTTGAAAGAAGATGGAACGGTAAAGCAGATTATCTCATTAAAGACAGAAGCATTAAAACCACAGATTCTGTGTGTGCCAGAAATGTTTTCAAGAAGTGGAAAATGTCCACCTGCATATTTTTTATGTGATAATGCAAAATATTTAATGGGAATTAATATAGAAGGAACAAATTCTGATATAAAAGACCGCTTTGAAGATTCTAGGAAAAAACATTTAGAGATTTTAAAGGATACAGAAAGTATACTTGCAAAGGCTATCTGCAAATATTTTGAAAAATGGGATCCAGAAAAAGCAAAAGACAATCCAAAAGTGCAGGGGCGTTGGGAAGAATTAAATGATGGCGGAAATATTATTTTTGGAATGCGAGATCATTATGCACAAGATGATGAAGAAATACAAAAAACATGGGAAGATTATCAAGAACAAATAAAAGAAGGACAAATCGGTAAATGTCTTGTTACAGGAAAAGAAACAGAAATTGCACGTATACATAGAGGAATAAAAGGTGTTCCAGGAGCACAATCAAGTGGCGCAGCATTAGTTTCGTTTAACGCTACAGCATTTGAATCTTATGGAAAAGAACAGAGTTATAATGCTCCAGTTGGAAAATATGCGGAGTTTGCGTATACAACAGCATTGAATTATCTTCTGAATAAAAAAGAATATACACTCCGATTGGGAGATTCTATGATTGTTTATTGGGCAGAATCTGCACAAGAAACATATCAAAGAACTTTTTTTACGTTAATCAATCCACAACCAGATAATCAGGATGAGTTAAAGAAGGTATTTGGAAATCTTGAGAAAAATATATGGATAGACACAGAAGATATACAAATAAATCCAAATCAAAAATTTTATATTCTTGGTTTAGCACCAAATGCGGCAAGATTATCTGTCCGATTTTTCTATCAAAATACATTTGGAGAAATTCTTAATAATATTCAAAAACATTACAAGCGAATGGAAGTTATACAACCTGCATGGAAAGATAGAATTTATTTAGGAATTGAGGCAATGTTATTAGAGACGGTAAGTTCAAAAGCCAAAAATGAAAAGCAGTTTTCTAATATGATAACAATGACACTAAAAGCAATATTGGCAAATGATCGTTATCCCATGAGTTTATATACTAGTACAGTGTTGAGAGTTCGTTCTGAACAAGGAAAAGTAACAAGTGGAAGAGCAGCGATTATAAAAGCTGTGTTAATAAAAAATTATAAATGGAAGGAAGGAGAAAAATATATGGCATTAAATCAGGAAAGTGAAGATCAGGCATATGTATTAGGAAGATTATTTGCGGTGTTGGAATCTATTCAGAAGGATGCTAATCCGGGAATTAATACAACAATTAGGGATCGTTATTTTAATTCTGCATGTGCTACGCCTGCATTGGTATTCCCTATTTTAATTAAACTAAAAAATAGTCATACTAAAAAATTAGAAAGAGAACATCCAGAAAAGAAAAAGTGGTATGAAATAAGTTTGACAGAAATTATAGGGAAAATTGAAATGACAAAAGATGGTTTTCCAAAGCAATTACCATTAGAAGAGCAAGGAAAATTTATGCTAGGTTATTATCATCAGATACAAAAAAAGTATGAAAAAAAGGAGGATAAATAAATGGGAGAACCAATTAAAAACAGATATGAATTTGTAGTACTATTTGATGTGGAAAATGGAAATCCAAATGGAGATCCGGATGCGGGAAATATGCCAAGAATTGATCCGGAAAGTGGGCTTGGATTAGTTACAGATGTTTGTTTAAAACGCAAGATTCGTAATTATGTTGAAATGGTAAAAGAAGATTCAAAGGGATATGGAATTTATATTAAAGAGGATGTTCCATTAAATCGAAGTGATCGAAAAGCATATGAGAGTATTGGAATTGAGGAAACAGACGATAAAAAAATTAAAGAGGCCGTGAAAAAATTAAAGAAAACAGATCCAGATGTTGATATTAAATTAAGAGACTATATGTGTGATAACTTTTATGATATCAGGACATTTGGAGCAGTTATGACGACATTTGTAAAAGCTGCACTAAATTGTGGACAGGTACGAGGACCTGTTCAAATTGGATTTGCGCGAAGTATTGATCCGATTATTAGTCAGGAAGTCACAATTACAAGAGTTGCAATTACAACAGAAAAAGATGCAGAGAAGAAGAATACAGAAATGGGAAGAAAGTGTATTGTGCCATATGGTTTATATCGTGCAGAAGGATACATCTCAGCGAATCTTGCAAGAAAGGTAACAGGTTTTTCAGAAGATGATCTGGAACTTTTATGGGAAGCTATTATTAATATGTTTGAAAATGATCATTCTGCTGCAAGAGGAAAAATGGCAGTCCGAGAATTAATAGTATTTAAACATAGCAAAGAATTAGGAGATTGTCCTGCATATAAGCTGTTTGATTCTGTAGAAGTAATGAAAAAGGATAATGTCGAATATCCAAGAAAATATCAAGATTATGAAGTTCATATCAATAGAGAAAATATTCCTGATTCGGTGGAAGTGAAACAGATGATTTAAATAAAAAATGGTGTTGAAGGAAACAAATTGTGCATATTTGAGTAAAAAAGGGATGATTGCATGGAATATACCGAAGAAGAATATTTAATGATATCGGGAATACAACATTTTAAGTTTTGCAGGAGGCAGTGGGCGTTAATTCATATTGAACAACAATGGGAAGAAAATGTACATACAGTTGTAGGTGAACTAATGCATAAGAAAGCACATGATCCATATCTGAAAGAAAAAAGAAAAGACACATTGATTGTTCGGGCACTACCAGTTTCTTCACGAACATTAGGTGTTAGTGGAGAATGTGATATTGTGGAATTTCATAAATGTGAAGATGGCGTTAAACTATTTGGGCATCGAGACTTATATTCTATATATCCAGTAGAATATAAAAAAGGAAAACCCAAGAAGTCAGATGAAGATATACTTCAGTTGACAGCCCAGACGATGTGTTTGGAGGAGATGTTTTCAACAAGGATTGAAGAAGGAGCTATTTTTTATGGAGAAACCAGACGGAGAGAACAAGTGTATTTTTCATCAGAACTAAGAGAAGAAGTTGAGAATATGTTTTCGGAGATGCATGAATATTATAAGAAAAATTATACTCCTAAAGTGAAAAAGACAAAGGCATGCCAATCTTGCTCATTAAAAAATCTTTGTCTTCCTAAATTAGAGAAAACAGTTTCCGTGAAAAAATATATGTCACAGATATTTGAGGGGGACAGGAAATGAAAAAATTATTAAATACTTTATATGTAATGTCCGAAAATGGATATTTGGGATTAGATGGAGAAACAATTGTTATCTATGATGGAGAAAAAGAAGTTGGTAAGGTGCCATTGCACAATTTAGAAGGAATTGTTTCTTTTGGATACAGAGGGACAAGCCCTGCACTTATGGGTGCATGTGCTGATCGGAATATTTCTCTTTGTTATTTAACACCACAGGGGAAATTTTTAGCACGAGTAACTGGAAAAACATGTGGAAATGTTATTTTGAGAGATCGTCAATATACAAGTAGTAAAGATGAAAAACGTAGCTTGGAAATTTCTAAAAATTGCATTTCTGGAAAAGTATATAATGCAAGGTGGGTTTTAGAACGCGCAATCAGAGATCATGCAATGCAAATTGATAAGGAACGGGTAAAGGTGGCATCACTACAATTGAAAACATTTTTACAATATATACAAAATGCAGAATCTAAGGAACAACTTAGGGGATATGAAGGAGAAGCGGCAAGTATTTATTTTAGTGTTTTTGATGAGCTTATTTTACAACAGAAAAAAGATTTTTCTTTCCGTGGCAGAAGTAAAAGACCGCCGATGGATAATGTGAATGCAATGTTGTCTTTTGTTTATACACTGTTAACAAATCAGATTACGTCTGCATTGGAAGTTGTTGGATTGGATCCTTGTGTTGGATATTTACACACAGAACGTCCTGGAAGAGCATCTTTGGCATTAGATTTGATTGAAGAATTTCGTGCAGTTTATGCAGATCGATTTGTATTATCATTGATTAATAAAAAAATTGTAAATAAAAAGAATTTTACTAAAAAGGAAAATGGTGCAGTTTTAATGGATGATGATTCAAAAAAAAAGCTGCTGATGGAATGGCAAAATAAGAAAAAAGAAGTAATCACACATCCATTCTTAAAAGAAAAGGTAGAATGGGGAATGGTTCCTTATGTTCAGGCTATGTTATTGGCGAGATATTTAAGAGGAGATTTAGATGGTTATCCAGCATTTTTGTGGAAATGAGGTGATAAAATCAATGTTAGTATTAATTACCTATGATGTAAATACAGAAACAGCAGCAGGAAAAAAGAGACTGAGAAAAGTAGCAAAGCAATGCGAAAATTATGGAAGGCGAGTACAAAATTCTGTATTTGAATGCATTGTTGATAATGCACAATGTGTGATGCTAAAAGCACTCTTAAATGATATCATAGATGAAAATGTGGATAGCTTGCGTTTATATTATTTAGGGAATAAATATCAGACTAAAGTAGAACATTTTGGTGTAGATAGAGGAATACAAGTTGATCAACCATTGATTTTATAGTGATGCGAGTATATAGCAAACATAAAAAGAGTGGGAGATTCGCACTTAAAATATGAAGTAAAAAATAAATTTGTATCTAAAAATAAATAGTATTTGAATGATTTTTAGATATAAGATAAAATTTATTAGTGATATTGAACAAAAAATTAGAAAATTATTGGTTAATATTGCTGTCACTCCCTTCGTGGGAGTGTGGATTGAAATATCGTTAAGGAATTTTTAATGGCAATATTCATGATGTCACTCCCTTCGTGGG